>ERZ1066133.100-NODE-100-length-46605-cov-12.081224_pt1 | contig 46605 bp, 35 predicted proteins | sample MGYA00382780_ERZ1066133 | MGnify/ENA primary metagenome ERZ1066133 (study PRJEB33369, sample SAMEA5778363) | biofilm metagenome | biome: Industrial cooling water; feature: Water cooling tower basin; material: Biofilm | place: United Arab Emirates | collected... | reverse complement strand
GGCTGCCGGCGGGGTTGACGCCGCTGCCGTAGGGCGTGACCTGGGCGGAAGCGGGCAGCGAAACGCCGGCGAAGCCGATGGCCAGGGTCAGGATGCGGGCGAGCCGGAGTCCAAGCTGCATGGGAACGGATTCCATGGAGGCGAAATCAGGAGGCCAAGGAGTCGGAAACACGTGGGCACGGCAGCAGGGAAACGCGCCCGACTGCATCCTAACCGCCGGCTTCGCCCCTGGGCGGGGTCGGGGACCGGGCGGGCCGGAGCTTGGAGATGCTCGCCGAGCTTGCCCCGATCGAGACGGGGCGGAGCTCGTCCCGAGGGCTCAGCCCTGACTCGGCGGGGCGCTGGCGAATTCCTCCGAGACGGGCAGGAGGGCCAGGGTCAGGCTGAACAGGTCCCCTGCGGGGTCCCCTGCGTTGCGGGCGGCTTCGCGGCGCAGCAGGGATTCCAGGGAGTGCAGCAGCCCGTGGACCTCGGCGCGGGCCGCGGGCGAGAGGCGCAGCTTGATGCGGCGCACCGATCCCTGGGCGCCGATCTGTCCTGCGAGGGCCGCGGACATCGATTCGCGGCCGGCCTGGCGCATTTGGGCGTTGCCGATCTGGCCCACCAGCGCGCGCCGTTCGAGGTCGGTCGCGGCGGCCGGGTCGAAGGGCTGGAGCGAGCGGGAGTAGACCATCTCACCGGATTTGCCGTCGGGCCGCGGCTCGACGGAAAGCCAGCCGCCGCGCTCGAGCTGGGCCAGGTGGTAGTAGAGATTGCCGGGCTTACGGCCCAGGGCCGCGGCCAAGCGGCGCACGCTGGCGGGCCCCCCCCATTCGAGCAGGGCCAGGATTTCGGTGCGGGCGGGCGCGAGCAGCGCTTCGAGGGCGGACGCCGTAGCGGCCGCGGGACCGGAGTTGGGCATGGCGAGCGGGAGCCGAAACCGCAGGCGACGAGCGGGTCGCGCGGTCCGGTCGTCGGGGCAAGGACGCGACCGTGGCCTTCAGCGGCGTAGCCCCTGAAGGTTGCGCGCAGTATAAACGCGCAGGCCGGGCGATGTCCAACCCCTCGCCTGGGGCAGCCCATGCCCCTGCGGTACCCCGCGCCCCGCGGCCTCCCGGAGCGCTCCCTGCGCGCGGCTCGCTGGCCCCGGGGCGGGCCTCGGGTGTCCCGGGAGAGCCGCGCGGCTCAGGACGGACCGCGGAAGGTGATCTGCAGCAGAGGCGCTTGGTTGCAGCGCTGGAAGCCCATGACCCAGGGCTGGTGCAGGGGCTTGAGCTTTCCGTCGGGATCCAAGGGCAGCGAAAAGGCGCGGAACCCTTGGCTCAGCCGCGGTTCTTCCTGGGGGGGCCGGGGATTCTGCGCCAGCCAATGGCAGGGTCCGATCTGCGGATCCTCCAGATCCTGCTGGCTCTTGTTGATGCTCACGAAGTCGGGCATCCAGGAGCCCGGGATCACGCAGCTATGGATCAGTCCGAATTCGACCTCGGGCTCGTGGCCGAGTTCCATGACCGTCTTGTCGACGATCTGGAGCTCAGGGGGCAGCAGCATCCAGGTCAGCAGGAACTCCGGGTGCGCTTGGCCCTCCACCACGATTTCGACCCCGGTGGCCAAGTCGCCGGCGGGGCCCATGGACTGGGTGGGTAATCCGCCCTGTTGCGGCGCTGCCAGCGGCAGACCGAGGCTTGCGAGAAGGACGGAAAGACACCAGAGGCTGTCGGGCTTCATGGAAGGGTTGGGGTTCATGGCTCGAGGGGTTCAAGGCCAGCGCGAACTGGCGGGTGCGAGATGGATCGGACGAGAACTTTGGCGAGAAGGAGGCTGTGGCGAAGCGGGGCTTGCGCAGGAGGAGCGGCGGCCCGGCTAGCCGCCGGACGCCGGAGGGTTTCCGGCGGTCGTGGGCGGCTCCGAAGGCACCGGGGAAGAGCCGTCCTCGAGTGCTTCGACGAGCTCCAGCGCTTGCCGCAGGTCGGCCAGGATCAGCCCCAGGTCTCGACCAGACTCGGGGCGCCAGCGAACCAGTTCGAACAGCCAGGGGAACTGCTCCTCAGCGGCATCGCCTTGATAGGTTCTGCCCCCCACCTGCCGGAAGAGCCGCAGCTTGCCCTTGGGTGCCAAGAGCTGGACCGTCCGCAGATCGGCCACCTCTTGGACCTGGCCCGAGAGCATCAAGATGTCCATCGCAGCGTCCATGGCGAGCGGCTGATAGGAGCGCGGCGTCGGGTCGATCCCGGGGGACGCGAGCATCAGATCCAAGCGCTCGAGCCCCGACATCCGGGCCGCATTCTTGCGGCCCGAGTGCGCGGGTTCCGCGGCGCCTAGATCTTCGGCGATCGCGGCCCCTTCGGAGGCCGGGTACGCCCCCGTGATCGTCGCAGTCGCCTCAGCAACTGCTGAATCTGTGCGCAAGACGGCAGCCTGCGGAGTCGGCGCCGCCTGCACGGCCATCCCGGAGTCGCTCGTGCCGACCGGTCGAGCGCCACCTTGCCGCCACCAAACCAAGAGAGTCGCGAGGGTCAACAGCAGAACCCACAGCGCGATCCGTCCAGAAACGACAGACCGTCCTGATTGCGCTGCACTCATATCGTGCACTCACAGCGCAGGATCTGCGTGAAAGTGTTTCCGCCGCACGCCAGGAAGACGAAGACACGGCCATCGCACTTAGCGCGCGCCGCGAATGGCGGGCCCATAGGATCTGGTCCAGGCCCAAACCAGTTATCCCCATCCTGATAGTTCATATCGAATGGGCAAGAAGTGGTAACCCGGACAGTCCAAGAACACGATTGACCCGGGCACGCGTCACAGTTGCATGTCGGCGCAAAGTCCCAGCGACAACACTTTTTCGTTACCGTACATTCCGTTTCTGCCATCCCGGGTGATCCAACGCTTGGTCCACCTGGCACCAGCACTCCGCAACTCAGATTGGACAGGGCCGGCGGCTGCGGATTGAGGAGGCACGGAACGGTTTCCTCGACACTCAGCGAGCCTGCATGAGCCGAATCAACTCCGGCAAGTACGATCCCCACCCACAAGAAGAGGAGGGAAACTATCGCAGCTGTCAGGAGAGCAGGCAGACTTCGGATCTTCCAAGCCCGCTGAAGCGGGGCAGGTCCTGAACGAGCGCCATCCAACTTGGGGGCAACACAGGCCCAAGAGGCACACTTGCGAGGCATGGGACTACTCCATCTCCGGCAAGAAGGGAAGGAGAGAAGGAGGGTGAGCACGCGTATGTCGCATTGCCACCGTTCTCGTTTTTTAATTCGCGTGCCGGCGCTGTCAAGTGGCCAGTCGGGAAAATTCCGGAATCTGGCGCGACGCACAGCTCGTTCCCGGGGTTGACGGCGGGCCTGGGGGAGGCGACGGGGGGCCGGGCCCGGGCGGGGCTCAATGCCAGGGGAAGGCCGGCTCGGCGGCGGGCAGGCGCGGACCGCGGGGCAGGCGCAGTTGGAGGAAGGACGCGGGGGTCGGCTCCGGGCGGGAGGGCCCGGGGTCGGCGGCGGGATCGGGCGCGGGGTTGGGAGCGGCGGCTGGCGCTTCCGCGGGCAAACCGGGGAGCGTGAGCGTGTGGCCTTCGGGTTCGGGCCAGCGCAGCACGAATTCGAGCCGATCGGAGCGCGGGGCGTGTTCACCGAGGCGCAGGGCCGGCGGGTCGATGGGATCGAACTCGGCCAGCCAGAGATCGTGGCCCGCAGGCCAGGGCCAGGGTGGGCCCGGGGCCGGTTCGAAAGAGCGCAAGTTGAGCGGCGGCCAGGGGCCGAGGCGGCCCTCGAGCCCGAGGGAAAAGCGGACTCCGGGGCCGACTTTGAGCTGCGGAGCGGGGCCGGAGCTGAGTTCGAGCGCGGCGGGCGCAGCGTCCGCGGGCCACAGCGGGCCGGGTTCGGGCAGCCAGGCGCACAGGATCCAGCCCGGCGGCGCGGCGTCGGCGGCCAGGGAGAAGGCCAGCTCCGGCGTCAGGCGAGCGGCGGGATCGCGCAGGCTCAGGCGCAGGGGCTGTGAGGGGAATTCGCTCCAAACCTCGAAGCGCGCGCCGGGCTCGAGCGTGGTGTGCAGGCGCGCGGCCCGCTCGAGCCCGGAGCTCGCCAGCCGGAGGTCCGTGCCCAGGACCTGCTGCAGCCCGCGCAGGTCGAACTCGACCGGCGGCGCCGCGGCTGGCCAAGCGAAAACCAGATCCGCCGGCAGCTCCCCCCGAGCGCGCCGATCGATCAGGCACGGCCCTTCGGGCCCGAGTTCGAGGGCAGCCCAGGCGCCGATTCCCTGGCAACGCGGCAGGCCTGGTTTCGGCAGGCGCTCGGCGAAAGCGCGCAAAGCAGAAGCGGCGTCGGGATCCTGTGGATCGAGCGCGGCGGCCAAGGCCGCGAGCGGCACGGGCCACTCCGGCGCGCCGAGTTCCAGCGCGCCGAGTTCCAGCGCCACGGGCTCGAAGCGCCCGCCCGGGCCCCGTTCGAGGCGCGCGAGCCCGAGCGGGGTCATCAGACCCGCCAGCGCGCGCGGATCGACGGCAGAACTCCCAGCGGGCTGCGCTGCGGACCGAGGCGACCAGAGCGCCTCGGGCGGCGAGCCGGTTCCCGACAGCCCGAGCAGCAGCACCAGGGGCTGTGCGTCCTGCGGCCAGTCGGCGCTCCAGCGCTCGAGCTCGGCCCGCAGGGCCGCGGCCCACAGCGCTTGCTGCCAGAGCGCCAAGATTTCGCGCTCCGGCGCGCGGCCGTATTGCTCGAGCGCAGCTGCGAAGGGCGACGGCCCCTGTGCGGCGCGCTGCACGCGGGAAAAGGCCGGCCCCATGCGCGGATCCGAAGTCGACAGGCTGGCGAGCGCTGCGCTCTGGGCCCCGGCGGACAGCGGTGGAATCTGCGGAAAATCGGGGCGCACGAGGTGCAGCAGCAGGAGCTCGCTGGGCGCGGACGCCGCGGCGCGAGCCAGCAGTCGATCGGGGGCATCGGCGCCGCGCGGCCCGCGGCTGTCGCTGGGCCGGATCTCGAGCGCGGCGCGCTCGAAACCAAGGCCGGCGAGATCGAGCTGGGGCCGCGCCCAAAAAGCGCGGCTGTTCCAGCCGGCCTCGGCCAGCGCGCGGGTCCACAACGGAACGGAGGGGTCGATGCCGTGCCCCAGGGCCAATCCGTGGAAGCCGTGCTCGGCGACCGGCGTGGCGCTGAGGCGCGAGAGCAAGCTCGCCAAAGGCGAAACCGAAGGCGGCAGGTCCGCCGCCGGAGCGGGGTGAAAAGCGCGCAATTCCTCCCCTGAAAAACCCTCGGTCAGCAACACCAGCAGCCGCGGGGCCGGCCGCACCTCGCGCGCCGGAGCACAGCCCCAGAACAGCCAAGCGGCGAGCAGCGCCAGCCAGGGCCCGGCACCGGCGGGGTGGGGGTGGCGCGGGGCGGTCGCCATCAAGCTCCCGGCTGGCGCAGGCTGGCCCACTGGGCCGGGTCCGGGTTGCCGCCGGAGAGCACGCAACAGATGCGGCGCGGCGCGCCCAGGCCCGCGGCGGCGCTTCCCGGGCCGCTGGCCGGGCCGCTGACCATTGCGGACCCAGGACCCGGCGCGGGCCCACCGAGCCCGCCGAGCCCGCCGGCCCAGACCCAGGCCAGGGCCGCGGCGCCGGCGGGCTCGACGCGCCAGCCGGTCTGGGCCACCAGGCAGGCCTGGGCGCCGAGGATCGCGGCGTCGGGCAGGTGGGCGACGCCGGCGGCATACCGGCGCGCGATCTCGAAGGGCAGGCGGCCGGCGCCCGGGGGGGTCAGGCCCTGGATCTTGGAGTCGATGCGTTCGAGCTCGATCGCGCGGCCCGCCGACAGACTGGCGCACATCGAGGCGGCCCCGCTGGGCTCGACCCCGTAGACCGCCAGGGGCCGGCCGCGGCGCGCTCCGGCCCCGGCGGCCGCCAGGCAGCAGCCAGCCAGCAGGCCGCCGCCGCCCACCGGCACCACGATCGCCTCGACCTCGGGCCAGGCCTCGAGCACCTCGTAGACCAGCGTGCCCTGGCCGGCCAGGGTCTCCCGCGAGTCGTAGGGCGGCACCAGCACCCGGCCGGCCTGGGCCAGCTCGGCGGCGCGGCGTTCGGCGGCCTGCCGGCTGGGCAGCAGCAGGACCTCGGCCCCGAATCCGCGCGCCGCCGCGATCTTGGAGGCGTAGGCGTTCTCGGGCATGCAGACCACGGCGCTGACGCCGTGCTCGCGGGCGGCCCAGGCCAGGGCCGCCGCGTGGTTGCCGGAGCTCGAGGTGACCACCCCGGCCCGGCGGCCGGCGGCGTCGAGCTGGGCCAGGTGGTTCCAGGCCCCGCGGGCCTTGAAGGCGCGCACGGGTTCGAGCTCGCACTCGAGCTTGGCCCGCAGTTCGATGCCCGGGGCGGGTCCGGGCAGGGGCGCGAGCGGCGTGGGCGCGAGGCGCCCGGCGATGCGGGCGCGGGCCGCCAGGACCACGGCGTCGATTGGCGCCGGGGCTGCGTCGAGAAAAGCGAGCTCGGGGTCGGACATCGGAGGATCGGTGCGGCGCCGGCGGGACGCGCCGGGCCCCCAGGCGGGCGCGGCGCTCGGTCCCCGGGGGTCCCCTCGGCACAATAGCAAGCGCCCCGCCGGGCCGCCCCGCCCCCCCCACCGCCCCCGATGAAACCCCGCGTGATCGTCCTCGAGGACGAACCCGACATCGCCGAGCTGATCGCCCAGGCCCTGCAGCGGGAGGGGTGCACCGTGGAACGCTTCGAGGACGGGCTGGCGGGCCTGGCGGCGGTGCAGGCCAAGCGCCCGGAGCTCCTGGTGCTCGACCTGATGATGCCGGGCATGGACGGGCTCTCGGTATGCCGCGAGCTGCGCCGCGAGCGCTCGACCCGCGACCTGCCGATCCTGATCGTTTCGGCGCGCAGCGAGGAGGCCGACGTGGTCTGCGGCCTCGAACTCGGCGCCGACGACTACGTGACCAAGCCTTTCTCGCCGCGCGTGCTGGCGGCGCGCGCCAAAAACCTGCTCAGGAGGACGCCCAGCGCGCCCGCCGAACCGGGCAAGGGCGACCGCCTGGTGGTGGGCGAGATCGAGCTCGACCTGCCGCGCTTCGAGGTCAAGGTGCGCGGCGAACGCGTCGACCTGACCCGCACCGAGTTCCGCATCCTGCAGTTCCTGTGCGGCAAGCCGGGCCGGGTGCGCGCCCGCGCGGAAATCCTCGAGTTCGTCGAAGGCGGGCCCTCCCTGGACCGCACGGTCGACGTGCACATCGCATCCCTGCGGCGCAAACTCGGCTCCGAGGGCGAGCTGATCGAGACCGTGCGCGGCGTGGGCTACCGCATGCGCGACTGAGCGCTCTCCGGGGCCCCCTCGGTCCCGGGGTTCCCCGCGCCCGCGCCCAGCGCCCCTCCATGGCCGTCCCGTTCAGCTTCTCCGATCCGCTGGTGCGCCAGAGCCTGCTGGGCTCTGCGCTCACGCTGGCCCCGGCCCTTGGGCTTTGGCCGCTGCACCCTTTGGCGGGCCTGGCGGCCGGCGGCTTGGGCGCCCTGCTGGCGGCGCGTCTGGCCCAAAAGCGCGCCGAGCCGTTGCGCGAGCAGGTGCTCTCGCTGCCCGTGCGCCTGATCCGGTCGGCGGCCCCCGACCAGGCCGAGATGGCCAGCCTGGTCGAGCGCGCCCGCGAGCGGGTGGCCGAGGTGCTGCGCCAGTTGCGCGACGAACGCATCGACTTCCAGGGGATCCTGCAGGGCACCAACAACGGCATCCTGGTGCTGGGCGACGAAGATCGTGTGGAGCGCATCAACGAGGCCGCCCACCGCATGCTGGAGTCGCCCCACGACGCCCTGGGACGCACGCTGGGCGAGCTCTCGCGCAACCTCGAGCTGCTCGATTTCGTGGCCGAGGTGCGCTCCGGGGGCCAGCCGGCCCCGCGCCAGATCCCGATCGCCCAAAGCAAGGGCCAGCGCCTCCTGCGCGTCAGCGGCAGCCTGATCCCGGCCAGCCAGGACCGCCAGCGCGTGCTGCTGGCCATGCACGACGTGACCGACCTCAAGCGGCTCGAGCAGGTGCGCACCGACTTCGTCACCAACGTGACGCACGAGATGCGCTCGCCGCTGAGCTCGATCCTCGGTTTCGCCGAGACCCTGGCGAGCCGCACCGACGAGCTGCCCGCGGACGCTTTGGACGGCCTGGAGCGCATCGTGCGCAACGCGCGGCGCCTGAACGCGATCATCGGCGACCTGGTGCAGCTCTCGCGGCTCGAGCACGCCGAAGCGCCGGAGCTGGCGCCCCTGGCGCCGCTCGAGCTGCTGCAGGACCTGGTGGCCAACTTCCAGGATGCCGCCAGCGAGCGCCGCATCGAGCTGGTGCTCGACGCCGAGGACCTGCCCGAGAGCCTGGATCTCGACCGCGGCCTGGTCGAGCGCGCGCTCAACAACCTGGTCGACAACGCGATCAAGTACAGCCCCGCCGGGGGCCTGGTGAGCGTCGTGGCGCGCGCCACCTCGCAGCAATTCGAGGTCGCCGTCAGCGACCAGGGACCGGGCATCCCGCGCGAGCACCAGGCGCGCATCTTCGAGCGCTTTTACCGCGTCGACGCGGCGCGGGCCCGCGCCGTGGGGGGCACCGGCCTGGGGCTGGCGATCGTCAAACACGCCGCGGCCCTGCACGGCGGCCGCGTGACCGTCGACAGCCAGATCGGCGAGGGCTCGACCTTCGTGCTGACCCTGCCCTTGGCCCCCGCCGGGCGCGGGCGATGACGGCCGGGGCGGCAGGCCAGGGCGTCGGACCGGCGAGCCTTCGCCCCGCTCCGGTGCGGCCGATCGAGGGCTTGCCCTTCACGGCCCCGGCCCTGCTGGCGCCCATGGAGGGGGTCACCGATCCCTGCTTCCGGGACCTGCTGTTCGCGCGCCAGGGCCCCGCGCACCTGGGCGGGGCGACGACCGAGTTCCTGCGCGTGGTCGACCACGCCCGCGGCGCGCGCCAGATCGAAGCCAGCCTGGGACCGCGGCGCTGGCCCCAGCCCGTGGCCCTGCAGCTGATGGGCAACCACGGGCCGGCCATGGCCGACACCGCCCGCCGGGCCCGCGACCTGGGCGTGCCGCTGATCGACCTCAATTTCGGCTGCCCGGCCAAGGGCGCCCTGCGCAGCTGCGCCGGCTCGGCGCTGCTCGCCCGCCCGGCCGAGCTCGAGGCCTTGGTGCGCACGGTCGCCGCGGCCGTGCCCGAGCTGCCGGTCAGCGCCAAGCTGCGCGCCGGAGTCGACCATGCCCGCGACGTGGAGTCCCTGGTGCGGGCCGCGGAGGCCGGCGGCGCCCGGCTGGTGACGCTGCACTGCCGCACCCGGCAGGAAGGCTATTGCGAGGAGGTCGACTGGCAACGCCTGGCGCGCGCGGCCGCGGCGGTGCGCGTGCCCGTCTGCGGCAACGGCGGCGTGGCCAGCCACGGTGACCTGGAGCGGCTGCGGCGCGAGACCGGCTGTGCCTTGGTGATGGTCGGGCGCGCGGCCCTGGCGGACCCCTGGATCTTTTCGGGCGAGTCGGTCCCGCGCGAGCGGGCCGCCGAATTCCTGCTCGAGTACTGGGCCACGCTGATCGAGCGGGGCGGCGCCGGCCCGAGCGGCGCCCTGGCGCGCTCGAAGCAGCTGTTCCACTTCTTCCGCGCGGGCGGCCTGATCCAGGACCAGCGCTCGGCCTGGCTGCGCGCCCGGGATCCGGACAGCGTGCACAGCACCCTGGCGCGCATCGCCGCCGGCAGCCCCGAGACGCACCCGCCCGCGGCCTGAAACGTCCCCTTCCGGAGGCAGGGACGCGCCCGCTCCCCGAGCTCCGCCGGCCGGCGCCGCCGGCTCCGCTCCGCGCGGGTGCGAATTTTCCTGGAAGGCGGGTCCGGCGGGCGCAGCGACCCTATACTCCTCGCCCCCATGGGGCTGGCGCGGACGCGCTCCGCGAAACGGCCCGTCCGTCCCGACCCACGGGTCCCCCGATCCGTCGCCCGCTTCCCCGCCGGCGACCCGTCCCTCCCCCACGCCGTCCGCCCCCGGCCGCCGTGGCTCCCCAGGCTCGCCCGAGCCCTGCCCCCTTTCCGGTCCATCCCGAGCATGGCGAACTGGAACCACGTCGACGCGGAAGCCCTGTATGGCATCGCCTCCTGGGGCTCCGGCTACTTCCGCGTGCAGAAGAACGGCAACGTGGCCTGCTTCCCCGAGGGCGGCGCCCTGGGGCCCGACCCGCAGGGTCCCGCGATCGACCTCTACGACCTGATCGAACAGATCCGGCGCCGCGGCGTCGAGCTGCCGATCCTGCTGCGCTTCGACGGCGTGCTGCGCAGCCGTGTGCGCGAGCTGTGGCGCGTGATGGATCAGGCGCGCAAGGAGTTCGATTACCAGGCGCCGTTCCAGGCCGTGTTCCCGATCAAGGTCAACCAGCAGCGCCACGTGGTCGAGGCCATGCTCGACGAGGGGCGCCGCCACGGCATGGGCCTCGAATGCGGCAGCAAGCCCGAGCTTCTGGCGGTGCTGGGCACGCTCTCCGACCAGGACGCCCTGGTGATCTGCAACGGCTACAAGGACCCCGATTACATCGAGACGGCGCTGCTCGGCAGCAAGCTCGGCCTCAAGCCGATCATCGTCATCGAGAAGTTCAACGAGGTCCACAAGATCATCCAGGCCAGCCAGCGCCTCGGCATCCGCCCGCGCGTCGGCGTGCGCACCAAGCTGGCGGACATCGGTTCGGGCCGCTGGAAGGATTCGGCCGGCGACCGCTCCAAGTTTGGCCTGACGACGCGCCAGATCGTGCAGGTGGTCGACACCCTGCGCGAGGCCGGAATGCTCGACAGCCTGGTGCTGCTGCACTTCCACATCGGCAGCCAGATCACCGCGATCCGCTCGATCAAGCAGGCCATGCGCGAGGCCACGCGCACGCTGGTCTCCCTGCGCGAGATGGGCGCGCCGATCGAGTATTTCGACGTCGGCGGCGGCCTGGGGGTCGACTACGACGGCTCCTCGACCAACTTCGAATCGTCGATGAACTACTCCATGCAGGAGTACGCCAACGACGTGGTCTACCACCTGGCCGAGGCCTGCAAGGCCGCCGAGATCCCCCAGCCCACGATCGTCTCCGAATCCGGGCGCGCCATGACCGCGCACCACGCCGTGCTGGTCACCGACGTGCTGGGTGTCAGCGACTTCAACGCCGCCAACCCGCCGCCCCGGGCCACGCCCGACGAGCCGGACCAGATCCGCCACATTTCGGACGTGTGCGAGAACATCGGCGGCAAGAACTACCTGGAGAGCTACCACGACGCGATGCAGATCCGCGAAGAGGCCATGACCCTCTTCAACGTCGGTCAGCTCACGCTCTCGGAGCGCGCCCGTGTCGAGGAGCTCTTCTGGCGCATCTGCGAGAAGATCCTGCGCATCACGCGCCAGCTCGACTACGTGCCGGACGACCTGGCGCACCTCGAGCGCGACATGGCGGACACCTATTTCCTCAACTTCTCGGTGTTCCAGTCGATGCCCGACTCGTGGGCCATCGGGCAGCTGTTCCCGGTGATGCCGATCCACCGCCTGCTCGAGAAGCCCACCCGCCACGCGATCCTGGCCGACATCACCTGCGACTCGGACGGCAAGATCGACCGCTTCATCGACCTGCGCGACGTCAAGCGCACGATCGAGCTGCACCCGCACCAGGCCACCGAGCCGTACCTGATCGGCATGTTCCTGCTGGGCGCCTACCAGGAGATCCTGGGCGACATGCACAACCTGTTCGGCGACACCAACGTGGTGCACGTCGACATGGACAACGGCAAGCCGCGCTTGACCCACGTGGTGCGCGGCGACCGGGTCCAGGAAGTGCTGTCCTACGTCGAGTACTTCGAAGGCGACCTGCTGGCGCGCCTGCGGCGCTCGATCGAAGCCGCCCTGGCCGCCGACCGGCTGACCTTCGAGGAATCGGCGCTGCTGCAAAAGCGCTACGAAAAGGGCCTCGCCGGCTACACCTACCTGTCCGAGACCCGCAGCGAGTGACAGGTTGAGGAGAAATCGCCTCGGGCTCGGCCCGAGCCGCAATACCAACCTGCCAGATGCCTTTGGGCCGGCGTCCGCCGGCCGCAGAGGCTGGGATCGCCGCCGCGCGCCGATCCCAGCCTCTGGCAGGTTGAGAAGAAATCGCCTCGGGCTCGGCCCGAGCCGCAATACCAACCTGCCAGATGCCTTTGGGCCGGCGTCCGCCGGCCGCAGAGGCTGGGATCGCCGCTGCGCGCCGATCCCAGCCTCTGGCAGGTTGAGAAGAAGACGACTCGGGCTCGGCCCGGGCAGCGCCCGGGCGCGCCCGCCGGCCCCGGTTGCCGTCCAAGCGCCGGGGCACAGCCTTCGGGCGGCCCCAGGGGCGTCCCACGGCCGGCTCGGACCCAGACCCGGGCAAGCTCGGGAGCCCCGGCGACGGAGCCCCCTAGACTCTGCCTGCCGCCCCCGGCCGACAGCCCCCGCAGGCTGCGGCCCGCCTGACAACGGCTTACCCTCCCCCGATACCCCCCGATGAAGATCGCCCCCGGCTGCCTGGTGACCCTGCACTTCGAGATCAGGAGCCGCGAAGGCGAGCTGATCGAGTCGTCCCTCGAGGGCGACGTGGAGCCCCTGGTGGCCCAGCACGGCTCCGGGGTCCTGCCCCCGGGCCTCGAGGCGGCCTTGGTCGGCCGCCAGGCCGGCGACCAGCTGGAGCTGCTGCTGACCGCGGACGAAGCCTACGGTCCCCACGACCCCGAATCGGTGATCGCGATCCCCCGCAGCGAGCTGCCCCCCGGCGCCGACATCCAGCCGGGGGACCTGCTGCCGCTGCAGTTCCGCCCGGAAGAAGGCGAAGGCGACGACGACTTCGAAGAGGTCGAGGTGCCGGTGGTCGCGGTCGAGCCCGACGCCGTGATCATCGACCTCAACAACCCCCTCGCCGGCCAAGACCTGCACTTCAAGGTCCAGGTCCTCGCCGTCGAGGCCGACCCCGAAGCCCCCTGAGGGCCCGCCCAGGGTGCCCGCGGGCTCCCCGGGGCCGGCTCCAGAGCCCGCGCCCCTGGCCCGCTCCGCTCGCCTCGCTGGCCAGCTCCGCAGCCCGCGACCTGCCTGCGGACGCAGCCGATCCGGCGCGCCGCCCCAGCCGGATCAGGGCGCTTCCAGGGGCGCGCGCTCGGGGGCCTCGTCGCGGGGCAGGCCCAGGTAGCGACGGATGGCTGCCCGGCCGAGGTAGATCAGCGGCGTATCGAGCATAGCCAGGGCGGCCTTGAACAGGTACACGGCCCAGATGATCGCGGTGATCTCGCCCCAGGCCAGGTCCAGGGCCAGGCGCAGGAAGATCACGTTGACGATGATCGTGTCGACCAGCTGGCTGATCAGGGTCGAGCCGTTGTTGCGCAGCCACAGGTGCTTGCCGCGGGTCAAGCGCCACCAGAAGTGGTACAGGCGCACGTCGAGCAGCTGCGCCACCAGGTAGGCCAGCATGGAAGCCAGCAGCAGCGTGCCCGGGTAGGAAAACGAGAGCTCGAAGGCGGGCTGCATTTGGAGATCCCCGAAACGCTCGGGATCGGGGTTCCTCCACAGCGGGCTCGGCGGCAGGACCTTGGCGACCTCGAGCGCCACCAGCATCACGCCGCTCATCAAGAACCCGAGCACCACCATGAAGTCGGCCTTGCGCCGGCCCCAGATCTCGCTGGTCAGGTCGGTGACCAGGAAGGTGATCGGGTAGGACAGGAGCCCCGAGGTCAGGGTCACCGCCTCGCGCCCGAAGAGCCAGCTCCAACCGGGCCCCACGTCGACCTCGAACAGCTTGACCCCGATGATGTTGGTCAGCACCAGCACCACGCAGAACAGGGTGGTGAAGCCGCAGTAGAGCAGGTCGGCGCGCGCCAGGCCGAAGCGCGTGGCGCGGCGGTGCAGGGGCTCGCCCCGCGGGGGCGCGGAGGCCGGGGCGAGCCCGGCGGCGGCCGGCGCCTCCGGGCTGGCCGCTGCGGTTTCGGCCGGGGCGCGCCCGGCCGCCCCCAGCCCTCTGCCCCCGCGAGCCCGGGCCCCGCCCTGCTCCCGGGAGCTGGCCGGGGGCCCGCCGCGGCTGCGCGGGCCGTGGGACGCCGGATCGGTGGGCCGCGGATCGTCGGGCAACGGGGCGCTGTCGTCGGGGGGCATGGGAGGGGGCCCCCGCTCGATCGCCGAGGCATTCAGCCGATCTTCGGTCCCCGGCCCGGCCCTTGCTACCCTTCCGCCCCGCGAAATCTCGCGGCGGCCCACCCATGACCACGACCCTCGAATACATCGCCAAGCGCGACGAACAGCGCTTCCTGGCCATCTACGAAGGCCTGCTGCACGACGGCTTCGGCCCCTTGGACGGCGAATTGGCCAAGCTGCTCAAGTTTCGGCCCCAGGCGATCAAGAAGCTGCCCCTGGCCCAGCGCGCCCGCCACGCCCGGAATTACCTGCTGGGGCGCAAGCAGGGCGAGATGGCCTACGAGATTCTGGGGGCCTACCTGGTCAAGCACCACCGCGCCCTGGTGACGGATTTCCTGGACGCCGCCGGAATCCCCCACGAGGAAGGCATGCTCGAGGAGGACGCGCCCCTGCCGGAGGAGCCCGGGATCCACAAGGCGGTCGAAACGCTGGATCAGAAGTACCCGCGCGAGGAAGTGACGATGTATCTGGCCCTGTGCGGCCAGACCTGGCCCGAGGTCGAGCGCTTCGGCACGCTCTGGAAAGAGCGAGGCTGACAGGTTGGTATGGCGGCTCGGGCTACGCCCGAGCCGCCATACCAACCTGTCAGCATGCCTTTGGGCCGGCATCCGCCGGCCACACAGCCTGGGATCGGCGCTGCGCACCGATTTTTCCCCAGGCTGTGAGAGTCTCAAGGTAGAGCTCCTGGGCCTCGGCGGGGTCTTGGGGCGGGCTCGGGGCGGGAGGCCTTGTCTCGGACCCTCACGAGCTCCCTGGGCAGCGCCAAAGGAGCGCGAAATCGGCGCGTTTTTGGTGCTCCGGGGCGAAGGAACGGCCCCGACAACGGAGCGCTCCCCACAGGGCAACAGCCCGTTGGCGGCCCGAACCCAGCCGGGGCTCAGGCCGGCGCCAGGCGCTTGGCGGTGGCGCTGAGTCGCGCTTGGGCGGCGCTGTCGACCGGCGGGAACTTGAAGTCGACGATCGAATTGGTGGGCAGCAGGTGGATGTGGCAGTGCGGCACCTCCCAGCCGATCACCGACACGCACACGCGCCGGCAGGCGAGCTTCTTTTGCAGCAGCTGCGCCACGCCCTTGGCGGCGATCCACAGGGCCGCGGTTTCGGCGTCGCTCAGATCGAACAGGTAATCGACCGGTCGCTTGGGGATCAGCAGGGTGTGCCCCTCGACGCGCGGGTTGATGTCCAGGAAGGCCAGGTGCTCGGCGCTCTCCCAGACCTTGTGGCAGGGGATCTCGCCGGAGACGATGCGCTCGAAGAGGGTCGGCATGGGCAGCGGGAGGGGACGGGCTCACTACCCTAGCAGCCGCGGCGCCCTCGGTCCGCGGCCCGAACGCGGGCGGGCGCGGGAAGCCGCGGGTCAGGAGCGAGCGCGGCGGGGCGTCCGCCGCCGCGCCCGCGGCCTCGGCTGGCAGCGCGGGCAGAAGTGGGTGCCGCGCTGGCCGACCACGATGCGCTCGATCGGCGTGCCGCAGGTGCGGCAGGGTTTGCCCGTGCGGCCGTAGACCAGGAATTGGTCCTGGTACGCCCCGGGCTGGCCCTCGGGCGTGCGGTAGAACACGTCGAAGCTCGAGCCCTCGCGCTCGATCGCCTCGCTCAGCACCAGGCGCAGCTCGCGCAGCAGCCGCTGCGCGCTTTCCTCCGGCACGGCCTCGCTCTTGGCCAGCGGATGCAGCCCGGCGCGGTGCAGGCTCTCGTCCACGTAGATGTTGCCCAGGCCGGCCAGGAAGGCCTGGTCGAGCAGCAGGGGCTTGAGCAGCCGGCGGCGCGCGCGCAGGGCCGCGGCGAAGCTCGCGCCGTCGAGGGCCCCGGGCTCGAGCGGCTCGGGGCCGAGCTCGGCGAATACCTCTTCGGGTCGCTCGGCGAGGATCAGCCGCCCGAACTTGCGCACGTCGAGGAAGTGCAGCGTGCGGTCCCCGGAGAGCTCCAGGGACACCTTGGTGTATTCCGGCTCCGGCGCGCGGCTGGGCTCGACCAGGAAGCGCCCGGTCATGCGCAGGTGACCGACCAGGCAGCCGGCCGGCTTGGGGCCCCGCGCCAGGTCGAAGACCAGGTACTTGGCCCGGCGCCAGACGCGCTGGATCGAGCGCCCGGGCAGCCCCTCGATGAAGGGGCGCGGGTTCGAGAGCCCCACCGTGCGCGGCCAGGCCACGCGCACCCCGAGGATGCGCCGGCCCTCGACCAGGGGCTTCAGCTGGCGCACGACCGTCTCGACCTCGGGCAGCTCCGGCATGGCGGGCGGGATTCTAGGGCCGCCGCGGGCGGGCGCGAGCGGGGGCCCGGGCCGCGCCGCGGGCGCCGCCGCCTACACTCGATGGCCTCTCCCCCTCGCCATGCCCAAGAAGAAGGTCTACGTCGCCTACACCGGCGGCACGATCGGGATGCTCGGCCGCCCCAAGGCCTACTCCCCGGCCCCCGGTTACCTGCACGAGCGCCTGCTGGCCCTGCCCGAGCTGGCCTCCCCGGAGATGCCCGCGATCGAGTTCCAGGCCTACGAGCCGCTGCTCGACTCGGCCGACATGACCCCGGCCGATTGGCTGCGCATCGCCAAGGACATCGAAGCCCACTACGAGGACTTCGACGGCTTCCTGGTGCTGCACGGCACGGACACGATGGCCTACACGGCCTCGGCCCTGCCGTTCATGCTCGAGGGCCTCTCCAAGCCGGTGGTGATGACCGGCGCCCAGATCCCCCTGTGCGAGGTGCGCAACGACGGCCGCGACAACCTGATCGCCGCGCTGCTGGTCGCCGGCAACTACCAACTGCCGGAGGTGCTGGTGCTGTTCGGCTCCAAGCTGATGCGCGGCTGCCGCACCACCAAGGTCGATTCCCTGGGCCTCGAAGCCTTCGATTCGCCCAATTTCCCGCCGCTCGGCACCCTGGCGCGCCACATCCAGATCGACTGGCCCCGCGTGCGCCCCGCGCCGCCCCCCGGCCCCCTGCGCGTGCGCTCCCTCGAAGGCGCCCACGTGGGCGCCCTGCGCCTGTTCCCCGGCATCCAAGCCGAAATCCTGAAGAACTTCCTGCGCCCGCCCCTCGAAGGCCTGGTCCTCGAAGCCTTCGGCGTCGGCAACGGCCCCTCCCGCGACCCCGAGTTCCTGCGCGCCCTCGCCGAAGCCACCGAGCGCGGCGTGGTCATCGTCGCCACCACCCAATGCCTGAAGGGCGCCGTCGACCTCTCCGGCTACGCCACCGGCGAAGCCCTCGCCCGCTCCGGCGTCATCGGCGGCGGCGACATGACCCCCGAAGCCGCCCTCGCCAAACTCCACTACCTCTTCTCCTGCGGCCACTCCCCCACCGAAGTCCGCTCCCAAATCCCCCAAAACCTCTGCGGCGAGCTGACCATCTGAGCCGGCAGCTGCCGAAGGTCCTCCATCAACAGCTTTCACGACGACCCCTAAATCACCCCCGAAAACAAAGCCCTTGCTTCCACCCTAGCGGAAAGGAAGGACTTGAGGTGGGGTCCAGAGAAGCACAGCACAACCTGCTCATGCACTACTTCGACGGATCGCTTTCGCGGTGCAGTCGAATGGACATCCTTCCGTGAGTTGCGATCTGAACCGTTTTTTCGGCACCGTACCTATTTGCTCCAGGAACGTCGTGAATCCGGATGTCGTCCTCGTTCGATCCCGGGCTCCCGTCCGCGGCAATGAATATTTTCCCGAGCACCCAGTCGTGGTCCCGCGTGCGCAGCCGAAATCCGTAGGCGCCCTCGAATGCCTCGTTCCAGAACCGTGGCCGCTCCCCTGACTCAAGCAGGTGCTTCGCCGCGGCGAGCGAACCAGTGATCGCACCAGACCAGGGGGCCTGGACGAATGCGTCCCAGTCTGCCTTGATCCGTCTGGCGATCTCCTCGGACCGCAAACGCTCTGTGCAGGGACGGAACCTTGGACTTGGGGTGGTGACCGGAAGCAGGCGCGACTTGATATGCGCCATTAGCGGATTGTCTGGGTAATCCGTGTTCATATCGAGAATGCCACCGGCCGCGCTCAACATCTCTGCTAGATACTCATAAAGGGACGTTGCCAAGTCGGAGAAGTCGCATCGCTCCGACCTGAAGACCCGCTCCCGCAGATATGTCTCTTGGTTGTACTTATATGTTTCTTGGTTGTACTTAATCTCCTCCACCGGGACTTCAAAGTGAACTTTAGAGAGCAACAGACGTCCACCCCGTCGGTCGAGGAATGCGAGAAACTTCGCACCTGTCGCTTCGACCACCGCCGCATCGTCATTTTCGTCATTTTCGTCATTTTCGTCATCGCGCTCTCTGCTGTCATCCGGCGGCAGCCATTCGAGCAAGGGTGGACGGTAGCCGGCGAAATAGTGGCCATTGCTCGGCTTGACAGGCACGGGCAGGGATAGATCAGACGAGATCCCCACTGAACACCAGATCGGTCGGCCAGCCCCATCGACTACGACTCCGAGTAATCCACGTGCTGCAAGGTAGGAAAGTTCAGGGCCATGGCGATCAGGTGTAACGAGTCTGATGCCTACGGGAAGCAGCGGGATGCACTCCTCGAGCTCGCAAATCTCCAGAGCCTCTGCGCATCCATGTTCCGCCAAAAGCTGTGCAAGGAGTTGTGCACGACGAAAATCGAACGGAGGCTCTGGATCCGGGGCCTCCGCTCTCGTGCGCAGCGCTCTAATCTCGGTGGCGAGTTCCGACACCTGTTGCTCCAGATCCTCAACTTTTTTCGTGAGTGTTCCAGTATCCACGCCTTCCGCGGCATTCTCTGCGATCAGCTGCTTCTTCTTCTTGATATCAAGCGTGAGTTGCTTGCGTAGCTTCTCTGCTTGTTCGATCGCCTCCCCGAGACTTGCTTTCTCCTCGGCAGCGGCCTGCTGCTTCTCATTGAAGTAGTCGGCGATTTTGACGATTGTGAACATGTGGCTCGACTTTTCTCGGTTTATCGGGCCCTTGCACGACCGCTGGCCGCACTCGGTTCCCTAGTAGAGGTGCTCCAAAGGCAGCTTATCTCATACAGCCAACGGGCAGGCAATCGTGCTGATAGAAAAGTCGATGTTGCAGCTTGACAGGGCCTAGCCGGAGAAGCCTGGGGCAAAGAATGGCAGGGGGAACTCAAGGCGACAGCTCGGACGATGTCGGGGGGGACGGATCGGGGGTGGATGCGAGGTCCGGGGACCTTTGGAGACTGTAAGGGGTTCCACCGCCAGGAACCACAGACTGCCGTGGGGACCTTCGCTGAAGCGGCGCTCCATCGACACCACCCGCCGCGAACGCAAGAGGGCATTCAACTCCGCCTCAGCCTCCCGGGGGTCGGGGGCCGGAATGGCAAAGAATCGCAGCGGCATGGCAGGTGGGTGCGAACGAGGACTATGCGAGCGAGACCGAACCAGACTGCAACAACAGGGCCTTCCTTGCCAACCGCAAACTCGGATGTAGAGCGAAAACACCTCCCTGCTCGCCGGACCCGATGCTCCGGAACAGCAAATTCCATGCCACGCCCGGGCGAAATCTGGCCCTTTCTTGCCCTTCCTTGCGTCCCGCCGGCCTGCCCGCTCCGGGCCAGCTCGGCGGTGGTCGCTCGGGGCTCCGCCCGCTCGGCTCCCCACCGCCGCGCCGGCCCTGCGCTACCGGGCTCCGCCCTCGGACCTGGGGGCCAGCACAGGGCGGAAGCCGAGGGAGTAGTCGGCGAAGAAGGGCTCGTCCGCGCTGCGGTTCGCGGACCGGCAGTGGGCGGGCGAGTTGTACCAGCTGCCGCCGCGGCAGCCGCCGCGGTGCACGCGCCGCGGGCCGCCCTGCGCCAGCGGGTCGGTGATCCCGTCGCGGTAGGTGTCCTCGTCTCCTCCGTAGCTGTCGAGGCACCACTCCCAGACGTTGCCGTGCATGTCGTAAAAGCCCCAGGGGTTCGGCTTGCGGCTTTTGACTCGGTTGGCATAGGCACCATCGCGGCTATCCCCATAAACCGCGTATTGCCCCAGCTTCGAGGTGTCGTCCCCGAAGCTGTAGGCGGTCCGCGTGCCCGCGCGGCAGGCGTATTCCCACTGGGCCTCTGTGGGCAGCGTGTACTCGAAGCCCTCCGGCAGCAGGCCCGCCTGACGCTCCTGCTCGGTCAGGCGCCGGCAGAAGTCCATGGCCTCGTTCCAGTCCAGGGTGTTCGCGGCGACCTCGGCTCCAAGGTTGTCCCAATCGAAACCACCGCGAGACGCTGCCCCCATGACCGCTGTCCACTGGCCCTGCGTCACCTCCGTCTCGGCCATCCAGAAGGGTCGGCTGAGGGTGACCCCATGCAGTGTCTCGTCGCTGTCACGGCCCGACTCACGCTCCGAGCTGCCCATCTGGAACGTGCCCGCGTCCACCCCCAGCAGCTTCATCCCGATCGAATTCACGTGGGAACGACCCCGCCCCGGCTGCGCCAGGGCGGTTGCGGCTCCTTCTGAACCAGCCGACGGGCTCGACTCCGCTGCGCTCGAAGCGACGCTGGGAGACAACCGGGCTCCGCCCCCGGACCTGGGGGCCAGCACAGGGCGGAAGCCGAGGTGGGCGTCGGCGCCGGAGGGCTCGACCGCGTTGCGGAGCGCGGACCGGCAGCCGGCGGGCGAGTAGTCCCAGCTGCCGCCGCGGAACACGCGCTGCGGGCCGCCCTGCGCCAGCGGGTCGCGGATCCCCTCACGGTAGGTGTCGGTCACGACAGCTCCAACCCCAGTCGCAGCGTCCAGGCACCACTCCCAGACGTTCCCATGCATGTCATAAAAGCCCCAGGGGTTCGGCTTGCGGCTCTTGACTCGGTGGGCATAGGCACCATCGCGGCTGCCGTCATGAACCGCGTATTGACCCAGCTTCGAGGCGTCGTCCCCGAAGCTGTAGGCGGTTCGCGTGCCCGCGCGGCAGGCGTATTCCCACTGGGCCTCCGTGGGCAGCGTGTACTCGAAGCCCTCCGGCAGCAAGCCCTCCTGCCGCTCGCGATCGGTCAGGCGCCGGCAGAAGTCCATGGCCTCGTTCCAGTCCAATGTGTTCGCAGCGACCTCGGCTCCAAGGTTGTCTCGATCGAAGCCACCGCGAGGCGCTGCCCCCATGACCGCTGTCCACTGACCCTGCGTCACCTCCGTCTCGGCCATCCAAAAGGGCCGGCTGAGGGTGACCCCATGCAGTTTCTCGTCGCCGTAACGGCCCGACTCACGCTCCGGGCTGCCCATCTGGAACGTGCCCGCGTCCACCCCCAGCAGCTTCATCCCGATCGAATTCACGTGGGAACGACCCCGCCCCGGCTGCGCCAGGGCGGCTGCGGCTCCCTCTGAACCAGCCGACGGGCTCGACTCCGCTCTGCTCGAAGCGACGCTGGGAGCCGGACGGCTACCGGCCTCGACGAGTTGACGGCGCAGGCTCTCGACTTCCTTGCGTGCGCTGGCGAGGTCCGAGTCCAGGCGCTTGCTCCGCTCCTGGGCTTTGGACTGTTCGGACCTAGCCGTGGCTAGCTCCGCGTCGAGCTCTTGGATGCGCTTATCGCGGGCACTCAGGTCCGATCGCATGCCTGCGCTCACAGTTTCTAGAGCGCTGCGCGCTTGCTTGGTCGTCGACAGCTCGGACTCGAGCTCGGAAATCTTGGTGCTCGCCGCGTCGCGGGCGACCTGTAGGGCTTGCTTGTCGAGTTCAAGCGCCGTGCGTTCGGATTCGGCGCGGGTCAGCAAGGATTGGAATTGCTCCAGGCGGGTTTGGGTTTCGCTGCGCTCCTGTTCGAGGGCCTGGATGCGGGTTTCCAGGGTGGCGATGGTGGTCTCGTCCTGGGTCAAGCGTTGGCGGCGCTCGTCCTGGGTCTCCTGTTGGATGAGCAGGGTCTCGAGCTGGGCCTTGGCCTGGGCAAATTCGGTGCCGGCGCCGGGGCCGCGGCTGTCGTCGTAGCGGCCTTCGCCAAAGAGGCGCTCCGCGTCGAGGGCCCGGGCGGCGATCGGTCCGTACTGGGGCAGGGCCCGCAGGCGGTCGGTCAAGCCACGGTCCAGGCGGCGGTAGTCGGAACGGGCGCGCGCCGCACGGACGGCAGTGGCATTGTCGGCGGCGAGCTGGGCTAGGTCCCTCTCCAGGGCGCGCAGGCCGGCCCAGGCCTCGTCGAAACGGCCCTCATCGAGATGGCGTCCACAGGCGAGCATGCGCTCTGCCGCTTGCTTCTTGCGCTGGTCGATGATGGTGGCTTCGGGCTCCCAGGGGGTGTGCACCAAGACCTCCCCCAGGCTGCGACGCAGGGGTTCGGCGGCTTCCAGATCGTGGCTGGCGGCCAAGGCCTCGCGCTGCACGGAGAGCAGCTCGGTCAGGGTTTGGTCGTCGCCAGCTCCAAATTGCCCGCCGAGGGCCGACTGCAGGCGGGCTTGCAAGTCCTGGGCGCGCCCGAGCAGGCTCTGGACAGCCGGGTGGTTGAGATTCGGGCGGCGGCTCAGCTCCTGCTGCAGAACCTCCACGCCAGCCAAACGACTGGAGCGCACCTCCTTCCGGTAGAGCAGCCAGCCGAAAGCCAACACAGTGGCCAGTACGACTGAGATGGCCACCAGCGACAGCAGCAGCCGCGCGCGCCGGCGCCTCTGCGCCCGCTCCTCGAACCACTTGGTGAGCCGCTCCGCGACCTCCTTGGCAGAGGGCGTGCTCTCGGGCCGGTGTTCCGCGGCGATGAGCACATCCACGACCCGTTCGCCGAACTCCCCGGGCACCTCGTGGGACCGGAGCTCGCGCACCAGCTCCTTGCGCTCCCGCAGCGCCTCGCCGCTGGCGGTTTTGGTCTTGGCATTCTCGACCCCCAGCACGCGCAGGGCCATCATCGCCGCGGCGCGCACGTCGTCCTGCACCGTGGCCTGGATCTCGCCCGACAGGATGGCGTCCTTGGTGAAGTAGGGCGTGCCGCCGGGGCCCAGGGTGTGGATCGACGCCTGGCGGTCGGCCTGCAGCTTGGCCAGCCCGAAGTCGATGAAGCGCAGGCGGCTGGTCTTCCTCTCGACCAGGATGTTGTTCGGGGACAGGTCGCGCCAGAACCAGCCGCTTTCGTGCAGCTCGGCCAGGCGTTCGAACAGCTCCCGGGTCAGCTCCAGCCGGCGCTCGACGCTGAGCTGGCCACGGCGCAGGAACTCCCCCAGGCTCTCCCCGTCGATCCACTCCAGCACCAGCACCGGCTGGTGCTTCTGCGCGGCGGATTCGAGCTTCTTGTAGTAGCGCACCACCACCGCCGGCAAGCCCTCGGCGGTCAGCATCTTGGCTTCCCGCTCGAGCAGCTTCTTCGACCGCTCGCTGGTCGGATCGACGATCACCTTGAGCGCCACGTCGCGCTTCGTTCCCCGCTCGCGCCCCTTCAGCACCACCGCGCTGGCGCCGCCCTTGGCCGGCGTGAGAGCATCGATCGCATACCCCGCGGCCTCGATCTGGGCGCGGGTCGCGTCCCAAACCTTCGACTCTTTGGGCATTCCGGGCACACCCGCCAAGTCCTGCAAATTGCCCGGCGGCGGCGCCGATTCCTCCTCTGGACGGGAGGCGTGGTCTTGGCTGGATTCCATGGGGGAGCTGGGAGGAGCGGGCGAGCGCGATCAGGGAGTGAATGAGGCCGGAGCTCGGAGCAGCATGGTGGGCAAACGGCGTCCTTGAGAAATCAGCGCAACAGCGCTTGCCGTAGCGCGTCTAGCGCCTCGGCGATCAGCTCCTTGACGCGCGCGATGCTGAGCTGCATCTGGGCGGCGATCGCCTCGTAGGTCAGGCCGTCGATGTAGCGCAGGCGCAGCGCCTCTTCGCGATCGAGCCAGGGTGAGCCCCGTTCGGTCCAGGAGTCCATGACCTCCAGGGCATCCGCGAGGCTGATGCCGTGGCGCTGATCGAAGTGGGCCTGGCGCGCCAGCGCGATGGGCTCGATGTACTCGGAGTCCGAATCTTGGTCCTTGGGGCCGGTCGGCAGCCCGGTGGCCGCGAGCTGCTCGCGCCGCTTGAGGGACCGCAGGGCGTCGCGGATGTCGTTCTTGAGGGCGATCGACACGTGGCGCGCGATGGCCGTCGTCGAGCGAGCCTTCCAGACCGCGTCGGGCTTCTTCTCCAGCACCTCCACGAAGAGGGAGTTCAGCATCTCGGTGAAGCGGATCGCCGAGTCCCGGGAGCTGCCCGGAAAGCTACGCCGGAAGTTGGGACGCAGGTGTTCGTGGATGAACCGGTAGATGAAATCTCCGAGGTCGCGTTCTGCGGCGGAGAAGGCGGCCCGGGCAGCGGCGACCAGAGGTGTCCGTTCGAGCTGCTGCTTGGCCTCGTGGTAGCGATCGAGCAGGACCAGCAGGGCTTGATCGGCGAAGCCCTGGTTTTCGGTGCGAGTCATCGGGGGGCAAGCGGGGCGCCTCCTGGGGAGGCGTTCGATGGATCAGGGGATCCCGGCGAGAAGGGGGCCGCACGCAGAAGCGGCCGGTTCGGCAGGGCTTCTATGGGAGTCGCTCGGTCGCGGGGGCAGTGCGACCGAGCGAGTCGTGCCCTGACTCGGTGCTTGTGGCGAATCAGGGGCTCGTTGCCACGCGTTCGGAGCTGGGCCGGATCGGCTTGCAGCCCGGCGCATCGATCAGACGCCCCCGACAGGCTGGCTGGTCTTGGACTGCGCGGGCTGCGCCGGCGACGCGGAATCGCCGGATTGCTGGGGGGCATCGCCGCTCGGAGCCGCCTTGGGCCCCTGGAAGGCCTTCAGGCGCTCCAGGCGTTCCCAGTCGGCGGCGACGCGGTTTTGCTTGGAGCTGCCGGGCATCGAGTCGCGTTTGGCCTCGTTGCCGGCTTCCAGGCGATCGACCTCCTGGCGCAGGCGGGCGGCCTCGGCGCCCACGGCAGTGCTACCCGGCAGGCTGGCGCCGCTGACCGCGCCGACCAGTTCGAGGGTCTGGCCTTCGAGGCGCGCCTGCTCGCGGCGAGCGCGCAGCAGGTCGATCTCCTCCTCGAGGGCCAGCAGGGAGTCGCGCATCTCGGACAGGGCCGACTCGCCCTGGGCCACGCTGGACTCGAGCTTGGTGAGCCCCGAGCGCCGGATCTCGAGCTGCTTCGACTCGCGCTCCTGGTCCCCGAGCAGCTGGTCAACGTCCTTTTGGAACTCTTCCAGGGTGCGGGTCGAGCCCGCGAATTGGACCTCGGTCAGGCCATCGGCCATGGCCTTTTGCAGCACCGGGTAGGCCTCGGACAGCAGGCGCTCGCGGCGCCCCAGGGTGGCCTCCAACTCGGCGATCGTGCCGGTCAGGTTCTGGAGCTCGCGCTGGGCCAGGTTCAAGGCCACCTGGTGGTCGGTCAGGACCCGACGCTGGAGCTCGACGTCGTTGTCGAGCTTTTGGTCGCGGACCTCGATCGGGACCTGTTCGATGGAGCGGTCGACCGTCACCTGCGCGCCGGCGCGGGTGTAGCCGAAAAGCTCGCCCAGGGGGCGGCCAGCGACGAGGTAGATGCCGACGGGGACGGCCACCACCAGGGCGGCAAGTAGAAGGATTCTACGCATGGGAGGATGCGAAGGGGGGGTGATGTCGCGAGAACGGCCCCGCGATAATGTACCAGCGAGCGGCGCGGCCGGAAATCGAGGGCAGTCTTCAGAGAGGTCGCGTAAGTCCAAGTTCCGTATGTATTTGCGGCCGATAGCTGGCGCCAGCTCGCGGCGGTTCGGGGGGGCCGGGGAAGAGGGAAGTTGCGGGGAGGTCGGGGGTGGGAGGGACTGGGTTCGAGGGGTCGGACAGGGCGGCGTCCGGGGGCTCTTGGGGCGGTCACTGGGGGCTAGAGTTGGGGGGATGAGGACGGCACGAGCGGCTTGGAGCGAGCGGGCGCAAGCGGTGGTCATCGGGTGGTTCTGCGGCGGGGCCGGGCGGGGCCTGGCGGGGGTCTGGGTGTTGGCTGCGGGGCTGGCGCTGAGCCACGGTCTCGGGGCGGTGGGGTATTCGGCGCCGGCGGTGGCGCCGACGGCAGCGGAGGTTTTGGGGGCGCGGGAGCTGGAGGGTCGAGCTTCGGGGGGGCTGGAGCGGGCCGGGGGAGCGCAGCAGGGAGGCGCGGGGGCCGCGGCGGGAGTCGGCGCGGCGGCGCAGGGGCGCGGGGGCGGGCCGAATGTGGTTTTGATCGTGGTGGATGATTTGGGGTTTGGGGATTTGGGGTGTTTTGGGCGCGAGGGGGCGGTGACGCCGCGGATCGATGGGATGGCGAGGGAGGGGCTGAGGGTGGCGCAGTTTTATGTGGGCGGGCCGGAGTGTTCGCCCAGTCGGGCGGCGATGCTGACGGGCAGGTTTCCGGCGGAGGTGGCGGTGCACCGGGCTTTTGTGGATCCGGCGGCCAATCGGGCCCGGGGCATGGCGGATTGGCTCGATCCCGGGTTGCCGAACCTGGCGCGGGGGCTCGCGGCGCGGGGCTATTCCTGCCGCATGTTTGGCAAGTGGCACCTGGGCTCGACCCAAGCGCCCGGGGTGCCCGGGCCGGAGGCCTATGGCTTCGAGCGCGCCACGACCAGCGCCGAACTGGGCGCAGGGGTCCAGGTCCGCGCGGAACGGGCGCGGGCCAGCGAGCGGTTGGTGGACGCGGTGCTCGAGGACTTGCGCAGCGATCCGGAGGGCCCCTGGTTCCTGTGGGTCGCGCTGCCGGACATGCACCACCCGCTGCTGCCCAGCGATGAACAGCTCGAGCCTTTCCGGCGCTTCGATCCGCGCCAGGTGCCCTGGCCCGGGCCGGAGGAGATCTTCCTGGCGGCGCTGGCGGAGATGGACCGCCAGGTGGGGCGCCTGCTCGACGGCATCGAGGCCCTGGGCCTGGGGGCCGACACGCTGGTGCTGCTGACCAGCGACAACGGGCCGGAACATCCCGAGGTGGCCCTGGCCAACCATGCTGCGGCGGGGTCCACCGGGCCCCTGCGCGGGCGCAAGACCAGCCTGTACGAGGGCGGCATCCGCGTGCCGCTGATCGCGCGCTGGCCGGGGCGTGTGCCCGCCGGGCAGGTCGACGAGCGCTCGGTGCTGGCGGGGATCGACCTGTTGCCGACCCTGCTGGCCCTCGGCGGCCGGCCCGCCAGCGCCGAGGAGCGCGGCGGCGGGCGCGGCGAGGACTTTTCCGCAGCTCTGTTCGGGGGCGATTTCCAGCGCCAGGGGCCGCTCTTCTGGGAATGGCGCTTTTCCACCCACGGCCATCCGGCCGACGCTAGCCCACGCCTGGCCCTGCGGCGCGGGCCCTGGAAACTGCTGGCCAACCCCAGCGGCAACCGCCTGGAGCTCTTCGACGTGGTCCAGGACCCCTACGAGCTCGAGAACCGCGCCGCCCTCGAGCCCGAACGCACCCAGAAACTGCTGGCGGAACTGCGCCGCTGGCATGCGGGGCTGCCCGCGGGCAGCGCGGCCCCCGACGCCGGCAAGCGACCCAAACCCTGGCCGCGCGCCCTGGACGCCGGAAGCGAGCCGCGCGCGCCGGGCAAGCCGCGCTGAATCGCGGGCGGAAGGGGCGGCGCCCCGGGCCCGCGGAGCGCCGCCGGCGGATCAGCGCCCGCGGGCGCTGGGACGCAGGCTCCACAGGGCGATCGCCATCCAGGCGATTTCGAGCGCGAAGGGGCCCCAGGCCGCTTGCACCCAGGCGTTGTAGCCCACCAGGCCCGCTCCGCTCAGGTTGATCACGCCCCCGGGGACCCGCGCCAGGTGGTCCTTGCGGGCGTAGCCGAACAGCAGCAGGGCGCCTCCGATCAGGCCGAAAACATCCGCGGTCGTCATCTGGGGTCTGGGTGCTGGAGGGAGGCCGAGATTTCAGGATTGCAGGTAACCCCGGGGGGGCCCCAGGACCGCCTTGCGGCCCTGGCCATGGGAGGGGCGACGGCGGGTTGCCTGAGCCGCGGTTCGAAGCGGCAGCGCTGTCCGCTGGCTGCGGCGATCGGCGTTTAGACTCGCTGCCGCTTGCGCCTTTCACGCGCTGGCCCCGCCCGAGCCCAGCGCGGCCGCGGGGTTCGCGCGCTTCAGCGGGCTGCGGCGGGCGGCAGATCGAGGATGCGCCAGTTGCGCACTTCGAGGGCGAAGGGCGTGGTCACGCCGCTGGCGCCGTAGCGCTGCCAGCCGATGAAGCCGGCGGCGGCGCGGGCCGCGAAGGACGGATCCGCCGGGATCACGGACAGGTCCAGGTCGTACAGCGTGCGGCCGTTGAGGGCCACGGCCAGGCGCTGGCCCTGGGCCAGGACTTCGATCAAGTTCCACCGACCCGGGGGCTGGAAGCGCTTGGCGGGGCCGGGCGGGAAAGCGCCGTAGAGGCCGCCCGTGGTCTGGTAGGGCAGCAGCGCCCCGCCGCTCTCGCCCTCCCAGTGCAGATCGTCGATCAGCTGGATCTCCATGCCGGAATAGGCCGGGTTGGAGCCATCCTTGGCCGCGCGCAGGAACAGGCCCGAATTGGCGGCGCGGGCCAAGCGGAATTCGGCCCGCAGACAGAAGTCCCCGTGCAGGGCGCGGGTCTCGACCTGCCCGCCGCCCTGGGCGGGCACGAGCAGCACGCCGTCCTCGATCCGGTAGCCCTCGGATCCGCCGCTGAACTCGAGGCCCGCGAGCCCCGCGGCCAGGGGGTCGCTCCAAGCGGTCCATTGCTCGGTTTCGAAATGGGGCAATTCCTTGAGCCGGATGTTGCGGAAGCGGGCGCGCTGCTCCTTGAGCGCCGCATCGGCGGGGTGCACCTGCAGGCCGATGCGGCCGAAGGGGGCGTAGCCGGGGCTGCCCGGGGGCAGTCGGTAGTCGCCGGCGGGGCTGCCGTTGATCCAGGTCTCGATGCGGAAATCGAAGCCGCGCACGCGGCAGCGCACGCGGTTCCATTCCCCGCGCCGGAACAGGGCCGCGGCGGCCTCGTTGTGCATCAGGAAGCTATCGGCGTAGATCGCGGCGATCTCGCCGCCCTCGCGGTGATCGAGGGTCACCTGGGCGCCCTTGAGGTCCGCGCGCGGCGGGCGCGGCGCGCTCCAAGCCCCCACCGCGGCGGCCTCGGGCGCCGCGCCGGGCGGCAGCATGCGCACGAACAGGCCCGAATCGAAGGGGTAATCGAGCGCCACCTCGAATTCGATCTCGAAGGCGCTGTAGAAGTCCTCGGTGTAGATCAGGCCGCCTTCGCCGGCTTCGTCCGTGCGGCCCACGAGGGCGCCGTCTTCGACGCTCCAGCGCGCGGCGCCGTCGTAGCGGCCGCCCGCGGTGACCCAGCCCGTGAGGCTCTGCCCGTCGAACAGCTCGACCCAGGGCTCGGGCTCGGCTCCCGGCGCGGCTTCGCGGTAGAGCACCGCCCCGGGGAAGCGGTCGATCAGGCGCTGGGCCTCATCCGGCCCCAGCACGGAGCAGGCCGTGGCCAGGGCGTCGGCCACGGCGCCGGTTTCGGCCACGACGGTGAGCGTTTCGCCGTGGGTCAGGGCCGCGCCGCTCTGCGGATCGATCAGGTGGCTAAAGCGACGGCCGTCCTTTTCGAGCGCCTGCCAGCGATCGCCGGAGGTGGCCACGCCACAGCGCGCCAGGATCAGGAGCTCGCCCGCAGCACCGGGCGCGCCCGATCCGGCCGACACGCGCCAGCCCACCTCGCCCGGCGGCGGATCGCCGAGGGCCAGGTCGCCGCCGATTTCGACCAGCGCCGAAGGCACGTCCAGGGCGCGCAGCAGCTCGAGCAGATCGTCCGCCGCCAGGCCCTTGCCGATGCCGCCCAGGTCGAGCTCGGTGCCTTCCTGCAGCCGGACGGTCGAGGTTCCGGGATCGACCTCGACCCGCTGCCAGCCGACCCGGCCGCGGGCTTCCGCCAGGTCCTCGGCGGAGGGCAGACGGCCGCTCTCCCGCGCCGCGCTCCACAGGCGATAGAGCGGCGCCCCGGTGGGATCGAAAGCGCCGCCGCTGACCTCGGCCATGCCGCGGGCCAGCGTCAGGGCGCGCAAGAGATCGGGGGAGACGGAGACCGGCCCCGAGCCCGCGGCCAGGACGAGGCGCGTCAGCTCGCTGTCCGGGCGCCAGTGGCTCCAGGCCTGCTCGAGCTCGGCCAAACGCTGGTAGGCGCGTTCCGCGGCCTGGTCCGCGCGCGTCCGGTCGCCCGCGTACAGCACCAGGCGCGCCTCCACGCCCATGGCGGCGCGCCTATACTCGAAACGCTGCGCCACGGGCGCGGTCGCCTCCCCTTCCTGCCGCCGCTCCATGACCTCCGCCGCCGCGCCCGCAGACGCCCCTGGAACCACCGGCCTCGGCAGCGCGGCCAGCCCGGGCGAAATCGGGAAGAGGAGCGCGACGGCGAGGGCGATGGAGCGCATGCGTTCGGGGGTAACCGGGGGGCGGGAGATGGGTCGGGGGCGGGACGGTTTTCGCGGCCCGATGCTGGGCGCGGTCGCGCTCGGCCTAGGGCTGTGGGGCTGCAGCGCGCCGGGGGCCGGGGACGAGGCCGAGCGGAGCCGCGCCGAGGTCATGCCCCAGGTGCAGCTCGCGCCGGACGACCGCGTGCCCCACGAAATCAGCGTAGCAGGCACGGGCGTGGCCTTCCGGATGGTCCCGGTGCCCGGCGGCAGCGTCGACGGGCGGCCGGTCGAACCGTTTTGGATGGCGACCACCGAGGTGACCTGGGAGCACTACCTGGAATTGGTGCTCGAGACCTCCGACCGGGCCGCCGCCGAGGCGGTCGATGGGTTCGCGCGCCCAAGCCGCCCCTACATCTCGATCGACCGCGGCTTCGGTCAGCAGACGCGGCCCGTGATCAGCGTCAGCGCCCGGGCCGCCCACACCTACGCCGAGTGGCTGAGCCGCAAGACCGGCGGGCGGTTCCGCATCCCCAGCGTCGATGAGTGGCGCCTGGCGGCCCTGGCCGGCGGCTCGAGCGCGGATGCGAGCCAGGCCGTGGCCCGCGAGACCGCCCAGGGCCGCAGCGCGCCGGTCGCCTCCCTGGCCCCCAACCGCCTGGGCCTCTACGACCTGGTCGGCAACGCGGCCGAATGGGCCCAGGACGCCGCCGGCCCGGTGGTCCTGGGCGGCTCCTACCGGGACCCGCGCGCGCGCCTCTCGCCGCTGATGCTCGAGACGCCCAATGCGGCCTGGAACCAAAGCGACCCCCAGATCCCCAAGAGCACCTGGTGGCTCGCGGACGCCGGCTTCCCGGGCATCCGCATCGTGGCCGAGGCCCTGCCGGCCGCGGCCACGCCGGTGGCCCCCTGACCCCGCCCCCCCTTCCCGGCCCCTCTCCGATGCACGAGTCCAGCGAATCGAACGCGCCCCTTTCCCGCCGCGGCCTGCTCTACGGCGCGGCGGCCGCCAGCTTTGCGGTGCCGCTGCTCGGCGCCTGCGCCGGGCAGCGACAGACCCGCGAAGGCGCCGGGCTGCCGCCCGGGCGCCCGATCTCCAGGCCGATCCGGGTCGGGCTGGTGGGCTGCGGCGGCCGGGGCACCGGGGCCGCCTTCAACGCCCTGGCCAGCCGCAGCGCGGAGGCGCGTTTGGTGGCGGTCGGCGACCTGTTCCCGGGCCGGATCGAGGGCTCGCTGGCGGGGCTCGAGCGCCAGCTTGCGGCCACCTGGGCCGGCCCCGGGGTCAGCGCAGCGGACGGCAGCGTCAGCTATCCGCCGGGCGTGCTCGAAGCGGCCACGGCGCGCGCCCGGGAGCGCATCGACGTGCCCCTCGGCCGGCGCTTCGTGGGTTTCGATGCCTTCCAGAAGGTCATCGACGCGGGCGTCGATCTGGTGATCCTGACCACGCCGCCGGCTTTCCGGCCGGCGCATCTCGACTACGCGGTCGAGCGCGGGGTGCACAGCTTTTGCGAAAAACCCATGGCGGTCGACGTGCCCGGCGTGCACCGGGTGATCGCCGCCAGCGAGCGCGCCCGCGAGCGCGGCCTTTCGGTGCTGGCGGGCTTCTGCTGGCGCTACAAGGCGGGCCATCAGGCCTTCTACCGCGAGCTGCTCGATGGCCGCATCGGCGACGTGCGCGCGGTCTACACCAACTACAACACCGGCGAGATCGGCACACACACGCGCCAGCCGGGCTGGAGCGACGTGGAGTGGCAGGTGCGCAACTGGCACCACTTCGACTGGCTCTCGGGCTCGCACCTGGTCGAGCAGGCCTGCCATTCGATCGACCTGATGTCCTGGGCCTTCGACGACCGGGAGCCGCTCTCCGTGGTGGCCGTGGGCGGGCAGGCCACGCGCTCGGGCCCGGAGGCGGGCAACTGCTTCGACCACCACTCGGCGGTGTTCGACTATCCGGACGGCGCCAAGGGTTTCCACATGAGCCGCCAGTGGGCCAACACCGACGGCGAGAACAACAACTACTATTTCGGCAGCCGTGGCCAGGGCTGGCTGGAAAACTGGACCCCGCGCTACGAGCTGGCCGGCAGCCGCACCTGGCGATTCGAGGGCGACACCGGCGACGACATGTACCAAAACGAGGTCGATGTGCTGCTCGCAGCCCTGCGCAGCGGCCGGCCGATCAACCACGGCGAGCGCATGGCGCGCAGCACCCTGCTGGCGATCATGGCGCGCCTGGCGGCGTCCACCGGCAAGGTCGTCACCTGGAGTCAGGCCCTCGAATCCACCGAGCGCCTGGGCCCGGCCAGCCTGGCCTTCGGCGCCTACGAGCCCGGTCCCCTGCCGGTGCCGGGCCGCACGCCGCTCGTTTGAGCATCTGATTCGAAAGCGCCCCGCGCACAGTCCGACCGCCCCCGCGCCCCCATGCCCGAATCCGCCCCCTGCTCCGCGCGCCGCCGGTTCCTGCGCGGCGCGGCTTCCTTGGCCGGCGGCCTGGCCGCCGGATCCCTGGGTGCCCCGCTGCGTCGCGCCCAGGCCGGCGCGGTGGCCGCGCCCGCGCCGGGAGGCTCGCAGACCGGCGCCGTTGGAACCGCGCTGCTTGCGGGTCCCCTGGTCCCGCCCCTCGCCGAGCGCCGCCGGCCGATCGCTTATGCACTCAAGTGGGGCATGGTCGGCGGCGGCGGCAGCGTGCTCGAGCGCTTCCGGATGCTGCGGGAGCTCGGCTACGACGGGGTCGAGCTCGACAGCCCGAGCGACCTGGACCTGGGCGCGGTCTTGGCGGCCAAGGCGGAAACCGGCCTGGCCACCGACGGCCTGGTCGGCAGCCAGCACTGGTCGAAACCCCTGTCGCATCCGGATGCGGCCGTGCGCGACGAGGGCCGCCGCGCCCTCGAACAGGGCCTCAAGGACGCGGCGCGGCTCTCGGCCCGAAGCCTGCTGGTGGTGCCGGCGGTGGTCGGCAGCGGGATCCCCTATCGCGACGCCTGGGAGCGCAGCAGCACGGAAATCCGGCGCCTGCTGCCCCTGGCGACCGAGCTCGGGGTCGAGATCCTGTTCGAGAACGTCTGGAACCACTTCCTGCTCTCGCCGCTCGAAGCGGCCCGCTACGTGGACCAGTTCGAAAGCCCGCTGGTGGGCTGGCACTTCGATGTGGGCAACGTGGTCAACACCGGCTGGCCCGAGCACTGGATCGAAGTGCTGGGCGCGCGCATCAAGAAGCTCGACGTCAAGGAATACAGCCGCGAAAAGCGCGACCAGGAGGGCCTGTGGAAGGGCTTCGAGGTCGAGATCGGCGCTGGGGACTGCGGCTGGCCGGAGGTCGGACGCGCCCTGGACGCGCTCGGTTATCGGGGCTTCGCCGCCGCGGAGGTGCCCGGCGGCGATCGCGCGCGCCTGGCTTCGATCCTGACCCGCATGCACGCCGCCCTGCAGGCCTGAGGGCGGGGCGCGGGCTCGCCCCGAGCGGCGCGCGAGCCGCCTCCGGGCCCGCGCAGGCTCGAACCAGGCGGAAGCGGGATCGCCCCCGAAACGAGACCGGCGCCCGACCCGAAGCATCGGATCGAGCGCCGGTCGTCGGCGCGGGAGCCGCTCGCGGCCGCGGTCAGTTCACGATCTGGATCGCCAGGCCGCGGGTCATGGCGAAGCCCTGGGGCGCGGCGGCGTCGCTGATGAAGGCCTGGGAGAAGAGCTGCACGCCCACCAGGGCCGGGTTGGCGGCCAAGGGGAAGGGCAGCGCGGCCTGGCCGAAGCCGTCGAGCTGCACCGAGGCGGTCAGGCTGGGGACCAGCAGCAGGGTCCCGCCGAGCACCGGCAGGGACAGGCTCTGGTTGCCGAGGCCGACGATCGCGGCTGCCCCGGGTCGGCCGTTCTTGACCTGCAGGCGGAACTGGGCGTTGCCCTGCTTGGCCGGCTGGCCGGCAGAGTCGAGCACCGGGACCACCCCGCCCAGACCGGCCAGGCCGCTGCCGTAGGCCGTGGGCACGCCCACCAGGCTGGGCGCGCTCAGCGAGAAGAGCTGGAAGTCGTCGATCGCCCAGCCGCCGAGGTTCAGGCCGCCGTCGGACTTCAGCCGGAACTCGAACTGCGCCGCCGGGTTGCCCGAGGCCTGGGGCACCGGGAGCTGGAAGTCGACCCAGGAGGTGTCGAGCAGGTTCTGGTTCAGCGGGTTGCTCCAGACCGTGGTCCCGTTGACGCGGATCGTGGCCTGGTCGTAGATGCCCTGCTCGACGGTCAGCCAGCGCTTGAAGCGCAGCGTGACCCCGGAGGCCCCGGAAAGGTTGATCGCCGGGGAGCGCAGGGCGTTTTCGACATTGGGCTGGTAAGCCCCGTTGAAATTGCCGATGCCCAGGTCGTTGCCCCAGGCGTTCTGGCCGCTGGCGGCGGCCGAGGGATCGATCCAGCCGATGCCCTGGGAGCTGCCGCCTTTGCCCTGGGGCACGCCGCGCTGCCAGTCGTTTTGCGTGGCGATCTGGACCGTGGTCCAGCCGTTGTCGGTCGGGCCCTCGAACCCCTCGCTGAAGAAGGTCTGCAGGGCGCCGACGCGGAAGACCTCGAAGGCCGCCGGGGCGGTCTTGGGGAAGCGCACCACGTTGCCCAGGCTGTCGCTGGCTTCGATGTACCAGCGCACCTCGGCCGGGGCCGCGATGCCCGGGATCAGCCCGGTCCACTGGCTGCCCTGGAAGAGGGCCATGGGCAGCGATTGGAAGCTGCCGCCGGTGGAGTAGAAAACCCGCGCGCTGGTCAGGCTGCCCTGCGCGGCGGCCAGGTTCGCGGCCACGCCGTAGGGTCCGGCCTGGTCCAGGGTGTCGACGGGCTTGACCAGGTTGGCGATCGAGATCAGCTCGAGTTCGAAACCGGGGAAGCCCTGGGCGCGGAAAGCCCCGTCGATTTCCTGGTAATTGGGCGTGCCGTTGCCGATGTTGCCGTCGTCATCGTCCAGGGTCAGCCACTGGATCTCGACCGCCGTGGTGATCGTGCCCTGGTCGAAGCCGTTCATCCAGCCGCTCAGGAGCTGGTCGGCGATCAGGCCGCCCAGGGAGCCTCCGTACTTGGTCTGCAGGTTGGCGCGCACCTTCCACAGGGCTCCGCCGAGGACCTGGCCGCTGGCGTGCACGCCGCCGTGGCAGCCGGGGTTCGAGTCGCCGCAGAAGGGCACCGTGTTGAGGCCGCTGCGGATCTGGGTGCCCGGGCCGAAGAAGCCCGCCCCGACGATCGGCGTGTTGTAGAGATACATGGCGAAGACGTCGGCGTTGCCCTCGCCGAAGCCGTCCGAGCCGTTGCCGCTGCCGTAGCGGTCATTGAGCCAGTGGCCCTGCTCGTGGGCCACCACGGTCGAATAGGCCGTGTTGACGCAGCCGCCCCCGGGCAGGAAGTAGTTGGTCGAGCTGCCGTCGTAGTAGGCGTTGCAGTCGTCGATCACGAAGCCGCCGCCCAGATCGACGAAGTCGCGGTTGGCGAAGGCCGTGTTGACCAGGTCCATCTGCAGGTCCGAGGCGTCGATGCCCCGGATCCAGTCGCGCATCAGGTTGATGGCCTGGAAGATGTTCGCCTGGGCGGTGGTCGGGCCGCTGGGCGCAGGGTTCAGCAGCACGTTGTTGTTCGTGCCGCTCAGGCTGGTGGTCAGCGAATAGTCGCTGCCGGTGACGTTGTTGACGTCGTTGTAGGGCCCCACGTAGGTGAAGGTCACCGCCAGGGGGCCGTTGACGCCGGGGAAGTTGAAGTTGCCGTTGGCGTCGGTGGTGGTCGTGCCGGCGGAGCTCGAAACGCGCAGGTAAGCGGCCGGGGCCGAGGTCGGCGGGTTCGAGCCGCTGTCCGGTTGGCTGCCGGGGGTGGCCAGGGTGCGCACGTTGCCGCCCACGTCGAGGGCGAAGTGGATCAGCTCGTCGCGGCGCAGCAGGCGCGCTTCGCCCTGGGCCGCGAGCACGTAGCGTTTGGCGTTGACCTTGCCGGGGCTGTCGTGGCGCAGCTCGAGCTCGAAGGCCAGGGTCGGGACGACCCGGCGCTCGGCGCGGTGGGGCTCGATCCCCAGGCGCACGCGGGTGAACTGGGTCACCGGCAGACCGGTTTCGGTCAGGAACAGCGCCGCGGCGGCGCGCCGCACGGCGGCCTCGTCGAGGGTCGGCTGGAGATCCTGCGGGGCGCCCTCGGTCAGGGCCCGGTTGTGCACGGACAGGAGCTTGCCGCGCCGGTCCATCAGCACGTTGAACGAGGCTCCGAAGACCGGCAGGGCGCCGAACTGCTGCTCGAAGCGCACCGCGGCCTTGTCGCTCGAGCCGCCGAAGGACAGGGGCAGGTCGCTGAAGGAGGGGCGCACCAGGCTGTCAGCGGGGACGCCGAGCAGGGCCTGGGCCGAGGCGGCGAAGTCGCGCGCCGCGGCGATGAAGTCCGCGCTGCTGCGCGGCTCGCGGGTCGGCTCGGCGCTGGCGCCGAACAGCAGCACCGGCCGGTTGGTGTCCGGGTCGGTCTGGGCGCGCCAGCCGCTGCCGTGGGCGGCACGCCATTGGGTCAGTTCCCGGTCGAGTTCGTAGGGGGTCGCGGGGTCCTGGGGAGCCTCTGCGTTCTGGGCGGAGAGGGGCCCGGCCGCGATCAGAGCCAGGGGGAGCGCGAAGGGGGCGCTGCGCATCGGGGAGGAGAGCGGGGACTTGGGTTGTCTAAGGAGCGAGCCACGGGCACGGACGGCCCGGACCGGCAGGGTCGGGGGGGGGAGGCCATCCGTTGGGCAAAAAGGGCAGGGGGAATGCACGCCGGTCCGGCCTGAACGCGGACGCGCGACCCCGCCCCGACTGCCGGACGGCCCGTTTGTGTTCCGGGTTCCGCCGGAACTTCGAGAACCAGGCCGGGGGCCGCTCGGTCGGCCCGCTCAGAGGCTGGGAAAAAATCGCCGCGCAGCGCCGATCCCGGCCTCTGCGGCCGCCAGGTGGCGGCCCAAAGGCATCCGACGGGTTGGCAGCGCGGCTCGGGCGCAGCCCGAGCTGATTTTTTCTCAACCTGTCCGCGCCGCAGACCGGTCGCTGGCCCCCTGGGATCGGGGAGCCCGCAGGGACCGCGGCGGCGGCCCGGGCGGGGCCCCGCTCGGGCCCCGGGTGATCCCGGACCGGCCCGGGCCCAGGCCGCCCCGGAAAGGGCTTCCGGCGGCCGGTCCGGCACCCGGGCAGGGTCCCCCCAGCGCCCGCGCCGGATCGCTTCGGGCGGGGCTACGGGGCCAGCGGGGGCACGAGCGGTGCGCCGCGGAGCCCAGGGGGGTCCGGGCGGCCGCTGGGTTCGGCCGCGGCCGCGGGTTCAGGCCCGAAGGGCCCGCGCCACGGACTCGAGCAGCCGCGCGGTGCCAACGGCGTCCTCCAGGGTCACCGGCGCGGGGCCGCCCGCGGCGATCGCCGCCAGCAGGGCCCGCACCTCGAGCTCGTAGCCGGTCTCGGCGGCCAGCGCCGGCCGCTCCGGCGGCTCTCCCGGCTCCGCCTGGGCGCGGAAGACCTCCAGCAGCGGCCCGCTCGGCCCCAGCTCGTAGCGCCAGGTCTCCCGCTCCCCCACCACCTCGAAGGCCATCTCGAAGCGGTGGTTCGCCGGCAGGTCCCAGCCGCCCTCGGCCGCCACCAGGGCGGGGCCCTCGAGCTCGTACAGGGCGAGCAGGTGGTCGCGGCTGCCGCGGGCCAGGACCGCGCGGGGTTCGCCCAGGCACCAGCGCACGAAGTCCGCATCGTGCACGTGCAGGTCGAACAGGGCGCCGCCGGTCTGGGCCGGGTCGCCATAGAACCCCGGGCTCCAATCGGGGCGCGAGGCGAGGCGCCGGAAGGTCGCCGAGCGCAACCGGCCCAGGCGTCCGGCGGCGATCGCCGCGCGCAGGTCGCTCCAACCGGGCCAAAAGCGCATGCAATGGGCCGGCATGCACAGCCGCCCGCTCCGCCGCGCCACCTCGGCCAGGGCCTCGATCGCGCGCGGGTCGAGGGCCACCGGCTTTTCGACCAGCACGTGCTTGCCCGCGCGCAGGAACAATTCCGCCAGGGGCAGGTGCGTGGGCGTCGGCGTGCACAGGCTCACCAGGGCGACCTCGGGGTCGCGGGCGAGCTCCTCGGGATCGGCGTAGCCGCGCACCTCGGCCGGGTCGAATGCGGCGTGCTCTTCGCCGGTCTTGAGGTTGCCGCCGCCCCCCAGGCGACCGGCGCGCCGCTCGGGGCTGCGGTCAGCGACCGCCACCAGGCGGCTGGGGAACCCGGCGGCACGGGCCGCCGCATAGGCGGCGAGATGCGTGCGCCCCATGAAGCCCAGGCCGCAAACCGCGACGCCCAGGCTCATCGGCGGGCCCCCGCGCGCCGGTCGAGCTCGGCCCGCACCAGGTCGCGCGCGCGCCGCACGTCCGCGATCCGGTCGTCGCCCGCCTCGCGCTCGATCACCAGGTCGACCGCCAGGGAGCGCTCGAACAGCGTGTCGAAGAAAGCGCCCCAGGCCACCTGGCCGCTGCCGACCGGCACCTCGCTGCCCCAGGTGCCCGGAACCTCCGTGCGGCGCGCGTCCTTGATGTGCACTTGGCGCACGCGCGGCGCCAGCAGGGCCAGGGCCTCGATCGGATCGCCCATGTCGTAGAGCAACATATTGGCCGGGTCGAAGTTGATGCCGACCCGCGGCCGGTCCAGGTCTTCGAGGACTTCGATCAGCGTCGCGGCGCTTTCCTGCCCGGTCTCGAAAGCCACGTCGACCCCCTGCTCGGCGAACACGTCGGCGATGCGCCGCAGGCGCTCGAGCAGGACCTCGCGCTCGGAGCCGGGCCCCTGCCCCTCGCGGTGCGGCAGGAATCCGGCGTGGAAGCTGACCAGCGAGAGCCCGAGCTGGCGTGCGATGCGGGCAGCGCCGCGGGCGCGTTCGAGATTAGCCGCCCAGTGGCGGTCCGGGCGCACCCCGCCGGTGCTGCGGATCGTGGCCAGGGAGGTGTAGTCCTCGCCCACGCAGCCGAGCATGCCGGAGAGCGTGCGCAGCCCGGCGGCGCTGAAGCGACGTTCAAGCTCCCCCAGGGACCAATGCCCGCTGCGCAGGGGCTCGAGGGCCAGCTGGACATGCTCGAGACCGGCCGCGCGCACGCGCTCGGCCAGCGCGGCGGGATCGTGCGCTTGGAGGGACCAGGAACAGACGCCGATCTGCATGGGGCTTGGGCTCCGGGTGGGAACGGGGCAGGCATGTTAGGCTCGCCGGCCGGACCCGCCACCCAGGAGCTGCCATGAGGACCCCGCCGCCCGCCTCGGACCCCACCCGCCGCACCCTGTTCGCCTCCGCCCTGGGCGGCGCCGGCGGGCTGATCGGGCTCTCCCTGGCCGGCCGCGCCCTGGCCCAGCCGGCGAGCGCGCAGGCCGCCCCGGCCCCGGCGCGCGGGCCCCTGTTCGAGATCTCGCTGGCCCAATGGTCGCTGCACAAGCTGCTCTACGGCGGCGAGCTCGACGCGCTCGACTTCCCGCGCTTCACGCGCGAGACCTTCGGCCTGGGCGAGGTCGAGTACGTCAACAGCTTCTTCAAGGACCACGGCGCGGACTTCGCCTACCTGACCGAGCTGCGCCAGCGCTGCGCCGACCACGGCGTGCGCAGCGGCCTGATCATGATCGACGGGGAGGGCAATCTGGGCGCCGCCGATGCAGCCGAACGGCGCAAGGCCTGCGAGCGCCACTTCCGCTGGATCTCGGCCGCCGCCTTCCTGGGCTGCCGCGCGATCCGCGTCAACGCCGCCGGCACCGGGACGCCCGAAGAGCATTCAAGGCAAGCGGCCGAGTCCCTGCACGCCCTGGCCGAAGTGGCCCAGGATTTCGGCCAATTCGTGCTGGTCGAGAACCACGGCGGGCGCTCGTCCGACGGCGGCTGGCTGGCGCAGACGATCCGGCGTGCGGACCACCCGCGCGTCGGCACCCTGCCGGATTTCGGCAATTTCCAGATCGAATCCGGCGTGTGGTACGACCGCTACAAGGGCGTCCAGGAGCTGATGCCCTTCGCCCAGGCGGTCAGCGCCAAGTCCCACGACTTCGACGCCGAGGGCAACGAGACCGGGACCGACTTCCGGCGCATGCTGAAGATCGTGCTGGACGCGGGCTACACCGGACCGATCGGCATCGAGTACGAAGGTTCGGTGCTGCCGGAGGTCGAAGGCGTGCGCGCCACCCAGCGCCTGCTCGAGCGCCTGCGCAGCGAATTCGAGGCCGCGCGCTGACCCGACCGAGCAGCCCGCGTCGTCGGGGCGCCGGCTCCGGCCTTCCCCGCCCGGCGATCCCGGAGCCCGGTGCGGAGTAGAGCCTGCCGCATCCGCCTGGGACGCGGCGGCCCGGGATCAGACCGACAGGGTCGCTTCCACGGGCGGGATGGCCCCGCCGCTGCCTTCCCCGGCCAGCACCGCCAGCCGCACCAGACAGGCCAATGCGCGGCAGCCGGATTTGCGCATCAGGTTCGAGCGGTGGGATTCGATGGTCTTGATCGAAACCCCCAGCTCCTCGGCGATGCGGCGGTTGGAATGGCCATCGACGATCCCGTGCAGCACCTGGCGCTCGCGCCGGGAGAGCGAGCCGAGTCGTTCCTGGGCGATCTGGCGCGCCCGGGCGGGTCCGCGTCGCTCGCCATCCAGGCGCAGGGCCCGCTCGACCGCTTCGAGCAGTTCGCGCTCGCTGACCGGCATGCCCAGGGCATCCGCCAGACCCAAGCGCAGCCCCTCGAGCAGCGGCAGCGGGGACAGCTGCTCCAGCAGCACGACCACCGTGGAGCGCGACAAGGCTTCGCGGCGTCCTTGGCGGTCGCAAGGCCCCGAGGCGACCGTGCTTGGCTCCAGGATCCCGAGCGCCTTCTCGGCCACCAGGAAGCAGTGCGGAGCGTGCTGCTCGGGGGCTTCCAAGGGTGCGCCGGGCGCGGCATCGAGCACCAGGTGTCCAGCACGCTCGAGCCAATCAACGATCGTCAGGCGCCGACGCCCATCCGAGTCGATGAGTGTGATGGCAGGTTGTCGTTGCATTTTGGTCTACGGGAGAAAGCAAGCGGTCCCGGTCGAACTCGCGGCCGTTTCCGGTCCGCAAGCGGATCGCCTGATCGCGCACCCCGGGAAGCGATCGCGGACGGTCGAAACCCGCGGCAGCAAGCTTTCGACCACAGCGCGAAGGGAGCGCACGACTCCCTTGAACATAACGCAGACTCGAGCAAAATCGTTCGCGCACTCGCGGGCGCCTTACCCCGCTTGCACCTCGGCGCAGAACGGACACAGAACCGCCAAGGTTCAGCCTCAGGGTTGAACCGGATGGGGCCGCGCTCCCCGGGGCCCCGGGCGGCCAGGCTGCGGCCGGCGGCGCGGCCGGCAGGACGGCTGGGCCGTCCCTGGCCGGAGGGGCGTGCCGGGCCCGGCCAGCGCACTGAACCTGCAGCCGCAACCGCTGCCGCGCGCGGCATCTAGGTCGCCCGGGAGGGCGCGGCTTCAGCCGCGCGGCCGGCGCGCGGCCCCCGATCCGTCAGCCTTTCGAACCGCGCAGGGCGAGCTCGGCAGCGGCTCCGGCTCGGACCGCTTTCCCCAGGGGCCGCAAGAACCACAGGCTGCAGGCCAGGCCCCAGGTGCTTCCCAAAGCTGAGAGCCACAGCGCCTGGGGCGTCTCGATGCTCAGCGCCGAGAACTTGGAGCCGGCCAGGTAGGTGGCAGGCCCCCCCAGGAGACCGAAGGCGGCCGCCAGCACCGGCCGGCCGTGCAGCCAGGCCAGCCCGTGGCGCACGGTCATGGCGAAGCTGAGCCAGAGGGCCGCCATCCACGGGGGCAGGACCCCGAGCAGCCAGGGATCCTGGGGAAAGCCGAAGGCGCCGCCGGCGGCCAGGGCGCTGTCCAAGAGGAAGCCCGGCAGGGCCACCAGCAGCCAGGCCCGCAGCTCCGCACCCCGGTCCGGCAGGAGCGCGATCTGGAGTGCCGCCAGCGCCAGAACCGCGATCGGTCCGATCCAGACCTGCCCCTCGGCCACGGTCAGGATGGTCAGCCACCAAAGGCCCTGGAAACCGACCAAATTGAGCCAAACGGGCACGCGGCGCGCCGGCTCGATGAAGGGAGAGCTGGAGAACATGTCGGTTCCGGAGAGTGGGTGGTAGGACGGGCTGCAGCCCAGTATTCGCGGCCCGCAGGGGATCGGGTTCAGGCGCGGCGGGCCGAGCGTTGCTCGGCGGGGAGAAAATCGCCGTGGGCCGGACAGGAGACCGGACGAAGACCCGCGCACGAGCGGTCCCACCGGCGCTGCGCCCCGTACGGGGCTCGCGGGCCATGTCGCCCGGAGGCCGAGGCCGGCGGCAGGCCGCCCAGCGGCCTGCACGGCCTGTCGAAGCGCGGCCTCGGCCGAGGAAACGCGGCGGGCCGGGGGAACTTATCAGAGCGCGGGCAAGAGCGGCGCGCTGCGATCCCCGGGCTTGGCGAAGAGCAGCTGCACATCGTGGATCACGCGCTCTTCGAAGCCGCCCTCGCAGTAGCACAGGTAGAAGTTCCAGGCGCGCAGGAAGCGCTCGTCATAGCCCATACGGGCGATCTGGCCCTGGTGGCGAGCGACGTTCTCGCGCCAATCGCGCAGGGTGCGGGCGTAGTGCGGCGTCAGGTCTTCGAGCTGGGCCAGGCGCAGGTCCGAGTGGCGCGCCATGGCCTGGCACAGGGCCGTCACCGAAGGGATCGTGCTGCCCGGGAAGATGTGTCGCTGGATGAAATCGATCGATTTGCGGGCCTGATCGTAGTGCTGGTCCTGGATCGTGATCGCCTGGATCAGGGCCAGTCCCTCGGGCCGCAACAGCCGCGAAAGCGCGCGGAAGTAGGCCGGGTACTGGCGCCAGCCGATGGCCTCGACCATTTCGATCGAGACCAGCTTGTCGTAGCGACCGGTCAGGTCCCGGAAGTCCTGCAGCAGCACGGTGACCCGTTCGGACAGGCCCGCGGCGCGCACGCGCTCGAGCGCCAGGCTGTGCTGCTCCTTGCTGATCGTGGTCGTGGTCACACGGCAGCCGTAGTGGGTCGCCATGTGGATCGCCAGGCCGCCCCAGCCGCTGCCGATCTCGAGCAGGTGGTCGCGCTCGCACAGGCCGAGCTTCTTGGCCACCCGGTCGAGCTTGGCCAGGGACGCTTCGTACAGGCTGGTCGAGGGCGATGCGTAGATGCCCGACGAATACATCAGCGTCTGGTCGAGCATCAGCTCGAAGAACCGATTGCCGAGGTCGTAGTGGGCGGCGATGTTGCGGCGCGCGCCGGCGCGGTGGTTCGAGCGGGTCCAGGCCCAGGCCTTGAACAGGGGCCGAGCCAGCCAGGCCAATCCCCCCTCCAGGCCGTCCAGGGCCTGGCGGTTCCTGCAGAACAGGCGCACCACCGCGGTCAGATCCTCGCTGTCCCAGGCGCCGTCCGCGTAGGCCTCCCCCGAACCCACCGACCCGCGCAGGGCCACCTGGGGGTAGAAGCTCGGGTCGCGCACCTCGACCCGGGCGTGGGGCTCGTTCGACCCGCCGGGGCCGAAATGCCGCTCCCGATCCCCATCGACCAGGGTCAGGCGCCCGAACTGAATGCGCTCCAGCCGGCTTTCCACCGCCCGCTGGACGAAACCCGGCTTGCGCCCGCTCTCCAGCCGCCCGGCCCGCAGGGCCCGCTCCGGGGCCAGTTCCAGGTTCGACTTCTTGGAGAGCTGGGTTTCGATGGGATCCATGGGCGGGGCGTCCGGTCCTGCGGGGGCCGCCCGGAATTCGACGGACCCTTCGGACCGGATTCGGCACCGGCCCGCTGGCCGCCAGACTGGCAGCCCCCGGGGCTTTTGTCCAGGAATTGGCGCGCCCGGGGCGGGCCCGGTCACCACGGACGCCCTCGCCCCGGAAGGGGCCCGGGGCTCAGGCCTGGGCGCGCTTGGCCGGATGGGCGTAGAAGGGCACCCGGCGCAGGTACAGCCAGGCCGCGTGGAGATAGATCGCAGCCAGCACCAAGAGCGGCTGCAGCGCCAGCCTGGGCAGCTGGGACCAAAGCCTGGACAGGGGTTGGCGCCCCAGCAGCAGGGTGGCGTCGAAAAGCTTGGCCCCCGCGGGCAGGCCCGGTTTGCCCGGCGCCCGCTGATGATCCTGCATCGAGACCACCAGGCGCTCCCCGGGCGCCTGGAAGGCCCAGCGGTAGTCGAGGTCCAGGTCCAGGAAGGGCGAGACGTGGAAGCGCTTCTCGAAGCGCTGCGCCCGGCGCCCGGCGCGCAGGTCCAGGGCGTAGGTGTGGCGCTCGAGCCAGGGCGTGTTGGTGATCTCAGCCAGGACGGCTTCGAGGCCGCTGCGGTCCGGGCGCCAGCAGTAGTAGAAGCTGACCGGATTGAAGGCCTGCCCCAGGGCCGCGGGCAGGGTCAGGACCGCCAGGGGGCCGGTCGGCCGGAAGCCCAGGCGCTCTTCGGCGGCGCGCCGGATGGCCTCCTCCAGGGGCAAGCCTGGGGGACCGAGCAGGTCCGCGCGCCGCACCCCGAGGGGCCAGCGGGAACCGAGGCGCAGCCACGCGGGCAGGGCCGGCTCCAGCAGGCCCTGCCGCCATTCCTCAAGATCGAGGTACAGCCAGGTGGTGCGCGCCACCAGCCGGTGGGCGCGCGGCAGAAAGCGGCGGTGGCGGACCTGGCCCAGGTAAACGGCGCTGTGGATCGGCTGGGCGCTGGGCCGCGCCGCGGCGTTCGCGGAAGCGTTCACAGGCGCTCGGAGAAGGCCTCGGCGACGCGCAGACCGCTCTTGACCCCGTCCTCGTGGAAGCCCCAGCTCCAGTAGGCGCCGGCATACCAGGTACGGCGCTGGCCGTAGAGCTCGCGCCAGCGCGCCTGGGCCCGGACGGCCGGGGGATCGAAGATCGGATGGTGGTATTCGAGGCTCCGCAGCACGCGCTCCGGGGCGATGTCCGCCGTCTGGTTGAGGGTCACGAAGTAATCGCGCTCGGCCGTCAGGCTCTGGAGCCGATTCATCCAGTAGGTGACCCGCACGGGCGCCTCGGGCCGCGCCGCGGGGCTGCCGTCGGGCGCGGTGTCGGCGGCGCTCAGCTCCACGTTCCAAGCGGCCCAGGCCTTGCGCAGCTTGGGCATCACGCGCGGATCGGTGTGCAGGACCGTGCGATTGACCTGATAACGGATCGCCCCCAGGATCTCGCGCTCGGCGTCGCTCGGGTCCTCGAGCAGGGCCAGGGCCGTATCGCTGTGGCAGGCCAACACCACCTGGTCGAAGCGCTCGTTGCGATCCCCGGGCAAACGCAAGCTCACCCCCTCGCCATCGCGCCGCACCCCGCGCACGGGTGTGGCCAACCGGATGCCCGCAGCGAATGGCGCGCTGATCGGACCGAGGTAGCTGCGGCTGCCGCCTTGCAGCACCCGCCAGGTGGGCCGATCGTCGACCGAGAGCATGCCGTGGTTGTGGAAGAAGCGCACGAAAAAGCGCGCCGGATAGCGCAGCAACTCGGCCTTGCTCGAGGACCAGATGGCCGCCCCCATGGGCACGATGTACTCTTCGACGAAGGCGCGTCCGAAGCCGCCGGCGCGCAGGTACTCCCCCAGGCTCGGTCCGGCGGCCGGATCGGGGCCCTCGTCGCGCAACAGCTCGGGAGCTCGGCGCCCGAAACGCAGGATGTCCCGCACCATCCCCAGGAAGCGCGGGCTGAACAGATTTTTGCGCTGGGCGAAGAGGGTGTCGAGGCTGGTGCCGTTGTACTCGATCCCGCTGGCTTGGCTCTTGACCGCAAAGCTCATCGAGCTCGGCTGGTGCATCACGCCGAGCAGCCCCATCAGGCGCTGGAAGTTCGGATAGGTCCAGTCGTTGAAGACGATGAACCCGGTGTCGACCGCCAGCCTGCCGCGCGGATCCTCCACATCGACCGTGTGGGTATGACCACCGAGGCGGGGCTCGCTCTCGAACAGGGTCACGGCGTGGCGCCGAGCCAGGAGGTGGGCGCAGACGAGCCCGGAGATGCCCGAGCCGATGATCGCGATGTGCATGGGGGGGTGGCTGCGCCAAGCGGACGGGCCCGGCCGCCGGAGGTCCGGCGGGCCGGGCCCGCATAGGATGCGGCCGGGCCGACCGGCCTGGTCGCTTGTCTTTCGCCGCACTGCGGCCCGGGGATTCAGGGCCGGCGCCGGCCAGCCCCTGCTGCCACCGGTGGCGCCTGCAGGTCAGCCCGGGCCGGGCAGTAGCCGGTCATCCCAGGCTGTGCGGCCGGCGGACGCCGGCCCAAGGGCATCTGACGGGTTGGTGTTACGGCTCGGGCGCAGCCCGAGTCGATTGCTCTTCAACTCGCCACAGCCTGGGAAACAATCGGCGCAAAGCGCCGATCCCAGGCTGTGTGGCCGGCGGACGCCGGCCCAAAGGCATCTGACGGGTTGGTATT
>ERZ1066133.97-NODE-97-length-46855-cov-8.981154_pt1 | contig 46855 bp, 37 predicted proteins | sample MGYA00382780_ERZ1066133 | MGnify/ENA primary metagenome ERZ1066133 (study PRJEB33369, sample SAMEA5778363) | biofilm metagenome | biome: Industrial cooling water; feature: Water cooling tower basin; material: Biofilm | place: United Arab Emirates | collected... | reverse complement strand
GAGCGAGTTCCTCGCCAACATGAGCCACGAGATCCGCACGCCGATGACCGCGATCCTGGGCTTTGCCGACCTGCTGAACGACACCGAGTTTCTGACCGACGGCGCGAAGCGGCGCGACGCGGTACGGACGATCAAGGAGCACGGTCACGCCCTGCTGTCGATCATCAACGACATCCTCGACCTCTCAAAGATCGAGGCTGGCAAAATGAGCGTCGAACGCATCGCGACCGACCCGGTGCAGATCGCCCGTGAGGTCTGCGGCCTGCTGAACGTCCGGGCCCAGGCCAAGGGCATCACACTGGGCCTGGAGATCGCGCCGGGCGTGCCGACGCTGATCGCCAGCGACCCGATCCGCCTTCGACAGATCCTCATCAACCTCATCGGGAACGCGATCAAGTTCACCAGCGAAGGGGGCGTTCGTATCGTGATGCGTCCCGACACCGATAAACGCCTCGCCATCGAGGTCGCCGACACCGGCATCGGCCTGACCCGGGAGCAGATGACCGGACTGTTCGGTGCCTTCGCCCAGGCCGATTCCTCCACCACGCGAAAGTTCGGCGGCACCGGACTCGGCCTGCGCATCTGCAAATCGCTGGCGCAGATGCTCGGCGGCGATGTGACAGTCCGAAGCGAGTACGGCAAGGGCTGCACGTTCACGGCGAGCATCAACGCCCAACCGCCCGACGCCACGACGGCGACGCCGCCCCCCGTTGCTGCTTCCGCGGCGCTGACATCGCTCGAAGGGGTCCGAGTCCTCGTCGCCGAGGACGGACCGGACAATCGGCGTCTGATCCATCACTTTCTCAGAAAAGCCGGCGCGACGGTCCGCTTTGTCGAGAACGGCCGCGACGCGGTCGGGGCGATCTTCCCCGAGAGCCCGGAGCATTCACCGATGTTCGACGTGGTCCTGATGGACATGCAGATGCCGATCATGGACGGCTACGAAGCAACCAAGGAGCTCCGCCGGCGCGGCTGCGTGCTGCCGGTCATCGCACTGACCGCCCACGCCATGGCGGGGGATGAAGACAAGTGCCTCGCGGCGGGCTGCAGCAGCTTCGCTTCCAAACCGATCCAGCGCGAAACGCTTCTGGCGACGATCGCGTTCGTCACTTCGCGGAAGGCCGCGGCGTGATCGCCCGTCAGACGCCCGCCGCGCTCTTGTGCCCCGCCGAACTGCCGGTCATCGCCGGCGGATAGTCGTACACGCCCTTCCCGGCCTTTTCCCCAAGACGCCCCGCGGCCACGAGCTGCTTGAGCAGCGGGCACGGCCGATAGCGATCGCTGCCGAGCCCGTCGGCAAGGACGTTCATGATGTACACGCAGGTATCGAGCCCGATGAAGTCAGCGAGACGCATCGGGCCCATGGGAAAGTTGCACCCGAGCTTCATGATCTCGTCGATGTGCTGCGGCTCGGCCACGCCTTCCATCCACGCGTAGAACGCCTCGTTGATCATCGGCATGAGCACGCGGTTGCTCACGAACCCGGCGCGGTCGTTGGCGGGGATCGGGGTCTTGCCCAGCGAAGCGGCGAGATTGGTCACGCGTGTCACCGTCTCCGCGCTGGTCTGCAGGCCGCGGATCACCTCCACCAGCTTCATCACCGGCACGGGATTGAAGAAATGCATGCCGATCACGCGCTCGGGGTGGCCCTGCGCACCCACGCTGGCGGCGATCTCGGTGATGCTGATCGAGCTGGTGTTGCTCGCGAGAATCTGGGTCGGGAACATCGTCGCCAGTTTCGCGAACAGCTCACGCTTGGTCCTGGCGTCTTCGACGATCGCCTCGATGACGATGTCCGCACCCTTGAGCATGTCCAGCGACTCGACGTAGTGCAGCCGCCCCACCGCCGCCTGCACGTCGGTGTCCTTCATGCGGCCCTTCTCGACCTCCCGCGCGAGCCGCTTGGTGTGCCCGTCGCGGCAGCGCCCCAGGGCGCCTGAGGAAGCGTCGCAGACCAGGGTCTTGAAGCCGTGCACCGCGGCGACCTGGGCGATGCCGCCGCCCATCTGTCCCGCGCCGATGACGCCGATGGTGTGAATCGTGTGGGTGGTTGCCATGGGCACAGTCTATCGGGATTTCCCCCGTCGAGATTCCCCGCCGCCGGGCGGGTAGGCTTGAGCATGCCGAGCATCGAGCAACTGGAGAAGCTGCTGGCGGCCGACCCGTCCGACCCCTTCACGCTGTACGCCCTCGGGCAGGAATACGCCAAGCGTGGCGAGACGGAACGCGCAATCGCGTTCTACGACCGCTCGATCGCCGTCAGCCCCGATGACGGATACACGTACTTTCACAAAGCTCGCGCCCTGCAGTCCGCGGGACGCGTGCCCGAGGCGACCGCGGCGGTCCGGGCCGGCATCGCCGCGGCGCGGCGGGCCGGCGACAACAAGGCGCTCAACGAGCTGGGCGGCCTGCTGGACGAACTGGAATGAAGTCAAATGAGGCCGCGTCGTCCGACCAGCCGGGGCGTGATCGACCCGTCTCCCGAAGAAACACTTTCGCGTGAAATCCACCCGGGCTGAACGACTCGCGTGCAACGCCCCAATCGAAAGGATCCCATGTCAAACGAATGCGCCGGCCTTCCCAGAGATTACCACTTCAAACCCGAGTGGGAAGTCACCCCCGTCGACGCCAAGCGGCTGCTGGACTCCGGCGCAGGGGTGCTTGTGATCGATGTGCGGCTCGAGCCGGAATGGGACTTTGCTCACATCAACGGCACCGTGCACGTGCCGCTGGACGAGCTGGAGACCCGCACCGAAGAGATTCAGGACCTCGCGTCGAGGAAACCCGGCTGCCAGGTCCTGGCGCTCTGCCACCACGGGGTGCGATCGATGAAGGCCGCCGCGTACTTTCGGTCGATCGGCCTTGCCAACGCCAAGTCGATCGCCGGCGGTATCGAGGCGTGGTCCAGGGGAGCGGACGCGAGGGTGCCGCGGTACGAACGGCAGGGTTCGAGCGTGTGGCCGGCGAAGGGGTAGCCGGCGTCAGGGGGCCACGGGGAAGAGCACCCGGATCTTCCGGGGCGAGGAGTTGCTGAGCCACATCGACTCGGTCGTCGGAGGGCCGATCGGGAGGTAATACTGGAACTCGATCGCGGCGTTCGGAGTTGCGAGCAAGCGATTGACGAAGCGTTCGTACTCGACTTCCAGCTCATCGAACGGGAGGGTGTCGTTGAGAGCCGGGACGAGCTTCAGTCCCGTCCGCGACGTGCGCAGGGCCGCGTAGCTCGGGATGGAACCGGCGGTGCTCCCGAAAGGCAGCGGAGCAACTTTGACCAGCGCGTTGGGGGTCAGGCTCGCGTCCCATCCGTCGGACCCGACCGGCACCGCGTCGGGCCGGAGCATTGTGATCGGATCAAGGTCAAACGGGTTGTTGGTGTCGTTGCCCCACTTGTTCCGGCCGCCCGCGAGGGGGACGTACACCCTGCGGATGACGCTTGCCTCGGGGCAGAGAAGCCTGTCATAGGCCTGTATGAAGAGCGGCGTGAAGTCCGCCTCGTCGACGAACCCATCGAAGTTCAGATCGGCGCCGCAACCGCCGGGCATCTCCGGAGCCGCACAATCCAGAATGTCGTACTGCAGCAGGAACTGCTGGAAATCGATGTCATCGACGAATCCGTTCTCGTCGAGGTCGCCCGGACACGGCGGGCGTTCCGAGAGCACCATCCAGTGCGTCATCACAATGCCCTGCGACTTGGTGGTGATCGGCGGCTCGAACCCGGTCAGATCAAACTCAAAGGGCGACGCGATATCGAAGCCGGGGAATGACAGAAAGGCGAACGAGAGCGCCGCATCGAGTTGATACACGTTGTAGTCCGGCAGCAACGGATTAATCTGGAGCGGCTTGGTGACATCCATCAGCGAGAACATGTAGGACCGGAATACGCGCACCTCGAACTCGGTCGAGATCGACATCAGAGCGCTCTGGTATGTCGCCAGCGGCTGCGCGGAATTCGGGTCTGCAACCGGCCACGTCGCCGCGGCCCAGGGTTCGATCATGATCGACAGCTTCTCGCCATCAATCAGGTTGTCGTTCTCCTGCAGGTCGCTCGGATCCGAGGAGATGTTGAGCAGGTACAGCGACAGATCCTCGCTCCCCGGGGGCGTGAAATTCGGATCCGTGTGCGCCCCGGCGAAGTTCCAGCTCAGATTGATCGTGCTGACACCGCCCTCGTGATCGAAGGTGTTGAAAACCTCCCGCGGCTCGGTGGTGCCGTCTCGGTCCACGAACGACTCGCCGGGACGGATGATCTGACCGGTCAGGTCGTTGCGCACCCATAGCAACCGAGGCATCTGATTCGCCGCGGCGGCCATCGGATCCATCGCCGGCACGCGCTGCGCCGGCGCGGGAGCCGCAACCCGACGCGGGGCCACCTGTGCCGCGGCCGTCGAAACATGGACCCCGCCGACGGCGGAGAACAAGGCGAGTGCGAATACGGACCGAGCGACGGCAACGACCATGGAGGACTCCCCTCGAGCACGGAAAGGCATGGACAATCTATACGGGACGTGACCCGGTTCTGTTGCCCGATCGAAGCGAGTTCCCCCGCCTTCGATGACGCCATCGTCTATCGGTCGCCGCGGGCTGCCGATTGCCCCGGGATCGCCGACTGACGCCGACGCCCGATAATCACCGCTTCGCCGCGGCCATGGCATCGACGAACTGGTCGAACAAGTACGACGAGTCGTGCGGGCCCGGCGAGGCCTCGGGGTGGTACTGCACGCTGAAGACGGGCTTGTGCTTCATGCGGAAACCCGCGAGCGTCAGGTCGTTGAGGTGCGTGTGGGTCGGTTCGGCGCCGACTTTCTCGAGCGAGGCGCGATCGACCGCAAAGCCGTGGTTCTGGCTGGTGATCTCGACCTCGCCAGTCACGGTATTGAGCACCGGCTGGTTGATGCCTCGGTGCCCGAACTTGAGCTTGTAGGTCGTCGCACCGATCGCAAGCGCGAGAAGCTGGTGGCCGAGGCAGATGCCGAACGTGGGCACCGTGACCTCGCTGTCGTTCACGACGGCGCGGAGCGTGGCGATGGTCTTCTCGACGGCGGCGGGGTCGCCGGGCCCGTTGGAGATGAACAGCCCGTCGATCTCGCGTGCCTTGTAGCGGCGCTTGATCTCCTCGGCGGTGATGTCGTGGGGGACCAGCGAGACATCGCAGCCACGCTCGGTCAGGTTGCGGAGGATGTTGCGCTTGGCGCCGCAGTCAAGCGCGAGCACCCGGAACTTCTTCTGGTCGCTTGATGGCACGCCGGCGGGCGTCCAGTCGCCGAGATCCTCGCTCCACGCCGAGGCGCTGGAGCAGCCCACGAGCGGGACGAGATTCTGGCCCGCCATGCTCGGGTTGTTCTTCGCGAGTTCGACGAGCTCGGCGTCGCTCTTGGCGCCGCTGCCCTGGTCGGGAGCGTCGGTCAGAACGCCCTGGATCGAGCCGGTGGTGCGGAGTCTCTTGGTGAGCGCCCGCGTGTCAACCCCCTCGATGCCCAGGACGTTGTACCTGGCGAGGTACGAGGACAGATCGGTCGTGGCGCGGAAGTTCGAGTGCAGCCGCGCGAGCTCGCGGATGACAAAGCCGGAGACCTGAACCTTGTGGCTCTCGACGTCTTCCTCGTTGACACCCGTGTTGCCGATGAGCGGGAAGCTCTGGACGAGGATCTGGCCTGTGTAGGAAGGGTCGGTGAGCGACTCCTGATAGCCGCAGACCGCGGTATTGAACACCACCTCGGCCCGGGCGATGATGCCCTTGCCGACGGCTCCAAAGGCATAACCGCGGAGCACGGTGCCGTCGGCCAAGGCGAGGCGGGCGAGCGGTTTGCTGGCGTTCCGACGCGGAGAGGGAGTCGAGGTGGGCATCGGGCCGCAGTTTAGGAAGCGTCTCGCCGAACGTCACGCGCCGGGGCTTGGTCCGGGCGGAAATCGCGCCCATCGGGCACGGGTGACGATCCGGACAGTCACTTGCGCTCGGCGCGGGTTTCGATGGGCAGGAAATCCGATGCTCGTCCCTCGGCCCATTCCTTGAACTTGGGCCAGAAGATCTCGCGGAGCAGGATCTTGACGCACGCGGCGACGGGGATCGCGATGAGAAGGCCGTAGATCCCGCCCAGAGCGCCGCCGGCGAAGGAGGCGAAGACAATGGTCGGCGTGTCCATGCCGGTGTTGTTGCCCTGAATGGTCGGCGTGAGCAGGTAATCGTCCAGCATCTGGCAGGCGATGTAGACAACGACGGGGCCGCCGATGATCCACCACCAGGTCGACTGCCAGGCGACGCCGCTGGGCTCGATGGCCATGGCGATCATCGCGGCGGGCACGACCACGAAGTGGATGTAGGGCATGATGAACAGCGCGCCGATCAGCGGGCCGAAGATCAGCGGCGCCGGCACGCCGACGAACCAGTAGGCGATCGTGGCGAAGACGCCGAGGATGGCACAGATGGTGATGCGTCCGCGCACGAAACCGGCGATCACACGGTCCATCTGGTGCAGCAGGTCGATCACCGTGCCCTTGCGGCGTTCGGGGATCAGGCTCTCCCAGAAGGCCAGCACGCTGCCCCAACCGGTGCAGAAGAAGAAAAAGAAGAACGCGGTCAGTGCGCCCGTGAAGATCAGCACGCCGATCGAGGTCACCAGGCTCGCGGCGGCGGAGAACGCGTTGGCCCCCGTGGCGAGTACCTGCTTGCTCAATTCACGGGAGTTGTCGCGCACCCACAGCAGGCCGGCCCGGACCAGCGAGCCGGCGTCCTTCGGTGCCGCGTCGTCGGGGATCGATCCATCGGGCGCGGCCTGGGTTTTCTGCTTCTCCTTCACGAGAAAATCGCGCAGGCGTCCCCAACCCTCGCCGCTGATGCGGGCCCGCAGAGCCTCGTCGTCGGGCTTGTCCACCGAGCGAACCAGAAGATCGATGTTCTGCGCCGTGTTCTGCGCGAGGTGCAGACCCTGCACGACGGCGAACGTGGAGATCAGCACCGCGGGCACCACGACGACCGCGCCAGCGAAGAGGATGATGCCGGTCGCCGCCCCGTTACGGCTGAGGATGCGCCGCCTGGTCAGCCAGCTCACCAGCGGCTCAAAGAGATAGGCCAGCGCGATCGCGAGCAGGATGGGCACCGTCACGATGCTCGCCACATAGCCGAGGTGGATGAAAAACAGGATCAGCGCGAGGATCAGCACATCGCGGACGGGCTGGATCTCCCAGAGGTGGAGCGATTTCCAGTCACGGGAGTTGGGCGGCGGGTTCGACACGCTCGATCGGCTCCGGAAGGCGCTCACCACAGAGACGCGGAGGAACAGAAAGACAGAAGCAACAAGGCATCGACACACCGCCGGCCGGGCATTGACACAAAGGCTCTCTCTGTGTCTGTGTGCCCCTGTGGAAGACTGCCCGCGTCAATGTATCGGATTCGCGTGCTACCGGCCGGCACCGGCCGATTCGCCGTCGCGCATCGCGTCGCCGACGGAGCGGAACGCCTCATGGAAATCGAAGACACCCTCGAAATCCTGGATGGAGTCTTCGTCGGTCTTGCGCATCAGGCCGAGGTCGACCATCGCGAAGACGATCTTGCCGAAGTCCTCGGTGCGCTTGATGTTCCAGCGATTCAGCACGGTGCGGGCCATGAGGCCGTAGCGCTGCACCGCGTAGTTCTTGAGGCCCAGACAGAGCTGCTGCCCGTTGATATGGCGGCTCTGGTCTTCGGGCGCGAGCTCGCGAGACTCATCGCGATGGCCGTGAATCATGCGGACGGTGTGTCCGAGGCCCTCGCTGACGAACTGGAACGCCTCGGGCGGGTAGGGCGCCAATGACTTGAGCTTGGACCAGTCAACCGGCTCGGCGGCCTCGCCGGGACCGGGCACGGGCGTGCTGCCACCCGGACCGCCCTTGGCGTGCGGGAACATGTGCGGGTCGTGAGGCTGGAAGGGCGTGGCGTCGGACACGGGTGCACTCCGCCGTCGGTTCTCGAAGACCGACTCGATCTCTTTCCTTCGGCGAATGGTAGCGAGCTTTGCGAGAGTTTCGGGCCGGGAATTGCACGAAGGCGGACGGGAATGGTTTGGGTTGCGGGGCGGTCACGGCGTGAGAAGCGACGCAAGCCGAGGCAAAGTGGACTGCCCCACTACCGCTCGAGTGGGGCGTCTTCACGCGTTTTTCGCGCGCCGAGGGGACGAGCGGCTGGAGTGCCGGGTTTCGGGATCGACAAAGCGGAGGAGCCGCTTGGCCCAGGCGCCGGCATAGTCCACGCCGATGCGGGGCGTCCGGATGGGCCGGCGGACAGCCCGCCCGCAGGACTCCAGCCACAGTCTGTCGCTGGTCACAAGATCCACGGCGTTGAGGTCGCGATCGATGGCGAAGGCTTCGCAGAGACGGGCCGGGCCGCTGGCGATGAGGCGGTCGGACGTGGTGCCGGAGAGGCCGCGGCGGAGTCGCATTTCTTCGACGCCGTCGAGCGGCTCGACGGCACGGATGAGCACCGCTTGCGGATCGCCCGCTTCGGCGCACACCACGTTGAAGCAGAAGTGCATGCCGTAGGTGAAGTAGACGTACGCCTTGCCGGGCTGGGCGTACATCGCCTCGTTGCGGGGCGTGCGCCGCCCGCCGAAGGCGTGGCTGGCGCGGTCGCGGACGCCGATGTAGGCCTCGGTCTCGACGATGCGGCCGCGGAGGATGAGGCCGGAGGGGAGGCGGCGAACGAGGGTGGTGCCGAGCAGGTCTGCCGCGAGAGACTCAGCGGGCTGCTTGAGCATTCGCCGCAGGAGCTCCTTGCTGGACTTTGATGTTGTCATGCACGCTGAGGAGCGCTTCACGGTGTTTTGAAGAAGCGGCGTATGGAACGATCCGACCGGCTCTTTCGTTTCCGAAATAGATCTGCAAGTTCAGGCGTCGGCGTACAGCGCTCAGAGGCGAAGCCCATCCATTGTGGAAAGGCCAGCTTTGCCTGCTCCCAGATGTCGTGAAACTCCTCGCACGCCTCGCCGAGGATCAACTTCGCCCGGTAGTGCCACAAGACTCGCACCAGACCGATGTCATCAAATGGGACCCCGTCGAGCGCCGGAAGCTCGTCGGACCAAATGAGTCCGTCGCTCATCATGTCATACTGAACTGCCGCGCTTGGGTCGGGGACAGATGCCTTCGCGAACACTTCGCGGTGCTTCCTGATAAGCTCAAAGCACATCTGGCTGAACTCGTTGGCCATCCCCCCACTCCTTACGCATACGCGTGCAATCCCGGCAGCAGCAGGTTCACGCCGAAGTACGTCCACAGCATCACGATGAACCCTGCGACGCTCAGCCACGCGGTGACGAGCGCCTTGTTGCGGCCGGTCGTGAAGCGCAGGTGGATCACGATCAGGTAGACGATCCAGGTGATGAGCGCCCAGGTCTCCTTGGGGTCAAAGGCCCACCAGCGACCCCAGGAATGGTCGGCCCACCACGCGCCCAGCAGAATGCCGACGCCCAAGGTCCAGAACGCGAGCTGGAGCGCGGTCATCTGGGCGGTGTCGAGCTCGTCGAGGATCTTCTGCTTGGCGGGCGAGAAGCCGCCGCTCGCGGGGTCGTTGCCCATTTCGTCGCCCGCGGCCACCGTGGCGCTCGTGCCGGCCCCGCCGAGCGAGACCTGGGCCACGACCGCCGCGGAACGCGCCCCACGCATCGCGGCCGCGTAGTGCGTGAAGAGGTAGAAGATGCTGATGATGAAGCCCAGCGCAATGAGCCCGTACGACACGAGCACGGTCGTGACGTGGTACTTGAGCAGCACGCTGGTGTTGAGGATCGCCGCCTCGCGCTCGATCAGCTGACCCGGGATCGCGGTCTGTGTGGCGGTGATGAGAATCAGGAATCCCACCCCCGCGGCGGCGGCCCCGAAGAGATACTGCCGCTTGAAGAGCATGATCGCCAGACCGACGACGGCGGCAAAGAGGCTGACGCCGGTCATCGACTCGAACTGGTTCTGGATCGCAAAACGCTCGGCGATGATGCAGCGGAGCGTGAAGCCGGTCGCGTGCAGGCCGATCGCGACCAGCAGCGTCAGCGTGCCGAGGGTCAGCAGCCAGCGCCGCCCCGTGCCGAAGCCGAGCAGCAGCGTCAGGAACGTGAAGAAGTACGCCCACATGCCCCACTCGAACGCGTTGGCCTTGTTGTAGAAGATCTCCAGGTCGCGACGGGTGGTCGGATACTGGCCCGGATTGATGGAACCAACGCTCTCGGCCAGCGCCTTGATCGCGGCGTTGGCGCCGTCGGCGTCGAGCTTGCGCCACGACTCGCCGAGCTTGGCCGCCGCTACCCGCGCCGGATGACCCGACGCCAGCGTGGCGAGATGGCCCCACTGCTTGTCGCTTGACTCGGGCGCCACGAACATCAGGTTCGCGCGGCTCAATCGCCAGATCTCCAGCTGCTGATCCAGCCTGCCCAGCGCCTCGCGGTACGGCGCTTCGGCGATGAACTTCTGCGAGACGGCCGGACCGAACTCCTGCACCATCCGGGGCGTGATCCGCTGCAGCTTCAGCCAACGGCTGATGCGGGACTCCTCCTTCTCGCCGAACGCGGCCTCGAGGAACGCACGCCGGAGCGGCAGATAATCGATCGCGAGCACGGGCTTCTCGTAGTAGTACCCCGGATCGATCACGAGATCCATGAGCGTAAAGACCGGGTCGAAGAACACCTTCCTGCCCGCGCCCTCGGGGGCCCCGAACGCATCCACCTTGTCGCCATCCAGCGGCGCCACGTCGAAGTAGGCGCGGCGCCCCGCGATCTTGAGCACGGTCTCCCGGGCCAGCGTGTCCACAACCTTGACACGCCCGCTGTGCCACACCGCGAGCTCACGCAGCGGCGTGAGGTCCAGCTTGGCCGCAAACGCACTCTTCTCCGCGATCGGCACGGCGGAGCCAACCGGCTGCGGGTCCCCGAACGGGTTGGGCAGCTCCGTGGCGTCCCTGGCGAGAGCCTGGTTCTCGGGATGAGCGTTCCCTTCGGGCGCGGTCTGCGCAGCGACGGGGAGGCACGCAAGATACGCCACCGCCGCGGCAAGCCGGGCGTGGCGGGAGAAGCATCGGATGAGCTGCGCGATCATGTCGCCTCCGTGGCTCGATCACTCGCGCGGCGAGGTCGTGACAGACTCCGCCGGCTTGGGTTCGGACAGTTCGCCGTTGGACGCCGCGTTCGCCGAGACCTTGGAACGCACGACCACGACACTGGGTTCGGCCTTCGCCTTCCTGGGGATGTATTCGCCCTTGGCGACGGCTTCCTGAATGAGCCGCTTTTCGCGCCGGACGAGGTACGGCTTGACGTAGAAAGCCCAGGGAATGCCCAGCGCCATCAGCACGCTGCCCAGAGCGATGATGTGGATTCCCGGGTTGTTGCCGACCTGAAGAATGGTGAAGCGGGCCCGCGGCGCGGGGATCATGCCCGAATCCGCCAGCTGCTGGCTCTCGCGCCAGCCCTGCTCATCCCACGCGGCCTGGCTCATCTTGAACTGGTTGGGATTCAAGCCACTGATGAGGCGGTACGCCGCGTTACGGATCCACGGGCGCTCGTCGCTCCAGATGAACGGCGCGGTGAGCGGGGCGTTCAGGCTGCAGGGGTGCACATAACCGCTGAAGCCGTCGGTCATCGGCTCGACCCGCACGATGGACTCGAAGTCACGCGGTGCGCCGCGATGGTCGTACGCGATCATCTTGAAATCGACCAGACGCAGCGCAAAGTCACGGAACACGTGCCGGGCCCGCCCGAAGGTCAGGCTCACCTGACGTCCGTCCGGCAAATCGACGATGCGGGAGGACTCCGGCCCAAGACCGAGGAACTTGGAGAAGGGCAGCCACACCACGGTCGACCACGCGCGCGTGCCGGAGCGAAGCTCCGGGCTGAGCACGCTGGGATCGATCCGCACCTCGACGCCGAGCATCGCCTTGTCGTGCGTCCCGATCATGCGTCGATCACGCTCTTCCTCGGGAACCGGACGCGGCCGATCGACCTTCATCGCGTGGCCCCACCGCTGATCCACGCGGAGGCTCACATCGGGGACAAAGTCCCTCAGCAGGCCCTCGGCCCCGAGATCGTCGATGACGCGAACGTTTCCGCCGGGCTGGCGCACGACCGCCCGTGTCTTCCTCGTGACCGGGTCCGGCTCGTCGAAGTAGATCTGCAGGATGCTCGCGTCGAGGTACGCGATCCGGATCGACGGGTCCGCGGCCCGACGATCCATCCGCCCATCAGGCTTGGGCGCGTCCATGATGTCCTGGTTCAGCTCCGGGAAGCGGTGATAGACGTAGCGGGTGTAGGAGTCGCCGGTCTTGCCATCGACGGTCGGCGGCCTGACCTTGATGACCGCCACGCTGCTCGTGGCACCCTTGTGCGTCTCGGTCACGATGGGGAACGGAGGCTCGGGGGTGATCTGCTCGACGGTGAGCGTGTAGCCGCCCACAACGTGGGTGACGCCCGGGGCGATCTCCAGCACCCTGCGGATCGGCTTCTCCGCCAGCGTGGCGGCCGGGACCTCGACGACGATGGCGTGCTGCGAATCGGCCGGCATCGGCTCGGTGAGATCGCGCCAGCGCTCCTCGCTCATGCCCGTCGCCGGTCCCAGCGTGTACTCGATACCCAGCACGTCGTTCACCGAGACGCGTCGGGCCGGCGTGCCTGGGAGCAGGATGTACGAGAACACAGGATCGGTGTTGACCACGCCCTTCTCGTCGGGCCGGGAGCTGAGCAGGAAGATCGACCGGAGCGGATTGAACCGGAAACCCTCGCGCAGGCCCGTGATCTCGCCGGTGTCGACTTCGCGCCAATCCTCGACCGACTCGGCGTACGTCGCGTATCCGACGATGCGGAACTTGATGTCCGGATCGACTAGATCGGCGTTGGAGTCCGGCGCGGGGATATCGAGCGCGGGCTCCTGGCGGGGCGTCTGCCACACCCTCTGGCGCCGCGAGAGTTCGAGGATCGACCGGCCCTGGAATGCCCCGAGGTTGTAGTCGTTGTAGCGCGGGATGCCGCTGAGCACGCGCTGCTCCAGGCCGTTGGGGCCCCAGGCCTTCATCTGGTTGACGTACAGGGCCACCCGCGTTGCGTCGTAGAACGCGTTGACCGCCGGGCCGGCCTCGGGCTTGGGAGCCGTGGGGTCGGCGGGGTTCTGCTGCGCCGCGAGCAGCAGCGTGTCCCCCTCCTTCTTCAGCCCGTTGTAGTACACGCTTCCGATGGCGATCGTCACGATGCCCGTGTGGACCGTCAGCACGCCGATGTTCTTGAAGTTGAACTCGATCCGGCGCAGCGTCGCGATGATCATGTTCGCAACGAACATCAGCAGGATGACCCGCAGCGGCCACCAGTTGTAAAACTCCAGCTCCGACATCTCCAGACCCGGCAGGCGCCGGATCGTGATCGCCTTGGTCCGGTCGATGAAGTCCGCGAAGAAACGGACACCCGCTCCGGTCGCGGGGTCGTAGTGCAGAACCGGCCACGCGTAGCGGTACCACAGCCACGAGCCGAGCACGATCGCGAAAACGCTGCCGAGAATCGTGGCGAGGAATCGAGCGCTCCGCGACGCGATCAGCGCCCGGACGGGAAGCACGAGCACCGCCCATGCAAGCCCGATCATCACAAGGATCGTCACGCCGTAGAACGCCTGCGTCAGCCCCAGCACCACGATCCCGATCGGCACGCTGGCGAGCACGCCATAGAACGAGACCAGCAGCAGCAGCACCACCGCGAGCGGGATGCTGCTGAACAGCCGCAACAGCGCCTTGAACGGCCATGCCCAGGCCGGGAAGAACGCGTCGTCAAATGCCAGACTTCTTCGCCACTTGGCGCTCATCGATCGCCCCGTAGAAAGACCGCGGTTCATCCCGCGGATGTTTCGACGCGAGTTTAGGTTCAATGTCGCGCGCGAATCACGCCGAACCACCAAGAACACTGTCGATGCCGGGGCATCCGGTCAGGCCTCGATGCCGAAGAATCTCTTCGTGTTCGCGCGAACGATCCGCCCGACGTCCGCCGGGGTTCTCCCTCGTGTGGCCGCCACCGACTCCATCGTCACGCTCGCCATCCACGGCTCGCACGGACGCACCGAACGGTGCGGCTCGGGCGAGAGGAACGGCGCGTCCGTCTCGATCATGAATCGATCATCGGGCACAAGCTTGATCGCTTCGCGCACGTCCGCGGCGTTGCGATAGGTTGCCACCCCCGTGAACGACACGCACGCTCCGAAATCCAGCAGCAGCCGCATCTCCGACGGACCGCCGGTGAAACAGTGGAAGACGAACCGTGCGGGATCGAGCTTCGTGCGGCGCAGCACCGGGATCAGGTCCTCAAACGCCTCGCGGCAGTGCAGGACGATCGGTTTCGAGACGCCCGTCGCGTGCACGGACTCGATGAACGCGAGCTGCTCGTCGAGCACCGCACGCTGCAGCGACGCCGCAGGGTCCTCATAGTGGTTGTCCAACCCGAGCTCGCCCCAGGCGACGCACTTGGGCGAGCGGATGACCGTTGCGAGATTCCCCCACTCGTGCGGCCCATGGTCGGCATAGAGCGGATGCACCCCGGCGGTACACCACACATTCTCGTGCTGCTCCGCGATGGCAAGCGCGGCCAGACAGTCTTTCGTGGTGGTTGAGATCGTGATGCAGCCTCGTACGCCGTGCTCGCGAGCCTTCTGCAGCACCAGAGGGACGCGGCCGGCGAAGTCGGGAAACGTCAAATGACAGTGCGTGTCGATCACGGGAAAGGGTACGAGGGTGGTGCACCTCAGCGCCCGATCAATCCAACGACGTCGAGGCTGACGAGGCTCTGCGAAGAAGCCTCGGAGTCCTTCACGGGGAGCCAATTCATGCGTGTCTTGTTCTAGACTAGTGCGTGAACGACGCCCACACCGCCCTCCCGCTGCTTCCCGCCCGACCCGCCAATGCCCACAAGGGCACGTTCGGCACCGTGGCGGTCATCGGCGGGTGCGCCCGAGCGGAATCGCGGATGATCGGAGCACCGGCGATCGCCGCCCGGGCCGCCCTGCGATCGGGCGTGGGGCTCGCGCGGATGCTGACGCCCGGTCCGATCCTCAACGAAGCGATCACCATCACGCCCTCGGCGACCGGCGTGGCCCTGCCGACCGACGCCGACGGAAGCCTCGTGCCGCACGAATCCGCATCGACTTTCGATGAGCACACCGCCAGCGCGCACGCGATCGTGCTCGGCCCCGGGCTGGGCTGGTCCAACGAGCCGCACTCGCCGCTCGCCGCGGGCACGAGCGCGGTCGTGCTGCGTGCAACGTTGCACGCGGACTGCCCGCTCGTGCTCGACGCGGACGCCCTCAACTGCCTCGCAGCCACTCCCGACATCCAGCGTGATCTTCGTGCGCCGATCGTCATGACGCCCCACCCGGGCGAGTTCGCACGGCTCGCGGCGGCGCTGGCGATCAAGGCCCCCGACGCCAGCGAACCCGCGCGGCTCGCCGCGTGCGAGGCCATGGCCCAACGCCTTGGCTGCATCGTCGTGCTCAAGGGCATGCACACGGTGGTGAGCAACGGACACGAGAGCTGGACGTGCCGCCGCGGGCACGCGTGCCTGGCGACGGCGGGCACGGGCGATGTGCTCGCGGGGCTGCTCGGCGGGCTCATCGCGCAGTACGTGCGGCTGATGCCGCTGCCCGGCAAGACGATGCCGGGAACACTCTCGCTCCTCGACTGTGTGCGGATCGGCGTTGAAGCACACGCCATCGCCGGCGAACGCTGGGCGGCGAAGAACGCCGCGGCGGGGCTGCTCGCGCTCGAACTCGCGGACCTCTTGCCCGAGGTGCTGGACGCGATGCGGGCGAAGTGACTACTTCGCAGGCGTGGGCGAAGCCGCTGAAGGCGCGAAGGGATCCGCGTGCCAGCGTGCCATCCAGAGCTGGCTCGACGGCCGGGTCTCGCCCGCCGCCAGTTCGCCCCGCTGAGCGGTCCACATCATCCACTTGCCGTCATGGCTGAACACGGGCAGCACGTCGGCGCCCGTCGCGAAGGTGATCCGACGCGACAGCCGATCGTCCACCACGAAGCCGGGACGCGTGGCGAGCGATCCGCCCGCGCCCGGCGCGCCGGTCTCCACGGTGTAGGTGCTTTTGGAATGGTCGGCATCCGGGCGCAGGTCGCCGACCCGAACCGCGAAGACCTCGTAGTTGCGATGGCTGACCTCGCTGGTCGCGTAGACGATGAACTCTCCCGACGGATGCCAGAACGGCCCCCAGTTCACGTGCTCGTTTTTGGTGAGCTGGTACTCGTTCAGCAAACCGACGAAGGAGCCCGTCCCGGCCACGCCGTCCTCGAAGCGCATTTCGGCCACATAGATCTGGAGCAAGTCGGTCCCGGCGCGATCGGAGCGGTAACAGATGCGTGTCCCGTCGGGTGACCAGAACGGGCCGCCGTCGTAGCCCTTGGCGACCACGATGGGGTGCTGCTGCTTGGTCTTGGTGTCGTAAATCCAGATGTCGGCGTCGGGCTTCTCGCCGGTCTGCTTGGAGGGGTCCACGTTGGCGTACAGCACGAAGCGACCCGATGCGTCCCACGAACCTTCGGCGCAGTAGCCGGGTTTCTCGAACATCGGCGTCGGCTTGGGCTCATCGCCCTGCTTCAGCGTGCGCAGGTCCAGCGTCACGATCTTCATGTTCTCGGGGAACGACCAGACATACTTGTTCGTGCCCACCTGAAATCCCGGCTTGTTGGGGGCCAAGGGCGGATCGATCGTGCACCCGAACAGGATCAGGTTCTCGTCCTTGGGATGGAACCAGCCGCACGTGTTCGCGCTCCCTTTGGGGCTCACGCGCCGGATGCTCGCCAGCCCCACCGGTCCGCCCTCGGCGTCACGCGTTAGATCGGCCACGTACATCGCGTAGTGCTGCTCAGGCTCCTCCCCCTCGGGCGGGACGGGCACGGCCTGGAAGATGATCCGCCGCCCGTCAGGACTGAAGTACGCCTCGCCCGCTTTCACGAAATCACGACGGAACGTGAGCTGCGACCAGAGGCCCAAGAGCGGCGCCTCGGCGTCGCGCCAGTTGACCTCCGGCTGCGGCTCGGCCTTGGTCGGCGCACCAGGCTGCAGTGCGGCGCAGGCGGACGTCAGGACAAGCGACAGGGCAGCGGCGTGCATCATCGGGAATCCTCTTCGGTGTGCAGGCGATCATTGGTCCATTGAGGCACGACGTCATAACGATGCTTCACGACCCTCCTCGGGTGCCAATGCCCGGCCGCCCTGGGCCGGGCAGTGCAGAGGCGTGTATCGCGAACAAGCCCATGAACGCTCGGCAGCCGTTCGCCAAGCCGCACTGCCGAGCCCAAAGCGGCTCGGCAGTGGCACCCGAGATCGCGCTCGGCCCGCTGGCGTGCGAACGATCTCGCCTTGCCCGATCCGCAGACCATCCTCGGCGATATCCGCCTGGTGCACACGCACGAGCGGTTTGTGGTCGTGGACAAGCCCAGCGGCGTGCTCTCGGTTCCCGGCATCGGCCCCGAGAAGGCCGACTGCGTCGTCAGCCGCGTGCACGCCGCGTTCTATGCGGGTGATCCGAGCAAGCCGCCGCTGCCGTCGAATCACCTGATCGTGCACCGGCTGGACATGGACACCTCGGGCCTGATGGTCGTGGCGCTCGACGCCGATGCGCAGCGCGAGCTTTCGCAGCAGTTTCACGATCGCATCCCCGAAAAGTCATACGTCGCGCTCCTCGACGGGATCGTCGAAGCGGATGACGGCTTCATCGACCTTCCCATGCGGCTCGACGTGGACAATCGGCCGTATCAGATCGTGGACCACGTGCAGGGCCGCCCGGCGCAGACGCACTTCCGCGTGCTCGCCCGCGAGATCGACCGCACGCGCATCGAGTTCCGTCCGGTGACGGGACGCACGCACCAGCTCCGCGTGCACGCGGCGTACGGCCTCCGGCATCCGATCCTCGGCGATGTGCTCTATGGCAAAGCCGCCGCGCCGCGGCTCATGCTGCACGCGCGGACGCTCAGCTTTCTGCTGCCGGGTACGCAGACGCGGGTGGAGTTCGAGGCGCCGGTGCCCTTCTAGCGGACCGCCCGACGCCGCGCGACGCCGATCCGGATGGCTGGAATCAGAGCGAAAACGATCTGAAGCACGACGCCGAGCAGCCCCGCCGCTGTCTGGAGCTTGGCCAGATACGCCGTCGCCGAACCGCCCATGCTCAGGGCGAGCGCAAGCTCGGAGATCTGCAGAAGCAGCCACGCGAGCCACCCGACCGCGAGCGCCTGACGGATCGACCAATCGCCCCGCCACAGCACCAGCCTTGCCGCCATCCAGGAGATGGCGAGCATCAACGGCCCCTCGATCGCGACCGCCACCAGTTCGGAGCGCTCCATGAACGATCGTCGGAGCCACGGCTCCAGCGCGAGCACCCGGGCCGCGCCGAGCACGAACCCGGCGCCAAACGCCATGAGCCAGTATCGCACACTCGCCCAGATGATCCGCATGGCCGCCTCCGCAACCAAGCCGGCGGCGAGGACAGGTCAGCGATTCGCGAGCTGCTGCCCCGCCTTCGGCTGCACGACGATCTCGACCCGCTTCTCACGCGGAGCCTGCTGGTGCGTCTTCTTCGCCCGGTGCTGCGACCAGTCGGTGACCAGCAAGTCCGGCGACTGCGGGCCGGCGTGGACCTTCAGGATGTCGTAGACGTTGTCGCGCTGCGCCGGCACGAAGCCGCCGCCGCGGATGAGACGACACAGCACCGCCTCGTCGAGGCAGTACGTCGTGCCCGCGCTGCTGACGACGTTCTCTTCCATCATCACGCTGCCCATGTCGTTGGCGCCGTAGGTCAGGCCGACCTGCCCGATGTGCGGGCCCATGGTCACCCACGACGAGCCGATGGAGTAGATGTTGTCGAGGAAGAGGCGTGACAACGCCTGCGTGCGAAGGTAGTCGCTGCTGCCGCTCATGCGCACGCGGCGGCCGAACTCCGGGCTCAGCGTCTTGTAATCAACGTCCTCGTTCTTGCCCCAGTCGTACGCCCGCGCGACGGTGTCGCCGGGGAACTCGGCATCGAGCTCGCCGGGGTTCGTGCCCCAGTCCTTGACGCGGCCCAGGGGCGTGTTCTCGCGCTGGAAGGGCCAGGAGATGAACGCCTTGTAGTGCCCGCCGCCCTTGGGCAGGTGCTTGCGGGCCGGGCTGATGCGCCGCGCGTTCGGATACTTGCTCTCGATCTTGCCGTGCGTGGGCATCGCGAAGACGTTGTCGTCGTCGGTCGCCTGCCAGGGTGTGGTCGCGAAGTCGCGCAGCGCCCGGTCCTGCCACTCACGCACCAGCATCATGTGGTGCACGCGGTCGGCGTAGCCCTCGATGTGCCCGAACATCATCGTCGCGCTCGTAAACATGCCCAGCGAGTGCGCGACGTACATCACCGTCAGCCACGACTCGGCGTCGCACTTGCCAAGGCCGATCTTGCGGCGGACCGGCCCGGCGAAGATCTCGCCGCCGCCGCCGGGCACGCTGTCGAGCCCCGCGTCGCGTAGACGCACCATCACCCAGCGGACCTTCTCCTCGAAGTTCTTGCCCGGCGGGTCGAAGAAGTGGACGAACTCGACAAACTCCGGGGGCGAGAAGCCGTGCACGTGGATGTGCGGGTACTTCTCCTTGATCGCGCAGAGCAGATCGAGGTACCAGTCCAGCGGCAACTCGGGGTTCATGCCGCCCTGCATCAGGATCTGCGTGCCGCCGATCGCGGCGAGCTCGCCGACCTTCGCGAGAAGGGCTTCGTACGAGAGCGTGTACGCGTCGTGCTCGTCGCCGTCGCGCCGGAACGCACAGAACGTGCACTTGGCGTTGCAGACGTTGGTGTAGTTGATGTTGCGGTCGATGATGTAGGTGCGGAAGGTGTCGCCGTGGATCGCTCGGCAGCGAGCGTCGGCGTAACGCCCCAGCGTCGGCAACTGCATCGCGCGGAAGATCTCGAGCGCCTGGTCGGGCGTCAGCCGCGCCTCACCCCGAACCACCGCGTTCAAGAGGCCCGTGTCCAAGGCGCTGGTGTGCGGGCTGGTCTTGGGTGGCGAATAAAGGTTCGACATGGGCGCTCGTTTCAAAGTCCTCGGCGAAAGTCCCGGGCTGCAGGTGACTTCGCACCGAATCGCCCGAGGCTTCGGAGTTTTCAGGATTCTTTGAAAGATAGGTTCCGACCCGCGCCTTGGCAAGCCGATGCCGCCGTCAGTTTTCGGACGCTTTGGTGTCGCCCGATCGCTTCGCGCCGACCGCCAAGCCCGGCTGAATCTCCGACAACTCTCGACCGATGCTCCGGTTGCGGCTTCGTCGGAGCCGCATTGTCGCGTTCCCGGAGGCGTGCACCATGTCACCCGTCACCCCGTCCCACGCCGCGTCTCCCGCGCTGCTCGCGCTCCGCCGCGGCGTGACGATGCTGGGCGTCATCTTCGCTCTCGCGGTCGCGGTGCAGGGTCTGTGCTTCGGCTTCGCCCACTTCACAAGCGCCCGGTACACCAACGTCAGCACCGCCGCCCCCGCCGCCGACAACACCACGCTGAAGGTCGTGGAGACGCCCCCCAAGAAGCGCATCTCGCTCGACGAGGCCATCCAGGATCCGCCCGCGACCTCGCGCCAGCTCGGCGCGGGAGATTCGACCCTGCGTGCCGTCTCCGAGGCGGCCTGCGCGCTGGGCCTCATCAGCGCGTTTGTCCTGCTCGCCCAGAGCTGGATGGCCGTCGTTGTCGCGTCCGGCGCCGCGATCGTGGGCGTGCAGCGGGCCGTCTTCGGCGCCACGATCGTCACCACGCTCTTCGCACTCTCCGTGCCCTGGTCCAGCGCCGTGCCGGCATCCACCGTCACCGGCTTCCTCTGCGGCTACACCCCCATGACGCTCGCCAGCGAAGCAAGCAAGGCGGGCACGCGGTCCGAGCTGGTGGTCGTTCTCATCCACGGCGTTTCGCCCATGGTGACGATCGGCCTGCTGGTGTGGGCCGTCTCGTCCATCCGCGTCGGCATCGCCGCCGGCATTCTGCAGCACCGACTCGACCCGGTCATCGAAGCCGAACTCGCCGCCGTCCGCGAGCGTGGGGCCGGCAGCGTCTACGGCACCCGGGCCGCCGCGGATTTCGATCGAGCCATCGCCGCGGCTCCTCCGCCCTTCCGCACCGAACCGGTCGCGTCGGTTGTCCCCGCGGCCGAACCCGCGCCGCGATCCGAGCCACTCCGGATCGCCGGCGACAACGAAACCGAGCGTGCGATGAAGGAGCTCGAACGGCTCGTTCCCAAGCGCCGTACCGGCGACGAACCGCTGAAGCCGACAGGCACCGAGCCGCTGCGCCGCCCGATCTGAGCACACGCTCCGCGGCCTAGCCGCGCCGCTCTCGTGGATGAAACTTCTTGTGCACGCTCCGCAGGTGCGAGCGGTCCACGTGCGTGTAGATCTGCGTGGTCGCGATGTCCGCGTGTCCCAGTAACTCCTGGAGCACACGCAGGTCCGCGCCGCCGACGAGCATGTGCGTCGCGAAACTGTGCCGCAGCGTGTGCGGATGAATGTCCCGCAGGCCCGCCGCCTTCGCATGCTTGCGGACGATCTGCCAGAGCGCCACACGCTCGAGCGCCCCTCCCGATTTGGACAGAAAGACCCGCCCCTGATCGCGACCGTCCGGACGGAGCAATCTCGGCCGGCACTCGCGCAGGTACTCGTCGATCGCGCGCCGCGCCGGAACGCCGACGGGAACGAGCCGCTGCTTGTTTCCCTTTCCGGTCACCAGCACGCCGCCGATCGACGGATCCACGCTGCGGAGCGTGATCGTGCAGATCTCCGTCGCCCGCAGCCCGCTGCTGTACAGCAGCTCGAGCATCGCGCGATCCCGCAGCCACAGCGGCGCCTCGGGAGTGGATGCCTTCCGAGGCTTGGCCTCGGCGTCCGAACCCGGACGCGGCGCCTCGATCAGCGCTCGCACCTGATCCGGCGACATCGCGTGCGGCAGGCGCTTCCAGCGGGTCGGCGGGTCAACGGCCATCGCCGGATTCGTCGGGATCTTGCCGTTTCCGCACAGCCAGCGAAAGAACACCCGCAACGTCGCCAGATGTCGCGCCACCGACGAGGCCTGCAGCCGCCGTCGGGCTCCGAGACCCATGATGTGCCCGTGCAGATGTTCCGCCGTGATCTCGTCCGGCCGGGTCACGCCCGCCTCGGCCACCTCGGTCAGCAGATCCCGCAGGTCGCGGCCATATGCCTGAACGGTCGCCGAACTCATCCCGCATTCAATCCGAAGGAAGACCAAAAAGTCATCGCCCGCCGATTGCAGCGCCTTCGGCAAACTCAGCGGCACCAGAGCCTTACGACGCGTCGTCGGCACCGCGGCACGGTCGCTCCGCCGGAATGGACGATCGCTGCGCATATCCAGACCCATCCCATCGGTCCGCCCCGACCGTCCACGTGAACACCCCCAAAACCGGGATCGAGCCCGCGGCGGCGCACCGGACCAGAGTGCGCTGATCTACCCGAAATCAAGTCGGCACGCTTGCGCATTTTCGCCGACCTGATATCATCGAGCCATGGTTGCCGGGGCGGACAGGATCTCGATCGGCGTGATCGACACTCGACCGCTCGTCGCTGCCGCGATGGCGTCGTGGCTGAGCGGCGACGAGCGGTTCCACGTCGGATCCGTGGCCAGTCCGCCGCTCGACTTCGCTGCCTGCCCGGTACCCCGGGTCTGCCTCATCGGTATCGCCGAAGGGGCGTGGGATTGGGAATCGCTGGTCGTCTCCATCCGCTCACACTGGTCGACGATCCCGATCGTCCTGACTCTTGGAGCCGCGCCGCACCGGGCGCTCGACGCGGCGTTGGAACTCGGCGTCCAGGGCTTGGTCTGCGAACACGGCGCGGCCGAAGACCTCCCCAGCGCGATCGTCGCGGTCTCCATCGGCGAAACCTATCTCTGCCCCACCGTTGTCAACCGAATGGCCAACGGTGATGCGTGCAGCCGCGCCTCGCGGTGCGCCAGTCTCACGGCCCGCGAGCGCGAGATCCTTCGACACCTCGCGGGCGGCGAAACCAAGCGGGAGATCGCCGCCCTCCTCCATCTCAGCCCAAAGACCATCGACAATCACACGACCGCGATCATGACCAAGCTCAACATCCACAACCGCGTCGGACTGACCAGGTTCGCCATCCGCGAAGGCATCTTCAGCGCCTGACGTCGCATCGCGTACTGTTCCCCGATGGAACGCAACACCAAGCAGCGCTCCGCGATCCGCGACGTCATCACCGAGGCCCACGGCCCGGTGTCGGCACGCGAGGTTCTCGACCTGGCCCAACGCCGCGTCCGCGGCATGGGCATGGCCACGGTCTACCGCACCCTCAAGGCCCTCGTCACCGACCGCGAGATCGTCCAGATCGACATGCCCGGCGAGCCGCCCCGTTACGAGATCGCCGGCAAAGCCCACCACCATCACTTCTACTGCCGCGGCTGCGGCCGCATGTTCGAAGTCGAGCAGTGCCCGGGTGATCTCTCCTACCTCGCCCCCGCCGGCTTCAAGCTCGAGAACCACGACCTCCTGCTGCTGGGCCTCTGCGTGGACTGCGTGGGGGGCAAGACCAAGAAGAAGGTCATCGCCCAGGCTCCGCCCAGGCTGCGTCCGGCCGGCGACCACAGCCATGCGCACGACCACACGCACCCCCACGCACACACCCACCCACACCGGCACTGAACACGTGACGCCGCAGCAGAGCGTGCCTACTATCATCCGCGGCGGACGCTTCGCCGCATGCTCATGACCACCTCGACGCACAATTCCCGCACGCCCCGCCCGACGCACACCGTCGGCACGATCTGCTGCGCCGCGTCGAAACTCGCGAAACACAAAGCCGTGAAACGCTCGGCCTAGTCGTTCGCGATCCCTGAAAAACAAGGTTGATTGCGGACCGGCCGAGTGTACTCGACCGGCCCGCGATGTCGTTTTCATCGCGAGCCGAAGCCCCCAACTTCGTCGCGCGATCGTGTCTTTCTCTCACACCCCACTTTGCAAGGAGCCTCGAGATGTCCACCACCGCCCCCACCACGCTCGCCAGCACCTGCCCCGAATGCGAAGCCTCGATCGCGCTCACCCGCAGCCCGATCGCCGGCGAGGTCGTCCGCTGCGGCGACTGCTCCGCCGAACTCGAAGTCACCGGCGTCTCGCCGCTGCGTTTGGAACTCGCCCCCGAGGTGCAGGAGGACTGGGGCGAATGAGCACGCTCTCCTTTTCTTTCAACGCCCGCTGGCACCCGCCGTTCTCCCGCACCCGCACCGTGACGGCGCACGCATCCGCGTGTCGCCCGCTCGAAACCCCGATTGATCACCAGGAACCCACGCATGCATGTCGGCATTCTCGTCTCCCGCGTCCGCACCGAGGAGCGTCTGCTCATCGACGAGCTCGCCCGCCGCGGCGTTTCTCATGAGGTCATCGACGTCCGCTCGCTCGTCGTCGATGCCGAGAACGTCCGCGATCTCGCCCGCTTCGACGCCGTGCTCGAACGCTGCATCAGCCAGACCCAGGCGATCACGTTCGCCCGCCTCTTCGAGCACGCCGGCGTGCCGTGCGTGAACGCGTCGCGCACCATCGAGACCTGCGGCGACAAGCTCGCGACCACGCTCGCGCTCGTCCGCGCCGGCGTGCCCTCGCCCCGCACCGTCATCGCGTGCGAGGAAGAGAGCGCGATCCGCGCCGTCGAGACCATCGGCTACCCCGCGGTGCTCAAGCCCACCGTCGGTTCCTGGGGCCGCCTGCTCGCCCGCGTGCACGACCGCGATGCCGCCGAGGCGATCATCGAGCACAAGGCGACGCTGGGCGGGCCGCAGCACTCGGTGTTCTACGTGCAGGAGTACGTGAACAAGCCCGATCGCGACCTGCGCGTCTTCACCGTCGGCGACGAGGCGATCGCCGCCATCAGCCGCAGCAGCCAGCACTGGATCACCAACACCGCCCGGGGCGGCAAGGCCGCGGGTTTGACCATCACGCCCGAGATCGCGAACTTCTGCCGCACCGCCTCGCGCTGCGTCGGCGGCGGCGTCCTCGCCATCGACCTGCTCGAGACCGCCGAGGGCCGGTTGCTCGTCAGCGAGGTCAACCACACCATGGAGTTCCGCAACAGCATCACCACCACCGGCGTGGACATCCCGGGCCGCATCCTCGACTGGCTGCTCGAAGTGGCCGCCGGTCGCCAGGCCGCGTCGAACGACTCCTCGCTCGTCCGCGTGATCCGCGGCGACGCCGAGCCCACGGTCGTTGGAGGTGCGCGGTGAGCGAGGCAACTCAACGCATCCGCGCCTCGATCGTCGGCGGCAGCGGCTACGGCGGCGGCGAAGTCCTCCGCCTCCTCCTCGATCACCCCAACGTCGAGGTCGCCCAGGTCACCAGCCGCTCGCAGCCGGGCGTCTTCGTCCACAGCGTGCACCCCAACCTCCGCGGCCGCACGAAGCTCGCCTTCGTGCGCCCCGAGGAACTCGAGGCGTGCGATGTCCTCTTCCTCTGCCTGCCCCACGGCGAGGCGAGCAAGCAGATCGACCGCCTCAGCACGCTCGCACCACGCATCGTCGATCTCTCCGCCGACTTCCGCCTGCGCGACAAGGCCTCGTACCGCACGTGGTACGAGGAAGATCATCCCGCACCCGCGTGGCTCGACCGCGCGGTCTATGGCCTGCCCGAGCTGCGGCGTGAGACCATCCGCACCGCACGCCTCGTCAGCGGCGTCGGCTGCAACGCCACGGCGATGAACCTCGCGCTGCTGCCTCTGGCACGCCACGGGCTCATCAAGTCGGTGGTGTGCGACGTCAAGGTCGGCTCATCCGAAGCCGGCAACGCCGTCAGCCCGGGGAGCCACCACCCAGAACGGGCGGGTGCCGTGCGGTCGTACGCCCCGACCACGCACCGCCACGCCGCGGAGGTCGAGCAGGAACTGATGGAACCCTTCGGCCGCTTCGACCTGCACGTCAGCGTCACCGCGATCGAGATGGTCCGCGGCGTGCTCTGCACCGCGCACGTCTTCCCGACCCGCAAGGTCGAGGAGAAGGAACTGTGGCGGCTCTTCCGCGAGGCCTATTCGAACGAACCGTTCGTGCGGCTCGTGAAGGACCGCGTCGGGCACTTCCGCTTCCCCGAGCCCAAGATCCTCGCCGGCACCAACTACGCCGACGTCGGTTTCGAAGTCTCGCCCGACGGCTCGCGCATCGTCGCGATCTCGGCCATCGACAACCTCATGAAAGGCGCCGCGGGCTCCGCCGTGCAGGCCATGAACCTCATGCACGGCTTCGCCGAGAACGCAGGGCTCACCTTCAGCGGACTGCACCCGATCTAACTCTCCGCCTTCCGTGGCACAGGCGTCCTGCCTGTGGCGTCTGCAACCAACGCTCCCAGAGGTCAGACGAGACGTCTGACGCACCGAAGACAGAAGCACCAGACATGAACACCATCGTCATCAAGATCGGCGGCGCCGCGGGCCTCGACTTCGCTCACGCCGCGGCGGACATCGCAGAACTCATCCGCGCCGGCAACCGCGTCGTCGTGGTCCACGGCGGCAGCGACGCAACCAACGACCTCTCGCGTCGGCTCGGTATCGAGCCGACGTTTCTCACGTCCCCCAGCGGCCACACCAGCCGCCGCACCGACGCGAAGACGCTCGAGGTCTTCCAGATGGCCTGCCGCGGGCTGGTGAATCCTCGCATCGTGCTGGCGCTGCAGCGCGTCGGCGTGCAGGCGGTCGGAATCTCCGGCCTCGACGCAGGGCTGTGGACCGGGCCGCGGAAGAACGCTGTGCGGGCGATCGTCGAGAATCGACCGGTGATCATCCGCGATGACTACACGGGCACGGTTGAAAAGGTGAACACCCGCGTGCTCACGACGTTGATCGATGCTGGGTTCACACCCGTCATCGCACCGCCCGCGCTCGCCGACGACGGCACCGCGATCAACATCGACGCCGATCGTGCCGCCGCCCAGACCGCCGCGGCTCTGCGTGCCGACTCGCTCATCCTGCTCACGAACGTGCCGGGCCTGCTGCGGGCGTTCCCGGATGAATCGTCACTGATCCCCGAGATCGCCCGCGCCGAACTCGCTGCGGCTGAAGAACTCGCCCAAGGACGCATGAAGAAGAAGATCATGGGCGCTCGCGAAGCGCTCGAAGGCGGCGTCGCCCGAGCCATCATCGCCGACGGCCGCGTCGAACGACCGATCACCCGCGCGCTCGCCGGGACGGGGACCGTGATCCGATGACCTCGCCCTCCCCCACCGCCGCGACAACGAGCACACCGGCAGCCCCGTCCGACGCCGATGCGATCGATCTCGTCTTCGATCTCGTACGTGCGTACAGCCCATCGCGGCACGAACGCCCGGCGAGCCGGCGACTCGCCGAGCGCGCCGCGGCGCTCGGGCTGCACGCCACCGTGGACGACGCCGGGAACTTTGTCGCCAGCACCCATGGCGATCCGCTGCGTTCCTCGCCTGAATATCGCGACATCGTGCTGCTGGGTCACATCGACACGGTCCCGGGCGAGATCCCGGTGCGGATCGACGACGGCATCCTCCACGGCCGCGGCAGCGTGGACGCCAAGGGCCCGCTCGCCACGTTCGTCGTCGCGGCGGCACGCCTGCGGCAGCAGTTGCCCGCCGGCGTGCGGATCGTCGTGATCGGCGCGGTCGAGGAAGAGACGCCAACATCGCGCGGCGCCCGCGCCGTCGTCGATCGCTACCAGCCGCTCGCCTGCGTCATCGGCGAACCCAGCGGCACCAGCGGCGTGACCGTCGGCTACAAGGGCCGCCTCGTCGTTCGCGCTGAAGCGACGCGCTCGCTCTCGCACACCGCCGGCCCCGACCGCAGCGCCGCCGATCGCGTGCTCGCGTGGTGGAGCCGGGTGCAGTCCCGCGTGGAAACCCTCGCCAGCGAGACCCCCTCACCCTTTCGATCGCTGCAGCACTCGGTGCGGACCATGCAGGCCGCCGACGACGGCTTCACCGATCGCGCCGAACTCGTCGCGGGCTTCCGCCTGCCGCCGAGCGTGTCCCCGGAGCAGCTCAAGACGGTCTGCCTCGACGAAGCCGGCGCCGACGTTTCGCTGACATTTGTCGGTGCCGAGGTGTGCTTCGAGGCCGATCCAAAGAGCGCACTGGTGCGTGCGCTCACCGGCGCGATCCGCGAGGTGACCCCCGACACGCGGCCTCGCATCCTCTACAAGACCGGCACCAGCGACATGAATGTTGTCGGCCCCGCGTGGCGCTGCCCGATCGCGGCCTTCGGGCCCGGGGACAGTGCGCTCGACCACACGCCGCACGAACACCTCGTGCTCGACGAGTATCTGCTGGCGTGCCGGGTGCTCGAGCGTGCCATCGCGCGTCTGACGGAGGACGCTCGCCCGTGCTCCGCGGCGGTGCACTGACAGCGACACTGCGCTGCTGTTCACGGGCAGAGAAGCTGGTTGTAAAAGACCACGAAAATCTGGAAATCACCGTCATCGACCAACCCGTCAGAGTTGAGATCCCCGGGGCAGGGGGCCGGGACGAACTCCAGCGGACCGACATCGATCGCGCTCGCGCCGGCGAACGCGTTTGCCACGCTCGGGCTGTCAACCGCCCGCGGCTGGCCCGCAAAGTCCAGGAAGTCCGAAGGCTGGCAGGCGAGGTACGCCGCGATCGATCCGCGATCGACACATGGTGAGTCAGGAAGCAGCGCGAAGTTGTTCGCCGCCGCATTGACAAACCGCGGATCGCCCGTGAAGTTGCTGCCAAAGCCCGGAGCGCTCACCAGGGAGGTCGACACCGTCGTGATATTCAAAGGAGCGGAGTTGTCCCAGAAGATCGAGTTCGCAACGGAGTTGCTGTTCTGCGAATCAAACAGAGTTGTCGGTCCGCACCGCGTGAAAAGGCAATTCGCGAATCGCACCGTCGCCATCCCGCCGCCGCCGGCGCTGACGGCGCCCACATCCCGGAAGATCGAGCTGGCGATCAGCAGCGTGCCGCCGTCCACGTCCATCGCGACGCTGCTGGTGTTGAAGAGGCACGAGTCGATCGTGGAGGCGAGCGCGGGGTTCTGGAAGCCGGCCGCCTGCAGCAGCGGGCCGTCCGCGGTGCCGGGAAGCGACGTGAACTCGACACGGGTCACGCTCGCCGGAGCGCTCACGATCGCCACACTGGCGACCGATGAGCGATTCACAATGGTCATGTCACTGATACGGGCTGCGTTGAACAGCGCAAGGGCCGGTGCGGGATTCGTCGGACCTTGCACGATGGTCTGACCGATGCCCGCCCCGCGGAGCGTGATCCCGTCGATTCCATAGGGGTTCTGAACAACGTACGTCCCCGGCGCGAGGTCGATCTGCCTCGCACCGACCGCGCTGATGATGTTGAACGCGCTGTCCAGCGTGGGCTGCTCACCGGGTACGCGCACCGGGGCTGGCACGCCGTTGCTCGCCGCGATCTCGACGATCGCCTCCGGACTGAAGTTCACCGTCACGATCTCCCACGTCCCCGCGGCCTGACCGTCATAGCGCACGTAGTCCTTGCTCGCCGAGTTGGACGGCTCGCCGACCCGCCAGTTGCGGTAGTTGCTGGTCGACCCATTGGACCACACCAGCGTGCCTTCGAGCCCCGCATCGTTCAGCCCGATGAACGGCTTCGAGTTCGTTCCGACGACGTTGGATCGAACCCATGTGTTCTCCGCCGCGTCCTCGATGCTCGCCAGATCGCCGCCCATCGACAGCGCAAAGGCCCGCAACTGATTCCAGTCGCCACCGGTGATGCGGTAGTACCGCGATCCGTTCGCGGAGTTGAAGAACGGTCCGCTCGCCACCGAAACAGCCGCCTGAGCCGCGACCGCCACACCAACGAAGCCCACAAGGACACCCAAACGCACGCATCGCATGAGAAACTCCCTCTCTCGCATCAGGGGCACACGAGCTGGTTGTACCAGACCACGAAGATCTGAAAATCGCTGTCTTCGACCAGGCCGTCGCCGTTCAGGTCGCCGGGGCACGCAACCGGCGTGAACTCGAAGACACCCAGGTCGATTGGCGTCACGCTCGCGGTGTAGTTGGGCACGCTCGGCACGTCGATCGCACGCGGATTGCCCGCGAAGTCCACGAGATCCTCGGGCAGGCACGCCGCGAAATCGGCGACCGCGCCGCGATCGATCGCGGGCGAGTCGGGACGGAGGCGGAAATCGTTGCCGGCGTCGTTGACGAACTTGGGATCGGCGTCGAGGTTCGTGGGCCCTTGGATACCCGCGCCGATGCAATAGCGCACGCTCGTTCCGATCACGCCGGTGTTGTTCCAGAAGATCGAGTTGGAAACGAACGCGTCCGGTCCGAACTGGAACTGCGGGCCCGGCCCGCAGCGGGTGAAGACGCAGTTGCTCATGCGGAGCGTGCCGGAGCTCCCGCCGTTCTTGCTGACGGCTCCCAGATCGCGGAAGATGGTGTTGAGGACCGCGAGTTCGCCGTACTCATGCTCCAGGGCGTACTCGCTGGTGTTGAACACGCAGCTGTCGATCACGGTCGTCCCCGAAGACGACGATCCAGAGAACTCCAACAAAGGACCATCCGCGGTGCCCAGGGTGGACGTGAACTCCACGCGCCGGATGCGATTGGCACCCGAGAAGACCACAGCCGAGGGGCCCGACGAGCGGTTGACGATCGTGAGATCCTGCACCGCGGCGTTGCCACCCACCGACATGCCCGGGCTCGAGCCTGTGGGCATGAACAGGGTCGTCTGTCCGACCCCGGCTCCGCGGAGCGTCCGCCCGAAGACGCTAATGTCAGACGTGAGCGTGTACGTGCCGCTCGCCAGAACGACCTCTTTGGCGTCCGCCTGGTTCGCGGCCAAGATACCGGCCGGAATCGTCGGCTGCTCGCTCGGAACCCGGATCGGCGCCTGCTCACCGTTCACCGGCTTGATCTCGACCACGGCCTCCGGGCTGAACGCCACGGTCACGATCTCCCAGGTGCCCGCGGCCTGCCCGTCGTAGCGAACATAGTCCTTGCTCGCGGTGTTCTGGGGCTCGCCCACACGCCACGCCCGGAACGCGCTGCTCGAGCCGTCCGCCCAGACCAGTGACCCCTCGGTCAAGGCGTCATTCAGGCCGATGAATGGCTTGGAGTTGTTCCCGACAACCGTGTTGCGCACCCATGTGTTCTCCGCCGCGTCCTCGATGGTCGCGAGGTCGCCACCCATGGACTGCGCGAACGCTCGCAACTGAGTCCAGTCGCCACCGGTGATCTTGTAGTAGCGTGACTTGGTCGCTGGGTTGTAGTACGGCCCGGCCGCGACCGAGACCGAGGCGCTGGCGGTCGTGCCCGAAGCCGCACAGACCAAGAGGGCCGCGGTAACGGAACGACACGAACGCGTGAAGCCGAACTTCATGATGCAGAACTCCATCGTGGACTCCGGAACAAGCACAATCCGATACCGAAGAAGCGAGAAGAGCCAGCACGCACCCTCACCGTCCGATCACGAAAATCCCGGCGGCCTTGCAAGACGCGTCCCCTGCCGAGACATCCCAGACAGCCCCTTCGAACCCAAGGGTTCACCCGGGGGAGACTGAGCCCATCGAACGTGGGGCTGGAACAGTCCGATACACTGCCATACCGATGGGGCAGCGAACCGATGTCACCATGTTGCTGAGCGAGCTGTCCGGCGGAGACTCCACCGCCGCAGATCGCCTGTTGCCGCTTCTCTACACCGAGCTGCGGGCGCTCGCCGGATCGTTCTTCAAGAACGAGCGCCGCGATCACACGCTCCAGCCCACAGCGCTCGTCAACGAGGCGTACATCAAGCTCGTCGGTGGGGAATCCGGCGACCCCGTCCACGCCACCAGCCGCGCTCACTTCATGGCCCTCGCCGCCAAGGTCATGCGCCAATTGCTCATCGACCACGCACGGGCCAAACGGGCTCAGAAGCGCGGCGGGTTGGGTGAGTCCGGCGAAGGCAACCGGCGCGAACGCGTCAGCGACACCATCGCCCTCGCCCAGACGCCCTCACCCGACGGCCGCACCGAGGCCGACGTGCTCGACCTCGAGGACGCCATGCAGGAGTTCGCGGCGTTGTATCCCCGGGCCGCTCGCGTCGTCGAGCTCAAGTTCTTCGGCGGCCTGACCGCCCAGGAGATCGCCACCGTCCTCGGTGTCGGCGACGCGACCGTCGAGCGCGATTGGGTGCTCGCCCGCGGCTGGCTGAACCGTCGCATGAAGCCCCCGGAGGACGAGCAGAACCGGTCGTAGTCCGTCGGCCGGGCAGCGCCACCCGACTGAACCCCCGCCGCTTCCGTGCACCGCCAGCCACCATGAGCACCGACGATCGCACCAAGGACCTCTCGCTCGAGCAGCGCGTCGCGCGGGTGCTCGACGACGCCGGCGACATGTCCGGCCCGTCGCTGGTCGCCTTCGTGCGCGGACGCTGCCAGCACGATCCCGAGGTGGTCCGCGAGGTCGAAGCGCTCTTCAACCTCGCCGGCGACGAAAACCCGATCCTCGACTCGCCCGAGTTCGCGCCCGACCGGATCGCGCTCGACCGCTTGCACGCCGCGATCGCCTCCAAGGCCGATCCATCCGACTCCCCCACCTCGGCGTTCGACAAGGTGCGCGACCTTCCGATCCCGCTGCCGCAGGCGATCGGCCCCTACCGCGTCCTCCGCCTGATCGGCGAGGGCGGCATGGGCCTGGTCTACGAGGCCGAGCAGCCCAGCCCCAAGCGCCGCGTCGCGATCAAGGTCATCGCCCGAGGCGTTGCCACCCGAGCGATGCTCGCCCGCTTCCGCAATGAAGCCCAGGTGCTCGGCCAGCTCAAGCATCCCGGCATCGCGCAGATCTTCGAGGCGTCGACCGATGTCGCCACCGGGCAGGCCTACTTCGCGATGGAGTACGTCGAGGGTCCCGCCCTGACGCGCTTCGTCCGCGACCGCGGGCTCTCGGATCGCCAACGCGTCGATCTGCTCGCCCGCGTCTGCGATGCGGTGCAGCACGCCCACCAGAAGGGCGTCATCCACCGCGACCTCAAGCCCGGCAACATCCTCGTCGAGGTCGCCTCCGATGGCACCTACTCCCCGAAGGTCCTCGACTTCGGCGTCGCCAAGCTCACCAACAGCCAGGGCGATTCCCCCACGCTCGCCCTCGACGCCAACCGCATCGTCGGCACGCTCGGCTACATGAGCCCCGAACAGTTCGAGGCCAAGCCCGAACAGGTCGACACCCGCAGCGATGTCTACGCCTTGGGCGTCATTCTCTACGAACTCCTGGCGGAGATGCTGCCGATCAACCTGAGCGATCTCACGATCACGCAGGCGGCGACCAAGGTGCGCGAGCAGGTGCCGACGAGGCTCGGGCGCGTCCGCGCCGCGCTCGGGGGTGACCTCGAAGTCATCGCCGCCAAGGCGCTGCACAAGGACCGTGAGCAGCGCTACTCCTCCGCCGCCGAACTCGCCGCGGACCTGCGTCGCTTCCTCGCCCACGAACCGATCACCGCCCGTCCGCCCGGCACGCTGTACACCATCCGCAAGTTCGCCCGGCGCAAACCCGCGCTCACCGCCATCTCGATCGGATCGGTTCTAACGCTGATGGGGGCCACCGCGTTCTCGTGGGTCCAGTACCAGCGCGCCGTCAAAGCCCGCGAGGCCGAGGCGGCTCAGACCGTGCTGGCAAACCTCCGCGCGCAGTCCGAGCAGCAGGCACGCGAACGCGCCGACGCAGCCAACAAGGTCACCGCCGCGGTCAAGGAGTACCTCGTCTTCCAGATGATCGGGGCCGCCGCGCCCGACAAGATGGGATACGACGTGAAGGTCGTCGATGTCCTCGAGGTCGCTGAGAGCGGCATCGAACAGGCGTTCGCCGACAATCCCCGCATCGAGGCCGAGATCCGGTACGAGATCGCCCGGATCTACAACACCCTCGGAATGTGGACCCAGTCCATCGAGCAGCACAACCGATCCATTGATCTCTTCCGGCAGCTCGACGGCCCCGACTCCCGGACCGTCATCAACGGCGAATCCCAGCTCGGCGTTTCCCTCGCCAACGCCGGTCGGCAGGACGAGGCCCTGGCGATCTTCGACCGCATCTATCCCAAGTTCGAAACCGCCATGTCGAACAACTACGGCGGACGCCTCGCCGCCGCCGTCTCCTACGGCAACATGCTGCAGGCCCAGCGCCGCTTCGAACCCGCCGAGAAGATCCTCCAGGACGCGATCCGCCTCGCCGACGCCCACATGCCCGTCGGTCACATGTCACGCTTGAACGCCCGCGCCACCTATCTCGTCATGCTCCAGGCGATGAACCGCGTCAGCGAAGTCGAGCCGCAGCTCAAGCAGCTCCTCATCGACCAGGAAGCCGCGAGCGGCAAGTATCACCCGCTCTCGCTCACCACCCGCAACAACCTCGTCAACGTGCTCCTCCGTCTCAAGCGCGATGCCGAAGCCTTGCAGTACGCCGAAAGCATGATCGAGCAGTCCGAGAAGATCTTCCCCGAGGGCCACACCCATCGGGGAATCCCCCTCGTCACCGTCGCCGCCACGCTCCGCCGCAACGGCCGCCCCTCCGAAGCCGGCCCGCTCGCGGCTCGCGCGTTCGACATCTTCGAACGCGCCGAGGGCGATTTCGCCTTCTTCGCCGAACGCGCCGCGGATTTCGCCCAGCTCGCCTTCCACGACTCCGGCGATCCCGCCAACGCCCGTCTCTGGGCCCTGCGATACGCCGGTTGCCGCTTCCGCTTCGCCAGCGACCCCGAGCGCCCCACCCTCAAGGCCCGCTTGATGGACATCGCCAGACCCCTGAAGCGCGAACGCACCGACGACGACGCCCGCAGAACACTCCGCGAGCTGATCGCCGCAGCCGACGAGATCACGCCCCCCGACAGCAACCGACGCTCGCGTTTCCTCCTCAACCTCGCCCGCGCCGCGATCGACCTGGGCGAACGCGATCTTGCTCCGCCCCTCCTGGTCGAGGCCGAGTCGGAGCTCGCCAAGTCTCGCAACCCCGACGACGACCGCAAGTTGCTCGACTCCACCAAGGCCGAACTGCAGTAGCCGGCGGTATGCTCGTGACATGCATCGCACCATCGCGTGGCTCATCGGCCTGCTCGCTCCCATCGCCGCCCCCACTGCTGCGGCACCCGACACCCGACCGCTCCGCATCGCCGTAATCGGCCTGGTCCACGGCCACGCCGAGGGCCTGCTCTGGGCCGATTCGCAACGCGAAGACGTCGAGATCGTCGGCGTCTACGAACCCAATCGCGCCCTCTTCGACCGTCTCGCGGCCAAGTACAAGCTCGACGCCGCCCTCTGGTCCGATGACCTCCCCGCCATGCTCGATCGCTGCACGCCCGAAGCGGCCAGCGTCATGACCTCGATCGTGGATCACGAGATGGCCGTGGCAGTTTGCGCGCCGCGCGGCGTGCACATGCTCGTCGAAAAGCCGCTCGCCTTCGAACGTGCCTCGGCCGAGCGGATGGCCGCGCTGGCCCGCAAGCACAATGTCCTCCTCCTCACCAACTACGAGACCAGTTGGTACGCCTCAATCCGCGAGGCCCAACGCCTCGTCGAGAACGGCTCGTTCGCACCCATCCGACGCATGGTCTTCCGCCACGGGCACAAGGGACCCAAGGAGATCGGCTGCTCGCCGGAGTTCCTCGCGTGGCTCACCGACCCGATCGCCAACGGCGGCGGCGCGCTCATCGACTTCGGTTGCTACGGCGCGGTGCTCTCCACTTGGCTCATGCAAGGCCAGCGCCCCACCCGCATCACATCGACCGCCAGCACGCTCAAGCCCTCCGTCTACCCCAACGTCGACGACGACGCCACCATCGTGCTCGAGTACAACGGAGCCACCAGCGTGATCCAGGCCTCCTGGGCGTGGACACACGACAACAAGGAGATGGACCTCCACACCGAGAAAGGCTCGCTCCACGCCGGCAAGTGGGACGCGCTTCAGGCCCGATCGCCCGACCAGCCCGCGACGACGCTCGCGCCCTCTCCCAAACCCGACGAGCTCCGCGACGAGTGGACCTATCTCCGCAAGGTCGTCCGAGGCGAATGCGCGGTCGACCCACTGTCCAGCCTCGAGCTCAACCTCATCACGGTGGAGATCCTCGATGAAGCCCGTCGCCAGGTCCGCACAGCCAAACCCCGCTCGCCTCTCGCCCCGTGATCGGACCGTCCTCACCCTCCAAGCCGTCACCGCCGCTCACGGGGCCGCCAGAGTCTTCTTTCCGCCTGCGCCGGCCTCGCCGAGGGACCGATTCCGGGCGGGTCGGGCAGAATCCCTGCCCGGACCGAACATTCATCCATTGATCCGCATAGACGGATGAATATACTCCGCAGTCGGTCTTTCGCCCCTTGGTGTCACAGTACTTACCGGACTCTCTCGCTCGGAGCACCTCATGCCCAGCCGCTTCCTTCAGGAACTCGCCAAACGCGTCATCGTCTTCGACGGCGGCATGGGCACCCAGATCTACAGCCGCAACCTCTCCGTGGAGCACGACTACTGCGGCTGCGAGAACTGCACCGACATCCTGGTCAAGACCCGCCCCGACGTCATCGGCGAGATCCACGAGGCGTACCTGAAGGCCGGGGCCGACGTCGTCGAGACCGACACCTTCGGGGCCAACAAGCTGGTGCTGGGCGAGTTCGACCTCACCCCCGAGACCTACCAACTCGCCAAGATGGGCGCTGAAGTCGCCCGCGCCGCGTGCGACAAGCACTCGACCAAGGACAAGCCGCGGTTCGTCGCCGGCTCCATGGGCCCGGGCACCAAGCTCATCACCCTGGGCAACACCAACTGGGAGGAGATGTTCGACTCCTACCGCGAGCAGTGCCGCGGCATGATCGCCGGCGGGATCGACTGCTTCATGATCGAGACCTGCCAGGACCTCCTGCAGGTCAAGTGCGCGATCAACGCGTGTCTGGCCGCTCTCGATGAAGCCGGCAAGACCACCGCCGACATCCCGATCCTCGCCAGCGTCACCATCGAGACCACCGGCACGATGCTGCTGGGTTCCTCGATCGAAGCCGCGGCGACCGCGCTCGCGCAGTACCCCATCGCCTCGCTGGGGCTCAACTGCGCCACCGGCCCCACGGAGATGGCTGAGCACGTCAACTGGCTGGGCAGGAACTGGGCCAACGTCCGCGGCCGCAAGACCGTCACCGGCGATGAGCGCCGCGTGAGCGTGCTGCCCAACGCCGGTCTGCCCGTCCTGGTCGAGGGCCGCACCGAGTACCCGCTGAAGCCCCAGCCCTTCGTCGAGGCGATGCTGAAGTTCGTCGAGGAAGCCGGTGTCAGCATCGTCGGCGGCTGCTGCGGCACGACCCCCGAGCACATCCAGCTGCTCGCCGAGGCCGTGGGCACCCGGCCCGCGTACAAGATCGCCAAGAACAGCCCCAAGGCAGGCGCGACGAGCCTGTACAGCGTCGCCGATTACCGCCAGGACAACTCCTTCCTGATCGTCGGCGAACGCATGAACGCCAGCGGCAGCCGCGCGTTCAAGACGCTGCTCGAGAAGGAAGCATGGGACGACATCGTGTCGCTGGCCCGCGAGCAGGTGCGTGAAGGTGCGCACGTGCTCGACCTCAACGTCGATTACGCCGGGCGCGACAACGTCCGCGACATGACCGAGATCGTCAAACGCGTCGTCCGCCAGGTGGACGCCCCGCTGATGATCGACAGCACACAGGTCAAGACCATCGAGGCCGGCCTCAAGCACGCCGGCGGCAAGTGCATCGTCAACTCCGCCAACTTCGAGGAAGGCGACGAGAAGTTCGACGAGATCCTCGCCCTGTGCAAGAAGTACGGCTCCGCGATCCTCATCGGCTCCATCGACGAGGACAAGCAGGCCTCCATGGCCCGCACCGCCGACCGCAAGCACTCGATCGCCGAGCGCGGCCTGCGCCGAGCGATCGAGAAGTTCAAGATGGACCCGAGCGACGTCATGTTCGACCCGCTCGTGCTCCCCATCTCGACCGGCATGGAGAGCGACCGCCGCTCGGCGCTCGAACTCATCGAGGGCATCAAGCGCATCTCCGACGCGTTCCCCGAATGCCAGAGCATCGTCGGACTCTCGAACGTCTCCTTCGGCCTGAATCCCGTCGCACGCGTCGTCCTCAACTCTGTCTTCCTGCACGAACTCCGTCAGGCCGGCCTCACCGGCGCGATCGTGCACGCCAGCAAGATCCTGCCCCAGACCAAGATCGATCCCGCCCACTGGCAGGCCGCGCTCGATCTCATCTACGACCGTCGCTCCACCAGGAACGGCGGCACCGGCGTGCCCGCGGGCAAGCCCGACGACTTCGACCCGCTGCAGGCCTTCATCGATCTCTTCAAGGACGCCCAGGCCGCCAAGGTGCAGAAGAAGTCCCTCGCCGATCTCCCGATCGAGGAGCGGCTCCGCTCGCACATCATCGACGGCGAGAAGCAAGGCCTCAAGGAAGCGATCGAGTTCGCTCTCGGCAAGTACAAGCCGCTGGAGATCATCAACGACCACCTGCTCGAAGGCATGAAGACCGTCGGCGAGCTCTTCGGCTCGGGCAAGATGCAGCTTCCCTTCGTGCTCCAGAGCGCCGAGGTCATGAAGATGGCCGTCGCGCAGCTCGAGCCGCTGATGGAGCGCGTGCAGGGCCAGGAGAAGGGCAAGATCGTGCTCGCCACCGTCAAGGGCGACGTGCACGACATCGGCAAGAACCTGGTCGACATCATCCTGACCAACAACGGCTACAAGGTCTTCAACATCGGCATCAAGCAGCCGATCAGCGCCATCGTCGAGGCCTTCAAGCAGCACAAGGCCGATGCGATCGGGCTCTCGGGCCTGCTCGTCAAGAGCGTCAACGTCATGGAAGAGAACATCCATGAGATGAACGCGATCGGCCTCGATGTGCCGCTGATCCTCGGCGGCGCCGCCCTCACCCGCCACTACTGCGAGAGCCATCTGCGCTCGCAGTACAAGGGCCAGTGCTTCTACGGCAAGGACGCCTTCGAAGGCCTCCGCACCATGGACATGATCATGTCCAACCAGATGAACACCCTCGCCACCGAGATCGACGACCGCCTCGGCAAACGCAGCAAGGCCGAGGACGCGATCAACAAGACGCGGATCGAGAAGCTGGCTGCAATGAACAGAGACGGAGAGACGGAGAGACGCAGAGACGAAGTGGGTGGAACCGCCGTGCGCGAGCGCGTCCGCTCCGACGTCTCCACCTCCATCCCCGTCCCCAAGGCTCCGTTCTGGGGCACCCGCGTCATCGACGACATCAACCTCGATCACGTCTACCCGTTCATCAACCCCGTCGCCCTCTTCCGCGGCCAGTGGCAGGTGAAGAAGGGCGCAATGTCCGACGCCGAGTACGCCAACCTGCTCGAGGACAAGATCCAACCGATCTTCGAAGAGCTCAAGGCCCGTTGTAAACGCGAGAAGATCCTCAACCCCGCCGTCGTCTACGGCTACTTCCCCTGCAACAGCGACGGCGACGACCTGGTCGTCTTCGACCCGCAGGACCACAGCCGCGAGATCGAACGCTTCACCTTCCCGCGCCAGTCCGACAAGCGTCGCCTCTGCATCAGCGACTTCTTCCGCCCCATCGAGAGCGGCGAGAAGGACGTCCTGCCCCTCCACTGCGTCACGATGGGCAAGCACGCCAGCGAGGCCGCTCAGGCCCTCTTCGCCAAGAACGACTACACCAACTACCTCTACCTCCACGGCATCGGTGTCGAGACCGCCGAAGCCCTCGCCGAGATGTGGCACAAGCGCATCCGTCAGGAGCTGGGCATCGCCAACGACGACAGCCCGAAGATCAAGGACCTCTTCACCCAGAAGTACCGCGGCAGCCGCTACTCCTTCGGCTACCCCGCCTGCCCCGAGATGAGCGACCAGGACAAGCTCTTCCGCCTGCTCAAGCCCGATCGCATCGGCTGCGTGCTCACCGAGAACTGGCAGATCGACCCCGAGCAGAGCACCAGCGCGATCATCGTCCACCATCCCGAGGCGAAGTACTTCAACGTCTGATCCGTCCGAACCCTTCGACGCTGTCAGTTTCCCGGCACCCGTGACACCCGCCGACATCGTTCAAGCTCAGCTCGACGCGTACAACGCTCGCAACGCCGATGCGTTCGCGGCGTGCTACGCCCCGGGCGTGGTGGTCGCCGAGCTCGCCACGGGAACCGTCCGGTGCACCGGCATCGCGCAGCTCACGCAGGCCTATCGGGATCAGTTCGCCCGGTGGCCCGGCCAGCGGGCGCGGGTCGTCCACCGCCAGATCGCTGGCGAACTGATCTTCGATACCGAGTTCGTCACCGGCGTGCCGGATCGTCCCGATGCTCACGTTGTCGCGATCTACCAGGTCCGCGGCGGACTCATCGAGCGGGTCTGGTTCTCGCCACGGTTCTGACGTCCGACTCGCAGCGGACCGCCCGCGCCGGATCCCTGCCACGACCCGGGCGCTCACGGACAGACCAGCGCGTCGTACGCCTCCGCGAAGATCACGAAATCGGTGTCGTCGACGAATCCGTCCGTGTTCAGGTCGGACGGGCAGCCCGCGGGCATCGATCCATCGGCACAGATCAGGACCTCGTGCGCCGTCGCGAATATGGCGAAGTCGATGTCATCGACCAAACCGTCGGCGCTCAGATCGGCGGGGCAGAGATTGACCGACGCGACGTCGCCCGTGATGACCAGACCGAACCCCTGCTTGCCGACCGGCACCGCGGCTCCGATGACCTCGGCCGTCCACACGCCCGTCGCGGGGGATGCGAGCAGGACGTGCTCGATCGAGTTGATCGCGTCGGCGCTGCCGCCGGTCTGACTCTGGCCCGTGGCGGCGCTGAAGACGTTGCCCTGGTACACGGCGCCGCTGGGGCTGATCACCCTCAGATTGATGTTGTTGACCGGCGCGAAGCTCGTCGGGACGGTCGCGGGCGCATCGGTAAACGCCAGCGTGACGCGCAAGACCTCGCCCGACGTGTTGACCCGGAACTGCATCGAGCTCGTGCCGCCGGTGGCAAGGGCGTCCGCGGCGGTGTTGCGGACGTCCTTGACCAGCAACTTGCGTGCCTGACCGGCGAGGAAGACGCTGTTGTCGAGCAGGATGCGTCCGAATCCTTCGCGGGCATTGGGCGGGAACTGCGCCGGGCTCGGATACGACGTCATGTCCACCGCCGAGTTCACCAGCATCGCACGCAGCAGCGCACCCGACGGCGTGAAGCTGTCGCCCGGAACCTTCGCTCCCGTCGGGTAAAAGCCATCGGTGAAGTACTGGCGGACCAGCGCCGCCGCACCGGCCACCGCGGGCGCGGCCATCGACGTGCCGGTCAGCGACGTCGTTCCGCACGGGAGCGACGCGGAGTTCGCCGAGCTCGTGCTGCACCCCGGCGCGAAGACCTCGGGCTTGCGCCGTCCATCGACCGTCGGACCCGTCAGCGTGCTGCACGATCCCGACTGCGAGCCGGAGCCGCCCGACTTGCCGACCGCGAGCACGTTCTTCGCGTTCTCCGGGTTCCGCAGCGTCGACAGGTTCGTCGAGGCGAAGCAGACGAGATTGTCCTCGAAGTTGTAGCTGAAGAGATCGATCGCGCGGCAGATGGCGTTGTACGCCGTCGTGCCGTCGTCGCCCCAACTGTTCGTGTGCACCCGGGCGCCCTGGTTGTGGTGCGTCGTCAGGTGCAGATCAATCGGGAACGACGCGATCGGTCCCGCGTACGTGCGAAACGCGACCTTCGCGTTGAACGCAATGCCTCGGGTGTTGTCGTTCACGTCGCCGATCTGGTTCCCCATCGCCGTCCCGGCGACGTGCGTGCCGTGCTGGCGGCTTAGCAGCCCGACGTTGTACGCGACCACTTTCCGATGGCTCGGAAACGTCCCCGGCGTGTTGGCCGACGTGATCGGAACCGCCGGGTCATTGAACGAGCAGTGGCTCGGCTGAAAGCCGTCGTCCATGATCCCGATGATCTGTCCCTCGCCGCGGATGCCCGCGGCGTACAGCGGCGTCAGATTCGTGACATTGGTCTGGACGATCCAGCGCGTGTTCGTGTTGCTCCGGTCGGTGAACTCCGGAAGCTCCTCGACAAAGCGGATCGCCTCAACGTCCGCGAGCGCCGCAAGCCCGGTCCGCGGCACGCGGAGCAGCAGCGTTTCCATGTCCGCGAGACGCAGCGTCTCCTCGACACGGACGCCCGCAAGCCCTTCCAGCGCCGCTCGGGCGTCAAGGACCGATACCCCGTCGAACAGATACGCCTGCACGAGCACCTCGCCGGCGTCCTGAAGGGCCCGACGCTCGGCCGACGCGTAGTCGCGGCTCCCGATCTCCGGCGCGACCTTCCACGCGTTCTGCCATGCGCCCAGCCAGCGGACGAACCCCATCCCCTTCAGCCGGCCAAGATCCGCTCCCGAAACGTCCGCGAGGTACGCGTGCTGGGGGAGATACGCCCCGAGCCTGACGCCCGCGTCGGCCAGCAGCGCCCGCTGATGATCGTTGATCGGACCGTTCAACTGCACGACGGCGCGGTACCCGGCCTTGCGGAGCCCGCGATCTGCGAGCCCCGAGTGCAGCATGTTCTCCAACCGGTCCGTCGTCACCACGCCGGTTCGCAGAGCCAGCGACCCAGCCGCCGGTTCCAACCCATCGCCTTGCGCGTTCGCATCCGGCCAGGCGCCGGCGGCAAGACCCGCGGCGAGCCCCGCGGCGAGAAAAGTGAGGAGGGCGGTACGGACGAAGCGGGTTTGCTGGTGCACCGATTGGGTGTACCAGATCAATCCGTCCAGTTCAAGACCGTTCCGGCCGACTCGCCACGAATTCCGCCGGCGGAACCCAGGACCCTAGTTGCCGCCGCGCTGCCCCTCGGTCACCGCCGACCGATCCGCCTCGATGAACGCCACCGCAAAGATGTGCGGGAAATCCGCCGCCGGGACCCAGAAGAGCCCCGCCTTGGTCTCGTAGCCGTGCTGCAAGCCCGGTTCGCCCGCGGGCCTGTGGGTGTTCCCGTGGGGATTCCAGACCTCGATCATGTCTCGCGCCTTGTCGTACCCCACCACCGCGTACGCGTGCTGCCCGGAAATGCCCGGTGGCAGTTCCTCCGGGAACGTGCCCACGCCGACGAGCTTGTTGCGGTTCAGCGCCGCAATGATCTTCTCGCGCACAATCCGCGTGACCTCGTTCGGAGACGCCACCGGCTTCACCCGCGTCACCCGCTGCCCCTGAACGACACGGACCTCTCCCGTGCTGCTCCGCAACGCCACCTCGTCCGGCTCCTTCCCCGTCAGCACGCGGATCGTCGTCGTCGGCGAACCGCCCTGCGCGATCGTGTCCGTCGCGACCTTCGTATCCCGGTGCTCGTTGGGAAACTGGCGCCGTCGCAGCGTTCCGAACGCCTTCTCGAACACCGCCACCCACAGCCCCTCATCACCCGTCGTCGAACTCGTCGCGATCTCCGCGTCCGTCAGCGCCGTGATCGTCACCGGTCGATCGTCCCCGAACGAGACGCGGTAGCCGCCGTTGGGCAGCGCCGTGATCATCCGTCGTACCGCCTGCGGATTCCGGTGCACCATGCCGCCGAGAAGCGACACGAAGTAGCAGTCACCCAACTGCCCCTGATGGAACTGCGTGATGTCCAGCTTGTCGTTCTTGTACAGCTCACGCCCGCCGACCCGGATCCGCTTCAGCGCATCCGTGTACGCCTTGTTCCAGTTGATCCCGAAACTGAACTCCGTCAGCGATGGCCCCTTCTCGTCCTCGTCCCGCGGCTGCAGCCGCTTCTCCTCCGCCGCCAGATACGCCGGCGTCAGCGCCGGCATCAGCGGCCCATACATCCGCATGTAGTTCTTGATCGCACCCACCGCCGCGGCGTGATCCCCCTTGACGTGCGGATCAACCACCAGCGCATCGATCTCCGCTTCCGAGATCACACCGTTCTTGTCGCGGTCCCACCGACCCGCGTACTCCTTCACGACCGCAAAGAATGTCCGCTGGCGAGCCTCTCCGGACCGCCGCGCCGGCGCTTCGTCCGGGGCTTTCTGGGCTCGCTCGAGGGCCCCGGGCTTCCGCGGCTCGGCCTTCGACGCCTCTCCCGGTCCCGGTTCCGCCGCAAGGCACGCAGCCATCAGACCGCACACCGCCAGACCGCACACCGACCGGCCGCCCGCACCCAGATTCGTCGTCTTCGCCATGCCGGGAATGTACCACACCCCCGGTCCACAGGCACGGGGGCGCCGCACCGCGAACGCACCCCAGAGCCGGCTCAGTCCCGAGCCCGGCGATGCGCGTCGATCTGCCAGACCAGCTTGTCGAGCTCGCCGGCAACGCCGGTGAACAGGTCCGCCGTGACCTTGTCCCCTGCCTTGTCCGCGTCATCGATCGCGCGACGCAGCCTTTCCGCCAGGACGCCCAAATTCGTCGCCAAGGCCTTCACATGCTCATGGCCGGAGACCACCCCTGGTGGAAACTCCGGGATTCCCGTCGTCCGCGCCACGCGCCGGACCGTCCCTTCGGCCCGACCACCCAGCGTGACCAGCCGCTCCGCGAGATCGTCGGCATGCCCGGCAAGCTGGTCCGCGGCCTTGTCGAACAGCTCGTGGAGCGCGAAGAACCCCGGTCCCTTCACATTCCAATGCGCCTGCCTGGCTTGGCTCGCCCCATCCAGGACCTCGGCCAGCCGTGCCTGCAGCAGCTCCACCATCGCGGATCGGATCTTCTTCGGGAGGGTGTTGGCCGAGTCACTCATGCCGGTTGGATGCACGGCCGACGACCCCGATGCAGATTCCCACCGTGCCGAAACCGCAACAAATCCGTTCCCGATCCGTTGTATTCATTGCCGCCGCCCCGGACCGATATCGCTGAGGGCTGCGATGTCCATCATCGCTGGAACCGCACCGTAGGATATCGGAAGTGTGAGCATCAGCCGAGCAGAAACCATCCCCGAAGGTTCCGCGACCGCCGCGGGCACATGGCTCGGGCTGGACGTGCGCCGCCACCGTTGGCTCTTCCCGACCGCCGGTGTCCTTACCACTTTCGTCCGCGGATCCGCGACGTTCACCTTCTCCCTGCTCATCCTGCCCCTCGAGCGCGAGTTCGGCTGGACCCGCGCCGAGACCGTCACCGCCTTCTCCGTCTACGCGTTCGTCGTCGCGCTCGGCCTCTTCCTCGGCGGCATCATCGTCGATCGGTTCGGGCCCAAGATGCCCATCATCGTCGGAACCCTGCTCGTCGGCATCGCCCACCTGCTCCTCAGCCGCGTCAACTCGACGCTCTCCCTCGTGCTGTCCTACGGCGTCACCCTGGCTCTGGGCGTCGCCCTGACCTCCGCCGCCGCCACCTTCGCCCTCGCCGCACGCTGGTATCCCATGCCCAGCGAGCGGGGCCTCGCCATCGGCGTGAGCGTCATGGGCATCGGCTTCGGCGGCCTCATAGCCGTTCCCCTCTGGCACTACGGGTTCGAACACATCGGATGGCGCTGGACCGTCCTCGTCACCGGAGGCGTCTACGTCCTCGTCCTTTCATTTGTCGGATCCGTCGCCCGATTCCCGCCGCGCGATCCCGAAGCCGGCCCCCAGACCGGCGATTTCAACCTGCAGGAAGCCGTGCTCACTCGACGTTTCTGGACCATCGTCCTGATGCTCTTCCTGACCGTGATCGGCGGCATGCTGATCGTCAGCCAGGTCTTCCCGATGTTCAGCGAGGCGATCGAATCCCCCGGCGCGCTCACCGCAACGATCGCCGCCGCGGGCGTCATCGTCCAGGCCGTCTCCAACTCCCTCGCCCGCCCCTTCTGGGGATGGGTCTCCGGGACGCTGGGTCTCCGCACCGCTCAGGCGCTCTGTGGCCTGTCCATGTCCCTCGGCCTGCTCGTCCTTGCCACCGCCGACGCCGAGTCCTATGCCCCCGACAAGTTCGGCCTCTTCCCGTTGTTCGGGATCGGACTCGTCGGCCTGGGCCTCGGCGGTAGCGTCGCGCTCGCCGCGGTCGCCACCGCCGCATCCTTCGGCACGTCCTTCTTCGCCCGGACATTCGGCCTGGTCATGCTGCTCGGCAGCGGGCTCGCCGGGTTCCTCGGTCCCTGGATCGGCGCCTTCCTCCGGCAGCGCACCGGCGATTACCAGGTCGCGCTCTTCCTCGGCTCGGGCCTCGCCCTGCTCTCGTTCTTCCTCGCCGCGCTCATGCTGCCGGCCAAGGGCGAGGAAAAACTCGAAGGCGAGTGGTAGCCGCGCCGCTCCCGACCCGTTCGCGCGCCGCCGCGGAGCGCCGCCGCACCCAAGAAAAACGCACGGGCTTCCCCGTGCGTGCTGCGATCATCGGTTGAATGAGGCGATCAGCGCCGGCGACGCGCCGCCGCCAGCACGCCGATCGCGAGCAGGGCCGATGCCCCCGGCGTCGGGATCCGCGTGCCCTCGAGCAGCTTCAGCGTGAACTTGTTCCGCTCGTTGTTGAGGTTCGCACCCGCGTTCCACGTGAACTTGATCTTCCCGCTGAGCTCGAAATCCGTCACGCTCGAGTCGAAGTAGTAGTTCGGACCCTGCACGAAGCTCTGCAGGAAATCAGCCGTGATGTTCGGGACCGCGATCCCAGGGCCCCCGTCCAGCTTCGCCGTCATGCCGTAGACCTCGGTCTTCGCGTGCGCGCCGTTGATATCGCTCCCGCCCGCGTACGTCGAGTTGACGAAGAAGTAGAAGCCCGCCAGGCTCTTGCCGGCGCTGAGACCGAAGTTGGCGCTCGTCACGACGTTCTGGTTCGCCGCGACCTGAATGCTGCCCGCGCCGGTGCCCGCGTTGTACTTGATGGTCCACGCGTACTCGGCGGCATTGGTCCACACCGATGGATTCGGACCCTGCACGCCCGAGTTCGACAGCATCGCCAGGTCCTTCCAGAACGCGGCCTTCCACGTCTGGCTGTTGCCCTGATCCAGCCGCATGCGGGCCTGGCCCACCTCCGACAGATCGGTGTACAG
>ERZ1066133.94-NODE-94-length-47553-cov-7.090993_pt1 | contig 47553 bp, 38 predicted proteins | sample MGYA00382780_ERZ1066133 | MGnify/ENA primary metagenome ERZ1066133 (study PRJEB33369, sample SAMEA5778363) | biofilm metagenome | biome: Industrial cooling water; feature: Water cooling tower basin; material: Biofilm | place: United Arab Emirates | collected... | reverse complement strand
TACTTCACCTAAGCTATAGCTTTCGATACCACCACCAGAACCACCGCTTACACCATCGGTAACAGTTACATTAATACTGCAATTTGTAATACCATTAATTGTGAGTGTTACGGTATAGGTTCCTGCTTGTGTGTAAGTATGCACACCTTCCACCGTTGTTACCACAGGGGAGCCATCACCAAAGTTCCACGTATGGGCATAACCTCCAGAAGAAGCGCTTGAAACGAATATGAAATGATTATTCTGCAAATCTTGGATATTATCACCATTTACATTTGTAAATCCGCATGGAGGTGTTTCTGGAACAAAGATCCAGGCTGCACCTTGCCGCCAGTTATCACCATGACCTCCTACTATAGTCGTTTTTCCATCTGCACTTATTGCTATTGCCCCACCTTGCTTAGACTCAATCTCACTTCCTGTACCAACTAACTTATTCCCTTGTTGAGCCCAAATACCGTTGTTGCGAGTAAAAATCCAGGCAGCACCCTTATATGTATAATCCTCTGGACCACCTATTATTGCGGTATTACCATTCGCACTTAGAGCAACCGAACTGCCTTGCATTGATAATCCCGAATTATTTGACCCAACCAACTTACTCCCCTGTTGAGTCCAGGCGCCATTACTACGAGTAAAAACCCATGCAGCGCCCCTTCCACCATTATCCCCTTTTCCACCCATTATCACCGTATTACCATCTGCACTAATGCCGACTGACTCTCCCAATTGAGCAGCACCAACCATATCTGTTGCTATTAGTTTAACATCCTGTTGAACCCAAACATTGTTATTTCGAATAAATATCCAAGCAGCTCCTAAACCATTATTGTCATTGTTACCTCCAATTATTGCAGTATTACCATTCGCACTCAATGCGATAGATGAACCCATTCGCGGATTTCCTATACTACCTACTCCAACTAATTTATTGCCCTGTTGAGTCCATGAGCCTGCTGCATCTCTAACAAACACCCACGCAGACCCCTTCCCATCATCTGATGGACCACCAGTTATTGCTGTATTTCCATCCGCACTAAGACCTACAGAATAGCCTTGAAAAGCAGCATTTGAGTTTCCACTTCCAATAAGTTTATCTCCCTGTTGAGACCATGTATTACCTGTACGAGTGAATACCCAAACTGCCCCTTGGTTACTATTGTCATAAGGCCCACCAACAACGACAGTATTCCCATCTGCACTTATCGCAACTGAATGACCTTGTTCTGATCTTCCTATACCATTTGTTCCTACAAGTTTACCTCCTTGTTGCGACCAAATACTACCGTTACGAACAAATATCCAAGCAGCTCCTTTCCTTCCGTCATCATAAGGCGCACCTATAACAGCGGTATTACCATCAGCACTCACTGCTACTGCATAGCCCTGTGTCGCGTTACCTATATTTCCCGTTCCTACTAATTTTGCACCTTGTTGGACATTTGGAATACCAGAGCCTGTAACTGTAAATGTACCAGTTGCATTAACGGTTCCTCCAGGACCTGTTACAGAAACTACTCCATTAGAAGCCCCTGGCATGACCATTGCAACCAATTGAGTGGCTGAAGTTGAAATTGGAAGAGCGGTCATTCCTCCAATACTAATATTTGACTGCGTTTCAAGATTGGTTCCATTGATAGTTACCAAGGTTCCAACTGAACCGGCAGCAGGCGAAAAACTTTGAATAGTTGGACCTCCTGATTGAGCAACAATGTGTTGCAAACCAAAAAATAGGGTTAAAAAGAAGGCAAAGATTTTGGTATAATTTAAACGCATAAGCTGAAGAATTGGTATGATTAGTTCTGTAGTATTTTTCTATCAGCAAGGTAGTTGAATGCCTACCCGATGCGAAAATTTGGGCGTTTCAAAAATGTTACAATCTGAAAATCATTCTAAATAATTGACAATCAGCTTATAAAATTTTTACTTAGATACACATAGGATCAACACTTTCTTACATTAGCTCTAAAAACAATTTGAAAGCTAAGCTTTGATGTTTCTCTCAATAGGATAAAAAGCTGATTTTAGCAAAAGGCGCCATGATTTGAAGTTTTAAAAAGGTTACTGATTTCGCATAAAGAATAAAAGAGCTCCTTTTTAGAAGCTCTTTATCATTACTGAACCTTTTTCCTTCTTAGCCGCCTTACACCATAACCAGCTCCGGCAGCTAATAATAAGCTAAGACCTCCATCTATAGGTACATCTGGATCATTACCCGGATCTATGGGACCCGATAGGCTTCCTATCAATTCCTCTAATCCACTTTGTGATAACCCCTCAAAAGGAGAAGTTGTTAAATCCTGGTTCCAAAACATGATGTCATTTACATCTTTGTTTTGAAACTCTTGTCCTATAACATTACTACTGAGTGAACTCATTAACATTGCCAACAATAGTACCCGGATTCCAACTCTAGCGCTATTTCTTATTTTTTGGTTCATTGTCTTTTTATTTAACTGTGCATGACTGTATATTCAAACGCGTGTACATCTTTTTACTTAAGAATTTTTTCAACAACTTTACTTCTACTATCACTCACTTCTATTATGTAAATCCCCGAAGCAGCGTTCATAGTTATATTGTTCATACCATTGCTTCCAATTTGTTCTTTCAATCTATTACCCTGCATATCCAACACCCTAATCAATGCCCTATTATTAGCAGCTCCTTTAATATCTACTTGCAATTGCGCATCTCTTACCCCTGCTCTGTTATATACACGCACTTGTAGTTCTTGTAGGGTATTATTAGTCGGGTCTACTTTACCAAATTGAACTTCAAATCTTCCTTCTCCTTGCGTAAGTGGATTGCCTGCAATTACTTCAAATACATACCTTGTATTTTCCTTCAGTAGTGTTCGGGTATTTTGATAGCGGTCTACCAAGTAAGCTTCTAGACCAGTTGGAAGACTATTTTCATGCACTTTTATGCTGTAATATCCCCCAGGCATCGATACGCCTAATTGAACAGTTGTATTCTTCAACTCAGCTCTACTCTCAATAGCATAACGTTTACCATCAATTCCTTTTACATAAAAATTATGTAGATCATTGTTCAATTTACTTACGCTTGTATAATCGCTTTTCTCTGATCGGATATAGAGTCTATCAAATAACCTTCCATCTCTCTCAACATCTAATCCAAACTGCTGCATACGACTCACTTCAAACAATCCAGTTTGCGGTGTACCAGAAGTATTAATTGCTAATGTTGTAATATCAAAGCTGTTTGTATTAGCAGGTAAATAAGCGAGCACGCCTAATACTGGAATAGTATTGGTGGTATTACTGTTCGTTCCTGCAATAATCCAGCTTCCCGCACTTGTTCTTCTTGCTGCCTGATCTGCTCCCGCTGAAATTTGATAGATATAATAAGGACTACTTACACCACCTGTAAGTGCCTGCGTATTAACAGGTGCTGCATATGGGTTGCCGACGAACAAATAATTACTTGTTGAAGAAGGAGCAGGAACAGTAACTAAGTTACCATTTAATGTTCCACTCACTTGGTAAGTAAAGGCCGAAGGACCACCAGTATAATTTGATCCTGTTACTTCTGATGCCAATCCTCTAACAAACAATGCGTATGGCTCATTAGCCGCAACAGTTGATGTTAAGTTTGACCAAGTATTAGATGCATTACTAAAACTCCTTGCATCTGTTTGTCCAACAGGACTATTAGCTGGATTGGTATTGATAGTGATGCTATTGTTAGTTGCAACGGTTGAAAGCGTTTGACTGGTTGTAAATGGATTAGAAAAGATTCTCCAACCACGTTGACCTATCACCGACTGTTGTAAAGTAACTGTTCCACTTATGTTAGAATAATTACCTGTTATAGCTCCGCCAGGTGCAATTCTAAGAAGACCAGCAGTGGTAAGTGTGCCATTACTTAATTGGAGTGTGGCACCACTTGGTATTGTAATAGTAGACCCACTCAACGTACTATTACCATTAATCAATAAGGTTCCTGTACCAATAATGCCATTACCGTTATTAGTGATATTGCTATTGATTGTTGCAGTTATCCCCGTTGTGTTTAAACTCACTCCACTATTGATAGTAAGTGTTTTAGCAATAAAACTTGATGGTGCTGTAGATGAAGCAATAATAGCATCCACATTGGTACTAGGCACTCCTGTACTCCATGTTGTACCATTCCATGTACTTGCTGCTTGATGTGTAAATACCCATGCCGCCCCTTGGTTACCATTATCTGTATATCCTCCTACAATCGAAGTACTAGCATCGGCACTGATAGCTACACTAAATCCTTGTTGAGCATTACCATTTGCACCTGTTCCTACCAATTTACTGCCTTGTTGCGTCCATGTACTTCCACTGCGCGTATATACCCATACAGCGCCTTGATTACTATTATCTTCATATCCTCCTACTATTGCAGTAGTGCCATCTGCACTAAGAGCAACACTTCGTCCTTGCTGTGCACTACCATTTGCACCTGTTCCTACCAACTTACTGCCCTGTTGCGTCCATGTACTTCCACTGCGGGTAAATACCCAAGCCGCCCCTTGGTCACTATTATCTGTATTTCCTCCTACTATTGCTGTATTACCATCTGCACTAAGTACAACACTCCATCCTTGTTGTGCATTACCACTTGCACCTGTTCCTACCAATTTACTGCCCTGCTGCGTCCATGTACTACCACTTCGAGTATATACCCAAGCAGCTCCTTGATTACTATTATCTGCATATCCTCCTACTATCGCAGTATTACCATCTGCACTGACTGCTACACTATTTCCTTGGTATGCAGCACCTGTATTACCTGTGCCAACGAGTTTGCTGCCTTGTTGCGCCCATGTACTTCCACTACGAGTATATACCCATGCGGCACCTTGGGTAATATTATCTAAAAATCCTCCTACTATCGCAGTATTACCATCTGCACTGATAGCTACACTATATCCTTGGTATGCAGCACCTGTATTACCTGTGCCTACCAATTTACTGCCCTGCTGCGTCCATGTACTTCCACTGCGCGTATATACCCAAACCGCTCCTTGACCACCATTATCTAAAATTCCTCCTACTATCGCCGTATTGCCATCTGCACTAATAGCCACACTCCATCCTTGCCGTGCATTACCACTTGCACCTGTTCCTACCAACTTACTACCCTGCTGCGTCCATGTATTTCCACTGCGGGTATATACCCAGGCCGCGCCTTGGTTACTGTTATCAGCCGGTGCTCCTAAAATAGCCGTATTGCCATCTGCACTCACTGCTACACTATATCCTTGATTTGCGGTACTAGATCCTCCCGTTCCAACCAATTTATTACCCTGTTGCGCATTAGGCGCAAGAGCAGCTGCTACCGTAAAGTTGCCAGAGCCATTGGCGGTTCCGCCACCCGTTGTTACAGATACTCCACCTGTAGTTGCACCGGGCATAACCATGGCAACGAGTGTTGTTCCATTATTGCTGATGGGTATTGCTGAAACTCCACCAATAGAAACAGATGTAAGATTATTTAAATCAGTTCCTGTTATGGTAACTAAACTACCTACTGAACCAGAACTTGGACTGAAAGAAGTGATGGTGGGTGGTAAATCTGCATTACGAATTACCGAAACCGAACTTGAATTAGAATTAGCCACCGCCAAATCAGGTTTGCCATCTCCGTCCAAATCACCAATGGATACGAAATGAGGAAAAGCTCCTGTTCCAAAATCAACCTTAGCTGCAAAACTACCTGCGGCTATGCTACCACTGGTAGATGTGTTACGCAAAACAGAAACAGTATTAGGTCCATCATAATTAGACACTGCCAAATCAGGCTTAGCATCTCCGTCCAAATCGCCAATGGCGACGGAAATAGGTAAATTTCCAGTTGCAAAATCAACCCTATCAGCAAAACTACCTGCAGCTATGCTGCCACTCGTGGATGTGTTCCGCAAAACAGAAACTGAATTAGAACCATAATTAGCCACCGCCAAATCAGGCTTTCCATCCCCGTCCAAATCGCCAATGGCTACAGAATAAGGACCACCTCCAGTTCCAAAATTAACCCCAGCAGCAAAGCTACCTGCTGTTATGCTCCCGCTGGTAGATGTGTTCCGCAAAACAGTAACTGAATGAGAACCATTATTAGCCACCGCCAAATCAGGTTTGCCATCCCCATCCAAATCGCCAATGGCTACGGAAATAGGAAAATTTTGGGTTCCAAAATTTACCCTAGTAGCAAAACTACCTTCTGTTATGCTGCCGCTGCTAGATGTGTTACGGAAAACTGAAACCATGTTAGAAAATGTATTAGCCACCGCCAAATCAGGTTTGCCATCCCCGTCCAAATCGCCAATGGCTACTGAAATAGGACCAAGTTCCGTTCCAAAATCAACCCTAGGTGCAAAACTACCTGCTGATATGCTGCCGATGCTGGACGTGTTGCGCAAAACAGAAATAGTATTAGAACCATGATAATTAGCCACCACCAAATCGGGCTTACCGTCTCCGTCCAAATCGCCAATGGCTACGGAAAAAGGACCATCTCCCGTTTCAAAATCTTGTTTGGGTAAAAATTCGGCGGCCGTAATATCTGCTTTAGCTGGGCTAAATTTTGGTGTAAATTTAGCACTACTGTATGCCGCTAAAACTGTGCCTGTATTTAATAACGTTATGGGTGCAAAAGTAGCTCCGTTAGGAACAGTCACTGTCAAACTGGTTGCTGTTGCTGCCGTAACAGTTGCTCGTGTAGCACCAAAAAAGACAACATTATTGGCTGGCGTTGAATTAAAATTAGTACCCGTAATGGTTACCACATCACCTGGCTTGCCAGATAGTGGACTGAAGGAGGTGACGGTGGGTGGTGGTAAATCTGCATTACGAATTACCGAAACTGTACTTGAATTAGAGTTAGCGACCGCCAAATCGGGCTTGCCATCCCCATCCAAATCACCAATGACTAAGGAGCTGGGATAATCTCCGGTTGTAAAATTAACTTTAGCAGCAAAACTACCTGCATCAATACTGCCGCTGGTGGAAGTATTACGAAATACAGAAACACTATTTGAAAATCGATTAGCGACCGCCAAATCGGGCTTGCCATCCCCATCAATATCGCCGATGGCTATATAAAAAGGTCCAGTTTCGGTTGTAAAATCAACTTTAGCAGCAAAACTACCTGCACCAATACTACCACTGGTAGCTGTGTTACGCAATACCGAAACGGCATCTACACCTTCATTAGCCACCGCTAAATCAGGTTTGCCATCACCATCTATATCTGCAATGGATATGAATGTAGGTGAATTTCCTGTTGTAAAAACTATTTGAGGGGCAAAACTGCTTAAACTGATACTTCCGCTAGTGGATGTGTTACGTAAAACAGAAACATTATTTGAATTATAATTAGCCACCGCCAAATCAGGCTTACTATCCCCATCTAAATCGCCAATGGCTACGGAAAAAGGGAAATCTCCAGTAATAAAATCAACCCTTGCAGCAAAACTGCCGGGTGCTATACTCCCACTAGTGGATGTATTACGTAAAATAGAAACGGTAGCTGAATTTGAATTAGCCACCACCAAATCGGGCTTGCCATCCCCATCCAAATCGCCAATGGCTATGGATTGAGGTGAAGTTCCTGTCGCAAAAGAAATTGGAGGAGCAAAACTGCTTGAACTGATACTTCCGCTAGTTGCAGTATTACGCAATATTGAAACATTATCTAAACTCAAATTAGCCACCACCAAATCGGGCTTGCCATCCCCATCCAAATCGCCGATGGCTACATATGAAGGAACGCTTCCTAATGAAATATCAACCCTAGCATCAAAACTACCTGTAGTAATATTACCGCTTGTGGAAACATTACGAAATACAGAAACGCTCAATGAATTTTGATTAGCTACCACCAAATCGGGCTTACCATCCCCATCCAAATCGCCAACAGCAATGGAAACAGGTGAAAATTCAGAATCTAAATCTTGCCTAGGTAAAAAGTCAGTGGCCGTAATACCTGATTTTGCAGGACTAAAAGTTGGCGTAAAATTAGCTCTACTAAATGCGGCTAAAACTGTGCCTGTATTTAATACCGTTATGGGTGCAAAAGTAGCTCCGTTAGGAACAGTCACTGTCAAACTGGTTGCTGTTGCTGCCGAAACAGTTGCACGTGTAGCACCAAAAAAGACAACATTATTGGATGGTGTTGTATTAAAATTAGTACCCGTGATAGTTACCACATCACCTGGCTTGCCAGATAACGGACTAAAGGAGGTGATGGTGGGCTGGGCATAACTCAGTAATGCTGTAGATAAAAACAACATACATGCCAAGAAGATTTTGTTCAATCTGATTTTTAACAGGAACTTTATCTCGATGCTAAAAACCTGAAATTGTTTTGTCAAACTTGTAAGGGGAGAATTTTCAATTCTCAAAGAGGCTAATTTCATGCAGGTCAGTTTAATTTCGCAATAGCAATTAAGTGATTCAGAAAAATCTAAAATTCGAATTAAACCAATCTGCGAGTTACGAGCTAAAAAACACCGTTACAAAAACGTTACATCTAAATTTTGTCTGCTAACTATTTGCTTATCAACTACATAAAATATACCAACCTTTCTTAAAAAATTTCACATTTAGGCTCCCAACCCCTATTTTCGGGTTGGAAATCAACCCCAAATCAGTGAAACATCGTTTAAAAGCTATTCAGTTTAGCCATAGAATCACCTTCTTACTTATAGGATTTTTTTTTGCTTCCTCTCTCCTTGCACAAAATAACCCTTCATCATTTCTGGAGTTTCAAGATGAAAAGAGATACCATACCCTAAATAAATTGTACCACGATTTCAGTGGCGACACCCCTTTTATTGCAGAACTAAATAAGCTTGTTAAAAAACATGGAGACAAATCAGATAAGCTGATTCAATTTTATTGGACTTATAAGAAACCAGTCATAGACTCATTAGGTAATTCTGAAAAGGTGATTAAAATTTATAGAGAATTAGTGCAAAAGGCTGAAAATATCAACAATTACTATTTGGTTGGCTTTTATTATATCTCTATTTCGCATAATTATCAGATCCGAAAACTCTATAATAAGGCTTTTGAAAATCAGCTTTACTGTATAGATGCTTTAGAAAAAGACCCGAATGGCCGATATTTCCAACAAAGTTGGTGGCTTAATATGATTGCTACACAACTTTATCAGTTTAAAGATTATACCAAAGCCATCTCTCTCGCAAAAATAGCAAGTTCACACGATGGATACTTTACGCCAGATGGTGTTTGGTTTAAAAAAGTGAATGATAATTTGGTGGGTATGTCGTACCTGAAATCGGGTGAATATGACTCTGCTTATACTTGGCTTAAAAAAACGTTGGACTACGCAAAAAGCCGAAATGATAAAGCATGGCTAGGTATAGCAACAGGAAATATTGGCCATGTTTTTTATTTACAAGGAAAACCAGAATCTGCAATACCCTATTACACACAAGCAATTGAATGGTGTAGAAAAATGGCCATTTGGGACAATGTGGCCTCTTTTTGCAACAACTTAGCCGACTGCTACTTATCTACCGGCAATTATAATAAAATACAAGATCTTCTTCGGGAATCTGAGCAGGCTAATGCTAAAGATCGAGCACAAACTGGTTATGTAGGCAACCAAATAAAATTGTACACCGTTGCTGAGGCTTTTTATAGAAAACAAGGCAATAATAATTTGGCAATTATCTACACCGATTCTATTCGAAAATACCAAAAGCTGGAAGAGGAATATTACAACATCAACAAGAAAATTAAAGCTGAAGGTGAATTTGCCTATCAAAGTAAGGAGTTGCAGAATAAATTACTTCTGAATGAAAATGAACTTCAAAAAAGAACCTTGGTTTTTGGCCTAATTGCATTGTTGCTTATAAGCGGATTTGTGGTTTTTTATATCAAGCGCATTAACCTAAGAAAAAAACTGGCTGAAAAAAACAAAGAAATCCTTGAGCAACAATTGGCGGCCTCTAAGAAGGAAATCTTGGATTTTACGCACCACATCTTAGAAAAGAATCAACTCATTGAAAATTATACCCAAGAAATCAATTCGCTGAAGAATCAGGAACAAACTGATTCGCCCATTAAGTCTGATGCAATTCAAGAATTGAAATCACAAACGATTCTAACCAACGACGATTGGATGAAGTTCAAAGAATTGTTTGAAAATATTTATCCAAAATTTTTTCCTTATCTCAAATCCAACTACCCCGATTTAACACAGGCGGAAGTTAGATTCTTGGCATTTACAAAACTTGAAATTACACCCAAAGAAATGGCGAGCTTATTAGGAGTGAGTGATGAAGCCATACGCACCTTACGCTTTAGACTGAAGAAAAAACTCGGATTGAGCCATGGAAAAGAAATTGAACAAGTAGTTATGAGTATCTAAAATATTGCTCTACTTGATGTACAATTTGAGAAAATATTTATTTTAGTGACTGTTTAGGTTACTACTAATTTTTCACTCATTTACTAAACTCGTTAGGACTATGCATTTTATCAACTTTTTAAAACGAATATCAACTTTGATTGACTCGTATTATGAAAAATGGTCTAAGCTACATTTTATAAATTTTATTCTTGCTTCTAAACTACTTAATATTGTTCTTACTATCCCTATTATTGTACTTATCTCCATCGGTGGTGTTGAAGATGATACTATTGGAGGGCCTAACGTAAATATATTATCTTTCATAGAATCACTCATATTTTTTGTTGTTGCTGCTCCCATTATTGAAACCTATTTAGGACAACATCTACCAATTAAGATCACACAAAAATTTGTACATAGTCACTCAGCAAAAATCCCTATTATCGTTTCCACACTATTGTTTTCAGCCTTCCATGCATCATATAGCTCTTGGTATTTTCTGATAATTTTACCACTTGGATGGATTCTTGCCACTTCATACACTATTTTTCAATCCAGAAAAGAATCCGCATTTTGGATTACAGCCGCCATTCATATGCTGCACAACTTAATTGCTATAATGATGAGATATGAAGATATTTCCAAGCTATAAATTTAGATTCGCTCACTCGCTAAATGCTTTTTGATCTTCATCATAATTTTATCGGGCGTTATTCTTGGTAAATTTGAAATGAACCAATTATTGAAACCTACTATCTTTTTGCCTTTACCATGTAATAAGAGCTCAATACCTGATTTTGCAACAATTGATGCAGGCATCGGCTTATTTGCAAACATTGCGTTGGTCTTGCGCATAGCACTGGTATGAAATGGCGTTTCTACAGTACCAGGACATAATGCTGTTACAACTACACCAGTACCTGTTAACTCAGCGGCAATCGTCTCAGTAAAATCAAGTACAAAAGATTTAGTGGCAGAATAGATTGAATAATATGGAAATGGGATAAATGATAACAAAGAGGCCACATTCATAATTCTACCTTCTTCTCTTTCAACCATATCTTGAGCAAATAGCTTCGTAAGTATAACCAAACTACTAATATTAAGCTGAATCATTTCTAACTCTTCTTCTAATGAAGTTTCAATAAACTTTCCATAAGTTCCAAAACCAGCATTATTGACTAAATGTGATACTTTGAAACCTTGCATTTGAATATCATAATATAATTCAAGTGCTTGTTTTGTATCGGATAGGTCTTTTCCAAAAAAATGAATGTCAACACCATAAGCTGTGGTTAATTCTCGCTGAATTCTTTTTAGCTTTTCAACTCTTCGAGCAACAAGAATTAAATTATACCCTTTCGCCGCTAATTGCAAAGCCATTTCATAACCAATACCGGAAGATGCCCCTGTAATAAGTATATACTCTTTCATTATTTTTTGTTTTATTTGATTTTAGTCCATGTTTCCGTCCTCCCAAAAAGTGAAATACCAACATATCCCCTAACCTCTAGCTTATTATTTGAAACCAAGGTTAGCTTGCAAGAGTAAGTTTTTCCATCTTTTGGATCATAAATGGTACCATCACTCCAAACATTTTTAGATTTGAATTCAAAGTTTTTTAGAATAGTTAGTCCAATCACATCTCTATTTCTTAAAGTTGGATCTGGATTTTTAATATCTTTTGGATCTCCGCCAGTACCCCAAATTACTTTCCCATAAATTTTATTTTCTGACTCATAAATTTCAAATTTGGCGTCTTTCTTTTCATTTATCCATTCACCAATAATTTTAGCATTAGGTGAGTCAACAAAAGATGTTATTGGAGTTGAAATAATAAAAAACACAGAACTAATTAATGCAATGAATGTAGTTGTCATAAAGAAATTTTATTGATTAAGAATTAGATGTTTGCTGAATACTTGGAGGAATTAATTTATACATTACAGGAGTTACAATTCTTGATAATAGAGTTGATGTAATAAGTCCACCTATCAATACAAGTGCAAGCGGCGAAATAATCGGATTGGTACTTATTGCTAGAGGTATTAATCCTCCAATAGCTGTTAATGAAGTTAATACAACAGGAAGGAAACGAAGCTCACCCGCTTTTTCAATAGCAACTTGCAAATCCTCTCCTTCAGCCCGTAGCTGATTTGTAAAGTCAACTAATAAAATTGAATTCTTAACCTCAATTCCGGCTAAACCAATGAATCCTATAATTGCGATGAATGACATAGGATTGCCTGACAACCAAAGCATAGTAACTCCACCAATTACTCCTAATGGTATTACAGAAAGAACAATTAAGATTCCTTTAAATGTTTTAAACTGAAGAATTAAAACTGCTATAAAAAGAAAAACAGTCAATATGATAACAGTTACAAATCCCCCACCAAAAGCGTCTCCTTCACTCTCAGCTTCTCCAGAAAGTTTATAATAATACCCTTTGGGTAATTTCATTTGATTCAACTGAGGTATAACCTCGGCTAAAACATCATTTGCTAAAACACCTTTTTTGGTATAAGATGTAATTTTTACGAACCTATTCTTATTAAAGTGATTGATACTCGTAGGTGAAGTTTCAAATTCAATTGTTGCAATTTGATTCAGAGGAACAGCTATACCATTTGCGTTATTTATGAAAATACTTTTTAAAACCTGAAGTGTTGCTTGCTTATCTTTTGGTGCATTTACCACTATATTAAAATCATCTCCTTCACTATTAGTATAAATACCCAGCTGAAGTCCTGCAACAGATAAACGTATTGTTTTATCAATCTCTGAAGTGAATATTCCAAGAGACCTGGCTTTGTCTTTTTGAATATTTACTTTGATATCGGTTTTTAACGTATTGAGCTCATTGGTTACATAAATTGTGCCTTTATTGCTTCTTAGAATATTCTCAGCAACAAAAGAAAGTTTTCGAAGTGAGTCGAGGTGATCGCCAAAAATTCTTATTGAAATTGGCGCTTCAATAGGTGGGCCTTGTTCAAAGTCTTTGACCTCCACCTTTGCAAATGGGAATAATGCAAATTGATCTCTTAGCTTTTGAATTAATGCCTCTTTGACCTTTGGCTTTTCATCACTTGAAAGCTGAATGAAAATCTGAGCAAAATCAAATTTCTCTTCTTGTTGAGGTACATTATAATAAATTTGTGGGTTCCCTTTTCCAACATTTGAAGTAAAGTATTCGATTTCTTCGTAGCCTCTTAAGCTATCTTCTACCATTCTTGTTATGCGATTACTTTCTTGTAAACTTGTTTGTAAAGGCATTTTTATATTTATCAAGAAAATAGGTTTTTCAGATGTTGGAAATAATTTGAATCCTATTAACGGAAATAACATTGCTGATGCGCTAAACAAACCAAAAGAAATTAGTAAAGTAAGAATTGGTTTTGCTAATGCTTTTTTAATAAGCTTTGAATATGTAGCAGATATAACTTGTTTCATCAATCTTAAAAATATGTTTCCACTTGAATCATGATGAACTTTTAAAACTCTACTTGCTAAAAAGGGAACAACAGTCAGTGATACCAACATAGATGCTATAACACTTGAAATAACTGCCAGAGGTAATCCTCTAACAAATTCCCCAGGGCCACCTGGTAAAAATATTAATGGCAAAAATGATATAACAAGTGTTGCAGTACATCCAAGAACTGCTAAAGTAATTTGCTTAGTTGCTTTTATTGCTGCATCTCTTGGAGAAAATCCATCTCGCAACCATCGTTCAATATTTTCTACTACAACAATACTATCATCCACCAGTAATCCCAACGATACAACCAATCCAACTATACTTAATTGATTAAGCGAAATACCAAATAAATTGAGTCCTACTAATCCAAGCGCTAACGATAATGGTATAGCAATCATTACAACCATTGACGCCCTCAATCCCAAAGGGGCTAAAGTAAAAAGAACCAATAAAATAGCTATTAAAAAGTCAATACCTAATCCAGATAACCTCAACTGTACATTGTCAGCCTGGTCAAAATGTTTGATCAATTTGATATTACTTGGAAGTGAGTTTTGAAAACTATTTATAATTGGCTCATATTGATCTTGGGTTGTCTGTATATTTCCACCCACTTTTTGTGCAGCATGTATGAGTACACATCTATAGCCATTTAACCTAGTAATATGTGTTTCCTGCTCATTTCTAAACCCAATACTTGCAACATCCTTTAATAAAACAACCTGACCATTACCTTGAAAGATTATAGTATTAGCTAAATCATTTATGTCTTTAAACTTACCACTTGTTTTGATATTGAAGGTATTTGTAGACGCATTTATACTTCCACCTGGAATATTAATGGCTTCACTTTGAATACTACCTAAAACATAATTCAAAGGAATTTTTAATTCCGCTAGCTTATCAATTTTTAAATCAATTCTTAGTTCTTCACTTGGAACGCCAGATATTTTTATTTTCTTAAGATTAATAACTTTTTCAAGCTGTTCCTTTAAATCTTCTGCCTCCGATTTTAAATCTTTATATGAGGCATTTTCACTTATCAGTGCAACTTGTAAAATATTAACGTCGCTAGGGTCTACTTTTCTAATATCAATTTTCAAAATATTATCTGGCAATGATGAACGCAGTGCATTAACTTCACGTATCACTTCCTGATATTTATTATCTACATCCACCCCATACTTAAATTCAACACGTATAACTGCTAAACCATCTTCAATAGATGTAACAATTCTATCTATATTTTCAAGTTCATAGATTTTGTTCTCAATAGGTTTAACAACCATCTCTTCCATATCCTGAGGACTAGTACCTGGATAAACAACAACTATTGGAAAGGTTGGTGGATTAATCTGAGGATCTTCTGCACGAGGCATTGTAAACATAGTTACCAAACCAACTACAGCAACCATAATAAAAACTACTAAAGTAAATTGGTAGTTTTTTACCGAAAAATTTGTTAGGTTCATAATAACTAGTTTCGGATGATTGTAATAAGTGAGCTTTCATTTAAAAAAGCCGAATTTGATTTTACTATTTCTTTTACGCCTTCTAAACCAGCTTTTACTTGAACATAATCATCGTTAAAACTGAATATTTCAATCGCCTGCTTCTTCACCCTGCCGCTATCAATAGGTATGAATACAAAGGCCTTATTGCCATCTGCTTCGACTAATGAACTATAGGGTATTGACTGAAAGGTGTATGTTTGACTTATACTAATTGATGCTTTACCGAACATACCAACTGCGGGCTGAACTTTATTTATGACCAGTTTTATTTCTGCTTGGAAAGTACCACTAGCAATATCTGGAGTTAATAATTTTTTTGAAATTCTTCCCTGTATATGCTGATTAGGAAAAGCATCTAAATATACTTTTGCGCTTGCTCCAACTTCAACTAATGCCCAGTCTTTATCTGATAATCCTACTCTTAGCACCCATTCATTCGAACCTTGCTCCCCAATTACTAAAATAGGTGACCCACTTGCAACAATTTCTCCCTGCTGAACTAACTTTTTAATTACAAAACCGTCTCTTTGAGCATAGATGGAGGAATATTCTTTATTAAAGGCAATAGACTCATACTGCTGCTTTGTAATGTTATAAGCCGTTGTTGCATTTTGATATTGTTCTAATGTTGCAACACTATCTCTAAAAAGATTAGCTACCCTTTTTAAATCACGCTCAGCCTTTTCTAAAGCTAATTTTGATTGCAATAATCCAGCTTCAATTTCATTCCCCTTTAATATTGCAAGTAGTTTCCCCTTTTTAAAGTATTCGCCATTGTCAATAAATATTTTATCAACTACACCACCTACTTTAAATGAATATTTGGCCTCTTGCTCTACTGTTAACACACCAGTAACTTGTAGTTCTTTTGAGCCATATGTATTAGAGAGCAAATGTGTTGTTACTGGAATAACTTCTTCAACTTCCAAAGATTTAGTTGTGCTACTCTTGTTTTTACAAGCTACAATTAGTACTAAGAAAATACATAGATACTTAAATTGAAAATTCATATTAGTTGTTTTAAAATTGATAAGATGCATTTGCTCGTTCAACCAAAGCTGCTTTAATATAAGTTTCATACAATGAAATATTAACTTGTAATTCAATTTGAATCAACTGATTCTGCGCATCTATTAATTCAATAAACAAAGCTTGTCCCTCTTTATAGAGCTTAAGTATATCGCTATAGTAAATCCGAGCTGTTTTCAAATTAATAACTGATGCTTTATAGTTTTCTAAAGCGCTTTTGTAATTGTAGATAGCTGTACTATATTGAAGTCGTATTTGGTTATCTATATAATCAGACTCTGTTCTTTGTATTTTTTCATTTATAGTTGCTTGTTGAATAGCATACTGACTTTTTTTTGAATTAAATAAATCCCATTGTAACGAAAGACCTATAAAATAATATCTAGAATTATTATCAAACTTTCCATCAAAACCCTGTGAACCTAAATCTATAAACGTATTTATTTTAGGCATCTGCCAAGACTTAGCCAATCCAGTCAAATCTTTACTTATTTTTTCTGCAATTGAAAGCTTCTGAATCTCTTCTCTTAATTGAATGGTTGTATCTAACGTAATTGAGGCTACTTGTAAATGATAGTTTGAATCTACTTGAATCACCTCATCCAAATCTCTATTCAACAGAAAATTAAAGTAAGATCTAGCTGAGCTCGATTGTAATTGAGCAGTACTTTTTAGGGTTTCATATTTAATCACTTCGTTTTGGGCACGAATAAGAGCAGTTCTATTTACTTTATCATTTTTGAATAAAGACTCATTTACTCGTTTAGATTCTAAAACTAAAAGCAAAGCATTATCATAAATCTTAACTGCTTGAACAGATTGCAAATATGCGAAGTAGGCAACTTTAATTTCTTTTACTAGTTCTCTCTTAAAAAGATTCAATTCAAATGTTTGCAACTGTATTTGCTCTTGCTTAAGTTTCTTGTTGAAGGATAACTCTTTGTTATATAAAGGAACTGTAGTCCTAAACCTTGCATCATAGAAATTATTTGGATTTAATAAAATTTGTTGATTTTGTAACTGTGGGAACCGATTACTACTAGTTAATTGATTTAAAGAACTATACACAGAATTCAATAAATCACCTGCTGGAAAATCCACTGTTCGTCCCCCATCCGCAAGAAAGTAATCTGCTAAAAAAGTTACTTTAGGATAAAACAATGACTTAGCTTCTTTGAGTGCAAACAAATTTTTTTCTAATCCCAATTCTTGTCGTTGAATACTCTGATTGTTTGACAGTCCATCTTTAATGTATGCATCTAGAATTTTTTGCCCGGAAGCAAAAAGGACACTCATAAATAGAGTAAATGATATCAATAACTTAGCATTCATTGAATTTCGTTTTATATTTGAACATTGTTCATTTATGTGAAAAAAAAATTTATCTTTTATCAATCATTAAAACAAATTCCTCATATCCCTTTAAAATCATCATTTCAGGTGCTATTTGAGTTACACCCTGGACCCTCTGACGAATTACAAGAGAAGCCATTCCATGAACAGCACTCCAAATAGCAAATGAGAGTGCCTCAGGTTCGTGACCAACAAAATGGCCTGAACGCATGCAATCTTTTACAGTTCCTTTCAACAACTCAAATGTAGCTTTACCTTCATTCCACTCATCCTTATGAGTCGACTCTAAAAAATCCATGGGTGCCTTCATGCTGAACATCAAATCATACATTTCAGGATGATCTAATGCGAACTTTAAGTATACCCTACCCAATGCTTTTAAACGTTCCATTGGATCATTAACACTAAAAAGAACTTTCATTTCACCACCAAGTTGCCTAAATCCCTGCGTATGTAATTCATGTAAAATGTCATTTTTATCTTTGAAATAAACATAAACAGTCCCAACACTATATTCTATTTCCTGAGCAATATTTCTGATGGTTGTATGCTCTATCCCTTTTTCTGCAAACAACTTTTTAGCTGCTTGAAGAATCATTTTTTTTAGTTCTTCTTTTTCCTTTGCCTTTCTTTCAGATATACCCATAATTCTCTTTGACACTACAAAAATAAATGAACGCTGTTCATTTTTCAAAATTTATTTTGTACTCCTTATATTAAAACACAAAATATTGTTCTAAATAAATGATTTTCACCAGCTTTTAAACAGATGTATAATCAACATTTTGAGGTGCTCACAAATCTAAAAATGTTTTCCAGTGCGTAAAACGCACTATTTTTATTACACCTTTATGATGAGTACCTTTATAATCGATTCGCGAAATACAAATTATCTAAATCAAATCTCTTTATAAAGAAAATTGGAAATTACGTTCACCCTAATACTTGACCTACTTGGTACTTTTGCTTTTGCAGTAAGCGGTATTCGCTTGGCTTCTAAGAAGGAAATTGACTGGTTTGGCGCATTTGTAATTGGATTAGTGACGGCTATTGGTGGGGGTACACTTCGAGATATTCTGCTTGATGTCACTCCCTTTTGGATAACCAACCACACCTATTTTCTTACGACTGCTATTGCACTTGCGGCTGTTCTGATTTTTAAAGAAAGATTGCTGAAATGGAATAATACATTATTCATTTTTGATACCATCGGACTAGGACTTTTTACAATAGTAGGAATCACGAAATCAGTAGATGCTGAACTTTCATTTGGTGTTTGTATTGCAATGGGAGCAATAACCGGAACTGTTGGTGGTGTAATTAGAGATATTTTACTGAATGAAGTCCCTTTGCTTTTCAAGAAAGATATCTATGCATTGGCATGTATAGCTGGAGGTCTAGTATATTTTGGCTGCATCTATCTGAATTTTACAAAAAACATCACTGAAGTTTTAGGTGTATTAACTGTAATATTAATTCGTTTGATTGCTGTTAAATATCACATTCATTTACCACAAATGAAACCAATACAGTCCAAATAGAGTTCATTTATGTTTCGTTTTTCTTGACACCCCTTTAAATTCTTTACATTTATACAAAATACAGTTTAATGCCTCAAGAACTTTGGAGTATAGAACCTCAAGAACTTTATTTAAAAGTTGTCATCCAAGGTGATTGGTCATTTGCTTCTATGAAAGAGGGTATTAAGGAGGTAAAAGAAGCAGCCGAGAAATTAGGCCTACATAAAATATTTATTGATGCAAGAAACCAACCTCCTGTTTTAACTACTCTTCAGCGATTTGAAATAGGTGAATACATGTCAAAAGCATGGGGCAGTAAATTTAAAGTTGCAGCGCTTGGTCCCGATAAAATACCATCCACATTCACTGAAACTGTTGCAGTGAATAGAGGCGTACACTTCAGATTTTTTTCAGATGAATCTTTCGCATTCAATTGGCTAATGAAAGATATTTAATCATGTGTTATGATATATCATTAATTGCTCCATTAGAGAAAATTCAAGAGCATTTTCCAAATTTAGAATGGTACGAAGGCATAGAACAAAACATTACCATGAGTGCCCATATTATGGGACATAGCTTCCCGCTTCTTCCTGTTATTTATAAGAATAGACAATCAAACAATATTTGTGGCAGATTGATGGAATGGGGATGCATTCCGCATTATATCAGCGATGAAGAAACATTTAGAATAAGAAGAAATCAAATGCTAAATGCCAGATCAGAACGCATGCTCACAGACAGTTCAAGTTATTGGTTTAAAATAAGAAATAGAAGATGTCTACTCCCAGTAACAGGTATTTATGAACACCACGAGGCAAAGGGAATGAAAAAGAAGATACCTTTTTGGATAGGTCTACAAGAACAAAGTATTTTCTTTTTAGCTGGACTGTATTCTGTTACTCAACTGGTCGATAAAAAATCTGGAGAAGTAACAAGTCGGTTTACCTTTTCTATCTTAACTCAAACAGCCTCTACTGAGTATGCTAGAATTCACAATAGCGGCAGTCATGCTGGCCGTATGCCGCTATTTTTACACCAACACCAATGGTTAGAGTGGTTAAATGATAATACTAGCTTTGAGGAATTAGAAGTGCTTGTTAATGAGTCAAACAAAGAACCCAACATTAAGTATTTTCCAGTTTATACAATTAGAGGGAAATCTGATCGTCCTGATGGACTAACTGCAAATGCACCTTACGATTGGGGTTATACTATTAATAATTAGATAACTATCCATCTAATTTTTCTGAAAGCTCTAACCATCTCATTTCTTTTTCCTCTAAAGCATCTGTAATTTTTTGTAACTCATTTGATAATAGTTGAACACGCTCAAATGATAAATTTGTCTGCTGCATTTCAATGACTAATTGCTGCTTTTGTAGTTCAAGTGTGGGCAATTCTTTCTCTAATGCCTCCCACTCCATTTTCTCTTTGAATGAAAGTTTTTTTGATTTTCCTGCTGGTTGCGCAGTGACAACCTTTTCTTCAACCTTCACTTCAACAATTTCTTCCTGTTTTTTCTTCTCCTCTTCCGCCTTTAACCACAAGCGATATTGGGAATAATTTCCGGGAAAATCACGCACATTTCCTTCCCCTTCAAATATAAATAAATGATCAACTATTCTATCCATAAAATAACGATCATGCGAAACCAATAACACACAACCTGTATACTCAATAAGGAATTTTTCTAAAACTGCTAATGTAGGTAAATCCAAATCGTTGGTGGGCTCATCTAAAATCAAAAAATTTGGATTTTTAAATAAAACAGTCAGCAATTGTAAGCGCTTTTTCTCACCACCGCTTAAAGAATGGACATAGGTATATTGTTTCTCAGGCGAGAATAAAAATAATTGAAGAAACTGCGCTGCACTTAGGCTTCCACCTCCTGCTAATGGAAAACTTTCTGCAAATGTTTTTACATATTCAATAACCCTTATTTGATTCTTAATTTCCAAACCTTTCTGAGAAAAGTTTCCAAAAACCACTGTTTCACCTAAATTAATCTTTCCGCTATCGGGCAACTCTAATCCTTGTAATATTTGAAGAAATGTGGTTTTACCAGTTCCGTTCTTTCCTACTATGCCAATACGCTCCCCTTTGCTGAATGTATAGTCGAAGCCTTTTAAAATGGATTTTTCACCAAAACTTTTATACACTTTTTTTAGCTCTAAGACTTTACCGCCTAACCGCGACATTTTAACCTGCAAAGTCATGGAAGCATCATCCAATTTTTGCTTAGCCCTTTCTTCAACGTCATAAAATCGGTCGATTCTGCTTTTTGCTTTGGTAGTCCTAGCCTTTGGCTGCTTACGCATCCATTCTAATTCCTTTCTATACTCATTTCTAGCTTTATCCAAAGAAGCAGCTTCACTCTCCATCCTGAGTGCTTTCTTTTCAAGATAGTGCTCATAATCTCCTTTATAAACAAATAGCTTTTCTCTTTCCAATTCCCAAATTTCCTCACAGACCGCATCTAAGAAGTACCTGTCGTGCGAAACCAATAGCAACGTTACATTTTCTTGATTCAAATAATACTCTAACCACTCAATCATTTCAACATCCAAATGGTTAGTAGGCTCATCCATCATTAATAGAGTATGGTTATGATCAAAACCTATCTCAATAAGCACTTTGGCCAACGCTACCCTTTTACGCTGTCCACCACTTAATGACGAAAGTGGCTGATCAAGATGATGTAGGTTTAGTTTACCTAATATCTGCCTGACCTTTGACTCAAAGTTCCAGGCTTGTAGTTCATCCATTTTCCCTAATAAATCGCTCAAATCCTGTGCGTTATCTTTCTCCACTGCTGACTCATAAGCGCGAATTAAATCCATCACAGGATGCGCCAGCTGAAAGATATTCTGCAGAATACTAGCCTGCTCTATAAACTTCGGCTCTTGCTCAAAATAAGCTACCCGAACATCTTTATGCACCCAAATACTTCCCTCCTCAGGTGACTCCTGACCTGCTAAAATTTTTAACAACGTAGACTTACCTACCCCATTTCTGGCAACCAAGGCTATTTTATCGCCTTCATTGATATGAAAACTGATCCCTGAAAACAATGGTTCTGAACGAAAAGATTTTGTGATTTGGTCGGCCGAAAGATAATGCATGCGCAAATCTAATTATATTGCAATGAATCCAATTCATCCTTAACCACATTAGACATTAATTCATGCTGAGTTTCTTTAACCGACTCTCCATTAGACATAAATTACTGGTAGCATTTGCTGGTATTCTTTTGATTCCTCTATTAGCCTTGATTTACTCAAACTATCTTCAAAACCAAAAAAAAGAATTAGATAACAAAATAGAATGGGCAAATAAACTAGAGAATAAGCTTTATCAAATAATTATTACAAGACAAAGATTTCTTCAGTACGAATCAACAACTCCTGATTTTTTCAAGAATAACTCCACTGAGTTACTCAAAAGGGAAAATAGTCTTAGAAAAGAAATAAATCAGCTTTTAGCTTCCGTTGACCATGTTAAAACACTTTTATCAGATCCGGCAAAAAATAATCTTGATAGCACTTTCCAAACTTTTCAGTCTAGTTGTAGATATTTTGACTCTCTTATCAACTTTATTAAAGTAAAAGGTATAGAAGACTTTGGACTAGAAGGCAACATGCGTAACAAAGCACATCAGTTAGAGGAAGCCGATAAATCACATCTTATTCTAATTCTTAAAATAAGAAGAAAAGAAAAAGATTTTTTATTAAGAAAAAAAGAGACCGATAAAATAGCTTGGGAATTTTTAACAAATGAGTATTTGACTACTACAAAAAATCAACCAGCAATTCAAGGTATATTAAATTCTTACATCAAATCCTTTAATGAGCTTTACGAAATTGAACTTAGAATTGGAGATAACCAATCTGGAATAAGATCTCGCATGCTGAACGCGCATGAGAAATCAGGAAAACAAATGACTTCATTTTCGCTAGCGCTTCAAGAGTATTCTTCTTTTAAAAGCACTACTATTCTCGTATTACAAGTAGTATCAAATAGTCTTGGTTTTATTCTTTCTTTAGTCTTTGCACTACTTATTGCATTTCATATAACACAACCAATTTTACAACTTAGTAGATCCATGCATGAAGCAACTTTAGCTACACCAACTATGGATATGACTGAAATGAAAGATTTGGCTGAACGTTCTGATGAGGTAGGTTTACTAACTCGACAATATAATAAACTTTTACAGCAAATTAAAAGTAGCTTCTTTATAATTCGACAAAATGCTCAAACACTTGAAGAATCTAATAAACAGCTACAAATACTAAATACTGAATTAAAAAGCCGTGAATCATATCTTGAGGTACTCAACTCTCAAAAAGATAAATTCTTGTCAATGATTTCTCACGATATGCGAGGTCCGTTGGTGAGCATTATGGGATTTATGGATTTCTATAAAGATAATTTCAATAGTCTTACAGAAGAAGAACTTCAATTCGTTTCAATTAATATGAACGCACACCTGAAACGAGTTGTTGAAATGCTCGACGGAATGCTATTATGGTCAAGGAGCCAAACTGGGGAGTTAAAAGCGCATCATCAATTATTTGAATTAAGCGAGTTGGTAAAACAGGTAATTGATATAGCAATTCCAATTGCACATCAAAAAGAAATAACAATCGAACACAACTTAACTTCGGCAAATGTTTGGGCCGATAAAAATATGGTGCAGTTTATGGCTAGAAACTTAATTAGCAATGCCACCAAATTCTCTCATCCAAAATCTGTAATAAAAGTATCTATTGAATCCAGTGAAAAAGGAATTCATCTCATTATAAAAGATGCAGGAGTTGGAATTTCTCAAGAAAATCTTCAACATCTATTCGATGGACATGTTAATAAATCAACCTTCGGAACAGCTCAAGAACAAGGTGTTGGCTTGGGCTTAGTACTTTGTAAAGACTTCATTACCAAATGCTTCGGTAATATTAAAATTGAAAGTGAAGTGGGTATTGGTACCACTGTATATTTGCACTTTCCTACACCTTCAACAGTTCAACCATCAACTGAGGTGTAACTTTTTAACATCTTTTTTGTTGAAATACTATGAAGCAATTTGAAGTACCGTCTGTTTATAGAAGTGAATTAATTTCAGCCATTAAAGCGAGCCGTAAAAAAGCCGATAAACTAAAAAAAGATTTTACTCCCACTAAAGTTGAAGCAGGCAAAGTAACTTTTTACCTTGCTCGTCATTTTGGTTTCTGCTATGGTGTTGAGAATGCTATAGAAATTGCTTTCAGAACAATAGAAGAAAATCCTGGAAAAAGAATTTTTTTGCTGAGTGAAATGATTCACAATCCGCAGGTGAACGCTGATTTATTATCTAGAGGCGTTCAATTTCTACAAGATACTTATGGCAACCAAATCATTCCTTTTGAAGAAATACAAGCAGATGATATTGTTATAGTTCCAGCATTTGGAACAACTTTGGAAGTTGAAAGTCTGCTTCGTAATAAGGGTATAGCAGTTGAAAAATATAATACTACTTGTCCGTTTGTAGAAAAGGTTTGGAACAGAAGCGAACAAATTGCAAAAAAAGGTTATACTATTGTAGTGCATGGTAAGCCCAAACATGAAGAAACAAGAGCAACATTTTCTCATGCTTCTGAACATAATGCAACCGTTGTAGTGAACGATATGGAAGAAACTAAAGTACTCGCAAAATACATAACCAAAGAACTTTCTTCTGATACATTCTATGAAACCTTTAAAGGACGCTATTCTGAAGGTTTTAATGTGGAGCGCGATTTGCAAAAGATTGGTGTTGTGAACCAAACAACTCAACTAGCAACCGATACGCAAGCTATAGCCGACTATTTAAAATCGGTCATGATTGATCATTTTAACTTGGCAGCTGATCAAATTTCAGAACGATTTGCGGATACACGCGACACTCTTTGTTATGCTACCAACGACAATCAGTCTGCCGTAGTGGGCTTACTTGAACAAGAGGCAGACTTTGCATTGGTAATTGGTGGTTATAACTCCTCTAATACTTCTCATTTAGTTGAGCTTTGTGAACAAAAACTTCCAACTTATTTCATAGATAGTACTGAGAAAATTATAAGTAAGGATGAGTTAATACATTGCAACTGGAGAACCAAAGAAATTAGTCATATTAAAGATTATTTACCGAACCAATCCTCTGTTCGTATACTTGTTACATCTGGAGCTAGCTGTCCAGATGCATTGGTAGAGCAAATCATGTTAAAGATTGCTTCTTTCTTTGAAGCTGAATCTTATATCCATTCTGCCAAGGAAGAATTTCAAGCAGTTTAAATACAAAGCATCATAGCTTAGTCAAAACTGAGTTTGCAAAAATCTCACTATATTTAAGCATGAAGAACATGCTACTATCATGTGCAATTGCCTTATCTGCATTGCCATTTTCATTAGAAGCCCAAAATACACCCAACTATTTACCCTTAGTGCAACAAGTGAATCCTAAGGTCATTGAATGGCGCAGGCATTTACATCAGTTTCCAGAACTCTCTAATCGTGAATTTAATACTGCGAAATACATTGCCGCACACTTAAAGTCGTTGGGATTAGAAGTAAAGGAGGGTATTGCCAAAACTGGAGTTATTGCTATTTTAAAAGGCGGTCAACCTGGACCAGTAATTGGACTGAGAGCAGATATTGATGCATTACCAGTGAAGGAGAGAGTGAATATTCCATTTGCCTCTAAAGTAAGAGCTGAATATAACGGTGACACTGTACATGTAATGCATGCCTGTGGACATGATAGTCATACTGCTATACTTATGGGTGCGGCAGAAGTACTAAGTAAGATGAAAAAAGATGTTGCCGGAACAGTTGTGTTTGTATTCCAACCTGCTGAAGAGGGCGCTCCAGCAGGGGAAGAAGGCGGTGCTTATCTAATGGTGAAAGAAGGATTACTGGAGCAAGAAAAAATTGAAGTGATGTTTGGCTTACACATCAACTCTCAAACTGAAGTAGGGACCATTAAATATACTATTGGTTCTACTATGGCTAGTTCGGATTGGTTTACCATTCGTGTGAAAGGTAAACAAACACATGGCTCTCAACCTTGGGGCGGCATTGATCCTATTGTAGCAGCATCTCAAATTATACAAGGATTACAAACCATAGTAAGTCGCCAATCACAACTAACAAAAGCGCCTGTAGTTATTACTGTTGGAAAGATTCATGCTGGTGTACGTGAAAACATTATACCGGAAGAATTAATCATGAGTGGAACTATACGAACACTCGATCCAGCTATGCAAACAGATGTTCATGAAAAAATTAAAACCACTGCAATAAATATTGCCAGAGCTTGTGGCGCAACAGCAGAAGTAGAAATAGATACCAAAACTTTGGTAACCTATAATTGGCCTGATCTAACAAAAGCAATGTTGCCTTCTCTTGAAAAAGCAGCCGGAAAGGGAAATGTAAAAGAAACTGAGTGGACAACAGGTGCAGAAGACTTCAGTTTTTTTTCTGCTAAAATCCCCTCTCTATTTTTCTTTTTAGGAGGTATGCCAAAAGGTATGAATCCAAAAGATGCGGCCCCACATCATACACCCGACTTTTTTATAGATGATAGTATGTTAGATGTAGGTGTAAAAGCTTTTTGTCAGTTGGTATTTGATTATGCAAAAAGAAAATAACAAGAATACATCCCGCTCCAAAGAGCGGGATTTTTATACACGTGTGCTTTCAATTGTTTGTCTATTCTTCTTATACATACAAACACATGCACAAGATACTCCTTATGTAATCTTATTGGGCATAGCACAAGATGGTGGCTATCCACATATAGGCTGCAATAGAACCTGCTGCAAGGGTGCGTGGGAAAATCCAACAGAACAACGATATGTAGTTTCATTAGCATTGGTTGATCCGAAAGAAAATCAATGGTGGTTAGTAGAAGCGACGCCTGATATCAAAATGCAACTGGAATTATTTCAAAAAAAGACAAAAGGACGATACCCTTTTCTGCCAAAAGGTATACTGCTCACTCATGCACACATGGGGCATTATACTGGATTGATGCAATTAGGTAGAGAAGCGTTCAACTCTAAAAATGTCACTGTGTATGCACTGTCAAAAATGGCGAAGTATTTACAGAGCAATGGTCCATGGTCTCAGTTAGTAGAACTCAACAATATTTACTTAACTACTATAGCAACAGATAGTCTTGTTCATTTATCCGACTACTGGAGTTTTAAGGCTATGACTGTACCGCATAGAGATGAGTTTTCAGAAACTGCAGGTTTCTCCTTGCAAAGCAAAACCAAGCGTTATCTTTTTATCCCAGATACCGATAAATGGGAGAAAATGCACACAACTATTCAGGAGTTGGTTGCACAACATGATTTAGCCTTTCTAGATGCCACTTTTTTATCTGCCGAAGAATTGGCTTATAGAAACATACGTGAAGTACCACATCCTTTTGTGGAAGAAACTATGCAACTGATACCTCCAGCACTAGCAAGTAAAGTTTGCTTCATTCATTTCAATCACACCAATCCGCTTTTATGGGATAAGCAATCCAAACGTACAGTAACTCAAAAAGGATTTTTGGTAGCTGAGCAAGGTGAGATTTATTGATACTGTCTTGCACCAAATAGCAAACTGCCTATTCTCACAAGTGTACTACCCTGCTCAACAGCCAATGAATAATCGCCACTCATACCCATGCTTAAGGTATCAAATTCAGTTGAAGCCAACTTTGCTTTAGCATGATCGAAATATTTTTTTAATTGTGTAAACTCCTGCTTAACCTGATCTTGGTTTTCTGTGAATGATGCCATTCCCATCAAACCTCGAATACGTACAGATGGAAAAGTATGTAATTGGTCTAGTAAATTATTTAACTCATCTATATCAAGACCATACTTAGTTTCCTCTTGTGCTATATGCATTTGCAATAAGCAATCAATAACCCTACCAAGTTTAGTAGCTTGTTTGTTCACCTCCTGTAAAAGCTTGACACTGTCAATACCATGAATAATATGTACAAAAGGAGCAATGTATTTTACCTTATTGCTCTGCAAGTGACCAATAAAATGCCAACGAATATCTTTCGGTAACTCATCTTGCTTCTGCACTAATTCCTGCACATAATTCTCACCAAAATCACGATGCCCTAATTCATACAACTCCATGATATCCGATGCTGGCTTAGTTTTAGAAACTGCAACCAGTGTAACTTTGCGCTGAGAACACCATTCCAACAAAGATTGATATACGCTTACTTGTACTGACATGCCACAAAAGTATTTTCAATTATTCATTTAGCATGGCTGTCGTGCATATATTTTCCAATAATAAAGCCAACTGATACGGAGGTGAATAATAATGAAACTTTCCAATACCCATGTAACCAAGACTGGTCTTATACTTTGCAGGTAACATAGAACTCATATTCGCTATAAAGAAAACCATATTTTCCTGCTCTGCATTTCTAAGCCAATCACTCTCTAAATTTCTAGGAATAAGTCTTTTTGAAGGAGCTAACCAATGCAAAGCTGTACCCAACATTGCATGATCACTGATTAGTGAAGAAGATATATATGCGCTTGCTAGCTCATCAATGACTTGATCTTTCAATGCTAGCAAAGGAGCATACTTTGTGTTTTTCAATAAACGCGCTACATGGTATAAAATGACAGGTGCCCTATTGTAATGCGGTGAAATGAAAGAAGGATTGGTTTGATGGTACTTTTTTTGAATCGCATCAGCCACAATAAAAGCAGTTGCAGAATCAGACTTTGTCCATGCTAAATTATATCGCTCAACAAATAACAGCACATTCGACATAACGCTGATATCGAAATCCACCGGCATTTTTTTCCCAAACCAAGTGGAGTATGCTGGAAGCTGTTCGTACTCCGGGTAAGTATTTTTCACTTTACCATATCCCCCATTGATAAAAGATTGCATGACATCATGAATCTGCTTAGCCGAATCTTTTGAGCCATTCAGTGCCAACCAACTCATCACTGTATCGTCCATATCATCTGGCAAAGCATGAGATTGATCCATTAAGTTCATCCATCCCGAATTCGGAAAAACTTTTTTGGGATTATTGCTCCAAAAATGAAAAGTAGGTCTTCCTGTACGATGTCGAAAAAAAGCAAATGCAGGCTTTGCTTTTTCCACCATGGTTTGAATCATTTTTTGCTGGTGAGGAGGCAAGACCGATTGTACATCCTGAAGAGTAAAAAGAACCAATGCTGTAAAAAAAATATTCTCGTCGGGCTTTTCCAAATGACTGTTCCATGCATAGCGCCTATAACTCGGAAAAAGACCTGCTCTGAAATAATCATTCCCACTCGATTGCCAAGTAGCAATTCTCTCAAGGAGAGCATGCGTAACTACGGTATCTACTCGACTTTTTTGTGCAGACACCATCAAATTCCCACCTAATAAAAAACAGAGAATCCATAAACGCATAACGTGAAAATAAGCATAGAAAAAGAAAACCGCCCGAAGGCGGTTCATAATTTATTTCAAAATACTTCTACTAATAACAATTCTTTGCACTTCGCTGGTACCCTCATAAATCTGAGTAATCTTAGCATCGCGCATCAAACGCTCAACATGGTATTCTTTTACAAAACCATATCCTCCGTGCACTTGAACTGCTTCTGTGCTGATCCACATAGCTGCTTCACTCGCATAAACTTTAGCCATAGAAGAACTCAATGTATAATCCAATCCATTGTCCTTTTCCCATGCAGCTTTCAAGCAAAGTAATCGAGCAGCTTCCACTTTAGTTGCCATGTCAGCCAGCTTAAAAGCAATTGCCTGATGATGCATGATTTCCTTACCAAATGCCTTACGCTGCTTGCTATATGCCAATGCCAATTCGTAAGCACCACTTGCAATACCCAAAGCTTGTGCAGCAATTCCAATTCTACCTCCAGTTAAGGTTTTCATAGCAAATGTGAAACCAAAACCATCGGCACCTATTCTGTTTTGCTTCGGCACTTTCACATCGGTGAACATAATAGTATGTGTATCACTTCCTCGAATACCCATTTTATTTTCTTTGGCTGCTACAGTTACACCAGGCCAATTTTTCTCAACAATAAATGCATTGATGCCTTTTGAACCTTTAGCCACATCTGTTTGTGCCATTACCAAATAAACTGAGGCAGATGAACCATTGGTTATCCAGTTTTTGGTACCATTTAATAAATAGTAATCGCCTTTGTCTTCAGCGGTTGTACGCTGACTGGTTGCATCGCTGCCTGCTTCCGGCTCACTCAATAAGAAAGCACCTATATACAATTCACCATCCTTTCTTCCTTGAGCAAGAGGTGTTAAATATTGTTGCTTCTGCTCTTCACTACCATAAGTCTCTAAGCCCCAGCAAACCAAACTGTTGTTTACACTCATACTCACACTGGTACTTGCATCTACTTTGCTGATTTCTTCCATAGCAAGCACATAGCTCACTGTATCCATACCACTACCGCCGTAAGCTGGATCTACCATCATTCCCATAAAGCCCAATTCAGCCAATTTCATGACTTGCTCCTTAGGAAACTGCTGTTTTTCATCGCGTTCAATGACACCAGGTAAACAATCTTGCTGTGCAAAATCGCGCGCAGCTTTCTGAATCATTAAGTGCTCTTCACTGAGTTGAAAATGCATGTTTGTATTTTTTAGCCCCGCAAATGTAAGCTAACAGTTGTTAGGTTCGAAGAACTGTGTAGAATTTTTATTCAGATGGCTGGCTAATCAAAAACAAGCCTACATTCTATAGGTGATGGCATTGATATTCATACCCGCTCCCACTGAAGCAAACATGACTAGATCGCCCGCTTGGAGGTTGTGATCTTGGATTTTCCCCTTTCGAACTAAATCAAACAAAGTAGGGATGGTGGCTACTGAACTATTACCCAGCAAATGAATGCTCATTGGCATAATATGCTCAGGAGCTGGAATTCCGTACAACTTGTACATCACTTTAATAAATCCCTCATCCATCTTCTCATTCGCCTGATGTAGAAATACCTTTTTCAAGGAATGAATTGATTCCCCACTAGCATCTAAACATGCTTTCATAGCAGCTGGAACGTGACGCATGGCATATTCGTACACTTTTCTACCCTTCATTTTTATATACCTAACTCTAGGGTCTGAATCGGGGAAGTAAGACTTTCCCAAATTTAAATAGTCAACTTCTTCATTACAATGTGCCATGACACTGGCTGATAATATACCCTGCTCCACGCCAGCTTTTGCTTCTACAATACAGGCACCCGCCCCATCTGAAAAAATCATAGAATCGCGATCATAAACATCAATCACCCTACTCAATGTTTCTGTTCCTATTACCAGACAGCATTTTGCAACACCAGCTTTAATAAAAGCATCGGCTTGAATTACACCCTGGAGCCAACCCGGACAGCCAAATAGTATGTCGTATGGAATACAAGCTGGATTTTGGATACCCAATGCATGCTTGACTCTTGAAGCCAAAGCTGGCAATACATCGGTTTGAATAGTATGCTTTACAACGTTACCAAAATTGTGTGCAACAATAATCTGATCAATCTTTTCTGGATCTATACCTGCATTTGCAATTGCTTCTTGTGCAGCAATAACCGCCATATCTGAAGCATTCATATCTTTTCGCGCATACCTTCTCTCTGCAATTCCCGTAATTGATTTAAACTTTTCAACAACTTCTTCCGAAGGTGTAGCAATTGGCTTGTGGTGCTCATCATAAAACTGATTCACCGCAAAATCTCTATTGGTCACTACTACTTCTGGAATGTAAGAACCTGTACCTGTAATAACTGTTCTCAATGCTTGCATGCTTCAATAATTGAATGAGCAAGTTACTACTTATCTGCTTAATTAAAGCATGAATGACTGATAATCAATAACTAACAAGTGTTTGTTTATTTCCCTTAAGCCTCAGGCTCTTTGCTATATTTGCTCTATGTCATTATTATTACAAAGGACGGAATTTGGCAATCCAGCTAATGTTGGTCGTATTTGGACGAAGGAGCAGTGTAATGCTTTGCTACAGGAATGGGTGCTAAACCCTAAGCTTCGTCAGCACATGGATCAAGTAGGACATTTAATGGAACAATGGGCTATTCAAAAAGAAGGAGCGAATGAAGCAACAGCAAGTGCTTGGTATATGGCTGGCGTTTTACATGATGCTGATTGGGACCAATGGCCAGATCAGCATTGCAAAAAAATTATTGAATACTTAGAAGGGCAAGAAATAGATCCTACTGTTATTCGTGCTATTGCATCGCATGGGCCGCGACACTTCGGCGTTATGCCGCAATCTAGAATGGATCAGATGCTATACGCACTAGATGAATTAAGTGGACTCATTCATGCTTATTCGTTACTTCGTCCACAAGGGTATACAGGTATGGAAGTTTCTGGAGTCAAAAAAAGATTGAAGGAAAAAACATTTGCTGCAAATGTTTCGCGTGAAGAAATTGATGAGGCATGTAGTATAGCGAATCTTACAAAAGAAGAACTTATTGAGTTTATAGTGCAAGAACTCACTAGTATGAACCAATGAAATTTTTGTTTGTCATTTAATCAAAAGGGATTCATCTAATTTCAATTTACAATTATAAAACACCTAAACATGCGACTGTTACTGCTTGCCATCATCATGATTACTTCAAGTTTTGTATCAAAAGCACAACATATCCTTCCACTTCGCGACCAAGCTCGCATTATAAATGAAATAACGGGAGAAAGACTTGAGCAGGTACTACCCAATCTCATGAAAAGAGAGAATATTCAAATGTGGGTATTGATTTGTCGCGAGTACAACGAAGATCCTGTTATTAAAACCATGCTTCCAGCTAGTTGGCTTTCTGCTAGAAGAAGAACCATCTTAGTTTTTTATTACAACCCAACAACAGGGGAATATAAAAAATATGCTGTGGCTCGATACAATGTTGGGAAACATATTCTTTCTGCTTGGAATCCAGAAGAGGAACCTAATCAATGGAAAGCATTGACGAAAATTATTGAGAAACATCAACCCAATCATATTGCTATTAACTACTCTACACATTATGGACATGCAGATGGATTGAGTCTGACCGACTATAAGGAATTATTAGAACATCTTCCAAAACCCTTGCAATCTAAGTTAGTAAGTGGCGAGAAACTTTCTGTGGGATGGTTAGAATCAAGAACTGAAAAAGAACTTCAATACTATACTCAACTTGTACATATTACACATCAAATTATACGTGAAGGATTTTCTGAGCAAGTTATAATGCCAGGAATTACTACCACAGATGATATGGTGTGGTGGTTTAGAGAAAAGATTAGGGGACTAGGATTGGAGACATGGTTTCAGCCAAGTGTTGCTGTGCAAAGAAGAGACAACAGCAATCAAGAACAAGAAAGAAGTTTCGCAAATCGTCCAAAAGAAGAAGTGATACAACGCGGTGATTTAATTCATGTTGATATTGGCATTCAATATTTAAGGTTAAATACAGATATCCAACAACATGCATATTTATTGCTTCCAGGAGAAAAAGAACCACCAACAGAATTACAAAATGCTTTCCGTGTTTCAAACAGGTTACAAGATATTTTAACGCAACAGTTTGCTGTTGGTGTTACTGGAAATCAAATACTTCGCAACGCATTGGAGCAAGCTAAAAAAGAAGGAATCACTGCTAGTATTTATTCTCATCCATTGGGTATGCATGGACATGCTGCTGGTCCAACTATTGGTTTATGGGACCAACAAGGAGGCGTTCCTGGAAGTGGCGACTATCCTGTGTATCCTAATACCGCTTATTCAATTGAATTGAATACTAGTTCATTTCTGCCTTCGTGGAAAAAGCAAGTGCGTATTATGTTAGAAGAGGATGGATTTTTTGATGGAAAAACTTTTCACTACTTAGGCGGAAGACAAAAAAAACTTTGGACTATCCCTGCCCTATCAAATGAATTAGAATAATATGGAACAACAACTAAACGATACCTATTGGTCGAACAGATACCAAAACCAACAAACGGGTTGGGATATTGGCACAGCCAGTCAACCACTCAAAGAATATATACAACAATACAATAATAAAAACGCTCGTATACTCATTCCGGGTTGTGGCAATGCTCATGAAGCAAAATTTTTAATTGACGAAGGTTTTCAAAACATAACCCTCATTGATATTTCTAAAGTATTAGTAGAAGAATTACAAGAACAATTAGCTGCATATCCGCAACAGGTTCAAATCATTCACGGAGATTTTTTTGAGCACGAAGGAGAATATGATTTAATTATTGAACAAACTTTTTTCTGCGCAATTGATCCAGTTTTAAGAAAACGCTATGCAGAAAAAATGGAAGAGCTATTAGCTGAAAATGGAAAACTTGTGGGCGTTTTATTTAATAGAAACTTTGAAGGCGGACCTCCTTTTGGCGGAACAAAAGAAGAATACATTTCTATCTTCTCACCATACTTTGAAATTAAAACAATGGGAGACTGCTATAACTCTATCAAACCAAGAGCAAACACAGAATTATTTATTAATCTTTTACCCAAAAAGTGAATTATGTAGGGAATTGAATAAATGCATCCATGCTCTTCACGCCCAACCACTTAGTTGAAATGAAGCCTTCAGCATATTGCACACCAATTCTTTTCCCGAACGACAAAGCTCTTGACTTCACTGTTTCCAAAAAAGCAGGTGAAGAAATATAGGTATTGGGTTCATTCAATGCAGGATTATGAAATTGAGTTGCATAAGCAAGAATAGATTCCATTTTTTGATCGAAATGTGCGCTGATATCAATCACAAATGAAGGCTCTAAAAATCGATCTTGTATGTAATGAAAAACATATGATGGACGAAAAGCTTCTTGCTCATTCCCATTGGCATCTGTAGTAACAATTTTTCTGAGTCCAGATAAAAAACAAGCATCCGAAATCAACTGCGCACTTCTACCATGATCTGGATGTCTGTCTTCTGGTGCATTTGCTAAGACAATTGATGGACGATACCTACGGATCACTTCTATCAATTGGCGCTGATGATCTTCATCATTTTTAAAAAAACCATCTGCCATGCCCAAATTTTCACGAACATGCACTCCTAATATTTTAGCTGCTAATGCAGATTCTTCAGCCCTCGTTTCTGCTGTACCTCTGGTTCCCAATTCTCCTCTAGTCAAATCAACGATTCCTACTTTCTTCCCTTCCGCAATTGCCTGCAACAATGCTCCAGCACATCCGAGTTCAACATCATCTGGATGAACGCCAATGGCAAGCATATCTAATTGTTCTGTTCTCATAGTGCAAAGATGAATAAAAAAATCCCGCTGAAAGAGCGGGATAAAAATGCTTACTTTTTCTTTTCGTAACGCTTCTTGAACTTATCAATTCTACCAGCAGTATCTACCAACACGTTCTTACCAGTGTAGAAAGGGTGTGAAGTGTTAGAGATTTCCAACTTAATCAATGGGTATTCGTTGCCGTCTTCCCACTGAATAGTTTCTTTGGTTGCGCAAGTAGAACGACTTAAAAAGCTAAAGCCGTTACTCATGTCTTTGAAAACTACAAAACGGTAGCTTTCTGGATGGATACCTTGTTTCATTTTTTTTGATTTAAGGTTGCACGGATTTTGCCGTACAGTTTAATAATTTCCCCGAAGGGAGTGCAAAAGTAGTACAAAGACAGTTTTTATCCAAAGAGAATTTTTCTTAGAAGCATCTCTCTAATACATTGAAAATCAGCTTTTCATATTTACATACTGCAAAGGCACTTTTAAATCAGAGCCATTGAGCATAGCAATAACCGCCTGTAAATCATCAATTTTTTTCCCGGTTACACGAATAATGTCATCCATAATAGCTGGTTGTACTTTAAGTCCAGAATCTTTTATCAGCTTAACTATTTTTTTCGCTTCCTCCTGTTTCAATCCATTTGTAACCGGAATTTCCTTTTTTATCATTTTCCCACTCGGATATGCATCCTTTTCAAAGTTAAAAGCATTGCCATCAATACCCTGTTTCATGGCTCTACTAATGAGCACATCTATAACTTGCTTCATTTTCATTTCACTTTCAACTTCTAATCGAACAATAAAGTCTTTTTTATTCAGCTCAATTTCAACTGGACTGTCTTTAAAATCGAAGCGATTAGCGATTTCCTTTTTTACTGTATTGATTGCATTATCGAGGGTTTGCAAATCAACTTTACTAGCAATATCAAATGAAGGCATACGATTAAGTTTTCACAAAGATAAAAAGAAAGCCCCGGTAGAAACCAGGGCCGTATGCTTGCACATGAGAAATAAATACTTAATTATTGCCAATTTTTACTCGATCTGCTTCTTCTACCGACTTTCTTCTCGATGGTCCAGAAGATGCTTTACCCTTACTAAAACGATAAGTGAAGGAAACATTCAGGACTCTAGAATCACTTCTCTGTCTGAATCTTATATCAACATCATCGTATTTTGCTGAACCGTTGGGAAGCTGTGTCCAAAACACATCGCGCACACTCAATCTAACAGTACCTTTAGATTTTAAAACCGACTTAGCTAATCCTACATTCATTGCTCCCAAAGATTGTATGAAAATAACTCCTTCTAAAGCCGCCGATCTGTAAAATCCACTTACTTCTCCCGTCCAGCCTTTACCAAATTTGATAGAGCTACTTCCATTAAATACCAATGTGGGCTGAGTAAAATCAATAAATGTTTGGTTAACAAATCCTCTAAAACGATTTTGATAATAGTTCGTATACAAACTTAGGTTCATCCATTTAGTAACTGGAATCTGACCAGAAACAGCTATGCCAATTTGATCTAGTTCTGCAATATTGGCTTGCTTAATAAATGTTTCGTTGGTTGCAGCATTTTGCTCTATTACTTGCTGAATGATATTATTCACTTTTGAATAGTTCAAAGTAGTTGTTATAGCACCACCCAAGATCATATGTAACAATTCAACATTATGACTGAATTGAGGCCTTAGTCCTGGATTACCCTGCTGGTAAGTGTAACGATCTAAGAAGTAAACAAAAGGATTTAAATCTTGGTAGTCTGGTCTCTTTAATCTCCTACCATAATTCAACACCAAGCTCTGCTTATCACTTATTTTATAGCTTAAATAAGCAGTTGGAAATAATTGTGCATAAGAAGTATCAAAGCCACTTGCGGGTCTTTGTGCATTACCAAGTTGATCACCTTTTGCATCTGTTCTTTCTAATCGTAAACCCACTTGCATAGACCATTTTGGAGAAAGCTGTCCACTATAATTTACATAAGCAGCTTGTATTGCTTCTCTATAAATAAAGTGGTTACTTCTATTATAATCAGGAATAATACTATTATTGAGAACACTATCGAATTTTGCATTGTTATCTGTTTCTACCCAACTGAACTTAGCACCTGCTTCAAATTTTGCTCCCTTCTTTAATGGTTGAACATAGTCAACCTTAGCAGTATATATATCAATCAGCGTTGGCATATCACCCAATAACAAATCATCTGGACCAGCACTACTTCCGTTAGCAAAGTAAAACTGGTTTGCGAGAGCTGTTCTATTAGTACTTCTATAACCTATATAATCTACATCTGCTGTAATTTCTTTTCCAGTGCTATCCAAAATTCTTCGAAAATTCACATTAACCGATCCATTTTTCCAACGGTCACGAACTTCCGTATTTGAAATAGTAGTTCTTTGCAAAGCCCCAAACTTATCTTTGATGCTTGTTCCACTATACACATCCATGGCAGTTCTATTATCAAAACCAGATAAGAGAACACCCCAAGTTGTTTTTTTATTTGCAAAATAATCAACACCAATTCTTCCGTTGTGTGAATGTCGCTGATCTTGCATACGTGTTTCCTGTCCAAAGGTTGATAATAATTCTTTGGTAGTGCTATGAACAAAGTTTCTTTCTAGGTTTAATTCTTGAAATCTTTCTCTGTAGTTATAGCTATAATTCCCAAACACATTGAATTTTCCAACCCTGTAGTTCGCAACCACACTTTGATTCGCCTTAGGATATACACCTTGAGCATAGCCTGAAGTTATTGAACCATTGAAACCTGTCATTTTAGTCTTCTTGGTCTTTAGGTTGATAATACCAGCGTTACCAGCAGCATCATATTTTGCAGGCGGGTTAGTCATAATCTCAATTTGGTCGACCTGAGAAGCATTCATGTTTCTCAAAAGATTGGCTAAATCTGCAGCTCCTAATTGTGTGGGTTTCCCATCTACCATAACAATGACACCCGATTTACCTTTCAAACTAATGTTGCCATCTCTATCCACTGTAATTCCAGGCGACTTTTCTAACACTTCCAACACATTATTTCCAGCGTTGGTAACAGCAGCCTCAACATTCACAATGGTTCTATCAATTTTTTGTTCTACCAAAGGTCTCTTTGAGGTAACTGTTACGTTACCTAGATCCTTTTTTATTGGTACAATTTCAATACTTGAAAACTGAAAAGAGGGGTTTTGTGATGACAATTCAAAGGGAGTTGACACAAATCTCTCCATTCCAAAAGCTTCAATTGCAATTTTAAATTTCCCAGGTCGAGGTGCTTCTAACTCAAAAAAACCTTTTTCATTACTTAAGACTCTCTTAATTGAAACAGTGTCATTTGCCTCATAGAGCATAACCTGAGCACCTGCAACTGGAGTACCCAGAGCAGAAACTACCCCCCTAATTTGTAAGCTAATCTTCTGTTGACCAATTACTTGTGAGCCAATCAACATAGCAATTGTCAAAATAATTAATTGTATCTTTTTCATAGCGGTTGTTTTACTTAGGCAAACCTAAGTAGTATGTTTTGCATAGTACAATGCTTTAACATGAACGGATTTATTTACTGATGAAAGGTTGAACGAGATAATTAATCTTTAGTTACATCCTTTCAAAGGGTACATGGTAAAAGAGTGAGAATAATTTATGAATGAGTCTGTTGTGCCTAAAAATGGGAATATTTTGTAACTTGATGTGCCGTTTATGAAGCAGAAAATCCTTTTAATCCTATTTACAAGTGCTATAAGTTTAGAATTATTTGCACAAAGATCTCTAGTCGATAGCCTATTACCAATTGTAGTAAAAGCAAAAAAAAATGACACCACATTAGCAACACAATATATTCAACTAGCATTTTTTTACTACCAAGTTTTTCCTGACTCAACCATCTATTACTCAGAGAAGGGGTATGAACTTTCAAAGAGTCTAAATTATGAGGCAGGCATGATGCGTGGTCTAAACAGGATGGCTGTTGGATATGCATCTAAAGGAGAGCTTCCTAAGGCTGTTAATTATTATTTGCAATCCCTTCGAATTGCAGAATCCTTACAAGATCAAAAAGGGATTTCTTCAGCTCTAAATAATCTCGGATACACCTATCGGCTACAAAAAGACTATAAAAAGTCATTAGAAGTTACAGAGCAATCACTTGAAATTAATCTAAAAACAAATAATACAAATGCTCTAGCCGTCAATTACACAAATTTGGCTTGGGTTCAAGAAGCTATTGGAGATACTGCAAATGCATTACGAAACACACGACTTGGTTTATTATATGCTACAAAAGTGAATGATCAATATCATGTTGCAATTGCAATGCATATTGCAGGCAAAGTTCACCTTAGAAAAAATCAAATTGATTCTGCAAAATACTATTTCACGAACGGATTAGCGAATGCTAAAGCAGCGGAAGTTAAACAACAAATTGCGCATCACTTTCTTGGACTCGGTCAAGTTGAAAGTAAGCTCAATTTGTTTGATAAATCTTTGCCCTACTTAAGAAATGCATTAATAATTGCAAACGAAATAAACGTTCCAGAAATTATACATGATGCGAGTTTAGAAATTAGTCGAAGTTTTGCTGCCCTTAAGAAATGGGACAGTGCCTACTATTACTTCAATGTTCATTCAGATGTAAAAGCTTCAATGTTTAGCCTCGAAAAAGAGAGTGTAATCAACAAACTTAATTACAATTATGAACTTCAAAAACAACAAGAAAAATTAGATGCGCAAAGAAATATTATATGGATAATTGGAGCATTTTCTGGAGTAGTATTATTTTTTGCCTATTCTTTTTTTAGAGGACGTCAAAAACAACGTTTAATTAATAAACAGCTTCTAAAAAACAAAGCTGATTTAATGGAAAAAACAGAATTGCTGGAACAGGGCAACCAAATGAAAAATAAAATTATTTCAATAATAGCTCATGATCTTAGAGCACCAATGGCTACATTAAAAAATACCGTAGATATAATGGATCCTGAGATTATTCATACAGAAGAACTAGATATGATAAAAACAAACGTTAGTGCGCAACTAGACAGTATTGATAAGGTTCTTCAAAACTTACTGAAGTGGTCAACTGATCAAATGAAAGAAGGATCAAAAAATGCAAAGCCAGCTTCATTTATACTAAATGAAACTATAGAACAAAACATAAACCTGCTCCAGGAAACCGCTAAGAGAAAAAAGATAAATATTTTTAACCACATAAAAGAGCCTGTTGAAGTGTTTGCTGATGAAACCCAAATCAGTGTTATTATTAGAAACCTATTATCGAATGCAATTAAATTCACTTCTGAGGGAGGTGAAGTTTCCATACAAGTTCGCTTTGTTGTAAATAAAGTATTTGTGATGGTGAAAGATAACGGTGTTGGTATGTCGCAAGAAATTCAATCAAACTTATTTAAACACCACATCAATAATAGTAAACGAGGTACGAATGATGAAAAGGGAATTGGACTTGGTTTACATCTTTGTAAAGAATTTATTGAACGAAACCAAGGTGAACTCTTTATTGAAAGTCAACTTGGAAAAGGATCCACTTTTAGCTTTAGTATTCCCCGTAAACCTTAAATTTTAGATTTTAGTTTCGGTGCATAAACATAAAGTACAACACCTCCTAAAAATAATATAGTAGAAATTATTTCTGCCTGTGTTGGTTGAAAAGACCCAAAATTGTAGGTGGTGTTAACACGAATTTTTTCTATCAAAAATCTTTCAACACCATTCATCATTAAATACACTGCTGTTAAACGACCAGCAATTTGTATTCTTGTTCTGAGCAACCAAAGTACCCCAAATAAAAATAAACATGCAATACTTTCGTATAGCGGTGTTGGAAAAACAGCTTGAGGCAACTGATTACAATACTCACCCACACAACCCGGAATAGGAACACCTTCATTTAAAACATTATGCGGATAGCGATATGCCCAAAAACTATCCGGAAGCCAAGAAAAGGGTTTGGGTGATGAATTAACAATACCCCAATCACCATCGCCACTTACCTGACAACCAACTCTTCCAATTGCATAACCCAACATTAATCCTGGAGCAATTGCGTCGGCTAAATGAATAACAGGCATTTTATACTTTCTGGCATAATAAATAACAGCCAAGGTCCCCATGATAAGTCCACCATAAAAGGTTAACCCGCTAAACGCAACCAAGTTGCCAATTGGATCTTGAATAAACTCATTCCAATTCTCAAGATTATGAAAAATTTTAGCCCCAATAAATCCACTAATGGCAGCAAAAATAACCATATCACCTACTCTATCATGCGGCCAAACACGTATAATTCTTTCCTCTGGAACAGCTAATTGTTGTTTCTTTTTTTCCCACCATTTTAATCCCCCAAATGCCAATCCCATTAAAAGTCCCATCGGCCAATGACCTTTTGTAGAGAAAATAAACGAAGGTGGATCTTGCAATGCCTCATCAATTAAAAAGGCGCCAATTATTTTAAACCCTAATACAAATCCAAGAAAAAAGTTTATAGTCAATTCTAAAAAATCGGCTGGTGCCCCTACTTTAATCTTCTCTTCAGTATACACCATAAAGCCTTGCTTCTGCTTTCGTTTTAATTCTTGAGTTATAATCCATGCTGCAGCTAAAAAACACATTGCTACAAAAAAGCCAAATGAATTTACCATTTTTAGGCCTTGTAACTCAATTCCAAATAAATCTTTGAAAGCGTAATAAAGATTTGGATACATACTTTTTAATTGGGGTACAATGATACTTATTTAGCTCGAAATGATGTGGCTATAAAAAGAATCCCACCTAGAAAGGCGGGATAGATTACTAACTAACCCATCTAAAACACAAACTTAATTACAATACTTATCAAACTCACTAATCAAATGTTGCGCTATAACTTGTGCTGGACGACCTTCAATTTGATGACGCTCGACCATGCTTACTAATTGTCCATCCTTAAATAGAGCAATGGCTGGAGAAGATGGAGGATAAGGCAACAAATGCTCTCTAACTTTATTTACTGCTTCTTTATCAAAACCTGCAAAACTAGTTGCTAAACGATCTGGACGCTTGGTAGCATTATTTACTGCCATCAAAACACCCGGACGACAAGTACCTGCTGCACATCCACATACAGAATTTATTACAACCAATGTTGTTCCTTCTTGCTTTAAAGTTGCTTCAACCTCCGATGCAGTCAACATCTCCTCAAATCCACCCTCAGTTAATTCTGCTTTCATTGGTAAAACGATCTCTGCTGGATACATAACTGTTTAAATTTTAGACTGCAAACTTAATATTTTACCCAATTCATACAAAATCAGAGAAAGAAATATGCCACAATGACTCTATTTAGAAATAAAACGCGCCATTTTGTCGTATTGATGTTGAATTTTTCTGACTTTATAGTCCAAAAGTTGCTCTGGTATATAGCTTGCTCAGATTTTATAAAACAGCAAATTATGAACTACATGAACCACAACGCAAGTTTACCACGCTTATTTAAAGCCATGGACCAATGGATTGCACAAGATTTACAATCATTCGAGCAAAAAAAAATTGCGAGAAAAGTATATCCAGCAACTAATATTTCAGAAAGCGAACAATCGTATTTCTTGGAGATGATTGCTCCAGGAAGAAATAAAGAGGACTTCAAAATTGAGATCAATAACAACAACCTTGAAATTGTATACGCTCAAAAAGAAGACCAACCAAGCACAAGTGAGTCTAAGTCTATCTTAAAAGAATTCGAGCTTGGATCATTTAAAAGAATCTTCAAGCTAGACGAAAGCATTGAATTAGATGCACTCAAGGCAAGTTATCAAAATGGAGTTTTAAAAATTGTGCTGCCAAAGAAAGTAGTTTCAAAACCTACAGCACGACAAATAGAAATTGCATAAGGAAAAAAGAAGCCCAAAAGCCCGAAATAAAAAGTTTCGGGCTTTTTTGTAATATTTAAATTCGCTTACATACCTATATTAAAAAATCAAATAATGAAATACATTGTAGCGTCTCTTTCATGTTGGATGGCTTGGTTTTTTCTAGGAACTACTGCAACTGCTCAAGCACACAACCAGCCGAAAACACTTCTTTGGAAAATTTCTGGGAAAGGTCTTGAAAAAGACTCTTATTTATATGGTACAATTCATGTAATGTGTCCAAGTGATTTGAAAATAGCAGAAGAAATTAAAGAGCGCTTATACGCTAGTAAATCACTAGTTCTAGAAATGAATCTCTCAGATCCAGCAATTTTAATGAGTGTTCAAAAAGGCATGATGATGAAAGATAGCAGCCTTTCTCAATTACTTGATAGCAAAGCATATAATGAATTAGCAACATCATTATCTAAAGATTATTCCCTGAATATTCAAATGTTCGAGAAAATGACTCCAATGCTAGGAATGAGCATGCTTTTTCCAAAAATTTTGGGCTGTATGCCTTCTAGCTGGGAAATGGAATTGATACAACTTGCAAAACAAAAAAACCTTGGAATTGGCGGACTAGAAACGGGAGAAGACCAACTTAAAGCTATCAATAGCAATTCTTTAAAAAGTCAAGCGAATATGTTGTATAGAACGGCAACACAAAAAGATAGTACTCAAGAGTCATTTCAAAAAATGTTGAGTTTTTATAAAGCAAAAGACCCATATGGTTTATATGAAATGAGTAATCAGACTGAAGGATTTTCTTCAATGGAGACCGATCTCCTTATAAAAAGAAATGTAAAGTGGATACCCGAAATGTCTAAAATGATGAATAAAGAATCTACCTTCTTCGCAGTTGGTGCTCTTCACCTTGCTGGACAACAAGGTGTAATAGAACTTCTAAGAAAAGAAGGTTATACAGTTAGTCCAATCATGTATTAATGAAGATGGATTCAACTGAACAACAGTTTATTCAGCTTTTGGGCGAACACCAAAAGATCATTCATAAAGTATGTAATCTTTATATGAATCATCCTTTGGATAAGGAAGATCTTTTTCAAGAAATTACATTACAGGCGTGGAAAGGATATGCGCAATTCAAAGGACAATCAAAGTTTTCTACTTGGTTATATAGGGTTGCTTTGAATACTGCTATCACCTATTTCAAAAAAGAAAGAAAACAAATACAACAAGTCGATGAAACATGGGCAGGGGAAATTGCAGATTACGGGAAAGAAGATAATGAGCAATTTAATTTAATGTATAAAGCAATTAGCGAGCTTTCAAAAATTGATAAAGCAATTGTTATGCTATATCTAGATGATTTACCGTATCAAGAAATTAGTGAAATGCTTGGAATTAGCCCTAACCATGTAGCAGTAAAAATGAATCGAATAAAAATAAAACTGAAAGAATCAGCCCTTAAATATTCTTCCTCACTCTAAGGACATGTTATGGAACTAGACGATATAAAACATCAAATTAAAAAGGAACTTGAGCAGCCCTCCACTAATCTGGAGAAATTGGCTTTTGAAAAAGCTTTACATACGCCTACCAAGTCAATTCTTGGCAAGATTAAAAAAAGTATGATTCTAGAATTTATACTGAATATAATCTGTATTGGTGGTTTTGCTTATTTCGCCTATACAACTGATCATAAGGGACTTGCTATTTATTTATGGACCTTTGTTGGTGTAGGTATAGTATTCTTATTTATTCTCAGTAAACTTTACCAACAACTATTAGAAGTTGAACAAACATCTGGCAGCATTTTAAAAACGAGACTAGAACAACTTTATACACTTTTGAGGAAATTTGTAAAGCATTATTTCCAAATAACAATGGCACTTATTCCTATTTGTCTAATTTATTCATTTGCTTTAGGATATTATGATGAGCAATACCAATCATCTACCAATAGCACAACAGGTGATTCTATAGAGCCCTACATTGTCATTGCCCTTACTCTAGCTTATATAATAGGTTTCACGTTGTTCATATACTATTTTACTAAATGGTACCTAAGAAAACTGTACGGAAAACACCTAGATAACCTTCAGCATCTATTGGATGAACTAACTGACAATTAAAAAGTACATTTACCCCGATACCTTGTATCTGTAATATTTTGAATTTTCCAAATGCCTTGCTGGCGAACTAATGTAATAAGGTTTACACCACAATGGGTAAAATTCTTTTTGAAATAAAAATTATACGGTGCCCAAACCATGGCCATAGGTGCATCCACTAAGACTTGCTCGAATCTGATTCTTTCGTCCATTTCTCCTGCTTGATAATTACCAATAGATTGAACAAAGCGATCAACAGTCTCTTTTCTGATAATAGTAACACCTTCCCTATTTACTCCAAATGTGTGCATGATAGCACTATCTAAAAAAGCACTTCGAACTTTTTCTTTATTGGCCTCTCGCATGCCATTAAATAATTCAGTAATAACATGCTTAATGCTATCTTCAGTTGACTGAGCATGGATATGAGCACTTGAAAATACTAAGCCAATTACAAGAAACAATAGAAAACGCATAACAATAAATTTTATCGAAGATATCCAAGTATTTTCAACATACTTTGAGCCGATTGTTCTTTAGCATAAACCCAGTCAATCAATTTTCCATTTTTATCTTGCTCAACTATAATGTGCTTAGGCGATGGAATCAAACAATGCTTAATACCCCCGTATCCACTAATTTGATCTTGATATGCCCCTGTATGGAAAAATCCAACGTACAAAGGCTCCTTATTACTTTCGTCTTGTTGATTATTACTATTAATTTTTGGAAGAAACACTTCATTGATATGCTCCTCACTATCATAGTAATCATGACTATCGCAAGTAATTCCACCTAAAACGACTCGTTGATATTCGTTATACCACTTATTAATAGGCAACATCAAAAACTTTTCACCAATTCCCCATGTATCGGGTAATGTTGTGATAAATGATGAATCAATCATATACCAACACTCACGATCATTTTGCACTTTTTCGCCAATAACACTGTATATGTGGGCCATACTTTCTCCTACTGTATAACTGCCAAATTCAGTGTAAATATTTGGCATAGGCACTTTAGCTTTTTTACAAGCCTTCTTAATGTTTCCAACGATCTCATTGATCATGAATTGATAATCATACTCAAATCCTAGTGAATGCTTAATTGGGAAACCACCACCGATATTTATTGAATCTAACTCAGGACAAATTTTCTTAAGTTGACAATAGAGGTTGATGATTTTATTTAATTCACTCCAGTAGTAGATATCGTCTTTAATGCCTTTGTTCAAAAAGATGTGTAACATCTTTAATTGAAACTTCTCTTCGTATCCTTCAATATGATCTACGTAAAACTCTAGAATATCCTTGGCTCTAATACCCAAACGTGATGTATAAAAAGGGAAATTTGGCTCCTCTTCTGCGGCAACTCGAATGCCTAACTTAAATGGCTGTTTTACAGATCTCCTGTAAGCTTGCAACTCCTCTTTGTTATCTAAAATAGGAATCACATTCTTAAACCCTGTATTAATCAACTTTGCTATTCTGCTTGTATATGCTTTTTGTTTGAAACCATTACAAATGATGAAAGTTTCTTTGTTGATTTTTCTTCTTTTGTACAGCTGATTTATGATCTCTAAATCGTATGCGTAAGATGTCTCTAAATGTATATTGTGTTTGAGTGCTTCTTCAACTACAAATGAAAAGTGCGAACTCTTAGTACAATAACAGTAGAAGTATTCACCTTCATACTTGTGCTTTTTGAAGGCATTCGCAAACATTAACTTAGCCTTGTTGATTTGCATACCAATCTTAGGTAGGTAAGTCAACTTCATTGGAGTACCATACTTATCAATCAAACTCTTTACATCAAGTCCGTTGAATTGTAAGTCGCCTTCGTCGTTAATTTGGAATCCTTCTTGTGGGAAGTGAAAGGTTTGATTCACCAGGGAGGTGTAGGTGTTGTTCATTTACAACCGTTATTAGGAGATCATTAATAAGGGCGTAAAATTAGTATAAAAACAAGCAGATTATCCAAATAAGATTTACGGAAAACAAAAA
>ERZ1066133.93-NODE-93-length-47695-cov-8.585894_pt1 | contig 47695 bp, 33 predicted proteins | sample MGYA00382780_ERZ1066133 | MGnify/ENA primary metagenome ERZ1066133 (study PRJEB33369, sample SAMEA5778363) | biofilm metagenome | biome: Industrial cooling water; feature: Water cooling tower basin; material: Biofilm | place: United Arab Emirates | collected... | reverse complement strand
GGCGACGGACGACCGTCGGCCCAACGTAGATGTCGTCCGGGCCGGGCAAGTAGCTCTGCTCGGGGGAGCGGAGGAAGCCGAAGCCGTCGGGCATGATTTCGAGCGTGCCCTCGCCGAACATGAGGCCCTGCTTGGCGGCACGGGCCTTCAGAATCTTAAAGATGAGTTCCTGCTTGGGCGTCTGGTGGAAGTCCGACAGGCCTTCCTTGGTCGCGACCTTGAAGAGGTCGTCGATCTCCATGACTTGAAGCTCGTTGATGCTGATGGCGTTCTTCAGGGCCGCAGGATCCGCGGTCTTTGCGGCCTTCTCGAGTTCAATTGCCTCGCGTTCGAGTTCCTCATCACTCGGGAGCTCGCCGGGATTGAAACGCTGATAGCCGCCATACGACGGACGCGGGCGATCGCCCCCTCCGCCGCCCCCACCACCACCGCCGCCGCCTCCCGGGCCACCGGGACCGCCGAAGCCCATGCCGCCGCGACGCTTCTTTCGCTTGCGACGTCCCCCGCGATCATTCCAGCCGCCACCGAAGTCGCGATTGTCGTGCCCGCCGCCTCCGCCGCCCTGCCACTGGCGCTCCCCTCCCTGCCCGCCGGCACCCTGCTGACTCGTCGCACCGCCCTGCGACCCGGCATCAGAATCGCCGCCGCCCTCGGTGGAGCCACCGGCGTTGGCCTGATGCTGGCCACGATGACCGCCCGAATGACCACCCGAGTGGCCACCGTGATGACCACCCGAATGTCCAGAGCCGTGCGTGCCGGGACCGGGAGGGGAGGACTGCGGACCACCCGAGCCGACCGGACCGTTGTTCTGACGCGCCAGCGTCGACGGCGACTCCGACGGCATGTCCTGGTAGCGCGGGCGCTCGAAGCGGTCGCCCCGCGGCGGAAAGTCCCGCTGCGGACGATCGTTCCGTGGAGCCTCGGTCGGACGCGGGCTCTCGACCTCCCGAGCCGGACGTGTCGATTCAACCGGCGCCTCGTACTTCGGCGCGGCTTTCGGCTCGGCCTTGGGCTCAGGCTTGGCCTCGGCGACCGCCGCAGACTTCTTGGAGTCGCGGCGCGGACCGACGGGGCGGAATTTGCGTTCAGATTTGTCGCTGGACTTGTCGGAGGACTTATCGCCGGAGGACTTGGCCATGAACTCGATACTCCCGGTCGCGGCAGACGTCGCGACGATTCGAACGCGGTATGTGTGAGAAAAGGGGGACCCGCGAGGACTGCGGTTCCGCGGCCCGCAAGCCGCGACAGCGTGACAGATGAGGGAATCGCGAATGTCTCCCACGCTTCGCACGGCGGCCTTCTGGGGAAGGGGCACGTGACGGGCCGGGGACACTCGAAAATCAGGGGAAGTCGCCACGTCGCCGCGAGGCGCTCGGAGGTGGAAGAACAACCTCCGCGTTGGCTGCACGAACTATAGCGTCGGCGATTCCGCACGGCAACTGGATGTTTTTCGCTCGCGACGTTCCGCGGAGTCGATACTCTGTCCACACCGCGTGATGCACAACGCGTCCAGCACGCCGCAGGAGTTCGTCATCCGCCCTTCCGCGGCGGCGATTGTCCTGCGCCCGCTGCCGCTGCTGCTGTTCGCCACTGGACTGTTCGCCCTCGCCTGGTTCATGCCGCCGGGCACGAGAGCCACCGCCTTGATGGCCGCGGCCTTCGTCGTCATCGTCAGCCGCACCGCGTGGGAGGCGATCTGGCGGCAGTGCGCCCGCTACGAACTGACGCCGACACACCTCCGCACCACGCACGGCGTCTTCTCGCGATTCACCGTTGAGATGCCTCTGGCACGCGTCCAACACTGCGTGCTCAGCAAGAGGCTTACCGAACGTCTCGCCGGTGTCGGGACGCTCGGATTCGCCTCCGCCGGGACAGACTCGGTCGAGGCGGTCTGGATCAGCGTGGACGAACCCGAAAGGGTGCTCGAGCGCGTCCGCGCGGCGATCGCGCGTGCGACCGCAGGAGCGCCGAAGCGGGCCGTCGTCCTCGGTCTCGTCGGAGGCATCGGTTCCGGAAAGAGCGCCGTGGCCAGAGCGTTCGCGGCGCACGGAGCGATCGTCCTGGATTCGGACACGCAGGCCAAGGAAACGCTCCGCCGCGAGGATGTTCGTCGAACGCTGGTCTCGTGGTGGGGCGAAGACGTACTCGACGCCACCGGCGAGATTGATCGAAAGAAAGTCGCCGACATCGTCTTCCGCGATCCGTCGCAGCGCAAGAAACTTGAAGAACTGGTGCACCCGCTCGTACGGGCCTCGCGGGCTTCGGTGCTGGCCGAAGCGGCAGCCAAGGGCGTCGAACTGGCTATCGTCGACGCCCCGCTCCTTCTGGAGGCAGGCGTGGACCGCGAGTGCGATGCGGTGATCTTCGTGGACGCACCGCGGGAGCAACGGCTCGCACGCGTGAAGAACCGAGGCTGGAGCGAGGAGGAACTCGACCGCCGCGAGCACGCACAGCGGTCCCTGGACGAAAAGAAGCGTCGATCGCGGTACCAGATCCGCAACGACGCCGATCTGGCTGCTCTCGACCGCCAGGTTGCCGAAGTAGTGACGCGCGTCCGACGCGACTTCGCGCCTCAAGCCGCATCAGCGCTGTGAGACGCGGCACTCGAAGCCGCGTCCGGCACGACGCGGCCCGCGACGGCCGGTGCCGGCCTCGATGAGACAACAACGCGTTCGATGTGGTGCACGCCGCAGTCCGCACACAGCCAGTCGTCGCGCCCGTGCGGACGAACGGCACTCCCGCACTGTGTGCAGTTGGGCTCGGTCGATCGCGCCACGGCGTGGCGACAGCCGCACTCGGGACACACAATCAGGCCGTCGCGGGCTCGCTCCTCCAACCCGTGCAGGCTGTACCCGCAGCGTCGGCACGCTTCGTGAGCCACACGCGGAAGCAGCGCGAGATACAGCCCCACGATCGCGACGATCCCCGCGAAGGGATAAAGCAGCAGCAGCATCGACTCAACCCGCGACATGCCGAAGAACAAGCCGATCTTCATGTACAGCATGGCGACAAAGTGCACGCCGAGCGTACCGAGCGCGACAGCGGCAAAGCCACGCCACATCCGCCGCCACTTCATGGCGAAGTACCACACCACCAGGGCATAGGCGGGAAACAGCATCATGCGCGTGCGTACGCAAAGTGTAACGCCGGCTGGCGGGAATCAGATGCACGAAAGCTCACACCCGCGATTGAAGACCCGCGGATCGGGTAGCGGACCCGCCCTCCGGTGATCGCGTGAGCGAGTCAGTAGTCTCCCCAGGCGCACGCGTGGTGTTCGTTCGGGTTCAGCGGCCGGCCTTGAAGAACGTTCTCAAAGAGTCGTAGATATCGTCGCGTCCGTTGACCTTGCTCGTAATCAGCCGCGGCCCCAGCTCATCGGCCGCACCGTCCTTGAAGGCATCGTTGAGAATGTTGAGGAACGATCCACTCCCGTAGGCACTGGTGACCTGACAGTACCCAAAGAGATTGCAGATGGGGAGCAGTTGCTCCTCCAGCAGCTTGACGCAGAGCCGGTTGTCCGCGTCGGACGAGTTATCGCCATCCGAGAAGTGGAACAGGTACGTGTTCCACGACGCGGGGTCGTAGTGCTGATCGATCAGCTCCTTGCAGCAGTTGAACGCGCTGGAAATGCGGGTACCGCCATCCTCGCGGACGCTGAAGAACGTCTTGCGATCAACTTCCTGCGCCTTCACGTCGTGCACGATGTAGCGGCTCTCCACGCCCTCGTAGTTTCGGCGCAGCCATGTGTCGATCCAGAACGCCTCGAGCCGGACGAGTTCTTTCTGCTCGTCGCCCATCGACCCCGAGACATCCATCATGTAGACGATCAGAGCGTTGCTCTGCGGCTTCTTGACTTCGTTCCAGCTCCGAAACCGCAGGTCGTGGCGGATCGGAACGATGATCGGGTTCTCGGGGTTGTACGTGCCCATCGAGAGCTGCCGCTTCAGCGCCTCGCGATACGTTCGCTTGAAGTGACGCAGCGCGGCGGGACCCACCGGGCGGATGCCGCTGTACTTGTCACGGATCGTCGTGATGCGGTGCTCGCCCCGCGGCTGGATCCGAGGCAGCTTGAGTTCCTCGGCCAGAATGTCGGCCAGCTCCTCCATTGTGACATCGACCTCGAGCAGGTGCCGCCCTTCCTGCTCGCCGCCCTGCCCCTTCTCGCCTCCGACCGACTGCCCCTCTTCGCCCTCGCCCATGCCAACGCCGCCCGAGTTGTCCCCGTAGCGAAACGTTGGGATGTCGATGTCGTGCACGGGGATCGAAACAAAGCGCTTGCCCTCTTTCCCGATGAGCTCGCCGCGGGAAAGGAACTTGCGCAGGTCACGACGGATCTTGCCGTGCACGATCTGGCGGAAGCGCTGATGATCTTGTTCGATCTTGCTGACCATGGCCGCTCCCCTACCCAAGCCGCCCCGTCATTTGGCGCGACAATCCCTCTTCTCCATCGACCGAGTGGCCCGAGTGTCTCGCATCCTGCAAGAACTTTGATAGCCCTTGGCCGACAGCGGCTTCCCGAGACTGATACGGGGGTCCGACGCGGCGGTTCGGACATCCCGCCACCGTCTGAAAACCTTCCGGCGTTTCCGGTCACTTGCGATGCGCTTTCAGCCGGCGGGCAACCCACCACGCACACGCGAGCCCGACCGGTACCGAGGCCGCGACCTCGCCGGCACGATTAAGCAGTTCTGCGGTCAGCCCCTGAGACAGCGACATTCCTCCCCGGAGGAATCCCTCGCCGAGCGTCTCGGTGGTGATTCCCACCGCCCATTCCCGCAGCCCGATCGCGTTCCCACCGATCGGAATCAACGCCGCCGTCTGACTGACGCTCGCGATCGCCGCACAACCGGCAGCGCTCGGCGTGCCGCCCGCCAGGTGGAGCACCAGGGCGTAGCGAAGTCCCCAGACCAGCGAGTCGAGATATCGAAACGCAAACGCCGCCGCATAACGCCAGGCGTGCGGCGTACGCTCGGAACGCCTGAGCCCGATCCACGCGCCGATCGCAAGGAGCGCCGGGCTGCAGAGGACACAAACACGAACGCCCTCGCCGCCCGTGGGCGCAAGGACCGCGAGCGCGATCGCCAGCGCGAACTGAATCCCGAAGCAAGCCGCTCCGACACAGATCGTCTGCAACACGACGACGATGCTGTGCTGCACCGAGATCTGGTTGACCGCGGCGTGGTACGCGACGCGGCCCGCGACACCCGGCTTCAGCGGCAGATAATTCAACAGCCACGCCGCACCGAGAACCGCGAACATCTCGCCAGCACCGACGCGACCGAAACGCCTCGTCAGCACCAGGAAGCTCAGCGAAGCGAACGACAGGCAGACCACCGGCAGCACGATCAGCGGCACCATCGCCCAGCGCCGCGTTTCGATCGCACGCCACGCATCCACGAGCGAACCGGATTGCTTGCCGACAGCCACGCACGCCGCCACGAGCAGCACGACCCCGAGCGTCCACGCCGCGGCGGAGATCCAACGCGAGCGTTCGACGCCGGGGACGATCACTTCGCTGCCTCGACCACCGGATCGGGCAGGAACGACGCCGCCGTGCTCGGCCCGACCGCCGCGAAGCACGGCGCCTTGTTCTCAAGCCGCTCCGCGTGGAGCGTGGCGAACAGCCTCAGCGTCGCGTCATCACTCGCCTTGCTCGCCTCAAGCAGCGGATGCGAAACATCCGCCACCCTCGTCGCCAACACGAGGGGCAGCAGCGTCACGTCCTGCTCCGCGCACGCGACCGCGTCAAAGGACTCAAACGCGTCGCTCTGACGGGCGTGCGGCAAGGTCGCCAGCACGATGGCACGCAGGAGCGGCGAGAGCTTCGGGTACCGCTCGGCGAACGCCCGCGCGATCTGCAGCTTCTCGTCCGCGCCGAGCTTGCGCGTGGCCAGCGGCTCGCCGATCACCAGCGCGCGTGCCGCAGCCGCCAGCCGGGCCACGGAGTTCTCGTTCGCGTTCGCGACCTCGGCTGCAAGTTCCGCCGCGGTCAACGTCGTCTCGCGCAGCGTGGTGCGCACGACAACCGGAAGGTCGGCCTGGACACAGCCCGGCCCCGGATCGATGATGCCTCGCTTGGTGCTCACAAAGCCCTGCACGAGCCGGTACTTGCCCCGGACGACGCCGGTCGCCACATTCTCGCTGAACCAACCCGCGTAGCCGGGATCCGCCCACACGGTTGCTTCGATCGACTCCCCGGGCAACAGGCGCAGTCGATGATCGATGTCCACCACCTCCGGCTTGGCGTGCTTGGCCGTGTCGACGCCCTTGGTATCAAGATTGCAAGTGAACAGGATCCGGCTGTTCATCGGCCTGCTTGAACCAACGCCCATAGGCACGCCCGACAGATTCCGCATCGTCACACGCACCAGCATCGGTGCCAGGGGATCCTGACTGCCAAGCAGCGGCGCCGCCGTCAGCCCAACAAACGTCCTCGGCTGTGAAATGATCTCCTCGACCCAACGGGGCACGGCCGCGGCAAGCTTCTCGAGGCCGTCCGTCATCGGGAAGATGGCTTCCTTCTTTCCGCGGAGCGCATCGAGCAGTGTGGCCGCCATGGCTCCCATGGCGCTCAGCGGGTTCTCGCGCACGATCTGTCGATAAATCTCCCCCGCCTCGCCCGACGACCCGCTCGCCGTAAGGCTCCGGGCGAGTGCGAGCTGGGCCATGTTCGTCGCGACGATCACGCCATCCGGTGACGGTGTGTCCAGCGACCCGAGGAGAGCCCGGAACTTGCCGATCGCCTCCGCGTGCCTTCCCTGATTCGCGTCCATCAGCGCCGCGATGAGCTCCGGTCGGATGTCGCCCGGCTCGATCGGCGATACGAGATCCTCGAGCCCTGAATCGACCTGATCGAGCTGCTGTCCCGTGAACGCTCGAAGGACGGCCAGATCAATCTGGGCGTCCCGCGCGATCGCGCGGGCTTCCTCGATCTTCATCTCCGGCGGCAGTTGGTCCGGGTTCGCAACGTCGCTTCTCATCTTCTCGACCGTGAGCGTCAGATCCGCCAAGGACTGAAGGATGGCCGCCTCGTTCCCCTCGCCGAGGGCCGCCATGCAACGCATCTGTTCGGCGGCTCGCGGCAACCGAACGGCCATCGGGTCGATGATCTCCTCGCCGGGCACGTTCATGACCTTCTGACGGTCCGCGATCTGCTGAGCGCTGAAACGCTCGGTGGCGAGCGCTTTCTCCAGCTCTTCCCGCACCGCCTTCGCCCCCGAGACGTGCCAGGAGAGCATGAACTTCTTCAGCTCCTGCTCGCCGGAAAGAATCGAACCCGCGCCGAGGAGCACCCGCTCGCCCATTTTGTACATGCGGGACGCACCGTTGAAGGCGCCACCGGTGGCGAGCTGCTCCGCCAGCTGCAGATAGATGCTCGAATCGAGCGGGTCGGCGTAGAGCAGATTCAACATCAGCTCCGCCCGCCCCTGAATGTCGCTCACGCTCTCGGAGAAGTACGTGTACGCGAGCAACGCCGCTTCCTTGTTCGTCCCGTCGAGCGCCGTCGCAAGCTTCAGCCGGGCGACGAAGTTGTCCTCATCGCCGCGCTCACGATACAGCAGCGCGCAATCGAGCGCGAGCCGGCTCCGGATCGACGCGTCGAGCCCCCTGCCAGCATCCGACAGAAACCGCTCGTACGCCGCGATCCGACCCTCCGTCGTCTGAATCGCCCCGATCCGGTGCGACACCAGCCGGAGCTGCGCGACCGTGTCGCGAGGGTCGAGTTTCAGCAGCCGCTGCGTTGCCTCGATCGCTGCTTCCTGATCCTCCGCGTTCCATTCGCTCTCGATCTGGCGACGAATCAGATCCGCGTCGCCGGGCAGGTACCGCTGTGCCAGCCGCGTCAGAATCGCCGCGGCCTTGTACTCGCCGGGCCCGGGGTCGGGGCTGAGGCGCAGGTCCAGGAGCGCGAGCCGCGCGATCGATCGACCGGCCTGCTCCGGTGCCGACCAACCGCCTGCGTCAGCAATCACCCCGCTGCGCGACGATCCGATCGGAACGACCTTGCCGCCGGCATCGCCGCTCGACGGCGTTCCTTGCGCCCACGCCGCAGGCCCGCTGAGGCTCGCCAAAGAGACCGCCGCGGTCAGAGCCGCGACCCGCTGGGATCCCACGTCGATGACTCGGTACTTCATGCTCTTTCTTCATCGGACCTCGGCGGTCGGGGCGGCGAATACTCCGCTCCGGATCGAGCCGCCGGAAACGTCTAATCGCTGTAGCCGATCCGGCAGGCCCGGGTTCATGCATCGAGCGATCAGCCGATGATGAATCCCACCCCCGCCGCCAGCAGCGTCAGAAAAACAACAGCCTCGCTGACGCCAGAAACGCGGCGGTCTGTCGCGGGGAACAACCGGTCGGCCACCGCCGCCATGAACACGAAATGCCCGGCGCAGACGGCCCCGATCCCTATCCACAACGCTCGACGGCCCAGCCACGAATCATCGACGACGCCGGTCACAGCCCGGTGCAGCAGCACCAGCCCGACCCCGGCCAATAGCAGTGCCCACGCGGTAAAGAGCAGCGTCCGAAGGGTCAAGACCGCGGCAGGCGTGGGCATGATCAGGCTCCCGCACCCGCGCTGCCGGCTTGGATCGCTTCGGGCTTGAGCACCCCGATATCCGGCAGATTCCGGTAGTACCCGTCGTAGTCAAGCCCGTACCCGACCACGAACTCGCTGGGAATCTCAAAGCCCACGTAGTGCGCATGCACCTCGCGCTTGCGCACCTCCGCGGGCTTCTTCAGGAGCACGCAGATCCGAACGCTCGCGGGCTTCTGCTGCTGCACGAGCTCATCGATCAGGCCCAGCGTCTGGCCGCTGTCAAGAATGTCATCTACCAGCACAACGTGCTTGCCCGCCAGATCCCGAGGCAGTTCACCAGCGAGCTTCGCGCCCTTGCTTTCGACGCTTGTCCCCGGATAGCTCGAGACCGCCACAACGCGCAGGCTGAGCTTGAGGTTGAGTTCGCGAATCAGGTCGGCCGTAAACACAAGAGCACCGGTGAGGATCGGCACAAACACGACCTGTCCCGGTGCGCCCCCACCGTTGCCGAGTTCGTGCTCCAGATCGCGGGCAAGCTCCCTGCCAAGTTCCGCCACGCGCGTGGCGATGGCGTCACGATCGATGAGTATGCGCCCGACATCGGCAACCATGAGAAAAGATATGGAGCCAGCCCGGCTTTGCCTAGCCCGCCCGCACGCCGAACCGTCAGTTCGCCCCGCATCCGCCCGGGTTCTTCCCGCACGGGCAACACCCGCCCGAATGGACGTGACCACCGCCGCCCGTCGCCCCGCCTTTGGGCGCGAACGTCGACATCTTCCGCACAAACCTGCGGCCCTTGCCCGACGGGTCATCCACCGTCGCATCGGCCTGCGACATCGGTCGCATCAGTTCCAGCACCGTCCCGTCCTCTTCGCAAACGTACTCATAGAGCGGCATGGCATTCTCCATCGGATTTCACTACATTTGTACGCACCTGCCACTCGTCCGCCGAGCCCATTATGCCCAAGTGCCCCTCCTGTTCCTTTGACGCCCCCGCCGCCGCCAAGTTCTGCCCGTCCTGCGGCAGGCCCACGAGCAGCGGTGCCGCCCCCGGTTCCGCCGGCGACGATCAGGACATGCTGCAGACGGCGGTCTCCCTGCCGCCGATGACGCCCAAGTTCGCGGGTGACGCCAACACCCGCCCCGGCAACCCAACCGTCCCGCCGACCGTCGCACCGACGGTGCATCCGACCATGACCCACGCGTCGATGCCCGCCGGGAGCATCCATGATCAGGACACCCCCCCGATCAAGCCGACGGTCACCAACGCCGCCCCACCCTCGGTCGCGCCGCCCCGCGATGACCAGATGGCCGCAACCATCGTCAGCCCCAGCCGCGGTGGATCGCACCCCGGAAACGCCGTGCCGAGTTCGAGCACCCCGGTCGGCCCGGCGTCGGTCATCCCCATGCCGATGTCCGCCGACGAGCGCCCCCGCCAGCCGATCGCCTCCGCCGCGATCCGGCCCGCGACCGGCACCGCCATCTTCGCCGGTGCCGAGCTCGGTCGCTTTGTTCCCGGCACGCTCTTCGGCAACCGCTACCGCATCATCGGCCGCCTCGGCAAGGGCGGCATGGGCGACGTCTACCGCGCCGACGACATCAAGCTCGGCCAGCCCACCGCGATGAAGTTCCTGCCCGAGCAGCTGGCCCAGGATCGGGCAGCGCTGCTCCGCCTCGTCAACGAAGTCAAGATCGCTCGCGCCATCAGTCATCCCAACGTCTGCCGCGTCTTCGACCTCGGGGAAGAAGGCGGCCAGAACTTCATCTCGATGGAGTACGTGGACGGCGAAGACCTCGCCAGCCTGCTCCGCCGCATCGGCCGACTGCCCGGCGACAAGGCCCTGCAGATCGCCCGCCAGCTCGCCTCGGGTCTCGCGGCCGCCCATGAGAAGGGTGTGCTCCACCGCGACCTCAAGCCCGCCAACGTCATGGTGGACGGGCGCGGCCACGTCCGCATCATGGACTTCGGCCTCGCGGGACTCGCCGAAGAACTCAAGGGCGACACCGGCCGCGCCGGCACTCCCGCGTATATGGCCCCCGAACAGCTCGCCGGCCGCGGCGTCACAGCCAAGAGCGACGTCTACGCCCTGGGCCTCCTCTTCTACGAGGTCTTCAGCGGCAAGCCGGTCTTCCGCCCCGATTCGATGCAGGATCTCGCCCGCCTGCACAAGCAGCCGATCCCCGCCCTCTCGACCCACGTGCCGGAGATCGACCCGGCCGTCGAGAAGGTCATCATGAAGTGCCTCGAGCGCGACCCCGACCTGCGCCCAGCCTCCGCGCTCGCCGTCACCCAGATGCTCGGCGGCGATGCGCTCTCCGCTGCACTCGAAGCGGGCGAAACCCCCAGCCCCGAACTGGTCGCCGCGTCGGGCTCCAGGGGCGCGATGCCCGTGCCCTTCGTCGCGGCGCTGCTGCTCGCCGTCGTGCTCACCATGTTCGGCGTCGCCACCATGAACTCCAAGGTCAAACTCTTCGCGAGCACGAAAATGGAGTTCGCGCCGATCACGCTGGCCGACAAAGCACGCGAAGCCCTTCGGCAGCTCGGCCACACCCGTCGCGGCACCGACAACGCGTTCGGCATCGAGGAGATCCGGCCCGAGCCCGTCGAAGGACAGCCCACCCCGCCGCCCCGCATGCGTTTCTGGTATCGCGAGAGCGACCGACCGATCCCGCCGGGCGCCGGAGGCGTCGTGACTCGGCAAAACCCGCCGGTCGCCGCCGTCGGCGAACGCACGGTGCTGATGGACCTCCGCGGAAACGTCATCGAGGTGGTCGCGCCCGTCGCCGGGGCCATCTCGACCACCACGCTCAGCGAGGCCGAGATCGGACGCATTATCGAACTGACCGACGCCGACAAGGCCCGGCTCAAGCCGATGGACTCAAGCGACTTCGCACCCGGCGTCTTCGCCACCGCCCGCCAGTCCTACGAGAGCTCACGCAAGGGGGCTGTCGCGGGGGCATCGCCGATCCGCGTGGATATCGCCAGCGTCGGCAACGCCGTGACCTTCCTCTCCGTGCGTGACGGCCGCGCCCCGAGCAACCCCGTCGCCGCGCGGGCCGATTCGGGCGAGGGCAACTGGATCGTGGCGGCGACGCTCGGTCTGATCATCCTCGCGCTACACGCCGTGCCGCTCTGGATGGCGTCGTGGAGCGTCCGGCAAGGCAAAGCCGACCGTCGCGGTGCCACTCGGCTCGCCGTACTCACTTTCGCGATCTCCTCCCTCGCGTGGCTCGCCCGATCGCACTACGCCCCTGATCCGGGCGCACTCCTCGACACCGCGATCCCGGCTCTCAGCTTCTCCGCGTACCTCGCGGCGATGGTTTGGATGCTCTACGTCGGCCTCGAGCCGATCATCCGTAAGCGCTGGCCCACCAGCCTCGTCAGCTGGTCGCGCCTGCTCGGCGGGTCGCTCATCGACCCGATGGTCGGTCGCGAGATCCTCGTCGGCTCGTTCCTCGGCGTCGCGTGGATGCTGGTCATCCAGGGCGTGGCATCGTTCGCCGCCCGTGGCGGGACGCCCGCGGCCCTCGGCATCAACGAACTCACGCTGATGGGCCCGCTGCCGGCGATTTCTGTCGTCCTGTCCGCGCTCATCTCGGCGATCCTGCTCACACTGACGATCACCTTCGTGTGCACGCTGCCCCGGTTCCTGATCAACAACCAGGCATTCGCCGGGGCCGCGATCTTCGCAGTCCTTGTGATTTTCTTCGCGATGGCGGCGATGATGCAAACCGGCGTCGCCGGCAGTCCGATCATCGTGGCCGCGGCGCTGCTCGCGGGCGCCGTTGCGGGTTTCGTGCTCACACGCCTGGGACTGCTCACCCTGCTCAGCGCCTTCTTTATCGCCGGCGTCCTCTCGGCCTTCCCCGTCTCCATCGGCGGCGGATGGACCGCGAGCTATTCGATCCTCGCCATGTTCATCGTCGTCGCCGTCGCCGGGCTCGGCGCGTTTGCGGCACTGGGCCTGAGGCAGAACAAGGCCGCACGGGCAATCGGCTGAGCCTCGATTCGGAGGCGGCCCGGCCATCCCGCCCGTACCTCCGAACTGCGTCGGCGACACGGACGCGACGCCTCCGACGCCGAAGGCGGAACGAACCGAAGGCAGAAAAAGCCAGTTCCATGCACGCTCATCTCGTCCAACTCGACATCGCATGGGAAGACCGGGCGGCCAACTACCGCAAGGTCGCCGCTCTCCTCGACGCCGCCCCGCCCTTCCCGGGCGATCTCATCGTCCTTCCCGAGATGTTCGACTCCGGCTTCTCGTTTCGGCTCGAAGTGAACGCCGATCGCGACCAAAGCACCCTGCGGTTCCTGCGCGATCTGGCCATGCAGTACCGTGCAACGGTGCACGGCTCCCGCACCGTATTGGACGCCGCCGGGCGTGGGCTCAACCGCACCACGGTCATCGGGCCGGACGGGTCCACGCTGACCGAGTACGACAAACGCCACCCGTTCTCGCTGGGTCCGGCCGGCCAGCGGGAGTGCGACGCCTTTGCCGCGGGCGATCGCTGTGTGACGTACTCGTGGCACTGCGGCGATCAGTCGATCGCGGTCTGCCCGGCGATCTGCTACGACCTGCGCTTCCCGGAGCTGTTCCGCGAAGGCCTGAAAGCCGGTGCCGAAATGTTCGTCGTCCCCGCCAACTGGCCCGACACCCGCACCGCCCACTGGCGTGCCCTGCTCACGGCTCGCGCGATCGAGAATCAAGCGTTTGTGCTCGGCGTGAACCGTGCAGGGACCGACCCGGCGCTGCGGTACCCCGGCGCGTCGATGGCCATCGATCCCTTGGGTGTCACGCTCGCCGAAGCCGATGCACGCGAGCAGGTGCTCCGCGTCGAGATCCCGCGGCGGACGCTCGACGACTGGCGGACCCGATTCCCAGCGTGGCGGGAAGCATGAACAGCGCGCGAGTCTGAGGCATAGTCAAACCTCATCGCTCACCCCTTCCCGCTCACTCCTACCCCTGCCCCGCGACCTTGTCGACCTCTTCCAGCGTCGTGATCCCCTCGGCTACGAGCTTCCAGCCGAACTGGGCGAGCGTGGTGAACAGACCTTGCTCAATCACCTTTTTCATCGCGGCGATCGTCGGGTCTTTCAGGATCACATCGCGGAGTTCGTCGTTGAAGTCGAGCAGCTCGTAGATCGCCCGGCGGCCGCGGTAGCCGGTCTTCAGACATCGCGGGCAGCCGGTCGCCACGAACATCTCTTTCTTCCCCGCGATGAAGCGCCCCAGCCGCGTGGCCTGCCCCGGCGAGATCGGCGCTCCGCGCTTGCAGTTGTCGCACAGCACGCGGACCAGTCGCTGGCCCAGCACCAGGTCTAGCGCGTTCGCGACCAGGTACGGCTCGACCTTCAGGTCCAGCAGACGGAACGTCGCCGAGATCGTGTCCTTCGCGTGCACGGTCGAGAAGACCAGGTGCCCGGTCATCGCGGCTTGCATCGCGGTGCGGGCCGTTTCCTCGTCGCGGATCTCGCCGACGAGGATGACGTCTGGATCCTGGCGCAGCACGCTGCGGAGCAAGCTGCTGAAGTTGTTTCCCTTGGAATCGTCGATCGGAATCTGCGTGACGTTACTGATCTGATATTCAACCGGGTCCTCGATCGTGACCACGTTGCGGGATTCGCGGTCGATGTCGCGGAGCGCGGTGTACAGCGTGGTCGTCTTGCCCGAGCCCGTCGGCCCGGCGACGAGCAGCAGCCCGTGGTCCTGGGACGTAATCCGCTTGAGCCGATCGGTCATGTACCCCGCCATGCCGAGGTCGTGGATCGACTTGGGCAGGGCGCGATCGTCGAGCACGCGGAGCACGAGCTTCTGGCCGTACACCGAGGGCGTGAAACTCACGCGATACTCAACCCGCCGGTCGCTGAACTTGGCCGAGAAATGCCCTTCCTGCACGGCGTCCCGCGCCGCTGTTCGCATCTGACACGCGGTCTTGACCAGTCCGTACACGAGTTCGCCAACTCGACCCGGAAGCGTGCCGATGCTCACCATCTGCCCGTCCACCCGCAGCCGCAGGTGATACGCATCCGACTTCGGCTCGATGTGGATGTCCGTCGCCCGCGACTTGCTGGCCAACTGCAAGAGCAGCCGCACCGCCGCCGGCCCGTCGCTGCTCCCCGCCAGCGCCGCCGACGGCCGGCCGCCCGCTTCGATGATCGTCAGCGACTCGATTGCCATGTCCTTGGGCGGCAGAGCCTCGATCACCTCGATGAGCTGCGCGACCCACGACTTGTCGTCCGCGTCCTCCTCCGGCACGGCATGATCATCCGCCGACTCCACAAGCCCGGCCCGATCACTCTCCGAATCCTCCGTCATCACAAACTCGTGGGCACCGATCCGCAGCACATCGCCGGGATTCAGCCGAATCTCCTTCACACGCTGGTCGTTCACCTTGGTGCCGTTGCGGGAACCCAGATCGCGCACACTCCAGCCGCCGACGCCGTCCGGCTCCACCGCGCAGTGAAAACGGCTCGCCAGATCGTCCGCGATCGGAATCGTGTTGTCCGGATGGCGACCGATCGTCACGGGCTCCTTCCCGAGCCGGATCATCGCCGCGCTGCCACGGATCGGTTTGAGGTAGTACGAAGCCAAAGGACGCGATTCCCTCCGGACAAACATTGCCCAACAAACGCTGCGGACCTCTTCGCCGCAGTGTAACGACCGAGCAGGGATGGTGTTTCCTACACTCGCCCGCGGTTTCCACGGCAAGCGTGGCCCCGCACGCCCCGCGGCAACGAATCCGGAGACAAAGCGTCTCCGGTTCCGTCCGAGCCGCAGGAAGTGCCGATTCTCGGTCTCAGCGGCTGACGGAATCTGCACTTTGTTCTTCGTGCTTTCCCTGCTCCGCTGCCCACCTGCACCCCTTTCCCCTTCCCCTCATGATCGACCTCCGCCAACTCCGCGAGACGCCCGCCCGCTTCAAGAACGGCGCCAAGGCCAAGAACATCCACGTCGACATCGACCGCCTCCTGACGCTCGACGAGCAGCGCCGGGCGCTCATGACCAAGATCGAGACGCTGCGGGCCGAGCAGAAGAAGATCGAAAAGGATCTCGGCCCCCAGATCGGCAAGCTCAGCGGGGCGATCAAGAAGGCCAGCGGCGACGAGGCCGCGGCGCTCCAAAAAGAACTCGACGCGATCAAGGCCAAGCCCGCGGCACTGAAGGATCAGATCGCCCAGGCCGAGCCCGCGCTCGCCGCGATCGAGCCCGAACTGAACACGCTGCTGCTGCAGGTTCCCCTGCCCCCCGACAGCGACGTGCCCGTCGGCAAGGACAGCAGCAGCAACGTCGAGATCAAGCGCTGGAGCCCCATCGGCTACGACCTCGCCAAGACCTTCGAACAGAACAAGGGCTTCAAGCCCAAGACGCACCAGGAAATCGTCCGCGATCTCAAGCTCGCCGACTTCGAGCGCGGCGTCAAACTCGCCGGCACACGCTCCTACGTCCTCACCGGCTGGGGCATGCGCCTGCATCTCGCCCTGCTCCGCTACGCCACCGACTTCATGACCGACAAGAACGGCTTCACGCCCGTCAGCGTGCCTGTGCTCGTCCGCGAAGAGGCCATGATCGGCACCGGCTTCTTCCCCGCCGGGCGCGAGCAGGCGTACCACATCCCCGAAAGCCAGCGCGGCAACCCCGACGCGGATCCGGCCAAGGAAGGCCAAAAGGAAGGTCAGTCCGGCTACGACCTCTTCCTCACCGGCACCGGTGAAGTTGGCCTGATGGGCTTGCACCAGGGCGAGATCCTCGACGAGAGCGTGCTTCCCTTGAAGTACGTCACGGTCTCGACCTGCTTCCGCCGCGAAGCGGGCGCGGCGGGCAAGGACACCGCGGGTCTTTACCGCATCCACCAGTTCGATAAGGTGGAGCAGGTGGTGATCTGCAAGGCCGACGAGGCCGAGAGCCGTGCGTGGCACAAGAAGATGATCGGGTTTGTCGAGGACCTGCTGCAGGGCCTCGAGATCCCCTACCGCTTGCTGCAGTGCTGCACCGGCGACCTGGGCCCCAAGAACGCGGACATGGTGGACATCGAGTCGTTCATGCCCGGCCGCGGCGAGGCCGGCCCCGACGGCCGCCCGCTCGGCGACTTCGGCGAAACGCACTCTGCGAGCCGCCTCTACGACTTCCAGTGTCGCCGCCTGAACATGCGATACCGCAAGGCGGTTGAAGGCGGCAAGACCGAAACCGTCGTCTGCCACTCGCTCAACAACACCGTGCTCGCCAGTCCCCGCTTCCTGATCCCGCTCCTGGAGAATCACCAGAACGCCGACGGCAGCGTGACGATTCCCAAGGCGCTTCGTCCGTATCTGGGTGGTGTCGAACGCATTACACAGTAGTTGCCGCCGTCTTCTGAATCGGAACACACATGCGGTTCACTCGGGTCCGAAGACTTGCGGCTCCGGATTTGGTCGAGGGTCTCACGTCAATCATCGAAGGCGTGCAGGCCAAAGGGCTTCGCGTGCCTGCAAACTGCCGTCTTAGTCGCCATCTGTCGTTTCTTCGAAATTGGTCTGAGTCTTCTTCTCCGGGCATCGTTCAGGCTCGGCTCATAGAGCTTCGCTCCGTCATGCGGGCTGCGATTGATCTGAATGAGTACGTCGACATTCTCAATGAGCTAGATCACGACATGGAAGAATGGCGTGAAAAACTAGAGATCAGTCTTGGTGGACAACCCCTCCCGGGCAAAGAGAAGAAGACAACGGCTCGCGATGCTCAGTTCGAGCTATTTCTCGCGGCGTCCTTGAGACGGGCGGGCTATCGCGTCCATCCGTTTCCGGTCGTCGATCCAACAAAAGGGTGTCCAGACCTATTGGCTCGCCGAGGACCATTCGAGTTCGCCATCGAAGCGAAACGCGTGGGAAGCCGCGAGAGTCTGGACAAACGAATAAAGGAAGCCTTTGGACAGTTAGTCGGCGGAGGGCGTTGCGGTTACATAGCGATCGAGGCGTCTCGCCTGCTGAATAAGTCGGACAACATCGTCAGTTACCGTGGCTTCTACGCGGAGACCAGCCCGCTCTTCAACTCGCTATGTGAGCTCGAGGCCAGTTGCGATAAGACGATCTCTGCACTACAACCCCGCGAGCAATTGCTGGGGATCATATGGCGAGCATCGCTTGGATCGAGCGACAGCGCCGCACGAGTCCCACAAATCGCTTCAAGCTTCTACGTCTCTTGCACGAATCGTCCGCTTCGTCGTGACTCCACATACTGGACGCTAGCTCATCGCTTAGCGAATCGAGATCGCAGCACCGCTGCGATCACTTACTTGAACGACTAGTTTCGGGGCAGCTCGCCCCCAGTCGCATACCCAAGATCCAACGTCGCCCCCGGCACCACCGGCCGATCGACGCCGCCCGCCTGCTCCGCACGACGCCGCAGATCGCGCACCAGCTTCGCCAGTTCACCCCGCAGCGGCGCGGTAAACGTCATCCGCTCATTGCGAATCGGGTGCGTGAACGACAGGGAGCACGCGTGCAGCGCTTGCTGCGTGATCGTGTGGGGCGTGCCGTCCTCAACCAACTCGTACGCCTTCCCGCCGTACATGTCGTCGCCGACGATCGGATACCCGGTGTGCGACAGATGCACGCGGATCTGGTGCGTTCGGCCGGTCTTGAGTTCGAGTTCGACGAGCGAGTGGAGCAGGGGAGCAGTGGAGCAGTGGGGCAGGGATTTGGGGTCTCGCGCCTGACTCGCACCGTCCGCTTGCTTCCATCCCGCCGCCACCCTCGGCATCGCACCTGCCGTCTTGTCCGCACCCCCTGCCCCGCTGCCCCCCTGCCCCACTGCCCCACTTCCACCATACCTCTCCCGCACCCGGCAGATCGTCACCGACGGCTTGCCCAGTTCGTCGTGCCGCACGACGTACTTCTCGCGATACCCCTTCTCGCGCGACGGATGCGGCCCGATCGGCAGGTCGATCACGTCGGCCTCGGGCTCGACCCAGCCTTGCACGACCGCCAGGTAGCGCTTGTCCACGCGCCGATGCTCGAACGCGTGCCCGAGTTTCCAGTGCGCCTCTTCGCTCTTCGCGAACACGATCACGCCGCTGGTGTTGCGGTCGAGCCGGTGCACCACGCCCGGGCGAGCGAACTCCGTGCCCACGCTCGACAGATGCCCACCAAGCGTGCTTCGAAAGCGAAAGTGATACGCCAGCGCGTTCACCATCGTGCCCCTGTTGTGGCTGCGGGCCGGGTGCACGATGATGTCCGGGCTCTTGTTGATCACGATCAGGTGCTCGTCCTCGTACAGCACCTCAAGCGGGATGTCCTCCGGCTGGATCTCCGTCGGCGGCGGAGGCGGCACCACAACCTCGACAATGTCACCCGCGTTCAGCTTCGTCGAAGACTTGGGCGCCCGCCCGTTCACCTTCACCCCGCCGTCGTCGATCAGCTTCTGCAGCTGGTTGCGGCTCATGAACGTGATGCGGTCGCAGAGGTACTTGTCCAGCCGCTTGTCGAGATCGCGCAGCAGCTTGAACCGCACGGTCCGCGCTGCGACCGCTTGCGGCGTCGTCAAAGCCGCTTCGTCGAAAGCCTCCTCGCCGTCGTCGGCGTCGCCCGCCGGCGTTGAAGGGCCCCCGACGCTCGCCGCGATCGCCCGCTCGAGCGCCGCCGGATCGACCTTCCCGCCCGGAGTCACCAGCGGCCCGGGATCCCATTTGCCTTCTTTCCCGCCGACCGAGATCTCAACCGCTTCGTCCGCGCCATCGCCCCCACCGCGATCGTCGCCGCTTCCGCGGGCCGTCGGCTTCGCACGGTGCATGTCGTTTCGATCACGCGACATCGCGCCACTCCGCTGTCGCGTTGGTATTCAGTTCTTCGGCTGCGCAGGCTCCGCCGGCTTCTCGGCGGGCGCTGTCTCCGGTGTCGCCGGCGGCTGCGGCCCGGCCGGTTCAGCCGGCTGGGGGGCCGCCGGTCCAATCACCGCACTCGTGCCGGGCGCATCGACCGTTGGAATCGTGATGTTGTCCGCCGGCTTGGGATCTTCCTTGAACGGCGCCGGCAGCGACGCCTTCGTCGGCAGCTTCGCCACGGCGATCACCTTCGGCAGCGACGCGATGCGGCTCTCGGCGACCTCGATAAAGTGCTTGAACTCAGAGCCAGCCGACGCGATCGACTTCACCTGTTCGTACGCCGCCTTGGCCTTGTCCGCGTCGCCCCTGGATTCCGCGACGCTCGCCAGTCCGAACAGCCCGCCCAGACGCAGCAGCGTCTTGCTCGGGTCGTTCGCCGAAGACTCGATGACCAGCCTGTACTGTTCCTCGGCGCTGGCAAGGAAGCCCGCGCGATCCTCGGCCGTCAGCTCGTCACCGACTTCCTTGACGGTGCCGTCGGCGTTCACGTCCGCCCCCGGCTTCACGCCCCGGATAATGGCCCGCATGTACGCATCGCCGGCCTTCAGGCTCGCCAACTCACCGACGCTGGCCACGCCGCGGTACCTCGCGGCAACCGCCTTCAGCGAATCCGGACTCGGATTCGCCCCCGTCGCCGCTTCCGACAACTCGCGGAATCCCTCAGAGAGCTTGGTTGTCTGCCTGTCCTTGTACTGCTTGTAGAAGTAGTTGCCGCCCACGATCAGGGCGACGACCACGAGCACCGGTGTGCTCCACTTGGCCAGGAAATCGATGAAGTCCTGATTCAGCCGCGATTCTTCAAGACCCGCGCGCTCGCGGATCTGGATGTTCTTTTTCTCTTCCATGCGATCCTCAAACCGGTCGGCGATCCAGCCCGCCCGGGTCGATCGCCCGGTGCTCGGCAAGCGCTAAGTCTATGGGCGGTCACTTCCCCGTTCGCTCCCGCTCACGCCCCCCAGAATCGCCACGGACCGGGATCCGACAGGGCCACCTCCGGAACCAGCGCCCGCCGCATCGCCGCCACAAGCCGCTCCAGCCCCTCTCCATCACGGCAGCTCAGCCGCACGTCCGCACCCCATCCCGGTTCGCCAAGGTCGCGCCGCAGGCACACCCGCAGCCGGGACGCCGCACCGTGCATCAGCGGCGGATGCGTCGGGTCGCCGCAGTCCAGAACGAGATCCGCACCATCAGCAATTCGCCGTGCCTCGGCGACCGCTTCGAGCTCGACACCATCGCTTCCTGGATCCAAGCCTTCCCGAACGCCCGGCGTGTCGATAAAGCGAACCCACAAGCCACCGATATCGAGCATCACCCCGACGTGATCTCGCGTCGTTCCCGGCTCGTCCGCCACGATCGAAACGCTCCTCCCCGCCAGCGTGTTCAGCAGCGTGCTCTTGCCGATGTTGCTCGCGCCGACCGCCGCCACCAGCGGTGGATGGATCAGTCGCATCAACACCCGATCGCGTGCGGCATCAGACGCAGCCCCCGGCGCCCGCCAGCGCCGCGGCTGGTCGAGCAGCAGCCCGATCGCCAGCGGACTCGCCGCCCGCGCCAGCGCCTCCAGCATCCGAGCCTCGACCTCATCGACCGCTTCCGGATACGCGTGAACCGGAGCGATGTCATCCGCCCGCCGAACTCCGCGTCGCTCCAGGGCCCCGCACAGTTCGCGCACGACGCCCGTCCCACCGTGCGGCATCAGCCACGCGACCCGATCGCCCAGCCGGGCGACCAGCCCGCGATCAATCTGCAGCAACTCGCGAAGCACGCACACGCCGGACGGCACCACGCCGAGATCCAGCCCCGCGAGCGTCCGCTCAATCCCCCCCGTTGCATCGAAAATCTCGACGACCGCGACCGCCCCCACCGCCGTCGGTGTCGCGAGCCGCCAGCAGGCACCGCGGGGCTGGCCCGGATCCTGATTCACGATTCCAGATCACCTTCTTCCGCGGCCCGACGGCACACCTCCGCCAACCCGAGCATCTGCAGGTCCGTCACGATGCGATCCACCGTCGGATCTCCGTCCAGCACGCCGGCGTCACCGCCGGTCGCGATCACCGGTGGGAACGCCTGATAGTGTTCGGCGAACTTCTCCACGGTGAATCGCACCAGCCCGATGAGCGCGTTCGTCACGCCCAGCCGCATCGCGTGCGCCGTGTCCTTGCCGAACACCCCGCGGTCGGGTTTCGGCAGTTCGTACGCCAGTTCCGGTAGCCCGCTGGTCTGCTGGTGCATCGCCCGCAGCATCATGCGAAGTCCCGGCGCGATCACCCCGCCGTGGAATGTGCCCTCCCCGTCAACGAAATCGACCGTCACCGCCGTGCCCGCATCGACCACGATGCACGCCTCGTTCAACTTGGCGTACGCACCGAGAGCGTCGAGCAGCCGATCCTGCCCGACGGTGCTGGCGTCATCAAGCGTGTGCTTCATGGGAATCTCAAGATCCCGCCCGATGACGTACACGTCGCCCTCGCCCGTCAGCAGCGTCTCGAGTTTCTCCGACGCCGGCTTGTTCACGCTCGCGATCACGAACGCACGCCCCGAGTACCGGGCCTTGAGCTGCTTCGCCGCGTTGGCAACCGCCGCCGGATCGGCATTATCGATCGACTGCGGGTCGTGGATCTCGGCGCCGGCGACCCAGGCGACCCGCGTGCGGCTGTTCCCAACGCAGAGCCCGACCACCGCAACCTGGTTCTCCGACGCATCCGACTGGCGCTTCGCTTGGTTCATCGCCCCAGCGTACGCCGCTCGGTCGCAATCGCTTCGGGGCCGCCGTAGACTCGCACACCGCATCCCCGCGGCACCCGGAAGAAGGAGACCGTTTGCCCCGCTGCAAGGCCGATCCCAGCATCGAGCGCGTCGAGAACGACGGCTTCAAGTTCCCGCTCGGGGTCTATCCCGTCGAGGAGATGACGCCCAAGGCCGGGTACGCCTCGTTCTTCGAACCCGCCGACGGCGGCGAGGACGCCGAGGCCACCACCGAATGGGAAGAGTGGCCCGACCGTTACGTCTTCGACATCGTCGTGAGCGCCGAGCGCGTCGAGCCGCTCTGCCGCATGCTCTTCTCCCTCATGCCCGGGCGGGTCTACCCGATCCTCGATGTTCTCGGCCAGGACGCCTATCGCGAGATCGATCCGTACATCTCCTACGACCTCATCGGCCTCGACCGTTTCCTCGATGACGTGCGTGAGTACCGCGATCTCTTCTACGAAGACGGCATGGTCGGCTTCGGCGCCATGAGCGAAGACCCGTTCATGTACGTCTTCGTCGACGAACACAAAATCGTCACGGTCCGCGTGCAGCCGGAATACAAGGAACGCGTCGAGAAGATCCTCGCCGCCTTCGACTGCGAAGAGAACCCCGAACCCGCCGGCGCCGACAGCGCGGCACACGAGCACCGCGGGGTCCTGCTCTCCGACCGCTCCGCCGACGGCATGCGCTTCGAGGAGATTGTCGAATCCCTCAAAGACGAGTGGCGGCTCCTGCTCAATGTTGATGCCGACCAGAATCTCGACGAGAGCGGCAAGGATCTGGGCGTCACCCCCTGGCGCCTCGTCATCCGCTTCGACCCCGAGGATCGCTCGATGGCCTCCTACGTCGAAGTCGCACTCGCCGCCCCGAACCTCCGCGAGGCGGAGGAGAACGGCATCGACGCCGCTGCCCGTCTGCTCGGCGACGTCGACCCCGACACCCACCAGCCCTCCATCGTGGCATCCGACCGGTTGAGCCGAGAACAACTGGCCGACCTCCTCAAGACCGCGGCGACCAAGCGACGCACCCGCACCAAGCGTGCCGCCGGCAAGCCCGTCAAGGCCGAGGACTTCGACGTCGCCCCCCCGCCCAACGAAACCGAACCGCTCAAGGCCGGCCAGATCTGGCTCGCCCGGGTCGTAAGTTGATGTCCGACAGGCATCTACGCCACCTGAACGCCCCCCGATCAAACCCGGAGTCCCCGCCCGATCGCCAAGGCTCTTGCGTTTACCCGGCCGATTCAGTATGTTGTCCCGCAGTTCCCGGATTTGCTCAACCGGTCGTACCGGTGGTGCGAAAAGGGACGCACGGCAGGCCTACCCGCGCGGGCAGGCGGTGCCGAGACGCGCCGGGCGAAGCGGGTTCGTAACGGCGCAGGGCGACACGACGGCGCAGCCGCGCCGACGGAAGCCCACCACCGGCTCGACCGGTCCTCGTGAAGAACATTGAGTCGTCCGATGGGGCCCTCGGGCCGACTCGCAGAGTGACTTGTCGTGGGGAGCGGTCGCGTCGCCGAATCGACGCCGCCGCCGTTCGTCGATCCGGCGCGGGCTCGCGGGTCAAGCCCCCAGAATCGCGCCGGTCGGCGAGAAACACGTGAGCGGAGTTGCTACATTCCGCACCTGACTTTGCAGCCCGACGGGTGAACCCGCCGGGCCGAACGCTCCGGAGCAGCATGATGAAGAGCCATCGGATCGGTCTCATCGCCTCGACGTCGATTCTCGCCACGCTCGCCGGCACGGCGCACACGCTCGCCGGTCAACCGGCGTCGGCCGCCGTCGCCTCCCCGAGCGCCGTGCTCGATGCGGCGACGCGGGAACTCTCCAGCGGAAGCGCCGTCCGCGCCCGCGAGATGCTCCTCAGCGCCAGCAGCCTCAACATGACCGAGAGCGAGCGGACCCGCTCGATCGAACTCCTCCAGCAGGCCGACGACAAGATCCGCGCGATGGATCCGCGCCAGGTCTCGCTCGACCGCGCCCGTGTGGCCCTCGACGGCGACGACCTCCGAACCGCCGAGCGCCTCGCCTCGGCGCTCAACAGCACCGACGCCGGACCGAACCGCGCCGCCGCCCAGAATCTCCTCACGCAGATCGGCAACCGCAAGTCGTCGCTCGCCAAGCTTGTGGACAACAAGCTCGCCGCCGCCCAGACCGCCGCCGACGCGAAGGACTTCTCCCGCGCCAAGGGCCTCGTCGAACTTGTCAATAAGTGGAACGTCGAACTCTCGCCCACGCAGGCCGACACCGTCGACGTGCTGCGCAGCCGCATCGTCGCCGCAGAACAGGAACGCGGCCGCGCGTTCCGCGCCGACGCCGGAGAGACCGTCGTCGCCGCCGCGATGCTGGCCGAGCCGGGCGTGATCGAACGCCGCGAGCCCGAGCCCGCCGCTCAGCAGGTCATCGCCTCAGCCGCCACCACGACCGCGGCCGCTGCCCAGCCCGCCGCCGGGGAGGACCCGGTTGTGGCGGCCCGGCGCACCGAGGCGACGAACCTTCTGACCGAGGCCGAGCAGGCGTTCAACGACAGCAAGTACAACGAGGCGCAGACGAAGTTCAGCCGCCTCCGCACGCAGTTCCGCGAGTTCCTCTCCGCCGAGCAGTCAAAGCAGGTCGACGACCGCCTCGCCGAAGCCCGCCTCCGTCTTCGTGGCAACTCGCCCGACGGCCGCGACCTGCAGGGCTTCATCGAGCAGGGCACCGTGGCCCGTCAGCAAGCGCAGGCCGAATTCGACAACCAGCTCGTTCAGGCGGCCGACTCGCTCAAGAGCGGCGACACCATCCGCGCTCGCGACGCCGCTGCCCGCGCCCGTCTCATCCTGAACTCCAACCGCGAGCGCTTCGCGGAAACCGAGTTCCAGACCATGCAGACCAAGGTCTCGGATTTCCTGAAGCTCGTAGATGCCGAGGAGCAGAAGCTCGCCGCCGCTCGCGCCGAAGACGCCGCACGCCGAAACCTCGAAGCGACGCAGCGCACCGCAGCCGAGGGCGCCCGCGAGCGCGACCGCAAGATCCGAGAGGCGATCGACCGCGTCCGCGCGCTCCAGGTCGAGATGAAGTACGACGAGGCTCTCCAGGTCGTCGATCAGATCCTCTTCCTCGATCCGATCAACCCGACCGGGCTGCTCCTCCGCGACGTCCTGACCAGCGCCCGCATCTACAAGACCTGGGCCGAAACCAACCGCAAGCGCAGCATCGCCATCGCCGATCAGTCGCTCGACAACCAGCAGGCGACGATGTTCAGCCGCGACATCGTCAGCTACCCCGAGGACTGGCCGACCGTCATCAAGGACCGTGGCGAGCCCGTCACGCTCGCGGAGCCCGTTGAGACGCGCCAGGCGCTGGCGACCCTCTCCAACACCCGCCGGCCCGTCGATTTCACCGAGACTCCGCTCGAAAAGGCCCTTGACTGGGTCTCCAAGGCCGGCAGCCTCCGCATGGACATCGACTGGCCGTCGCTCGAGCGCATCGGCGTCAACAAGGACACGCCGGTCACGGCGAATCTGTCCACCATCCGCCTCGACCACCTGCTCGACTTGGTCGTCCGCAAGGTCAGCCCCGACCCGACCAGCGCCGCCGCCTGGGAAGTGCAGGACGGCATCCTCCGCGTCGCATCGGCGGAAACGATCAACCGCAGCACCCTGATGGTCATCTACGACATCAAGGACCTGCTCATCGTCATCCGCGACTACAGCGACGTCCCCCAGTTTGACCTCAACGCCTCGCTCCAGGCCGCGTCCTCGCGCGGCGGTGGTGGCGGCGGCCAGAGCCCCTTCTCCGGCGGAAACCAGGGTCAGAACCAGCAGGGCGGTCCGACCCAGGAAGAACTCACCGACGAGCTCGTCCGTCTGCTCACCGAGCAGGTGGACCCGGACAACTGGCGCGAGAACGGCGGATCCGTCGGTTTCGTCAGCCGCTACAAGGGCAACCTGCTCATCACCCAGACGCCCAAGAACCACCGGGCCATCGGCGCTCTGCTCCGTCGCCTCCGCGAGATCCGCGCGATGCAGGTCAACTCCGAGGCCCGATTCCTGCTCGTCTCCCAGGCGTTCTTCGAACAGATCGGGTTCGATGTCGACCTCTACCTCAACGCCGGCCTGGGCGACCTGAACGACCGCGTCCGCAGCGTGAGCCAGCAGACCGGCACCTTCCTCAACGACGGCGATTTCTCGTCCATCAACGAATCCCTCCGCGCCTCCGACTTCTTCGATGCCAACGGTCGCGCGGTCCGATCCTTCAACAGCCAGCCCGTTCCACAGATCACCGACTTTGATCCCGACACCGGGCTCTTCACCGTCGAGTATGTCTCCGAGCCGACCACGCTCAAGAACCAGGCCGGTTTCGGCCCCGTCGGCCTGACCAACAACTCACTCGGCATTACCGGCGCACTCACCACCGCTCCCTTCGCGGCCGAAGTCCTCTCCGCCGGTCGTGGCTTCACCGCCTCCGGCACCTTCCTCGATGACATCCAGGTCGACTTCCTCATCGAGGCCACCCAGGCCGATCGCCGCAACGTCAACCTCCAGGCTCCCCGCCTGACCACCACCAACGGCCAGGAAGCCAACATCCAGATCACGAATCAGTTGACGTACATCTCGTCGCTGACGCCCATCACCAATCAGGGTGCCGTCGCCTTCCAGCCCGTCACCACCGCCCTCAACACCGGTGTGCTGATGCGCGTCCGAGGCACCATCTCCGCCGATCGCCGCTACGTCACCGCCGACATCCTCACCCAGATCTCCCAGCTCGTCCGATTCCGCACCGGAACCACCTTCGCGGCCGTCGGCGGCGGCGGTGGCCTGGGCGGTGGCTCGGCCGCGACCATCCCCTCCGGCAACTTCCAGCTGCCCGAAGTCTCGATCAGCAGCGTCCAGACTACCGTCACGATCCCCGATCAGGGAACCATCCTCCTCGGCGGCCAGCGTCTGGTCGACGAGCAGGAAGTCGAGTCCGGCGTGCCCGTCCTCTCCAAGATTCCGATCATCAACCGCTTCTTCACCAACCGTTCCACCACCAAGGAAGAACGCACCCTCCTGATCCTCTACAAGCCCACGATCCTCATCCAGAGCGAGCAGGAAAACAAGGCTCACCCCGGCCTGATCGACTCCCTCAACGCCGGCATCGGCGGCTGATCGCACCCCGCACCGCACCACGGCCCCGGCGCACGCCGGGGCCGTTTCTTTTCTCCCCCGCCCACCGCTCGCACGCCGCCGATCGATCCGAAGCACGGGACTAGAATCACTCCCTTACCCGCGGCCCTCGTGCCGCTTCCGGAGACGCCCCTCGATGCCTTCCGAATCCAGACTCCGCATCCGCAAGCAGGACAGCGTCGTCCAGATCGAGTTCATCGACCGCAACATCCTCGATGAAGGCAACATCCAGATGATCAGCGAGGAGATCGCGCGACTCATCGACGCCGAAGCCGCGCCCAAGCTGCTCATCAGCTTCGCCAACGTCGACCACCTGTCCTCCGCGGCGCTCGGTGCTCTCATCACGATCAACAACAAGATCCGCCAGAAGAACGGTCAGCTCCGCCTCGCCTCGATCGATCCGCAGATCTATGAGGTCTTCGTCATCACACGCCTGAACAAGCTCTTCCAGATCCACGAGTCCGTGGACGACGCGATCAAGAGCTTCGGCTGATCCCTGCATCTCGTCCTGCGTTGCTGGACCGCACGCTCGTCCGCCTCACCGCCCCGCGATGACGAACCAGCCCCGACATTCGCCCGACGCCTCGCACGCCGGCCACTCCGGCGGCTCCATCCGCCACAGCGCGGTCGTGCACCACGACCGCGGCGAGGTCGAGGCGGTGCAGGATGCTCTCGAAGCCGCCATGACCAGATGCGGCTACTCCAAGGCATCGCTCTTTGCCGTCCGCCTGTCGTTCCAGGAAGGAATCGCCAACGCCTTCAACCACGGCCACAAGAACCTGCCGCCCCACACCCCCGCCATCGTCGAGTTCGCCGTCTCGCCCGACGAAGTCATGATCGCGATCGAGGATCAGGGCCCCGGCTTCAAGCCCGACGCCGTCGCCGATTGCACACTCGACGAGAATCTCGAGGTCCCGCGCGGCCGCGGCGTCATGCTCATTCGCGCCTACATGCACGAGGTTCGGTACAACGACAAGGGAAACCGCGTCGAGATGTTCTTCCGGGCCAAGCCCCCTGCGTCGGCCTGAGCGTCCCCGGATATTCCGGACCTTCAAGTCATAAATACCGCACGCTGCCAAGTTTGTGGCCGCTTGCCGACGACTCATGCCGGCTCGCCCGCTACGCTGATCACGCGAGAATCGGTCTCAGTTGCCGCGCATCCAACCAGCATCCAGACAGCCGCGCCGTGGCGAACCCACGGGTGGCCACGCTCGGAGACGCCCATGTCCAGCCCCGCTCCACGCCTTCCCATCTACCTCGACCACGCCGCCACGACCCCCTGCGACCCCCGCGTCGTCGAGGCCATGCTCCCGTATTTCACCACCAAGTTCGGCAACCCCGGCTCACGCAACCACCAGTTCGGCTGGCAGGCCGAGGAGGGCGTGGAAACCGCCCGCGCCCAGGTCGCCAGGCTGCTGAACTGCGACGAGAAGGAAGTCATCTTCACCAGCGGCGCCACCGAGGGCAACAACCTCGCCATCCGCGGCGCCGCCCTCATGTACGAGAAGAACCCCGCGGGCTCGGGACTCTCGCGCGGCCACATCATCACCTGCAACATCGAGCACAAGGCCGTGCTCGATCCCTGCAAGCGTCTGCAAAAAGAAGGCTTCGAGGTCACGTTCCTCGAGCCGCCCCGCGACGGCATCGTGACCGTCGACATGGTCAAGGCCGCCATGCGTGACGACACCGTCCTCGTCACCATCATGTGGGCCAACAACGAGATCGGCACGATCAACGAGATCAAGAAGATCGGCGAGCTCTGCAAGAGCCGCGACGTGATCTTCCACACCGACGCCACCCAGTGGGTCGGCAAGATGCCCACCGACGTCTACGCCGACAACATCGACCTGCTCTCGTTCTCCGGCCACAAGATCTATGGGCCCAAGGGCGTGGGAGGCCTGTTCGTCCGCCGCAAGAAGCCCCGCGTCCGCCTCACCCCGCTGGTCGACGGCGGCGGGCAGGAGCGCGGCTTCCGCTCCGGCACGCTCAACGTCACCGGCATCGTCGGCCTCGGCAAGGCCTGCGAAATCGCTCAGCAGGAAATGGCCGCCGACGCGGTCCGCCTGTCCCGGATGCGCAAACGCCTCGAGGACACGATCACCTCGCGTCTCGACACCTGCGCGATTAACGGCCATCGCGAGCAGCGCCTGCCCCACATTACCAACATCTCCTTCGGCTTCGTCGAGGGCGAGAGCCTCATGATGGCGATCAAGGAGATCGCCTGCTCCAGCGGCTCGGCCTGCACCAGCGCCAGCCTCGAGCCGTCGTACGTCCTCAAGGGCATCGGCGTCGGCGACGATCTCGCCCACTCCAGCCTCCGCCTCAGCCTCGGCCGCTGGACCACCGACGAAGAGATCGACTACACCGCCGAGAAGATCATTGCGGCGGTCAACAAGCTCCGCGCCCTCTCACCCCTCTACGACATGCACAAGGAAGGCATCGACCTCAGCAAGGTCGAGTGGGCGCATCACTGACGCAAGGCACTTGGCACTAGGCATTGGGCACTAGGGTCAAGACATTCGGCAACACGATTCAGCCCAACACAGTCCGATCCCCGAATTCCTGCTAGTGCCTAGTGCCCAGTGCCTAGTGCCTAGCTCCGAAGGAGCTCCCCATGGCCTACGGCCCCAAGATCATCGACCACTACGAGAACCCCCGCAACGTCGGCAGCTTCGGCACCCAGGCCGAGATCAAGCAGCGCAAGGACGTCGGCGTCGGCCTCGTCGGCGCGCCCGAGTGCGGCGACGTCATGCAGCTGCAGATCAAGGTCGACCCCGCCACCGGCAAGATCGCCGATGCCAAGTTCAAGACCTTCGGCTGCGGCTCGGCCATCGCCTCCTCCTCCCTCGCCACCGAGTGGCTCAAGGGCAAGAGCATCGAAGAGGCCGAGGCGATCAAGAACACCGCGATCGTCGAAGAGCTCGCGCTCCCGCCGGTCAAGATCCACTGCTCGGTCCTCGCCGAGGACGCCATCCACGCCGCGATCGAGGACTACAAGAAGAAAAACGGCATCACAACCGGCGCCGCCGAAGCCGCCGCCAAAGGCTGATCCGCTCTGGCAATCTCAACGCAGGCATCACGCATCGCCACGCGGTGCGTTTTTCTTGGACGCCGCCCGCCCGGCGTCAACCGCCGCCGGATGTCCCCTGTTTTTGGCCGTTTTTGATCGCCGCTACATCCGAGGCCCGACCATTCGTCGAAACCCTTCCGACGCCGCCTCTTCCAGCGGCAAACGGATGTTCCGGGGATGCTTGTAGCCGCCGATCCAAACCGTTCCTTTGGTCTGATCCCATGCCTGACCGCACGGGCGCTGTCACGTATCGGAGACGGCGTGCGCGCCTTGATGCCGGTCGCCCGGTATGATGCTTCTCCCGCACTTCGGCGTCGATCGCACCCGGGCCGTCCGGAGCCTCGCCGCCACGCCAGGAACGGCGCCACCGCGGGCAAGGAGTCGCCCCGCCCCGTGGGTCCGCCAGTCCTCCAACGAGTTGCCGCCGGTGAGCCGGGCGCGGTGCAGGAGTGCATCGACCGCTACGCCGGTCTGGTCTGGTCGCTCGCACGGCGGATGACCACCAACAACGCCGAAGCCGAGGACGCCGTTCAGGAGATCCTGGTCGAGATTTGGCGCAACGCCTATCGCTACGACGCCAACATCGCCTCCGAGGCGGCGTTCATCGCGATGGTCACCCGGCGCCGTCTCATCGACCGGCGTCGCCGCCTCGACCGCCAACGCGATCGAAGCGCCCTGCCCGAGGATCCGTCGGGCGCTACCGGCGTCCCCCCCACCGCCGAACTGGGAGAGGAAGCTCGCATCGCCGCCTCGGCTCTTGAGCAGCTCAGCCCCGATCAGCAGCGCGTCCTCCGGCTCTCGATCTACCAAGGCCTCTCGCACGAAAAGATCGCGACGGCCACCGGCATGCCGCTCGGCACCGTGAAGACACACGCCCGCCGCGGTCTGATCAAGGTTCGAGAATTGCTGGGCAAGTGGAAAAGCAACGGACAGGAGGTGAACTCGTGAGTTCGCCCCGTCATCAGACACCCCCCATGGACGACAAGATCCTCGAACTGCTCGCGGATCGAGCCCTCGGCGAACTGTCCCCCGATCACCAGGCGGATCTCGACCGCTGGCTGAACGCCAGCGGCGATGACGACTCGATGGACCTCGCCGCCGGAGCAACCATGCTCGCGATGCTCGGCAAGACCGAGACGCCGCCGGCTTCGGTCTTCACCCGCGCCGCTCAGGCTGCCGAACAGTTCCAGCGCGAGCAGGCCAACGGCTCGTACCGCCCGGGAACGCCCGCCCTGCGCCTCACCGACGCCGAACCGCCTCAACCCAAGCGTGTCGGCACCGCCTGGCTGGGCTGGCTCGCCGCGGCGGCCTGCCTGGCCTTCGCCGCGATCGGCTGGCTCCCCGCGTTCCGCGCCCGCCAGACGCCTCAGGCGGTGACGTCGGTCTCGCTCGCCAGCCTCCGCGCCGAAGTGGACTCCGCGAACGATGCCACCCGCTCCCCCTGGGCCGACTGGGATCAGCCCGAGATCGCCGGCGTCAAGGGCGAGATCGTCTGGAGCCAGTCCAAGCAGAAGGGCTACATGGTCTTCCGGGGCCTGCCCAAGAACGACCCGACCCGCGAGCAGTACCAGCTCTGGATCGTCGACGATCGCGGGATCGAGCACCGCGTGAGCGGCGGCATCTTCAACAGCGGCCTCGCCGCGGACGGCTCCGGCTGGCGTGGTCAGGTCCGCTGCGAGTTCGTCGGCGATGACCTGTACGTCGAGGTCGAACCCCGAATCAACGTCCGCCAACCGACCCTCTTTGCCGTGACGATCGAGGAACCGGGCGGCACCTGGCTCTCGACCATGAAGCGACGGGTCTGCGTCGCCCAGCCCAAGACCTGACCCCCCACGTACTCCGCGTGGCGAAGCCGCGGCGGCTCCTCCCGCAGAACCCACTTTCGTGATCATCCGGGCTATACTGTTGACCCGCCACCAAGGCCCAACGCCTTCGTGGCCGACATCCCGATGGGCGATTGGCGCAGTTGGCTAGCGCGCATGCATGACACGCATGAGGTCACTGGTTCGAGTCCAGTATCGCCCACTTCAAACGCGGCCCCGATCGGGGGCCGCGATTCGTTTTTGCTCCGCGCACGCCCCGTCCATCGCACGCTTTTCTCCCGATTCCACGACGGTCCATCGGTTCCGACGCATCCTGCCGATCGTCCGTCGGTTCAAACGCCCACAGTCGGTGCAAGCCGCGAGGGGTAACTTCCAAGTACACTCTGCGTCCTGCACCACCGGGATCCCATCTCCCGGCTCGAAGGAGGTTCTGCCTTGTCGATGATCGCTCGTCGTGGCGGCGTTGCCGCTGTCTCGCTTCTCGTGTTCGCGGGTGCCGCGGTGTCGGTCTCCGCGCTGGCCGATGTCACCCCCAGCGGCGTCATGCTGCGCTTCCCCGCGATCAGCAAGGATCGCATCGCGTTCGTGTACGCCAACGACGTGTGGACCGCACCACGCGACGGCGGGCTCGCGACACCGCTCTCCACGCCCGAGGGTGTCGAGCTCTTCCCCAAGTTCAGCCCCGACGGCAAGCAGCTCGCCTTCAGCGGCAACTACGACGGCGTGCAGAGCCTCTACACCGTGGACATCGCCGGCGGGACGCCCAACCGCGTCACCCACTTCGCCAGCCCGCCCATGCCCGTCGCCTGGACCAACCAGAACGAACTGGTCTTCTACGCCGGACAGATCCTCGGCAACGGCCGCGTCAGCAAGCTCTACCGCGTCGCCCCCGGCGGCGGCATGCCCACGCTCTACCCGATGCCCTACGGAACCTTCGCGTCCGTCAGCCCCGACGGCTCGCAGATCGCTTACATCCCGCACACCACCGACTTCCGCACCTGGAAGCGCTACCGCGGCGGCATGGCCACCGACATCTGGCTCTACAACCTCAAGGACAACTCCGCCAAGCTCATCACCGACTGGGAAGGCACCGACACGTTCCCGATGTTCAACCCCGCCGGCAAGGGCGACGTCGTGTACTACACCAGCGACGCTGGCCCCGAGCACCGTCTCAACGTCTGGTCCTACGACATCGCCACCGGCAAACGCACACAGCTCACCGATTACAAGAACGATGACGTCCGCTTCCCGTCCATCGGCCCGGGCCCCAGCGGCCAGGGTGAGGTCATCTTCCAGCTCGGCACCGGGCTGCAGGTGCTCGACCTTGGCAGCGGAAAATCCCGAGCGATCAGCGTCACCATCCCCGGCGATCGCCCCACCGTGCGCCCCCGCACCTTCGATGCCGCCAAGAACCTGACCGAAGGGTCGATCTCGCCCACCGGCAAGCGCGTCGCCGTCGTCGCCCGAGGCGATATCTGGACCGCGCCCGCCAAGGACGGCGTGATCCGCAACCTCACCAGGACGGAAGCCATCAACGAGCGCGAGACCGAGTGGTCGCCCGACGGCAAGTGGATCGCCTTCATCAGCGACGAGTCCGGCGAGTACGAGGTCTGGGTCCGCCCGTCGGACGCCAAGGCGCCCGAGAAGAAGGACGACAAGAAGCCGGAAACCAAGAAAGAGGACGCCGAGACAAAAAACGCCGAGACCAAGGACGCCGACAGCAAGGACACGCCCAAGCCGGACCAGCCCGGCGACGCAAAGAAGGACGAGCCGAAGGCCGAAAAGAAGGTCGACCCGACCAAGCCGCGCCGTCTGACCTCGCTCGGCGAAGGCCAGCGCTCCGCGCTGCAGTGGTCGCCCGATTCCAAGCACATCACCTTCTGGGAACAGACCGGCAAGCTCTACCTGCTCGAGGTTGAAACCGAGCGCCTCGTCGTCATCGACGAGGACCCCTGGGCCAGCGGCGCCCCGACCGTCTCGTTCAGCAGCGACTCGCGCTGGATCGCCTACGACCGCGCCGACGAGAACACACCCAACCAATCCATTTGGCTCTACAACGTCCAGAGCGGCCAGAAAACCCGCGTCACCGACCCGATGTTCGACAGCAACGATCCCGCTTTCGACAAGAAGGGTGAGTTCCTCTACTTCAACTCCGCCCGGAACATCACCGGCCCGACCTACAGCGAGCTCGACACAACCTGGATCTATCAGAACACCAACGTCTTGCACGTTGTGCCGCTGCGTAAGGACGTGAAGAGCCCCTGGCTGCCCACCAGCGACGAGGAAACCTTCAAGGACGAAGCCAAAAAGGACGAGCCCAAAAAGGACGAGAAAAAGGACGGCGACAAGAAGCCCGAGGCAAGCGGTGGCGACGACGGCGTCAGCGGATCATGGTCCGGCAAAGCCACTGGCGCCGAAGGATCTCCCGTCCCGCCCGGCGGCATTTCCCTCACCATGAACCTCAAGCTCGCGCCCGATGGAAGCGTCACAGGATCCATCAGCGGGCCGATGGGCAACGTCGCCATCACCGGCGGCAAGTTCGATAAGGCAACCGGCGAGCTGTCGATTTCGATCTCGACTCCGGGCGGCGCCGGCACCATCACCGGCAAGGTCTCCGGCAACAGCTTCGAGGGCACGTGGAGCATGGGCCCGATGTCGGGAACGTTCTCCGCCAGCCGTACCCCCGGAAGCGGCGACACCAAGTCCAACGGCGATAAAAAGGACGAGCCCGCCAAGTCCGACAAGAAGGACGACAAGGAAGTCAAGATCGATCTCGAAGGCTTCGAGGCCCGCGCCATGCGTCTGCCGGTCGCGCCGGGCAACTTCGCGAATCTGCGCGTCACCCACGACGACAAACTCATCTACGTCCGTCGCGACCCCGCAAACTCAGGCATCAAGATCTTCGACATCAAGGACGACAAGAAGGAAGAGAAGGCCGTGACCGCGGCCAATGCCTTCCAGCTTTCGGCCGACGGCAAGAAGATCCTGGTCCGCCGAGGCGCGACGATCTCCATCATGGACGCGGCCGCCGGCGGCGGAAACTCCACCAACGTCCCCACCGCCGGCATGAACGTCACCGTCAACCTCCGCAACGAGTGGCGCCAGGTGCTCCGCGACGTCTACCGCTACCAGCGCGACTTCTTCTACGAACCCACGCTGCACGGCGTGGACTGGGAGAAGATCCACGAGCACTACAGCAAGATGGTCGAGGATGCCGTCAGCCGCGAGGACATCAGCTACATCATCGGTGAGATGATCAGCGAGCTCAACATCGGCCACGCCTACAACGCGCCGGTCTCGTACGAATCGCCCTCACAGTCCAACGTCGGATTGCTCGCCGCCGACTTCGTCCTCGACAAGACCGATGCGGGAACCGCCTACAAGATCTCCAAGATCTACAACGGAGCCGTCTGGGACACCGACGCACGCTCGCCCCTCAACCAGCCCGGCATCGATGCCAAGGAAGGCGAGTACCTGCTCGCGGTCAACGGCGTCCCGATCGACACCACCAAGGACATCTGGGCCGCCTTCCAGGGCATGGCCGATCGCACCGTCACCCTCACGCTCGGCAAGACCGCGTCGATGGACGCCGACACCCGCGACGTGCTCGTGAAGCCGATCTCCAGCGACGCCCAGATCCGTTACCGCGCTTGGATCGAGAAGAACCGCCAGTACGTCTTCGAGAAGTCCAAGGGTCGCATCGGCTACATCTATGTCCCCAACACCGGTCAGGACGGCCAGAGCGACCTGGTCCGCATGTTCTACGGCCAGCGACACATGGATGCCCTCGTCATCGACGAGCGCTGGAACGGCGGCGGCCAGATCCCCACCCGCTTCATCGAACTGCTCAACCGTCCCAACATCAACTACTGGGCCCGCAAGGACGGCAAGGACTGGCCTTGGCCGCCGGACGCCCACTTCGGCCCCAAGGCCATGCTCGCCAACGGCCTCGCCGGCTCCGGCGGCGACGCCTTCCCCGGCTACTTCAAGCGCATGGGAATCGGCAAGGTCATCGGGCGCCGCACCTGGGGCGGGCTCGTCGGCATCCAGGGCTACCGCCCGCTCATCGACGGCGGCGGCGTCACCGTGCCCTCCTTCGGCTACTACGAGCGCGACCCGGAGAACCCGACCCAGGGCAAGTGGTCGATCGAAGGCCACGGCACCGACCCCGATATCGACGTGATGGACGACCCCTCCAAGATGGTCAACGGCGAGGGCGACCCGCAGCTCGACGCCGCCATCGAGCACCTGCTCAAGGAGCTCGAGACCAAGACCTACGTCTCGCCGAAGCGCCCGCCCAGCCCCAAGCGCGACGGCATGGGCATCCCGCCGAACGAGCGCTAACGCGATTGGGAGGGGGGCCTTCGAGGCCCCGCCGTAAACCCCAAACATCGCCTCAGTAGGACCGGCTTCCAGCCGGTCCTTTTCGTTTGGCACCATATGAAAACGCAGTTCTTCGATGGAGGCCCCATCGACCGGCCGAAGGCCGGTCCCGCGGGTGAACCGGCGCGGGAACGCGATGCCGGGCCGCGGAAGGTCACGCCCCCGCTCCGCTCACTGTTGCCGCGATACCCTTCCGAATCGCCGCTGTAGCTCAGCTGGTAGAGCAGCGCTTTTGTAAAGCGCGGGTCGCAGGTTCAAGTCCTGTCAGCGGCTTTCGGACGTTCCGCTCGCTCAGGAACGCTCACGTCCCAACAGCAAACGCACGATCCATGACTTTCGGGCATCGCACCCCGCCGCAATTGCCGCGTCGGGATCGGCGTCCTAACCTTGCCTCCCCGTCCGAAAGGTCGGGACCTGCCTGGGCGAATGCCGGAGTGGCCAAACGGGGCAGACTGTAAATCTGTTGGCGAAAGCCTACGGGGGTTCGAATCCCTCTTCGCCCATTGACGATCCCCGCGAGACATCGCGGGGATCTGTCTTTTCCCGCAGATGGTCTCCAATCCACTCGACGCCACGCCCGCGTGTTTGACTCCGGATTGCGAGCGGCTAGTGTTTATCTCATGATGTTCCGCTCCTCCAAATCCACCAAAGCGAAAGCCAAAGGCGCCCTCGGCGTCCGGGCTGTCGTGGTGGACTTGGTCCGTGCGAGCGTGTAACCGCAGCACCTGAACCCAAGATTCCCCTGCAACCCCCGGACCTGTGCCGGGGGTTGTTCGTTTTGCACCCCTTTCACCCACCCCAGTTCTCAAGCCACATGACGTACCCGCCCTCGCCAACCCACCCCGCCGCCGGACCTGCGTTCTCCGGTTCCTGTCGACCCGCACGGAGCATCGCATGACCACCACAATCGAATCGTCCGCCACGTCCTGTCTCGAAGCCGCGGCCACGACTCATGCGCGGCACGAGTTCTCCGGCCCCAGTCTCGTCCGCGACGGCGAGATCCTCGCCCGCGGCGTGCCCATCGGCGAACTCATCGGCTCGCTCAGCTTCATCGAGATGCTCTTCTTCCAGCTGCAGTCGCGTCGCCCCAACGCTCTCGAACGCCGCATGATGGACGCGTACCTCGTCTCCCTCTGCGAGCACGGCGTGACGTCGCCCTCCACCCACGGCCCGCGCGTCACCGCCAGCGTCCGCGCCCCCTTCGCCGCCACCGCCATCAGCTTCATCGCCACCGCCATGGGCCCCTACCACTTCGGCGCTCTGCCCCTGGCGATGCAGGAACTCCTCGAACTCGACGCCAGCGGCGAATCGGCGCAGGCCTTCCTCGATCGGCGTGCCGCGGAAGGACAACGCATCTGGGGCTACGGCCACCGCTTCCACAAGAGCACCGGCGAGCCCGACCCCAACCGCCACCTGCAAGAAGACGCCGATCCCCGCGTTCGCTTCCTCATCCGCCTCGCCGACGAGATCGGCTGGCCCGGTCGCCACACCGCACGCGTCCGCGAGATCGGGCGCCTGCTCCACGCCCGCAAGCGCATCCCCATCAACATCGACGGCCTCGCCGCCGGGCTGCTGCTCGACATGGGCTTCACCCCCGACTCGGCCCTGCTCTTCGTAATGATCGGCCGCCTGCCCAACATCGCGCGGCTCCACATCGAGGAACAGGACGAAACCGCAAACCGCTTCACCGCCCTCGCCACCCGCGAAGACCCGGGCTTCGACCGCACCGTCGATCGCGACCTTCCGGAGGCCCGGTCATGAGCACAACCATGAGCACGACACTCTCCACATCGTCCGCGCCCTTGCACACCACGTCGGCATCCGACACCGCCCTCGTCGCGCGGCTCTTCCCGTCCCTCCGTCACATCCAGAACGCCGCGCTGCGCGACCGTGTTGCCGCGTGCTGGATCGACGCCATGGCCACCGGCAACGGCGGGCTGGGCTGGACGGAAGAACAGCTCCGCCACCTGCCCTTCACGCTGAAGGCGGGCGACAACGGCATGCTCTTCATCGAGCATCTCAACAGCTGCGCCGAGCAGTGCCGCGCCATCGCCGGGGTGCTCGCCGCCACGTTTGGCCCCCGCGTGCCCATCGACCTCGACGTGCTCATCGCCGGCGCGCTGCTCGCCGACATCGGCAAGCTCTTCGAGCTGCAGATCAACGAACGCGGCACCCCGTCGCAGTCCGCCGGCGGCCGTCTTGTGCGTCACCCCTTTTCCGGCGTCGCCATCGCCGCCCGCCATGGCATCCCCGACGAGGTGCTGCACATCATCGCCTGCCACAGCCACGAGGGCGACCGCGTTGAGCGCTCGATCGAGTGCATCATCTTCCACCACGCCGACTTCGTGGACTTTGACATCGCCGGGTTCCTGGGCCGCAGGGCCGCGGAGCGACGCTCATGAACGCCCGTACCGGACGCGCCGGCCGCACCGCCATCGAGAAGCTCGCCGCACGCCACGCGATCGGCTGGACGTCGGACCAGCCGCCACGGGCGGGCGACTTCGTCACGCTGCGCCCGAGGCACGTGATGACCCACGACAACACCAGCGCGGTCATCCCCAAGTTCCGCGCTATCGCCGGCGCCAATGCATCCGTGCTCGATCCGACGCAGCCCGTCTTCGCGATCGACCACGACATCCAGAACCACAGCCCCGAAAACCTCGGCAAGTACGCCAAGATCCGCGCCTTCGCCGAGCGCCAGGGCATCCGCTTTTTCCCGCCCGGCCGCGGCATCGCGCACCAGGTCATGATCGAGGAAGGCTTCGTCACGCCCGGTTCGCTCGTCGTCGGCTCGGACTCCCACTCGAACATGTACGGCGGGGTCGCCGCTCTCGGCACGCCCGTCGTCCGCACCGACGCCGCCGCACTCTGGGCCACCGGCACCATGTGGTGGACCATCCCGCCGCAGGTCCGCGTCACGCTCCATGGCTCGCTCCACCCCGGCGTCACCGGCAAAGACGTGATCCTCACGCTCTGCTCCCGGTTCAGTCGCGGCGAAGTACTCAACACCGCGGTCGAATTCGCGGGCGAGGGCGTCGCGAGCCTCACGATCGACGATCGCCTCACCATCGCGAACATGACCACCGAGTGGGGCGCCCTCGTCGGCTTCTTCCCGTTCGACGCATCGTTGCAACAGTGGCTCGATGCCCGCGCCGATCTGCTCGCTCACGCACCCACACCCGCGTTCACGCGATCCGACGTCGCCCGCTGGTCGAACGAGCGTCACCAGTTCGAGAGCGACGCAGACGCCACCTTCGTCCGCGAGATCGAACTCAACCTCGACACCGTCTCCCCACACGTCTGCGGCCCCAACAGCATCACCCGCGGCATGCCCGCCTCCGAGCTGGCCCGTGAGCAAATCCGCATCGACAAGGCGTACCTCATGAGTTGCGTCAACGGCCGCCTGCCCGACCTTGAGGCGGCAGCGGCCGTTTTCGCCGGCGGCCGCCGCGTCGCGCCGCATGTGAAGTTCTACCTCGCCGCCGCATCGAGCGACGTGCAGCGTGCCGCCGAAAAGAACGGCACGTGGCAGCGCCTCATCGACGCCGGCGCGATCGTCCTGCCTTCGGGCTGCGGCGCCTGCATCGGCCTCGGCGCCGGAACGCTCGAGCCCGGCGAGGTCGGCATCAGCGCCACCAACCGCAACTTCGAAGGCCGCATGGGCTCGACCGACGCCGCGTGCTACCTCGCCAGCCCCCGCATCGTCGCGGAATCCGCCGTGCGCGGCTTCATCGCGTCCAGCCATGACGAGGCGATCGCGGTGTGTGCCGCCTGCATCGAGCGTGACGTCCCCGCCACCACACCGGCCCCGCAGCAGATCATCGATGGCTTCCCGCGCGAGATCTCCGGCCGCTCGATCGTCGTCACCGCCGACGACCTCAACACTGACGGCATCTACGGCAAGGACGTCACCTACCGCGACGATCTCTCCATCGCCCAGCAGGCCGAACACGCGATGCGCAACTACGACCCGGCCTTCCGCGCGCTGGTGCAACCCGGCGACATCCTCATCGCCGGCCGCAACTTCGGTTGCGGCTCCAGCCGCGAGCAGGCCGCCACCGCGCTCCTCGGCTGCGGCATCCGCTTCATCGTCGCCGCCAGCGTGAGCCAGACCTACCAGCGCAACGCCTTCAACAACGGCCTGGTCGTGATCGAATGCCCGGTGCTGGTCGATGCGCTGCGTGCCCCGATCCGCGACTCGGCCCTCCGCACGGCGGTCGGCTCGCCACTTCGGATCGACTTTGTCACGTCCACCATCCACCTCGCCGACCGCGTCTTCACGTTCGCTCCGCTGAACGAGACGGCGCAGCATCTCATCGTCGCCGGCGGGCTGGAGAGTCTCACCCGTTCCATGCTCGCGGCGCGATCGCAGTCCAACGGCTCCGTGCGCCCCTCACTCGACGCTCAAGTCGCATCGCGCAGCGATGCTCGACCTCTCGCAGAAGGAGTTTCCGCGTGACCACTCGTCGCATCGCCCTGCTCCCCGGCGACGGCATCGGTGCCGAAGTCATCTCCGCCGCCATCCGCGTGCTCGACGCCGCGGGATTCGAGGCCGAGTACCTTCGCGGCGACGTCGGCTGGCACTACTGGTGCACCGAGGGCGACGCCCTGCCCGCCCGCACCGTCGAACTGCTCCGCCGCTGCGACGCAGCACTCTTCGGCGCGATCACGAGCAAGCCCGCCGATGAAGCCGCGGCGGAGCTCGCCCCCGCGCTCCGCTCCCGCGGCCTCAAGTACTCCAGCCCCATCGTGCGCCTCCGCCAGCTCTTCGACCTCCACACCGCTCTCCGCCCCTGCCGCGCGTACCCCGGAAACCCACGCAACATCCGCGACGACATCGACATCGTCGTCTTCCGCGAGAACACCGAGGGCCTCTACGGCGGCATTGAGTGGCATCCGCTTCCGGAATCCGTCGCCCGAGCCATGGCCGACGAGACCGATGGCCACCCAACCAAGATGCGCCGCTGGTTCGATGCCGGCCTCGACAACGTCGCGCTCTCAACCCGCTTCGTCAGCCGCGCCGGCTGCGAACGCATCGTGCGTGCCGCATTCCAGTACGCGGTTCAGAACGGTCGTCGCCGCGTGACGCTGCTCGAGAAGCCCAACGTCCTCCGCGAGACCGGCGGCCTCTTCACCCGCGTCTTCCGCCAGATCGCCACCGAGTTCCCCGCCATCGAAGCCCGGGAGGCCAACATCGATTCCGCCTGCATGCAGATGGTCACGGACCCCGGCCGCTTCGACGTCGTCGTCGCCGAGAACATGTTCGGCGACATCGTGAGCGATCTCGCCGCCGGTCTCGTCGGTGGCCTCGGCTTCGCGCCCTCGGCCAACATCGGCGACCGATTCGCCGTCTTCGAACCCACGCACGGCTCCGCGCCCGACATCGCCGGCCGCGGCATCGCCAACCCGATCGCCGCGATCCTCGCCGCCCGCATGATGCTCGAATGGCTCGGCGAACACGAGATCGCCGCCCGCGTGGAATCCGCCGTCGCATCGCTCATCGCCGACGGCCTCGTCAACACGCCGGACGTTGCGGGCCCAGACGCCGCCGGAACGACCGAGAGCATCACCCGCCAACTGATCGAGCGACTCGCTCACCAGCCGGCGTAGCCGAGAACGCACTCCGTCATTCCTAGATCCGACAGTTCCCCAAGAGACCCTGTATCCCGCACCGTTTCACACGAGTCACCCATGGCCAGTTACCGCACCGACAACTTCATCTCCTTCGACCTCGCCCGCTGGGCCGCATCGCTCCGCTTCGAGGATCTCAGCCCCGCCGTGATCGAGGCCGCCAAGCGCTTCTGGCTCGACTCGCTCGCATGCGCCGTCGGCGGCTCACGCACCGAGGACGCCCACATCCTGCTCGAGCATCACCGCGAGATGTCGCCGTCCGGCGACGGCCCCTGCTCGATCTTCCTCAGCGACTGGCGGACCAATCCCGTCGACGCCGCGTTCCTCAACAGCCACATGGTCCGCGCCATGGACTACAACGACATCTACTGGAAGGCCGATCCGTGCCATCCATCCGATCTCATCTGCGGCCCGCTCGCCCTCTGTGAACTCCACGACCGCTCCGGACGCGATCTCATCCTCGCCACCGCGATCGTCTACGAGCTGCAGTGCCGCTTCGCCGAGATCGGCCGCCCCGGCATCCGCGAGTACGGCTGGCACCACGCCACGCTCTCCGGCTTCGCCGCCGGTCTCGCGGCGGGCCGCGTGCTGGACCTCACGCCCGACCAGCTCGTGCACGCGATCGGCATCTGCGCCTCCCGTACCGGCACACTCGGCGCCGTCACCGCGGGCAATCTCACGATGATGAAGAACACCGTCGATCCCTGGGCCGCCCGCATGGGTGTCGAATCCGCCCTCCTCGCCGCCCGCGGGTACACCGGTCCCGCCCACATCATCGACGGCAAGGAAGGCCTCTTCCACGTCTTCGCGCACGTGGTCTCCCGCGGCTCACCCTGCACGTTCGACGCCGAGGGCATCACCCGCGACCTGCCGCGGCACGCGGCGGACGCCTGGCGCATCGAGCGCTGCTCGATGAAGTCGTTCCCCGTCGAGGCCCTCATGCACTCGCCCCTCTCGGCGATCCGGCAGATCCGTGCCAGGCACACCTTCGCCGCCACCGACATCCGCGAGGTCCGCGTCGAGGTCATCGCCCGGGCCGCGGACATTCTCGGCGATCCCGCGAAGTACCGCCCCACCACCCGCGAAACGGCGGATCACTCGCTGCCTTACTCCATCGCCGCCCTGCTCGCCGACGGCGTGCTCGGTCCGGCCCAGTTCGATGAAGCCCGCGTCCGCGACCCACGCCTCGTTCCGCTCATGGACAGCGTGAAGGTCGTCGCCAACGAGGCCTTCGAGGCCCGCTTCCCCGCCTCGCAGCCCAGCCGCGTGACGATCACACTGCGCGACGGCTCGCAACACGCCGCGGAAGTCGACTATCCCAAGGGCGATCCCCGAAACCCGCTGACGTGGGAGGAGATCGACACCAAGTTCCGCTCACTCGCCCTCGGCGTCATCGACGACGACACCGTCAATCGCGTCCGCGATCGGGTGCGTCGACTCGAATCAATCACCGCGCGACAGCTCTGCGAGGCGTTGGCCCCGCAGAGCGTTGCGGCTCAATGACACCAGTGTTGTCGCGAACTCACTTCCCGCCAGCCTGCGCGTACAGCTCCGCGACCTTGGCCCAGTGCACCACGTTCCACCACGCGGCCATGTAGTCCGGGCGGCGGTTCTGGTACTTCAGGTAGTACGCGTGCTCCCACACGTCGAGCCCCAGGATCGGCGTGCCCTCGCAGCCCGCGATCGCCTTGCCCATCAGCGGGTTGTCCTGGTTCGCGGTGCTCACAATCTCCAGCTTGCCCGCGTTCACAACCAGCCACGCCCAGCCGCTGCCGAAGCGACCAGCGCCCGCGGCCTGGAACTTCTCCTTGAACTGGGTGAAGCCACCGAACGCAGCATTGATCGCCGCACCCAGCGCACCGCCCGGCTCGCCGCCGCCGCCCTTGCCCGCCGGGGCCATGAGCTGCCAGAACATCGAGTGGTTCACGTGCCCGCCGACGTTGTTGCGGGCCGGTCCACGCTTGTCGTCAGGAAGTTCGGCGAGGGCCTTGATGATCGCCACCGGGTCGGCGTCGGCCCACTTGGTGCCAGCCAGGGCGTTGTTGCCGTTGGTCACGTACGCGTTGTGGTGCTTCCCATGATGGATCTCCATCGTCTGGGCGTCGATGTGCGGCTCCAAAGCGGCCTTGTCATACGGGAGCGCGGGCAGCGTCATGGGCATCGGAGGACTCCTTGCGCAGGTGCGCGGAAGATATGGCTCAATCCGGGCGGCGAACTCGTTCCCGCCGCGAGGGCATTCTTGCCGGTGATCCGTGCCGTCGCCGCAGATACCGAGCGGATGCACAACTCCTGAATATCGGAACCGAATATAACACAAACAAAGAAAGATGTGGATAACGTGTTGGGTGCGTTGGCGGGGTCCGTACTTTCCGGTAGAATCGGAGTCTGTGCCGCGTCCGGGGTGCTGGAGGATCCAGCGTTGCGAGCAATCGCGAGGCGGCACGGTCTGCAGCGGCGTGCCTTGGACGGCGGCGTGTCCGTATATCTTGTGGCCCGGCGTATTGATCTGTGCGTCAGGAAGTGCGGCTCGCGGTGCTCCGGTTTCGGAACCCGCGGGGGGTTGACGGCGTATACCTAGCGATGCGATTCGCTGCGAAGTAGACGCCCTTCTCCAGAGTCGGTGCGACGGCTGACGCGAGCGAGCGACGGTCACGAGAGGCCCGGGAGACCAACTGCCGCAACCGGTGGCAGTGGTCGAGCATCGGAGGATCGCGTGGGATCTTCCGACGAACCGAGTCTGGCCTCAGGGTGCTCCATGATGGAGAACTCTCTGCCGGCGGTATTCGAAGTTTCGCAGGCGGGTCTGGAACGGGTGAGGGAGACTTTGAATGCTCGACACTGAAACTCGCCTCCACGAAGGCGAACAAGGCGAAGGCACACGGACGGCCCCTGTTGGTTGGGTCAGGAAGGTCACGATGAAGCAGGCAGGAAGCAAACGAGCGATCGGCCCCCTTGAGCAGATGCGGCGGCGCAACCGCGCCGCGGTCTCGGTCGCCGCACCGGCCGATCCGCCCGCCGCCAAGCGCAAACGCGCCGCCAAGGCCACCATCGACGACGTCGTGCCCGCCGTCGTCAGCAAGACCGTCGTCCGCAAGCGTCTCAGCGGCGAGGACGAGCGCCTGCTCGCCACCATCCTCTCCGCCGAGCAGGATTTCATCGACAGCCCCGCGTTCTACGAAGAGAACGCCACCGGCAAGATCTACGACGAAGCGCCCGACATCCAGAAGCCGGACACCACCTGGTATCACCCGGTGATGGACGACCTCTCCAGCACCTCCCGCACCCGCACCGTGAAGAGCACCCAGCAGGTGATCCTCACCGGCGCCGAGGAGCGCGTGCTGTTCCATCAGTTCAACTACGCCCGCTACCGCGTGTGGAAGCTGCAGCAGGAAGTCTGGGCCCGCCCCAGCCGCCTGCCCACGCCCGAGCAGGCCGACGAGATTCTCCGTTGGCACCGCAAGGCCGAGCGCATCCGCGAGCAGATCGCCGAGACCAACCTCGCGCTCGTGCTCGCCATGGCCAAGCGCACCCGCATGAGCGAGGTGGACTTCGCCGATCTCGTCAGCGAGGGCAACATGGCCCTCCTCCGCGCCGTCGATAAGTTCGACGCCGGGCGTGGCTACAAGTTCAGCACCTACGCCTGCCGGGCGATCCTCAAGGCCTTCAGCCGCCAGGGCATGAAGCTCAGCAAGTACCGCCAGCGCTTCCCCACCGACTTTGACCCCAAGCTCGAGAAGTCCAACTTCCTCGAGACCAAGCGGTCCACCTTCGAGAAGGACGCCGCGGAGGAAGTCCGTCGCATCGTGCAGGAGAACCGCGCCGAGCTCACCGATGTCGAGCGCACCGTGATCGAGCATCGCTTCGGCCTCGAGCAAAAGAGCGAGGAAGAGAAGCCGATGACCTTGGAGCAGGTGGGCCAGATCATCGGCGTCACCAAGGAGCGCGTCCGCCAGATCCAGAACAAGGCCATGGAGAAGATCAAGCGCCAGCTCGAGATCAACTTCCTCGGCATGAAGCCCACCGAACTCCCGCCGCTCGACGGCGAGGGCAACCCCAGCGAGGGTGTCGTGCTTCCCCCGCTCTCGCTCGCCGAGGCCGAGCTCAAGTACACCATCGCCCAGACCTCACAGAACTGACCGCTCCCGCCATCCCGTCACCCACAAAGCCCCCGGCAACGGGGGCTTTTTCGTTCCCTCCCCCGCCCGCGCCTTTTCCGGTCCCCCGACCCCGTTTCGAGCAACACCCTCACCGTCGTGGACGAATGGATGCCACCGGACAGTTCCGTGGGGTCCGCCCGTGCGGGCGGCGATGTCGGCGTTCGGGGTCGGAACGGGCACCGGTTTTCGTGTTTGTTTCAGTCTCGCCGCTACTCACAGCGGGCGCGACGGAGGTACGCTTGAGCACTTCAACCGATGCGTCGGCTCGCGGAGTTCCCGGTCGTTCCGAAACCGCCAGGGCTCGCTCCGACGCTCCACCCGTCTCCAAAGGGAGCCCGACTCCGATGTCTCTCACTTCCGACACCCAGACCGATGCGGCGCCAACGGGGCACGTCGCCACCATGCCCGATCAGAAGCACGATCCGCACGCGACGCGCTTCGGCAAGTTCCTCCAGGCCGCCATCAAGCTCGAAGCCTCGGACCTCATCATGAAGTCCGACCAGGTCCCCAAGCTCCGCATCCGCGGCTCGCTCAAGGGCCTCGACTGCGAACCCTGCACCCGCGAGGAATTCTGGCAGATCGCCAAGCACATCCTCGACGACGAGCAGATGGCCGACCTCCACAAGTTCGGCTCCGTCGACTTCGCCTACGACTACGACGCCAAGAACCGCTTCCGCATCAACCTCTTCATGGCCCGCGGCAAGCTCTCCGTCGCCGCACGACTCATCACCAGCAAGATCCGCAAGTTCGAAGACCTTTACCTCCCGCCCATCATGGCCGAGGTGTCGATGCAGCCCCAGGGCATCGTGCTCCTCTGCGGCGTCACCGGCTCGGGCAAGTCCACCACCATCGCCTCGATGCTCGACTACGTCAACGAGCGCAAGAGCGTCCACATCGTCACCATCGAAGACCCGATCGAGTACATCTTCGAGGACAAGAAGGCCACCATCAACCAGCGCGAGATCGGGCTCGACTGCCTCGACTTCAAGATCGCGCTCCGCGCCCTCGTCCGCGAGAACCCCGACATCGTGCTCGTCGGCGAGATGCGCGACCAGGAGACCTTCGAGGCCGCCCTCCACGCCGCCGAGACCGGACACCTCGTCTTCGGCACCATCCACGCCTCCAGCACCACGCAGGCCTTCAGCCGCATCTACGGCCTGTTCGAGCAGGAAGAAGTGCCCCAGGTCCGCAAGATCCTCGCCTACCAGATGCGGGCGTTCGTGTATCAGAAGCTCCTCCCCACCCTCCACCCCGACATCCCGCGCATCCCCGGCCTCGAGATCCTCGTCAACAACAGCGTCGTGCGCAAGTTCGTGCTCGAAGGCCGCGAGGGCGAACTCCGCG
>ERZ1066133.92-NODE-92-length-47886-cov-9.335870_pt1 | contig 47886 bp, 37 predicted proteins | sample MGYA00382780_ERZ1066133 | MGnify/ENA primary metagenome ERZ1066133 (study PRJEB33369, sample SAMEA5778363) | biofilm metagenome | biome: Industrial cooling water; feature: Water cooling tower basin; material: Biofilm | place: United Arab Emirates | collected... | reverse complement strand
CAGTCACGCACTCCGTGGAGATGCCCAACGGGGTCTACTACGGGAAGCAGACGGCGGTCGCGGCGGTGAACGCGCTGTCGCGGCTGGATCTGGTCGGCGTGATCGAGTACAACCCCGGCTTCGGGAACGACTGGGCGCATCCGCTGTCGCAGGTTGGTGACGGCTCGGCGGTGAAGCGGGCGATCAACAACCTGGTCTTTGGCGATATGCCGGATTACACGCCCCACTTCCGCCTGGCGTATCAGGGACTGAGCCGGGCGGAGGCGGGGCAGAAGCACGTGATTCTGATTTCCGACGGTGATGCGCAGTCGCCGCCGAAGTCGATGCTAAATGACTTCCTGAACGCCAAGATCACGGTGAGCACGGTCGAGGTCTTCCCGCACAGCGGCGCGGACACGCAGAACCTCAAGAGCATCGCCGAAGCGACGGGCGGGCGGCACTACTTCGTGAACACCCAGGCGGCGCTGGCGGCGTTGCCTCAGATCTTTACCAAGGAAGCCCAGACGGTGAAGCGGCCGCTCATCTGGGAGGGCGAGGCCTTCGCGCCGCCGATCGTCGGCGGCATGCTCGACACGCTCCGCGGCATCCGCGGCGTGCCGGCGATTACTGGATACGTCGTGGCCGCGGATCGCGAAGGACTGTCGCAGGTCACACTCCGCGGCAAGGAGAACGACGCGGTCGGGGCTCAGTGGCAGTTCGGGCTGGGGCGCGCGATCACGTTCACGTCCGATGTGTCGTCGCGCTGGGCCAAGTCCTGGGCCGCGTGGCCGGGATTCAAGGGGTTCTGGGAGCAGCAGGTGCGCTGGGCGATGCGACCGAGCAGCTCGCCCAACGTGCGCGTGACGACCGAGGTGCAGGGCTCGCAGGCGCGGCTGTTCATCGATGCGCTCGACAGCAAGGGCGAGCGGTTGAACTTCGCGGCGTTCCGCGGGCGGGTGGCGATGCCCGACGGCACGAGCCAGAGCGTCGAGGTGCGGCAGGTCGGCCCCGGGCGCTATGAGGGTGTGATCAAGAACCCGCCGCCGGGGACGTCGATCGTGGGGCTGGTGTATTCGGCGCCCGGCGACAACGGACCGGTGGAGGGGAGCGTGCAGGCGGCGGTGAACCGGCCGTTCGCGGATGAGTTCCGGGTGCTGGAGGACAACTTCGCGCTGCTCGAGCAGGTGCGTTCGATTACTGGCGGTCGCCTGCTCACCGACGACCCGACCAAGAACGATCTGTGGAGCCGCGAGGGATTGACGATGCCCGTCGCGCTGCGGCCGATCTGGTCGTGGCTCGCGCTCATCGCGGCGGGCGTATTCCTCGTAGACGTCGGCGTGCGGCGCGTGCGGGTGGATCTGGTGGCACTCGCGAAGGCGACGGCCGGTCTGTTCGGACGCGCCAAGCAGACCCAGAGCCAGCAAATCGATCGCCTGCAAGCAGCCCGCGAACAGGCGCGGCAGCAGATGGCGGCACGGGCGGTGGAGGATGCACGCGACGCGGCCTCCGCCGCGAGCGCGGGTGTGAAGTTCGAAGCGCATGCCGGCGCCAAGGGTGGACCCGTCATCGACACGCCCCGCGACGCGGGCGGCAAGCCGATCGCGACCAAGCCCGAGGCGAAGAACGATGCCAAGCCCGGCGAGAAGAAAGACGAAGGCATGTCCGCGCTCCTGAAGGCCAAGAAGCGGGCGCGGGATGAGATGGGGGAGTAGGAGTAGGAGAAGGTGTCGAGGTGTCGAGGTGACGAGGTGACGAGGTGTCGAGGTTTCTAGGTGTCAAGTGATGAGACAGACCGGACTGCTGCCATCTCGACCCGTCGCGCCCCGAGCATGCCGCGGCACCGATCCTGTCGCTCGAAACCTCGTCACCTCGTCACCTTGACACCTTGACACGTTGACACCTCGATTGCTCTCTTCTCCCGAACCACACGGACTCTTCCAGGAACAACCATGACGACCGAAATGACTCCGGAACAACTCAAGGCGGCGTGCGAGAACTTCCGCACCACCTTCACCACGCTCAAGACCGAGATCGGCAAGGTGGTCGTCGGCCACGGCGAGGTCGTCGAGGCGGTGCTGATCTCGCTCTTCGCCGGCGGCAACGTGCTGCTCGAGGGCGTGCCGGGGCTGGGCAAGACTTTGCTCGTTCGCACGCTGGCACGCACGCTGAGCCTGCCCTTCAGCCGCATCCAGTTCACGCCGGACCTGATGCCTGCGGACGTCATCGGCACGAACGTCGTCATGGAAGATCCCGCGACGGGCCGCCGCAAGTTCGAATTCCAGAAAGGCCCGATCTTCGCGCAGGTGGTCCTCGCCGACGAGATCAACCGTGCGACGCCCAAGACGCAGTCGGCGCTGCTCGAAGCAATGCAGGAACGCAGCGTGACCGTCGCGGGCGTGACGTACAAGCTGGAGAAGCCGTTCCTGGTGCTCGCGACCCAGAACCCGATCGAGCAGGAGGGCACGTACCCCTTGCCCGAGGCCCAGCTCGACCGGTTCATCTTCAAGATCGTGGTCGGCTACAGCAAGCTCGACGATCTCATCACCATCCTCGACCGCACGACAGGCCAGGACAACCCCGACGCGAACAAGGTCCTCGACGGCCCGGCGATCCTGCAGGCCCAGGAACTCGTCCGCGGCGTGATCGTCGCGCCGCACGTGAAGGAGTACGTCGCACGGCTGGTGCTGGCGACGCACCCGGGGACGAGCACCGCCGCGGGAGGGGCCGAGGGGCCGACCAACAAGTACATCCGCTGCGGCGCCTCACCCCGCGCCGCACAGGCGCTCTTGCTGGGCGCGAAGGTGCGAGCCCTGATCGAAGGCCGCTTCCACGCGAGCTACGCCGACGTCAAGAGCGTCGCCGCCCTCTCGCTGCGGCACCGCCTCTTAATGAACTTCGAAGCCGAGGCCGACAAGATCGATCCGGACGCGATCGTGCGGCAGATTCTGGAGATGACGCCGACGGGGGCGGAAAAGAAGTAAGCAGTTTCACCGCGGAGAACGCAGAGGACGCGGAGAGGAAGAAAGACCAGAGAAAGAGAAATCAGATCGATGCACTCCGTTCCTTCCCAATTGTCTTTCTCCGCGATCTCCGCGTCCTCCGCGCTGAATGTCCTGTCCTGAACAAGCGATGCTGAGAACCTCTCCCATCTCCCGCCCCACCAAACTGAAAGACCTCCTGTCTTCCAAGGAGATCGCACGATTGCGTCCCGCAGTCGTCGCCGCTTCGTTCACGATGCTGCTTTCAGGTTGCCACTACGGTTCGCCCAACTGGAACACGGATATGTCTCTGTCCCAGAAGGCCGATGTGGCGCGAGCTCATTTCTACGTCGGTCAGCCGATCGCTGAGGTGGAACAGAAGCTCGAGAGCCTTGATGTGCAGACGCGACGCGTGGTTGAACCGGTTGGAGTGCTCCCTGCTCATTCGCTTCACACGAATGGAGGCAAGCGATGGGAGGCGGTGCTCTGGCACTCAGGACCGAACTTTGCCTCCCTGTCGCAGACGGTCGGTTTCTACTTCGATGACGACTTTGTTCTCACGGAGGTTTGGATCGAGCGGTACGTCCCGCGTCGCGATCCCACCGGATACACGTGGGATGACGAGGAGCGAACGAAGTATCCATTTCGTCTAGTCCCCCCCTAGCACCCAAGCACCTTCCTGCCGCGTCGCTCCGCCCTCTCCGCCCCTTCGCGTTCTCTTTCTTCCCGATGCTCCGAACCGGCTCCATCTCCCGCCCCACCAAGCTCGAAGACCTCCTGTCTTCCAAGGAGATCGCGCGGCTCGACCCGCTCGACCTTGCCTCCCGTCGTGTCTTCTTCGGGAAGCTCAAGGGTGAACGCCGCTCCAAGAAGCGGGGGCATTCCGTCGAGTTCGCCGATCACCGCCAGTACGTCAGCGGCGACGACATCCGGCACATCGATTGGAACATCTTCGGCCGCCTCGACAAGCTCTTCCTGAAGCTCTTCCTCGAGGAAGAAGACCTCTCGCTGCACGTCGTGCTCGACGCTTCCGCCTCCTCTGACTGCGGCGAGCCCAACAAGTACCTCTTCATGCAGCGGTGCGCGATGGCGCTCGGATACGTCGGGCTGGTGAACCTCAACCGCGTCGCGTGCACGATCATGTCGGGTGTGAACGGGGACGCCGCCGATCGCGGCGGTCAGGCAGCGAGCGAGAAAGCTGTCTCACCCGTCCGGGGCCTGCGCGATCTCCGCGGCCGCCGCCGCGTGCATGATCTGGCTCGCTTCATCTGCGCCACCACGCCCGGCGGCACGCTCAGCTTCCGCGCCGCCGCGGAACGCATCGCGATCTCGCGCCGCGGCAAGGGCGTGATGATCATCTTCTCCGACTTCTTCTTCAAGGACGGCTACGAGGACGGCCTGCGGCTGCTCAGCGGCCACGGCTACGACCTCATCCTCGTGCAGGTTCTCAGCCCGCAGGAGCTCGAGCCGCCGATCAAGGGTGATCTTCGCTTGAAGGACATCGAGGACGCCGACACCGCGGAGGTGACGATCAGCGCCCCGCTCTTGAAGCGCTATCAGGCGAATCTGGCCGCGTACTGCAACAAGCTGCGCGAGTTCGCTCACCGGCGCGACATGGCGCTGCTCACGGTGAAGAGTGACACGCCAGTGGATCTGCTGGTCGCCGACCAACTGCGACGACTGGGGGTGCTCAAGTGAACTGGTCCTCCATCAGTTTCATCTCTTGGCCCTTGGCCCTCGGCGTCGCCGCGGTCGCGGTGCCGGCGCTCATTCTGCTGTATCTGCTCAAGCTGCGTCGTCGGGACATGGAGATCTCGACCACGCTCCTGTGGAAGAAGGCCGTGCAGGACCTGCAGGCCAACGCGCCGCTGCAGAAGCTCCGCAGGAACATCCTGCTGCTTCTGCAACTGCTCGTGCTCGCGGCCCTGATCTTCGCGCTGGCCGAACCGGTGATGAAGTCGGCTTCGTTCACGGGGCAGAAGCACGTCATTCTCATCGATCGCTCGGCCAGCATGGCGACGCTCGATGCCAGCGAGAACCCGAATCGGCGCGAGACGCGGCTCGAGGAGGCCAAGCGGCAGGCGCTTGTGATGGTCGAGTCGCTCCGCGAGCCGGGGCTGATCGCCAAGGCCACCAACGCGATCGGGGACGAGGCGATGGTGATCGCGTTCGACAACGTGTCGGACGTGCGGCAGAGCTTCACCAGCGACAAGCAGAAGCTGCGGGCCGCGATCGAGAGCATCACGCAGTCGGATGCGCCGACGAGCATGGGCGAGGCGATGCGCCTGGCCAAGGCGCATGCGCCCAAGCGGCTGCACGTCGAGAACAACCAGACGCAGGTGATCGAGGGTCTCAGCGGCGGCGCACCGATCGCGATCCATCTCTTCAGCGACGGCCGCGTGCCCGACGCGGATGCCGCCAAGCCGAGCCCCGAGGACTCCTTTGTCTTCCACCGCATCGGCAGCGACAAGAGCGGCAACGTCGGCATCACCAGCGTCCGCGCCCAGCGGTCGTACGAGAACCCGAGCGCTCTGTCGTTCTTTGTTGGGCTGCAGAACTCCGACCCTGCGGAGCGCACCGTTGATGTAGAACTGGTCGTGGAGGGATCGGTCGCCGCGATCAAGCAGGTGACGATGCCGGGCGCGACCAAGCCGGTGGCGGATGGAGCCGCCGCGAACGCGGGTGCGCCCGCACCCACGCCGGATCAGCCGCAGGGCGCCAACGCCGATCTCTCGGGTGACGAGCAGCAGCGGCTCACGGCCGATCTCAACCCCGGTGTCGGCGGCGTGGTCTTCAATGTCGAGCGCGAGGATGCGCTGCTTGCCGAGATCCGCCTCCGCGCCCCGACCGGCTCGGGCGGCGATCTCGACGCGTTCCCCACCGACGACCGCGTGTATGTGAACGCCGGACCGGCGAAGCGGCTGCGGGTGGCGATCGTGACCGATGGCAGCCTGTTCCTGTCCTCGGCGCTCGCCGGGCTGCCGCTGGCGGAACTGAAGACCATCACACCCGCGGAGTACAAGGCGCTCGCCGACAAGGGCACGACGCTGCCGGCGGATGTGATCATTCTGGATGGGTCCCTGCCGGCGGCGTCGGCGAACGCGCCGGCGGCGGGATTGCCACCGGGTCGCTACCTGATTCTGAACGCCGTGCCGACTCCCAAGGCCGCCGGCGAGCAAGCGCCCCCACCACTGACCGACAAGGGCAAGGGCGGTAACGCGACGATCGTGGACTGGCAGCGGACGCACCCGGCGCTGCGGAATGTCGGACTTGATTCGGTCTTCCTCGCCGAGACGCGGGACGTGGACGTGCGGCCGGGGTCGACCGCGGTGACGCTCGCACGCACCGAACGCGGACCGGCCATCATCGAGCTTTCCAGCGGCCCGACCCGCGCCCTGATTGTTCCGTTCGACATCGGGGCGACCAATTGGCCGCTGGATGTGTCGTTTGTGGTGTTCCTTGCGTCGGCTATTGATTATCTCGGCGGGGAATCCCTGGCCGGGGCCACCGACACGCCGCAAATGGGCTCGACGATTTCCGAACGACTTCCGGCGGGGGCGACGGATATCCGGCTGCTGGTCCCGGGCGAGACGAGCGAGACGACGCTGACGCCTTTGCCCGACGGCTCGGTGGTCTTCGGTCCGGTGCGGCGGGCTGGTGTGTATCGGCTGTCGTGGAAGGGACCGGCGGCGCCGGGGGATCTGTCGGAGTCCTCGCGTTCGGTGCGGCGTGTGCCGGCGAATCTGCTGGATGCGCCGGAGTCGGTGGTAGCGAGCAAGCAGACGATCGCGCTGGCAAGCCGCGTCGTCACCGCGGCGGGGTCGGACGCGTTCAAGGGCGATCAGAAGCTCTGGCCGTGGCTGCTCTTGGCGTGCGCCCTGATGCTGATGGTTGAGTGGTACGTGTACAACAAGAAGACGCATCTGTGACCCGCACCCGACCGTTCGCCATCCTCGCCGCCGCGTTGCTCGCCGCGAGCGCACTCGCTCAGCCCTCCCCGTCCCTTGCCGGCCCCGAAGAGCCGATTCCGCCCGCGCCGACCACCGACCATCGTCGCCCGGCCACGATCGAGGCCGTGCGGCTGGGCTGGCGCGGCTACCTGCTGTCGGATTGCTGGTCGCCCGCCCGCATCTACATCAGCGGCAACCCGCAGCACAACAACGGCGCCTTCGGCGGCACGCTGGAGCTGCTGTACGCCCAGGACGGATCGCAGTCGGCGCAGATCTCGGTTCCGATCGCGACCACGCCCGGGCGCGTGACGCCCGTCGAAGTCGCGATCGCGATGCCGCAGAACGCCAGCCGCCTCGGCGTCACGCTCTACAACGAGGACGGCCGCGTCGTCGCGTCGCGGCAGTACACCCGCGGCAACGACTCGCTACCGGCCACGATCCTGCATGCCACGCCGGTCGTCCTCGCCGTCGCCGAGCGCAGCGGGGTCATCCCCTCTGTCACCAAGGCCTTCCATCCGCCCGGCCTGCGTGCCGTGGGGGTCGTTCCCCAGACCACCATCCCGTTCGGTCAGCCCGCGCCCTCCCGCAATCCGCTCGATGACATGGTGTCGATCACCGTCACCACCGACGACCTGCCCGAATCCTGGGCGGCGTACGAGGGCGTGACGGCGGTGGTCATCGGGGCCGACGACATCGCCGGCCTGCCCCAGGCACGCCTCGGCGCGCTGCGGCAATGGGTGCTCAGCGGCGGCTGCGTGATCACCCGCGCCGGCACCAGCACCATCGGTCTCGCCAAGCTCCTCGAAGAATCGCCCTGGCGCGTCGAGGTGCTGGAACAACGGACGCTGGCTCCGGGCGCGGAGCTGCAGCGCATCTTCGCCGAGCCCACGCCGCTGGAGAAAGACGGAAAGGTCATCGAGACCCGCGCGTCGCTGCACGACACGCTGCCATCGCGCGTGGTGAAGGTGGGTGCCGCGCCCGATCCGCGCGATACCGATGCCGAAGCCTGGCGGGTCCGCTGGGCCCCGCGGGATACCACCCGCGTCAACGGCTTGGAGACCGAGGGCCTGCTCGCCGAGGGGCCGATGGGATTCGGATGGGTCGTCGTGCTCGCGACCGATCCGGCGCTCTTGGGCACGGGCGCCGACGACGCGGCGGCACGGGCGGCGTGGCGCGACGTCATGCGCCCGGTCTGCGCCGAGCTCGCCACCCGGGCCCGTGATTCGCAGGAGTACGTCTGGGGCGAGCGGGGCAGCGGCCCGGATCGTTCCGCCCGCATCGCGCTGCGCTCCACCCTGAACCATCTCAGCAGCGTCCCGGCGCTCGGCGACGGTGCGTTCATCGTGATCGGGCTCTGCCTGCTCGCGCTCGCCCTGGCCGTCGGACCGTTCGATGCGCTCTTCCTGGGAGCGAAGAGAAAGAGACAGTTCTCCTGGGCGACGGCGCTGCTGTGGATCGGCGTCGCGTCGATCATCGCCGCCGCCGCGCCGCCGCTGATCCGCAGCGGCGAGTCCAAGGTGCAGCGGCTGCGCGTCGTCGACGTGCTCGACGCGGGCCCGGCGCCCCTCGCGTACCACGCGGGTGTCACGACGATCTTCGCCGGCGGCGGAGGCGTTGTCGCGCTCACGCCCGGAGCCGGCGCGGCGCTCGATGCGCTCTGGTTCCGAGGCATCTCGCCGCTCTTTGTCGCGCCGTTCAGCAACACCGATCCGCTCAGCCGCTTCGCCACCGTGCAGCGCGGCTCCGCGTCGGACCCGGGCCGCGGGCGGAGCAACCAGCTCGACCAGGCGTCGCCGATGCGCATGGGGCAGTGGACCTTCCGCACATTCATGGAACACGGGCCGAGCGCCGAGCCGCCGCGGCCGATCACGGTGCAGCGCGACGGACCGTCGTGGCTCGTACGCACCGCGCTCCCGCCGGGCTCGCTGGTCGAGGCGCACCTCCGCATCGGGCAGGCGTGGCAGCGGCTCACACCCATGCCCGGCGGCGAGCTCCGCGGCGCCGGCGACGCCGACGCCGGCACCTGGACCGTGCGCGACGCCATCGCCCGTGCCGAGTACTACAACGACCTGGATTTCCAGAGCGGCATGGCCCTCGAGCTCCCCGGCGTGCGCGAACGCTCCCGCGCCATCGACGCCCGGCTCGCCAGCGGCCGCTGGGGCGTGCTCTACCTCCGCATGAAGGACGTGCCGCCCACGCTCCGCTGCAGCCGCCTCACCTGGGCCGGCCTCGGCGAGCCCTACGACGCGACGGAAGAGACCGTGTACCGCGTGCTGCTCCCGCTCGGCGACGCCGGCATCGAGCGCTCGACGTGGAACGTGGTGCTGCCCAAGTCCATGACCTCCGCGCCGCTGCCGCAACCGCGCACGCCGCCCGCGAACACCTTCGAGTCCCAGACCACGTTCGAAACCACGACCGGCGAGGGCCAGACGCAGAAGCCGGCGCCGAGCGACCCTCCTTCAACTCCACCGGAGCCACACCGATGATCGAGATCACCGGACTCACCAAGCGCTTCGGCAAGCTGATGGCCCTCGACAGCCTTTCGCTGTCGATCGGCCCCGGCGAGATCTTCGGCTTCATCGGCCCCAACGGCGCGGGCAAGTCCACCACCATGAAGATCCTCGCCTGCCTGCTCAAGCAGGACAGCGGCGAGGCGATCGTCTGCGGCAAGAACGTCCGCAAGGACGCCGACGCCATCCGGCGCGTCGTCGGCTATATGCCCGATTTCCTGGGCGTCTACGACGATCTCACCGTCGATGAGTACCTGCAGTTCTTCGCCGCCGCGTTCGAAGTGCCTCGCGCCCGGCGCCGACCCGTCATCGACCAAGTGCTCGAGCTCACCGACCTGACCGAGAAAAAGCACGCGATGGTCGATTCGCTGAGCCGCGGCATGCAGCAGCGACTCGGGGTCGCCCGCGTCCTCATTCACGAGCCACAGGTGCTGCTGCTCGATGAGCCCGCAAGCGGGCTGGATCCCCGAGCCCGCATCGAGATGCGCTCCCTGCTCATCGAGCTCCGCAAGATGGGCAAGAGCCTCATGGTGTCGTCGCACATTCTCAGCGAGCTCGCGGAGATGTGCACGTCCATCGGCATCATCGAGCGCGGCAAGCTGCTGTACGCCGGCTCGATCGAAGACGCGTACGCCAAGGTGCGCTCCGCCGCCCTCGACGCCCAGCCGGGCGAGAGCGCCAGCGTCGGTGAACGCATCGAGATCGTGCTGCAGGCCGACTCCGTCGAAGCCGCCCGCCTGGCCGACAAGCTCGGCGGCGATCCGCGGATCGCCGGTGTCAAGGCCGGCCCCTCACGCCTCACCGTCGATCTCCGCGCCGACGCCGGGGCCGACGGCCACCACTTCCTGATCGAGACCATCCTCCACAACGGCGGACGCATCCACAGCTTCGCGCCCGTCGAGGTCAAGCTCGAGGACGCCTTCCTCAAGCTCACCACGGGGGCGCTGCAGTGACGAACCCGGCGACCATCATCGCCCGCGGCGTCACCCGCGGCCTCTTCGGTCCCGTCTTCCAGCGCGAGGTCCGCAGCAGCGGGCGGCGCCTCTCCACCTACTGGATCCGCGGCGGGTACGTCCTCGCACTCGCGTGTGTCTCCTGCTTGCTCTACTTCGGCGTCACCGCCGACTCCCGCTTCGGCACCCGGGGCAACGCCGAAAACCTCCAGCAGCTCCAGACCTTCGCCCCCGCGCTCGGCAGCGTCTATGCGTGGTTCCAGTTCGTGGTCATGTGCTTCATCGCCTCCACGCTCACCGCGCCCGCCATCTGCGATGAACGCCGCAAGGGCTCGCTTTCCACCCTCATCGCCACCCCGATGACGCCCACGCAGATCGTCCTGGGCAAGCTCACCGGCCGCCTCACGCAGCTGGTAGTCCTGCTGCTCGCCGGCGTGCCGCTGCTGCTCGCGGTGCGCGTCTTCGGCGGTGTCTCGGGCTGGTTCGTTCTGTCGGCGACGGTGATCACGCTCTGCACCGCGCTCCTGCACGCCGCGATCTCGCTGGCCGCGTCGGCTCGGGTCCGCACGCCCACCATGGCCTCCGGCACCGGCTTTGTCTCGGGCATCGCGTTCTGCCTGGTGCCCATGTTCATCGCCCTGTTCCTGAGCGTTACCGGGTTCACGATCCCCGGCACGCTGGTGCTCGGTGTCTCGCCCTACGTCGCGCTGGGCATCGAGACCGCCCGCTCGCTCGGCGAACCGCCCGCCTTCGCCCTGTGGTCCTACGCGTGGCTGCTCGCCTGCGGCTACATGCTCGTGCTCGCCGCCCTGTTCATCATCATCGCGATTGTCCGCTTCCGGCGTCTCGCGGCGACCGCCGGCGAAGCAAGCGCCGCGCCCGAGCCCAGGCGCCGGCGCGTGCCCAAAGCGGTCTCGGCGTCGCCGACGCCCGGCACCATCGCCCCCGGAGCCGCCGCGAGCGATGAGATCGTCGTCCGCGGCAACCCAGTCCTCTGGCGCGAGCTCCGCCAGCCCGTCTTCCTCCGCCGCTGGCACCCATGGGCCGTGCTCGTGATGATCGGCGCCGTGCTGGGCATGGCGTACTACCAGGTCGGCTTGAGAGAGCCGGTGCCGATGTACGGGACGCAGGTCGTCCTCGCGGCGGTCTTCCTGTTCCAGGCCTGCATCATCGGCGCGGGAACCATCGCCGGCGAGCGCGAGAGCCGCTCGCTGGAGACGCTGCTCGCGACGCCCCTCACAGCTCGCGCGATCATCCGCGCCAAGTGGCTCGGCGCGCTGCGCCGAATGTACCCGATCCCCACGCTCGCCCTGACCCTGCTGCTCGTGCTGGGCGTCCTGCCCGGCACCTTCAGCCCCGCGGTCTTGCTGCACTACATCCTCATCTTCGCCGCTCCGGCCGCCGCGCTCGTCGCCTGCGGCATCTGGCTCAGCGTCGTCACGCGGAAGACCTCCGTCGCGGCGACGCTCAACACGCTCCTCGCCTTCATGCTCTGGGCCGGCTTGCCGTTCGTCGTCATGATGATCACCCTGATCTTCACCGCCGGACGCGGCCCCGACCGCGATTGGGAGCAGCTCCTCGCCGTGCCGCTCATCGCCCACCCCGCCCCGATGTACATCACCGCGCTGGGCGGCGGCAGCGACCAATCCCCGGGCGGGCGGTCGTATCACACCTTCCTCGACTTCACGCCCGGAGTCTTCCTGCTCGCCTGCGTCGCCAGCGCCGTCGTCTACGCCCTGATCGCCGCGGTCTTCCTCCGGCTCGCGGCCGGGGCCCTGGCCGCCCGCACCAACCGCCGGCTCTGATTCTCCCGACCGCCAAACGCCGATACATCGCTCGGGCGCGGACGGTGCGCGCCCACCGCCCCGACCCCACCGATCGATGCCTCTTCCCCGGCCGTCCAACCCTCGTCTGCCCCTCGCCGCCATCGCGCTCGCACTCGCGGCCGGTATCGCCGCCGCACAGCAGACCGTCGAGATTCCCAAGCGCGCCGAACCGCTCCCCGAGCAGGTCAGCCGCCCCGAGCGCCCCGCCGCCAGCGGCCGGCTCGTCCGCATCTACGACTTCGAAGAGCGCGACGTCAACCCCTCGCCCGTCCCCTTGCACTGGACCCGCGTGCAGGACCAGGACGACCGACCACGCCCCGGCTTCCCCCGCTTCAACCTCTCCGAGCTCGTGGATCTCAACGACCAGCCCGCCGCCAGCCGCGGGTGCGTGCGCCTCCAGACCCGCGGCGGCTCGACCTCGCTCCAGCTCGACCCCGGCGTCCTCCCCGTCTTCTCCGACGCCGACTACCTCATCGGCGCCCGCATCCGCACCCAGGGCCTCAACGCCTCCCGCGCGGCGCTCGCCTGCCGCTTCCTCGACGAATCGCTCGAGCCGATCCCCGCCAGCGAGCGCATCACCGCGCCCATCGTCTCCGAGGGACGCTTCGTCACCGCCTCCATCAACATGCCCGGCGAGTTCCCCGACGCCCGCTATCTCCAGATCGAGCTGCTGCTCCTCCAGCCCGACATGCTCGCCTCCGGCGGACGCGGCAAGCCCGCCAAGCCGCCGCCCGGGCAGCTCCACATCCCCGACGTCTCCGGGGCGGCGTACTTCGACGACGTCAGCATCGTGCAGCTCCCGCGCCTGGAGCTGGGAACCAACAACCCCGACAACGTCTTCGTCGCTCCCGAGTCGCCCTCGCTCGAACTGCTCGTCCGCGACCTCACCGGCGAGGAACTCACCGGTTCGCTCACCGTGCTCGACGCCGCGGGACGGGCCGTGGACACCCGCCGGCTCCGGCTCGGCGAGGGACGCAGCACGACCTCGTGGACGCCCAGGCTGACCGGCTTCGGCTGGTACCGCGCGGTGCTGGAGATGTCGAATCGATCCGTGCGGGTCGGCGCCACCGCGGTTGACTTCGTCTGGCTCCCCCCGCGGGACGATGTCGCTTCGCCCGACGAGTCGCGATTCTGGATCTACTCCGGCCGCATCGCCCCCGAGCTCTACACCAGGCTCGCCCCCGCGACCCGCGCCCTGCGCTCCAGCGGCCTCAGCCTGCCCATCTGGTCCGCCGATCTCACCGCCGACGCCGTTTCCGCACGGGTCGAGCAGCTCCGCCCCCTGGTTGATTCCTTCCGTTCCGAACGCCTCGAACTCGGGCTCGCGCTCCCGCGCGCCCCCGCCGCCCTGATCTCCGGCAAGTCCACCGACGCCAACGATCCCTGGTCCCTGCTCTCGAGCCGAGGCCGCGACGCCGCCCCGCTCCTCGATGAGTTCCTCGACCGCTACGGCCAGAGCGTTCAACGCTGGCAGGTCGGCGCCTTGGACGGTCGCTCGCTCTTCCTCCGCGACAACGTCGCCGCCGCCGCGGTCGCCATCGAAGCCACGCTCGGCAAGCTCGTCGCCGGACCGGTCATCATCGCCCCCGCCACGCTCGAGGACGCCGCGGCCATCGGCACGCTCGGTGCGTCCCACCCGTTCCTCGAGCCGGCGCTGCTCGCCCCCGCCTCGGCGCATCCCGATTCGGTCGGCGCCGCGGTCTCGTCCTGGCGTCGCACCGCAAGCCCCGGCACCGCCAGACGCCTCACCGTCGCTCTCCAGACCGCCGCGAAGGACGAGCTCGATGCCACCGACGCCGCCGACGCGCTCGCCAAGAAAGCGGTTCGCGCCTGGGCGGCGTCGTCCGCCGGCTCGGCGTCGGACCAGCTCCGCCTCGCGCTGCTCGATCCCTGGAGCGTCCGCCCGGGATCCAAGCCGCAACTGATGCCCAAGCCCGAGGTCGCCGCGTGGCGCGCCGTGATCGATCGTCTCGCCGATCGCGAGTTCACCGGCATCCTCCCGCTCCCCGGCGGCGCCGAGGGCTACATCTTCGCCAACCGCCGCGCCACCGATCCCGGCCGCGGCGGGCTCCTCGTCGTCTGGAACGACGCCACACTCCCCGAACGCGCCGAGCTCCGCACCCACCTCGGCCCGGGCGAACCCTGGATCACCGACGTCTTCGGCAACCGCTCGGAGATGACCGATCCGGCGCGCCGCCCGCTCCCGCTTTCGTCCACCCCGATCTTCATCGAGGGCGTCGACTCCGAGCTCCTCCGCTTCGGCGCCACCGTCTCCATCGAGCCGCCGCTCCTCTCCATGACGCAGTCCGAGTCGCAGCACCGTCTCCGCCTCACCAACCCCTGGACCACCAACATCTCCGGTCGCCTCGTCCTCGTCGAGCCCGGCGGCGGGACCAAGGGGGGCGCCCGCGATCGATCGTGGCGCATCAGTCCACGCCTCTTCCCGTTCGCCCTCGCCCCCGGCGAGACCGCCGAGTTCCCCTTCACCGTCAGCTTCGGCCCCGCCGAGGAGATCGGCACCAAGCAGTTCGTCTTCGATACCGAGCTCACCGCCGTCCGCGCCTACGACATCTTCCAGGTCGCCACCACCATGGAACTGGGGATGAAGGACCTCGCCTTCTCCGTCACCGCCTCGCCCCGCGGCAACGCCGTCGAGCTCGAGGCCACCATCAGCAACCAGACCAAGAATCCGCTCACCCTCGAACTCACCGCGTTCCCGCCGGGCACGCCGCGCCTCTCGATCGACGTCGGTGAACTCCTTGCCGGAAACCAGGCCATCCGCCGTTTCGCCATCCCGAACATGTACCCCGGCAAGAAGGGCCGCAAGATCGCCGTCACGCTCACCGACGCCGAGACCGGCATCCGCATCACCCGCAGCGTCGTCATCCCCTGACCGACCGCGGCCCCCCGCCCGCCGATACACACACCGTTCCCCATACGGAGAACCCTGATGCCCACCGACGCCGCGCCCCAGCCCAAGTGGATGACCGTCACCGGCTGGATCCTCACGGTTGCCCCGTGCGCCATGCTCGCGATGAGCGCAACCATGAAGTTCCTGCGCCCACCCAACCTGGCCGAGCAGTTCGACAAGCTCGGCTACCCCGCGGGAGTCTGGACGCCCCTGGGCATGGTCGAGGCGACATGCACGGCGCTCTTCCTGCTGCCGCCCACGCGGGTGCTGGGCGCGATCCTGCTCACCGGGTATCTGGGCGGGGCGACCGCCACGCACGTTCGCATCAACGACCCGTGGTTCATGCCCGTCGTTCTGGGCGTCGTCGTCTGGCTCGCACTGTTCCTGCGCGACGCACGCCTGCGGGCGCTGCTGCCGATCACGCGCTGACCCGCGCACCGTCGGTACCCGATACCGGCGCTCCGCCGTCTACGCCAGCAGGTCCATCACGATGCCCACGATCAACTGCTCGGGGCTCTTGGTGGTGTTCTCCAGCACCTTCATCGTCTGCTCGAACTGCAGCGCGGCCTGCGCCAGCTTCAGCGACCGGGCGCCCTCGGTCCGCAGCTGCCGCTCCTGCTGCACCGGCTGCGGCACGCTCGGCATCGACGCGATCCGCGCCGCGAGATCGCTCGCGGTCTTGCGGCTCTCCTGATTGCGGTGCGACAGATACTGATCGAACGTGGTCGGGGGCGTGCCGTCGAGCAGATAGCGCAGATACGCATTCTGCGAGACCAGCACCAGATCGAACGGCGCCTGCGCGCCGGGGGGAATGGCGGCGGTGTACTGCCCGTCGTGACGGACGATCACCGGGATCACCGTCGGCGTCACCCCGTGCCCATGGTCATGTCTCAGCGGCTGGATCAGCACACCACGGTCTATTCAACCGTCGTGCCGATCCCGCGCCGGATCCGCCCAAGCCCCCATCGTCCGAGAAATCCCCCTCCAACGCCGCCCGCCGCGGGATCCCCCGCGCCCGCTGATCCGCGGCCCGGTCCGTTTATCCGGCGCGTTCCTCGCCCGCATCAGGCATTGTCGCACCGCGGCATCCGCACCGCCCCGAGCCGCCCGCCTCCAGCCCGCCCCGACACCCGCCCAGCACTGTGCGTCTTTGTCACGAAATCAAGGAGCGCCGTCGCGCGAAATCGGGTAAACTACCGACGTGCCCCGCCGCGCCTTCACCCTCATCGAGCTTCTGGTCGTCATCGCGATCATCGCGCTGCTCATCGGCCTCGCGCTGCCCGCCCTGCGCGGCGCCCGCTCGTCGGCCCAGACGCTCAAGTGCCTCATCAATATGAAGTCCTTCGCGTCGGCCACGATCAACTACGCGATGGACTACAAGGATCAGGTCTTCCCCGCGCTCCCGCGGTCCAAATGGCCCGACGGCCCCCGGGTCTGGCCCGGCGAGGGCATCCCCGACATCCCGCGGGCCTCGATCTGGGCCCAGGACGTCAAGGGCCGCAAGCGCGTCCCGGGCCTGCTCTGGCCCTACCTGGCGAACAACCAGAACGTGGGCGAGTGCCCCGGCAACCGGCGCCGCAGCAGCACCGGCAGCGAGCAGGAGAACGTCTGGTTCACCTCCACCGGCGTGGACTTTGACTACACCTTCCTCGACGAGGTCGAGGGGACGCGGCTGGGGTGTCAGACCTCGTTCGCGTTCATCCCGCCGCGGACCGACGCCTCGCAGTTCAACCTCCGCGTGAACGCCGTGCCGACCCTGACCCGCATGCGCGGCATTCCTCTCTTTGTCGAAGAGAACACCAGGTTCAACAACGAGAAATCCCGCGACGGCATGTGGGGCAACGAAGACCAGGTCGCCACCCGGCACGGCGGCAACCAGCGCAGCGGCACCGCCGGCCGCGGCTCCCACATCGCCTGGCTCGACGGCTCCGCCTCGCTCTTCGTCCCGCCCGGCGATCTGCGCGAGGACATCGAGGACGGACGCGACTTCAAGGCCCTGTCCATCTACGTATCGCTCTCCAACCGCGACTCCGACTGGTACGCGATCTCCGACATGGCCGGCCGCTACCCCCGCGGCAAGAACGCGACGTGGAACATGCCGTATGGGTTTGTGAACGCGCCGAAGCCCTGACCATCAGGCCGGACAGATCAGGTCGTTGTAGCTGCTCGCGAAGATCACAAAGTCCGCGTCGTCCACCGTTCCATCGCGGTTCAGGTCGCTCTGACAGTGCGGCGGCATGAAGTCGTCCTCGCACAGCAGCAGGTTGTAGGCCTGCACGAACTTCACGAAGTCGGCGTCGTCCACCAGTCCGTCGGACGTCAGATCGCCGCGGCAGGGCGTCACCTCGTCCGGCACGCCGTCCCAGTCGGTGTCTCTGGAATCTCCCAGCAGGATGTCCATTTTGTCGCGCACGCTGTTGCTGTTGCGGTCGAGGAACATGCCCGCGTTCACGCCGATGCTCTCACGCTTGGCCACAACGTCGATGCCCGCGTCGTAGATGCCGTTGTTGTTCGTGTCGAGCACGCCGTCGACCTCGCAGAAATCACCGTCCTGCACCGCGCCCTCGTCGCAGGGCGTGCCGACCGAGGCCGGCGCGAGCGTGCCGCCCGCGATGTGCAGAACCCTGAACTGATGCGCGGGCGACACGTCCATGAGCGTCTGGCCGTTCGCGAGCGCGCCGTTGCTCACGAAGTAGAACCGCCTCGGGCCATCCCCGCCCGGAAGGCTCGCGCCGCGCAGGAACACCGCCTCGCCGGGGAGATACTCGTTCCTCGCGTTGCCCGTTTGGTCGCAGAACACCAGCCGCGTCTCCGGCGGGTCGTAGACCCGCAGGTGCGGATCGCCCGCCACGCCGTCCACGTTCCCGTCGAGCATGTTGAACGCCGCGTCGAGCACCTGCGCCGGCAGGAGCGTCAGCGTGAACACCTGTTCGCTCGACACCGTCGGCGGCACCTGGAAATAGACATCCATTGCCCGCCACGAACGCGCGATGTTCAGCGGGAGCGCCGGCGCGATCTGCACCGGGCTCGGTCCGATCGACACCTGTTCGTTGAAGGTGTAGCGCAGATGCACCTGCGGCCAGGGCACATCCGCCATCTGCCGCGCCTGCACCACGCACGGCGGCTCTCCCACTCCCGGCGCCTGCGACCGCCACTGCACCATGTACCGCTGGCCAAGCTGGTTGTTGGGCTCCACGTCGCGCAGCACCCCGTTGCGGTCGAGCTGCATCATCACCGCGAAGCCCGGCCCCAGCCCCAGCGCCGACTTGGACACATACGCCACCACCTCGCGGCCCCGGACCGCGTGGAACAGCACCGGAATCGCCGTGGCATTCCACGCCCCCGCCGCGAACTGCTCCACCGACGCCGCCGACGTGTTCGACACCCCGTCGGAGGTCTGATGGACCCGCACCCGCCACTCGCACCCCACCAGGGCGTTGCTCGGCGCGCTCGCGGGCGCGCCGGTCGCGACCTGCATGTCCGCATCGATGCCGAAGTACAAGTCCCGCGAATCCCCCGCGGGCATGGGGATCTGCAGCACGTCGTCGCCAACGCCCATGTGCAGATCCAGCTCGTCGTCGCTCGATTGCCCGCCCCGAGCCTTCTCGATGTTGTCCTCCGGCGGCCCCGGTGGCGGCCCGCCCGCGTCACACCCGATCGGCGCACACGTCCCGATCTCGCACGACTTCCACGAAAGAGTCACCGTCCCGTTCTCCTTGCCCGCTCCGCCGTCGAGCTTGATCGGTTCCGTCGTGTCCGTCGCGTCGCAGAAGATGCACTCGCCCGGCGGATGCAGATCGAGGTTCCGCAGCGTCCCCATCGAGTCCGACGTCGGCTTGCCGCTGAGATTCAGCGCCTTGTGAATCCCCGCCAACGCATCCTGGATCGGTTTGCCGTCGGTCTTGAGAATGATGCCCGCCGCCGCCGCGAGAACATTGTCCGCAATGTCCGCGATCATCTCGGCCGTCGAGTCGTCGTCATCCCAGAAGTCGATCACCGCCTCGAGGTCCGGCACCGGGCAGCACAGGTCCTTGTCGATCAGCAGCACGTTCAGCCCCAGCGTGCTGTTGTCGCAGATGTTGTACGGCTTGTCATCCGAGTTCTTCGCCCGGGCCCCCGCCGAGTTCGACGTCGAAGGCTGCCCCTCAAATCCGCAGTTCCACGCGAACACCAGATCCCCGCAACCGCGCGTCAGACGATCATCCATGTCGTCCTTCACCGACAGATCCTTCAGCCACACCTTGACCTTCACCTTCGGCACCGGCGCGATCTGCGCCGCCGCGGACGCGGCAAGACCGGCCAACGGCACAATCGCGCACACGATCGAGGCGGCACGAGCGATAGCCATGGCGGTTCTCCAATCGCCCGCGTTGGCGTCACTCCCGGCGTCTCCACGGGATCACTCCAAGCTACCCCTCAACTGCATCGCGCACAAGAGGTGTTGGCCCCAGAGAGCACTCGCTATTTGACCCGCCGCAACCGCGGACACCCTCACGAAACACTCCGCCGCCGACCCCACGCCGCACGATCCATCAACCAGCACCCCCATCGCCGATCCCCCATGGCGTCGCCCGAAGGCCCAGTGCCCAGTGTCCAGTGGCTAGTGGCTAGTGCCTAGTGCCTAGGGCCTAATGCCGAGTGCCAACACCTCCTCCCCTACCATCGCCACCCGCGGCCGTTCCGCGAACGCGGGCGTAACTTGACAACGGGCCCGAACCTTTGTTACGGGCACACCGTGGTGTCGTACGCGATCACAAAGTGCAGGAAGTCGGCATCGTTCACGACGGCGTCGCGATCAAGGTCGGACGGGCAGAACGCTGGCATTGGGGGCAGACTGCAGAGCACCGTGTCGTAATCCACGACAAAGCGGGTGAAGTCTGCGTCGTCCACGATGCCATCGGTGGTGAGATCGGCGGGGCACGGCAGGAAGCGCAGTATGGATGCAGTTCGACTGCCGAACACCGAAAGCGTCACAAAACGCCGGCGAAGCTGGTCGAACGCGGCAATCTCGAAAGGACCCGAGGGCGGATCGCCACCAATCGTCAGCGGGCTCCAGTCGGAGCCATCGACTGTCCAGACGGTCTCGTTCACACCCGCATCGTTCCGCCCCCCGACGAGAAGCGTTCTCCTGCCTGCGCGGTCAGAAACAAGCACCGGCGAAGTCAGCGGCGGCGGCGAAACCGCGGCGATCCGCTGGATCCACGCGATCCCATCCCATTCCCACCAATCCGGTCCGAGCGTCGTGTAGATGGGAGGGTTTGTCAACGAGACGTTGGTCCCGCCGATCAACATGACGACGCCCCGGGCGTGGTCAAAGGCCATCGCGTGCGCCTCGCGCGCCTGCGGCCGGAGGGACGCCGCGCGCTCAACCCACGCCGAGCCGTCATACTCCCAAACGTCATCGAATCGAGTCGCGGCGTCGCTCCCGCCAAAGAGCACCATCACGCCCCGATGTTCGTCAAAGGCCATCGCGTGCCCGTACCGTGCGGGCGGGCCGAGGATCGGGCGCTGCGACCACTCAACGCCGTTCCATTCCCAGGTGTCGGCAAGCAATCCGCCGCTCGCGCTACCGCCGTGCAACACGAGCACGCCGCGGGCGGAATCGAAGGCAGCAGCGAAACCGACGCGGTCCCCCGGTGCCGCCCCGACGTGTCGGGACCAGGAAGAATCGATCCCGGTGTATGTTTCCAGGTTGGCCCCGGTCCAGGCTCGACCGATTGCCACAAGAACGTGACGGGTCGAGTCTTCCACGAGTTGGAGAAGCTGCTGCGGGGCTGGAGTCGCGATCAGATCCGAAGACCAGTTCTCGCCATCGAAGACGATTGGTCCGAGGAATGTCGTTCCGCGAGCGACGCCTCCGATAATGGCGAGTCTGCCCCGCAAGCGATCGAACAGCATCGTGTGACCCTCACGACCCGCGGCACCGGCGGATGATCGCTGCGACCAGGTGGCTCCATCCCACTCCCAAAGATCGTTCAGATAGTCCGACGACGTCTGTCCACCGAAGAGCTGGGATCGCTGCCGCACCGGATCGAAGCACATCGCCGCACGGAATCGCGGCACCGGTCCGGCTTGCGACCGCTGCTCCCAGGTTGTGCCATCCCATTCCCACGTCTCGTTGTTCTTGGAGCTCTGCGGCGTCGAACCTCCAAACAGCACCGTCCGACGACGGACGCTGTCGTACGTCATCGCGGCGAACTCCCGCGGCCCAGGTCCGCTGGTTGCCCGAAGCGTCCAGGCCACGCCGTCCCATTCCCATGTGTCGTTCAACAGACGGAACCCGGAATCTCTCCCGCCGAACAGGACCGCGACGCCGCGGGATTCGTCAAAGGCCATGGACGCGCCCGAACGATTCGGCACGGGAGCGCCCACCGCGCGTCGGGTCCAGGCACGGCCATCCCATTCCCACGTCTCGTAGTCAGCACCATTCTGCCCCGGGCCGCCGTAGAGCACGGCGACGCCGCGACGGGTATCGAAGCACATCGCAGACGACCTGAAGAAGCCCGGGTTGATGCGTGCCCGATGCTGCCATGCTCGGCCATCCCACTCCCATGTGTCACTCGTTGGCCCGGGAGGAAACGCGCTCGTTTGCGTTCCACCGAAGCGCACGATCACGCCGCGCACCGTGTCGTACACCGCCGTCGGCGACTCAACCGGAACAAGCAACCGCGCCGACTGCCAGGCGAGCGATTGAGCCAAGGACCGAGCCGGAATGATGCAACAGACAACACTGAGGCACACCAGCCACATCGATCGCCAGGTCCGAGGCGACGGTCCGTCGGCTCGAACCGACGTTCGAACCGCCACACGCGATGTACGTGCTCGGCGAATCAATACACCACCCATGCTGGGAGTGTACCGGCTGCCGCAACAATCCGGTAGGCAGGAAGACCGCCGGGTTATCGAACCTGAAGCGACGTCTCCGACGCCTCGTGCCTGATGCCTCCCCCTCGTGCCTAGTGCCCAGTACCTTCTCCCCTACCATCGCCTCCCGCGGCCGTATTCATCGTTCCCGCCGCGGCTTGGAGGCTTGTTCCATGGCTTGGATGACCGTTCGTGACGCCCTCAAGGCCGCCCCCGGCACCACCGTCACCGTCAAGGGTTGGGTCCGCACCCGCCGCGATTCCAAGGCCGACGGCGGGCTCTCCTTCCTCGCCCTCCACGACGGCACCTGCTTCGACACCATCCAGATCGTCGCGAAGGGCAACCTCTCCAACTACGCGAGCGAAGTCGCCAAGCTCACGACCCACTGTGCCGTCGAGGCCACCGGCGTCATCGTCCAGAACCCCAAGGGCGGCAACGAGATCAGCGCCGACGCTTCCAGCGGCGAAGTGAAGGTCGTCGGCTGGGTCGATGATCCCGATCACTACCCGATCCAGCCCAAACCGCACTCGTTCGAGTTCCTGCGCGAGCTGGCCCACCTTCGCGTCCGCACCAACACCTTCGGCGCCGTCGCCCGCGTGCGGCACACGTTGAGCATGGCGATCCACCGCTTCTACGACCAGCGCGGCTTCTTCTACGTCCACACCCCGATCATCACCGGCAGCGATTGCGAGGGCGCGGGGCAGATGTTCAAGGTGAGCACGCTGGATCTGATGAACGCGCCTGCGGCGGGAGGCACTAGGCACTTGGCACTAGGCACTAGTTCGAGCCAGGCCGCCGCCGATGCCGCGCCTTCTCCGTCCCCTAGTGCCAAGTCCCTAGTGCCTAGTGCCCCTGACTTCTCTGCCGACTTCTTCGGCAAGCAAACCCACCTCACCGTCAGCGGCCAGCTCAACGTCGAGACCTACGCCTGCGCACTCTCCCGCGTCTACACCTTCGGACCCACCTTCCGCGCCGAGAACAGCAACACCAGCCGCCACCTCGCCGAGTTCTGGATGATCGAGCCCGAGATCGCGTTCGCCAACCTGCAGGACGACGCGAAGCTCGCCGAGGACTTCATCAAGTTCCTCATCCAGACGATGCTCAACGAACGCGCCGACGACATGAAGTTCTTCGACGAGCGCATCGAGAAGGGGCTCTTGAATCGCCTCAAGGAAGTGCTCGACAAGCCCTTCCGCCATCTGCCCTACACCGACGGCATCAAGATCCTCAAGGACGCGATCGCCAGCGGCAAGGCCAAGTTCGAGTACCCCATCGAGTGGGGCAAGGACCTGCAGTCCGAGCACGAGCGTTACCTCACCGAGCAGCACTTCAAGCAGCCGGTGGTGCTGATGAACTACCCCAAGCAGATCAAGGCGTTCTACATGCGCGAGAACGACCCCGGCACCGACGGCGCGCCGGGCGCGACGGTGGCGGCGATGGACGTGCTGGTGCCGCAGGTCGGCGAAATCATCGGCGGCAGCCAGCGCGAAGAGCGTCTGGACAAGCTCGACGCCCGCATCGAAGAGATGGGCCTGCCGATCAAGGAATACTGGTGGTACCGCGACCTGCGCCGCTACGGCACCGTGCCGCACGCGGGGTTTGGTCTGGGCTTCGAGCGCGCGATGATGTTCCTGACGGGGATGCAGAACGTGCGGGATGTGATTCCGTTCCCGCGGGCGCCGAAGCAGTGTGAGTTCTAGCGTGGCATCTTGTTCAGGCAGCCGGTAACTCCTCAAGGGGTGATGCGCGATGGTGGACCCCGAGCAACCGTGGTACTGGGAAGGAAACGTGCAACGCGTCGCGGTTGCCGCACTCAAGAGTGATGGCTGGACAATTCGGTCGACTGCCGACACCGCGACACGCAGGCCGGGCATTGACATTGTCGCGAGTCTCAATGAGCGTGCACTGTGGGTGTCCGTAAAGGGGTATCCAGTCGGGACTCCGAGGACGAAACCGCCTACTCAGGCACGGCACTGGTTTTCGCAGGCGATCTTCGATCTCATCTGCTATCGCACGGACAACCCCACCGTTGAGCTTGCCTTGTGCCTCCCCGACATTGGGGCCACGTACCGAAACCTTTGCATCAAGTCGGAATGGGCACTTATGACCCTGCCTGCAAGCGTGATCTGGATCACCGAGCAAGGAAGTTGTCGATGGAACAGTTTGGGTGAAGTGACGTAGTGGTCGACGGCCGTGCCCTGTCCGAGGCCACAGCGCTGCCAAATCACTGAGCCGTTAGCGATCCTTGTAGACGTCGCCCCGCGGACCGATCGCGAGCAGCTTCACCCGGTCGTGCTCTGGCTCAGGTTCATAGATCAGCCGGATGTTGTCGATGCGATATCTCCACTTGCCAGCAAGATCGCCGTCCAGCTTCTTCACCGTGTCGCCGCACGGCTTAATCGGATGCCGTTGGATCCGCCATTCGGCTTCCGTGATTTCACCGTATCTGCTCAGATACTTCAATCGGTCCCGGAGATACTCGTTCGATGGCGCGAGGTACCATCGAATCGGAGGCCTGTCATCACCGCGCTCATTCTGCGGTGGGCTGGACCCTTCTTCCTGCGGAAGCGCCTTGTACTGGGGAAGCGTGGCGGCGGCGGAATCATGTCGACCAAACACAAAGCTCGAGAGTTCATCACCCTGCTTGATCGAAAGCAGCTGACGTGCGTTTCTCTGAAGCAGCGATTCAGACAGCAGGTCCGCAGCATCCATCAATCCATCCGCACCCGCTGCAATCCTGTTGAAGCAACGAATCACGCCGCTTGCCAGATCGGCTTCGAGACGTGGCCAATCAACAAGTCCGCGATAATTGTCCATCGCTAGCAGGTCGAAGACCCGCTCGATGCGGTGCTTCGAGCAGTACGACCGAATACATGAGGTGATCACGCCGCAGTCTTCAGTGATTGGGTTGCCACGCCAGACCTGTGCGACGGGCGGCTCGACCGGGCACGTGTACAACTGGATCGGCTCAAACGGGGTTAGTACGCCATAAAGGCCGGAGACGATCAAGAGATGATGGCGCGAACTGGCGAGACTCGCGACGCTTTTCGTGCCAAATGCGCGGTAGAACCTACCGTCATACCGATCCATGGCGGGGAGGTACTTGCCTTCCGTGTCGCCTCCGACGTCCGGGCCTTTTTCTAGTTCCTGATTGAACTCATGCTCCCATAGGGGCACACTTTGCCATTTCCATTCTGTGCCGTATCGAATCTGTTGCCAAATGTCCATACGACGCTTTGTGAGCTTCTTCGCGAGCGACTCGCCGAGATGAGCAGTGATCGCATCGCTTGCATTCCACGATGGGCGTCCACCCGACTTCTTCTGCCGCGAGCACGCAATCAGGAACAGCACGGGTCCGGATGGAGAGTACATGGGATCTCCCGAGAAAGTCTCTTTCAAGCAGCATACATCCCGCGTCCTCTACCCGCACAGCAAGCGATGCACCTACCCCGCGACCCACCGCGGAGGCCCGCGAAGCTTCTGGTGGACTGATGCAACACTCCGGCCGATTATCTGCCGCCTTGCCGCGTTGCTTATCTCGGGCTGCGGCAGATGACCCGATCGCGCCGTGGTGTCTCACGATGGCCCCGTGTTCGGAGCGAGTGACGCCGCTGCGTCTCGGCCGCACCGCCACCCCCACGGTGCATCCCGCGAACGCCGCCCGCATCCAACCAACCAGCCCACACGGAGCCACGCCTGTCCCCATCCACTCAGTCACATCTCGATCTCATCCTGCAGGTCTTCTCCGATTCGCTGCAGCAGGTCAGCGATGCCATCGCCGATATTCCCGACGGTCGGCTCGCCGAGCAGCCCGCGGGGATCGTCAACCACCCCGCGTGGACCCTCTCGCACCTCAACACCGCCGCGGGATTCATCATCCAGTTGCTCGGCGGCACCGACGGCGCGCCGACGCCCGACGAGGCCAAGAGCTTCGGTCCCGGCTCGACGCCGCTGCCCGACCGCGCCCTCTACGGCGGCAAGGCCGATCTGCTCGCCTCGCTCCGCAAACGCCACGCGCTGGCGGAGAAGATCGTGCGCGAGCGCCACGCCGAGTACTTCCCACGCGAAACCCCGCCGCAGCTCCGGCGTTTTGCCCCGACGTTCGGACGGATCATCGTCTACCTGCTGGCGACGCACGAGTCGTACCACCTGGGCCAGCTCATGCAGTGGCGCAAGGCCGCGGGCTTCGGCTCGCCCAAGAGCTAGACCATCGCCCGCATCGCCACGCCCGCGCTGACCACCGCTGCGAGCGTTCTTGCGTGATTGAACCAGAGCCAGCGGCGGACATACGTCCGCCAGTACTCGTGCGTGCTCGGGTCCTGCGCGTCCCGAGCCGCCAGCGCGTTGTTCAAGGGCACGTTTCCGGCGATCGTCACGCCGACGGTCCCGATCGCGTACACGAGCGTCGCGAGAAGCACAACGCTGCCGCCGCCCAGCGCGGCCGCGGCCGCACCGACCACCATCGCCCCGAAGAACGGCCCGAGAAACCACGGGTTGATGACAACCACGTTGATCCGCTGCATCGCGCGGACGCCCTCGCCCGCCGGAAGATCTGCCAGCGCTCGCATCACGAAGACCGAGAACGCAAAGAACACGCCGCCGATCAGGGCGGCGATCAGAACAAACGCGGCCGTGAAGTACTCGTGCATCATCGGTTCCGTCACCTTGAGCGCCGCCATGGTACAGCGCGAGTTCAGGTCAATCGACGCCCGATTCCGCAGCGGACCAGCCGCCCAAGCCGATCCGACGCGTGGAGCGGGTCATCATGATCGGCCCCGGCACCTGTGCAATGAACAACATTCACCAGCGTTGACCCCTCACCCCCTCACCCCCTCACCCCCTCACCCACTCACCCACTCACCCACTCACCCACTCACCCCCACCGTCACCCCACGAGCACTCTCCATGCGCCCTCCCCGCTTTCGACTGCACGTGCTTCTGCTGATCATCGCGGCACTCGTGCCGTCCGCCGCCCCGACCTCCGCCCAGTGGATCACCCCCGCCGTCACCACGCCGCGGGTGCAGTACCGCACGTTCTTCAGCCCCACCATCGGCCGCGGCGTCAGCTATCACATCTACACGCCGCCGGCGTATGACGCCGAACCGACCCGCCGCTTCCCCGTGCTCTACTGGCTCCACGGCTCGGGCAGCGTGCTCCCCGGCATCGCGCCCGTCAGCAACTGGTTCAATAGCGCCATCGCCCAGGGCAAGATCGCCCCGATGCTCGTCGTCTTCCCCAACGGCATGCCCTACAGCATGTGGTGCGACTCCAAGAGCGGCGTCACACCCATCGAGAGCGTCGTCGTGCACGACCTGATCCCCACCATCGACGCGACCTTCCGCACACTCGCCGGACGCAAGGGCCGCATCGTCGAAGGCTTCAGCATGGGCGGCTACGGCGCGGGACGGCTGGGCTTCAAGTTCCACGATCGCTTCGCCGCCATCTCGATGCTCGCGGGTGGCCCTCTGCAGCTCGACTTCCTTGACGAGCCGGACGCCGGGAGCCCCGTCACGCCCGAGCAGCGTCTCATCATCTACGAGAACGTCTACGGCAGCGATCCCGATCACTTCCTCGCCCAGAGCCCGTGGATGCTCGCGACCCAGAACGCGTCGAACCTCATCGCCCGAGCCACGCCCATCCGTCAGATCATCGGCACCGCCGATTTCACCCTCGACGCGAACATCGATCTGCACAACCACCTGCTGCAGCTCGGCGTGCCCCATCAGTTCGTCGCGCCGCCCGGCATCGGGCACGACACGCTCGCCCTGTTCAACGCGCTGGGCGAAGACAACTGGACCTTCTACCGCGGCGTCTTCCGTCTCTGTCCCGCCGATCTCACCGGCGATCAGTCGGTGGATGATGCCGATTTCATCGGCTTCGCCGCGGCGTACAACCGGCTCGAGTGCACCGACCCGGCCATGCCCGCAAACTGTCCCGCCGACCTCAACGCGGATGAGCTCGTGGACGATGCCGACTTCGTGCTCTTCGCCGCGGCGTACGACACGCTGAACTGCCCCTGAGCCGCACGCCCGGCGAGTGTCCACGACCCGCACATGCGCGGCCGTCGGCAGGCGGCTCAATCTTCCAGGCCGGACCGGATCTCCATCCAAGCTCCAGACCCGACATCAAAGATCGCCAGCGGCTGTGTCTTCCGCGCCGCCTCGTCACGGGCGACGACCACGATCTTGCCCGGCCAACCCCCGGTCACGTCAATGATCTGGCGATCGCGAACGGTCCACTGACGAAGCGGATCGGTGCTGGGCGGCGCGGGAACCGACCAGATCCCTCGTTGCTTGCCCGCCGCGACGAACCTGGCACCGTCCCAGAGTGCGAATCCCTCGCACTTCTCACCGAGCAGTGTCCCGAACGACCCCACCGCATACACAGCATTCCCGCTCGCCACCAGCTTCAAGGAGTGCAACTGCCCCTCGTCGCTCTCGATCTTCCCGAGCATGCGCCATGCTCCGCGCTCACGGACAGCAATGGCCTGATCCTGAGGGCCGAACATCTTTCGGTGTGTGCCGATCCAGAACGCGGTGCCGTTCGGTGTCGCAAGAAATGCCTTGGAAGTGCCGATCGGTTCGCCGGGAGCGCCCAGCGCGTTGATCGGGGCCGGCGGATACGGCGGCTCGATCGCCGTCCAGGTGTCGGTCGCGGAATCAAACTCCACAATGTCTCTGCAGTCCCGACCGCCGACCACATTGAAATGTCCGGCAACGTACATCTTGCTGCCGGCGACCACAATCTCGCCGACCTGCCCCGGCTGCGGCTTGCCGACACCCCGCATCATCATCCCGACATCCGTCCACGCCGCGGTGCGTGCATCCACGCGGAAGAGCCCCGACAACGATCGCGGCGCCGCCTTGGGCTGATACCCGGCCGCGAAGATCTTCCCACCAACCGCCACCAGCTCGTAAGGGTTGAGATCATCGCGGACGACGACCTTCCACATTCCATCGGCTCGCGCCGCCAGGCACGAAGCCGGCCAACCCTCCACGTCAAACCTCCCACGCAGCAGGATCGAACCGTCCGCGCCCCGAGCGACCGCTTCACCGCCCGCGGGTTCCCTCGTCGCAGCAATCTGTCCGGAGCCGAGCGTTCGGAACTTCGTCCCGTCAAAGTGGACGATCGGCAGCCACCGCGGCGCGCCCGTCCCCGGCTCGCGAACCAGGCAGGGAAGGTACAGCCCCGTCTCGTCCGCGAAGATGCTGGATCCTGTCGGATGCACCTTCGGGGAAAGCACAAAGCCCTGCGCCGCGCAGGGCGCGCCGAGCCCCGCCAATGCCGCCGCTGCGACAATCCACCCGAGTCCCGCTGCGCAAGCACACGATGCCGAAGGCATAGTCATGTCTCCTCCTCGTCGCAGATCAACCGGTCGTACGCCGATGCGAAGAGCACAAAGTCGGCGTCATCGACGAGCCCGCTCCGGTCGATGTCGGCCCAGCACGGGTCCAGCCACGGGCTCGGACACTCGAGCGCGTTGTACGCCTGCGCAAACAGCACAAAGTCCGCATCGTCCACGTATCGATCCAGATTCTGATCCTCCGCGCACAGCAGCGGCAGACGGACGACATACGCGCGCTCATCAGAACTGAAGGGATCATCGGACGTGGAGCGAACGGACAACGCGAGAGTGTCTCCGTCCGCCGAGATGCCGGTCACTCTCAGCGCGCTGCTGTAATAGAAGGAATCCTGCGGAATGTCTGTCGCCGCGGAGAAGTCGACATGGACTCGGTTCAAGTAGTCGCGCAGCCGTTCGACCCGATCCATCCCGGTCCAGACCAGCGTCCAGTTGTTATCACTCGCGTCCCGACCCCATCCGATGATGAGTTCCGCGTCGTCGGAGAGCGCCGACGCGCCAGCACTGGTGAATCCGGGAGGCACCGGGAGATCCGTGATCGCGCCGCCCAGCCAGATGCGGGGCGTGTCGCCGGCCCCGGTCGAGCGATACCCGACCCCAATCGACCCGTCGTGATTGAGCGCGGCGCATTCGGTATCGCCGAGCGAAGCAAAGAACGTCCCGTCATGCCGCGCGATGTACGTCCCCGAAGCCGCCGGCCCGAATCCAGTTGGTTGGCCACTCCAGCGGGCGGCGAAGACTTGGCCGTTCCCAGAGAGCGCGACCGGCTCGGTGTACGCCGCACCCGCGACCAACCCCGGAAGCAGCGGGCCACGCGAGAAGCCCGTGCTCGGCTGCCAGAATCCGGTGGAGTTCGTCGATCCTTCTTCGAAGATGTTGGCGAGAACTGTGTCGCAGGCAGCCGACGCTGCAACGAACGTGGAAGACTGCACCGTGGACGGCCACGGGATGATCGAGCCGCCGCCCGGCGTCTGACGCCGGATCTCGCCAGCGGAGGTGACGGAGATGACAACGGGTCCAGCAGCGGAGTAGGCGACCGGAGTCTCTGAGCTGCTTGCCAGCATGGTCGCACTGGCGTCCTCACGCCATTCAAAGCGCAGGTATTCCTTGGGCGATTGCCACCACTGTGTGATCTCCGCCGCGAGCAACGCGGCGTGGCTGTCGCGCGAGAGCAGCACAGTGGCGTTCTTGAAATCGCCTATCGCGCGACTCGGCGCGAGCGCGTAGCCAATCGGGAGCGGCGTCAGGCGGATGAAACGGTTGAGTGGGCTTGTCCGATCAAACTGGCGCAGGGAAGGCGTTCCCGCGCCTAATCCGCGGGCGTGCAGGACGACCGAGTGCGTCCCGGGCATGAGCACCTTCGGTCTGGTGTACGCCGTCGCGCTCGAGAAGCTGAAGAACATCCCGGTTGAATCGTTGGTGCCGGCGTAGAAGAGCGGCTCGTCGGTCGTGAAATCAAAGTCGGCCGCAACCGTGCTTTGCACGCTCCCGGTCTGGACGACGCCGAAAGGAAAGTCGCCGCTGACGCGCAGATCCGTCCCGAACCTCACGCCGTCTGCATCGATGGAGTAGTAGAACGAAGCGCTCGCCTGGGCGAACCACGACGACACGGCCCGGGCGGCGAACCCTCCGCCGGTACTTCCACCGCCGCTCTTCTTCGTGAAGGACTGCGTCGCCGATCCCACAAATGACCACGGAGTGCCGCCCGGGAGCGTTCCGTTACCCGTCGCGGTGCCGACGAAGTTCATGCGGGTCGCCTCGGTGCCCTGTGCGCAGGCAGATCCGTCTGAATGAAGAAGACCCAACGTCACCACCACGAACCATGACACTTTCATGGAAGGACCTCCTTCGCGCCGCGCCAGCGGAAAGCCTAACCGAATGGACACGGTGACACAACAGCGAACATTGGTGCACTCACCCATCCGCAAGCCGAACAGGCGTAACACTCATCGGATCCATCCTGGGATGACGCACTGCGTGTTTCGCGAGCGGATGTGAGATCCGTGCTCGGTCCGATGGCGTCGACAGAGCGAAAGCACGCTTGGCGTGCGTCGGGATCGCTCCGCGCGATGGCGCTCCATGCTCGCGCTCCGGACGCTTGGGGATCGGTCAGACCGTCGCCGATCTGCCTGGACGTGCGCACGACTCGATCTCCAAACGCCGCCCGCGTCGGTGCGTGGCGATTCCCGGCGATGCGAGCATGGAACTTCGACCGCCAGAGATCCCGACAGGCACCACGCCCTGGAGGCGGCGTCGGCAAGCGGGCCGGTCGAGGGACGGTCGCACCGACGCCGGTCGCGGCGTACCCGCGGCCCGCGTCGGCCATCTGTACCATGGCACCATGGAGTCCAGCCGCTCGACCACCGTCGTTCTCGCCGCCGTATGCATTGTCTTTGGGATTCTCATCGGGCTCCTGGTACGGCAGAACCGCGCACTCAAGTCCGAGGTCTCGGCGCTCCGCACGCAGCTCGCGGAGAGCACGCTGAATCAGGGCGCCAAGGCCGGCTTCCGTCCGTCGCTCCAGTTGGGAGAGGCCGTGACCGGGCTGCAGCTCGTGCGGCCCGACCGCACCGCCGCGTCCCTCGCCTTTCCGCACGACGGGCCGACCATGCTCTTCATGCTCGGCCGCCACTGCGGCTATTGCGACCAGGCGACGCCGATCTACGAGAACATCCTGCGCGAGCACGTCGCGGGTGTCGCGCCGACGAAGCTGCGGGTCATCGGCGTGATCGCCGATGCGCCGCCGCCGGACGATGCGAGCGACGCGGGCAAGACGGCGTGGACCGACGCCTTCAGCAAACCCGTCACGCTCATCCCTTCCTTCGCCGTGCCCGACGGACCCAAGACCTGGCTCCTGAAAGTGAACGCGACGCCCGCCGCGGTGCTGCTCGACAAGGAAGGCAAGGTGCTGGGCCTGTGGCGGGGCGAGGTCACCAAGGAACGCGCCGACGAGATGCGGACAGCCCTGCTCGACGCGCTGGCCCTCAAGTGATGCCGAAATGAAAACCGCGGGGTCGTGCCCCGCGGCGTTCGTGCGGTGGACTGGCGAGCGGCGCTCAGATGTCGCCGTAGGGCACACAATTCGTCTGCCCCGCCCGCGACGCGTAGCAGCTATTCGGATACACCTTGCCGTTGGGGCAGAGGACCGGCGCGTACACGTCTGGGCACAGCTTCGGCCCGCCGCCGCCGCCCGGCCGCGCCGCGAGGCTGGTGGTGGCAAGGCCCGCAACGCCCAGGACGCCGACAGCAAGAACGGCCAGGGAAAGGATTCGAGCATGCTTCATGACGGTGCTCCTCATGGGTCGCGCCCGCGAACCCACGCGGTGCGGGAACGACGCATGGAGACTACCAGCCAATGCAACCCACCGTCCGACGACCTTCCTGCAATGACCGGCGTCCGCGGACGTTGAGCCCGCATGAGCCACATCCGATCGATCGCATCCCTGGCCGCGTCGGGCCTTCTGGGTTGCGCCGCCCTCGGCGCTCTGCAGGGTCGCGTCGAGTCGCGGACGTTCACCGGACCCATCACCGGGAAGACGGTGCGATACTCGATCTACCTTCCACCCGGATACGACGCCAGCGCCGCGCGGTACCCGGTGATCTACCACCTCCACGGCATCGGCGGCACGCACAACGGCCAGCAGATCTCCACCGTGCCGCAGTCCTTCGAGAACGCCGCGGCACAGAACCTCATCGGGCCGGTGATCATTGTCTTTCCCGATGGCTACTCCGACAGTTTCTGGGCCGACAGCATCGGCGGCGACAAGCCCGCCGAGACCGATGTGGTGCGCCAACTCGTCCCCCACGTCGATGCGACCTTCCGCACCATCGCCGATGTGCGTTCGCGGGTGATGCAGGGCTTCTCGATGGGCGGCTTCGGCGCGACCAAGTTCTCCTTCAAGTACCCGGACATCTTCGGCATGTGCCTCGCGTACGACGGCGCGCTGCTCACGTGGGACAACCTGGTCGCCTTCCATCCCCAGCAGGCCCAGTCGATCTTCGGCAACAGCAGGGCATACTTCGATCAGTTCTCACCCTGGTTCTGGATGAACGAACATCGCGCCGCGATCGACCGCGGCTACCCGGTCCGCATGCTCGCCGGATCGCTCGTGCCCGGCAACCGTCGCTTCCGCGACGGCCTGCTCGCCCTCAACCTGCCGATCGACTACACCGAGACCGGCTGCCCGCACACCGTCGGCTGCCTCTTCACCGCCGAGGGCGTTGATTCCGCCGCGTGGATCGGCGCACGCTTGGGTCGCACCAACTGCCCGCCGGACCTGTCTTCCGATCGACTCGTGGACGATGCCGACTTCGTGCTCTTCGCCCGCGCGTACGAACTCCTGTCGTGCGACGCGACAGCCATGGCGCTCAACTGCCCCGCCGATCAGAACGGCGATGGCATCGTGGACGACACCGACTTCGCCCTATTCGCACAGGCGTACAACGAATTGATCTGCCCGTTGTAATGGTCATCAATGACCAAATGAAAACCGCGGGGCGTGCCCCGCGGCTTGTAGATGCTCGATCCTGCACTTCGCGACGCGGACAGACCAACCAGGGGCCTGGCCCACGGGCGAAGAAGCGCGTTGGTGGCGGACCGGCTAGAAGCCGGTCCGACTGATGCTTAGCGCCCGTAGCGGCGGACGACGGCCTTCACCACGCCCTGCACCTGGCAGAAGCGGACGCGGATGGGCTCGAAGTTCGGGTTCGCGGGCTGCAGGCGGATGTGATCGTCTTCCTTGAAGAAGGTCTTCAGGGTCGTCGAGCCGTCGGGCAGCAGCGCCACGACGCGGTCGCCGTTCTGCGCCACCTGGGTGCGCTCGATCAGCACGAAATCGCCGTCGAGGATGCCCTCATCGCGCATCGAGTCGCCCTCGACCTTCAGGGCGAAGGTGCTCTCCTGACCCTTCTGGGTCTTGGCGACGAGCATGTCGGCGAGGTCGATCTCGTCGGTGTTCTCGACCCGCTCGATGGGGTGGCCGGCGGCGATGCGGCCGACCAGCGGGAAGCGCAGCGGGCGGGCCTCGTCCGGGACGGCGATGCCGTCAGCGATCGACAAAGAGCGAGCCTTGTTGGGTTCGCGCACCAAAGCGCCCTTCTTGATAAGCGCTTCGACGTGCTCGAAGACCGTCACCTTGCTGACGCCGATTTCGTCGGCCAGCTCCTGCATGGTCGGGGAATAGCCCCGACGCACCCGCCAGTCGCGGATAAGTTGGAGAATGCGGAGCTGCTTGGGCGTCAAGTTCAGATTCATGGTTCAAACCTCCGGAGCGGCTGGTTGCCGCCGTCGTTCCACCAACATCCCCACCCGACCCACCACCGTCTGTCCCGACCAACTGCAACGCGGAGCCACGAGAATCCGAGTCGGAGAAGGCCGAATTGTCGAAAGCCGAGCTGTCCACACCGCCGCGAGCGTGCGACGGCTTGAGTTCCATCATGCGATCCGAGCGGCCAGCCTGAGCACCTGCCTGAGCACCTACCTGAGCACCTGCCTGAACACTTGCATGCGCCCCGGCCTGCATGCCGATCCGCGCGAGCACCGGGCCGAGCTCGTCCAGAGCCCGAACGGCCAGACACCACGCCGCCAGGAGCCGCGACCGACCTTCGACTTCCGTGTGTGCCCCGCCGACGCCTGGCGATCCTTCGCCGCCCGTAAACCGGTCCACCATCGCCCCGTCCGCCATGTCCCCACCAACCAGGCCGACCAGTCGCAGATCCGAGCCCGCATCGGACTCGTTCGGGCGACGCTCGGACGCATCACGCTGGACGCGCCGGAGACTGGTGGTGCCCGAACGCCGCGGACGGTATTCCGCGACGAAATCCCCACCGGGACCGAATCGAAGGATAGGCGAGAAGGCGGGTTCCATCGTGCACTGTTTGTCGGTTGACGTCGCTTGAACCGATCAAATTTCTTTCGCTTTGTTTGGTACAAGGTAAGTGATCGCACGCCTTGTGTCAAGTGTTGCGCATCGGAATCGCGCCGAAATGTGATCCGCTCAGACCGCTCCAAGCGTCACAGATCATCAAAAACAATATTATTATAGGACTCTACTCAGCCCACCACCCTGGCAAACCGCGATCCGCTGCGACGCACCCGCCCCGCAATCTCCAGCAAAGTCAGTTGGGAACGGAGCTTGACGATGTCCAGCCCCACCGCATCCGCCAGCTCGTCCGCCGTGCGCTCGGTCGCGAGTGCCGCCAGGATCTTCACCTGTTCGGGATTCCCTATCGAAACCGGTGTCGCTTCGGCGGGCGCCGACGCGGCACGCAGCGCCGCGGACCCGCGCGTGTTCGGTGCCGCACCGAACAGCGATTCGTCCGCGCTCACGAGCGGCTGGAACCGCGCCGCGTACGTGCCCGCGTGCTGATGACGCGCCGCCGACTCCAGCAGCGCGATCACATCACCCGGCTCGGTGACGAACGCCGCCCCACCGACTTTCAGCAAGTCGTTGCTGCCCTCCGACGACGGCGAATCGACCCGACCCGGCACGACGCAGACCTCGCGCCCGTGCTCCTCCGCCGCGATCTTCGCCGTGATCAACGCGCCCGACTTGCGGGCCGCTTCGATCACCAGCACCCCCAGCGAGAGACCCGAGATGATCCGGTTGCGGCGCGGGAAGTTCCGCGCGTCCGGCGCCGTGTCGATCGGCAGTTCCGAAAGAATCGCGCCCGGCGTCACCGTTCCCGCGGCGTCGCAACCGGGCGTGCAGATCCGCTCGAAAAGCTCTTGATTCTCATGCGGATAGGTGTGCCCCAGGCCGCAGCCCATCACCGCGATGGTGCGGCCCTGATGCATCAGCGCGGCACGATGGGCCGCGGTGTCGATGCCCCGGGCGCCGCCGCTGACAATCACCAGCCCGCTGCGCGCCAGCGCCCCCGCAAACCGCGTGGTCTGCTCCAGCCCGTACGTCGTACACGAGCGGCTTCCGACAATACCGACGCCGAAGCCCGGTGTGGAACCGGCGACCGGATCGAGCGTGCCCTTGTAGTAGAGAATCGGCGGCGCATCCGGGATCGCGCGGAGCAGCACCGGATACGCGGGGTCGTGGATGCCGACCAGTCGGACGCCGTGCTTCTCCGCGCGGGCAAGCTCGTCCTCGGCGCGGGCTTGAGAATCTCGGATGCCGGCAACGATCGACTCGCCGGTGGCCCCGCCACGGGAGCCCTTGGGGCGGGTCGCATCCATCTCCGCGGCGGAGAGATGCAGGGCCGCCTCGGGCGAGCCGGCACGGGCAAGGAGACGCGCGATGGTCGCGGGCCCCACGTTCTCGATGAGCGTGAGCCGAAGCAGGGCGAGCGTGGCGGCGTCGACGTGCATGGGCGGAGTGTAAAGGAAAGGGGAGCAGGGCAGCAGGCGGGCAGGGGGCAGGCGGGCAGGAGGACAGGAGGACAGGGGGTCCGTGGCGATGCAACCCGGGCGCTTCGCCGACGCCGAGGCTGACGAGTCCGCGAGGAAGCCTCGGATGGACCGCAGCGGAGGTCGCCCGTGATCCCAGGACGCATGCTCCACCCGAACCGAGGCTTCGTCGACGACCCCTCAGCCCCACGTCTGCAGGCTGTTCGCGGAGTCGGGGCACGGACGGTCTAATCTGTGGCATGGCCCCCACCGTCAAACGCATCGGAGTGCTCACCGCCGGCGGCGACTGCCCCGGGCTCAACGCCGTCATCCGCGCCGTGGTGAAGGACGCGTGCTTCAACGGGCTCGAGGTCCTCGGGATCGAGGACGGGTTCCTCGGGCTCATCGAGGATCGGCTCCGCCCGCTCAGCCAGGATCACGTCTCGAACATCCTCACCCAGGGCGGCACCATCCTGGGCTCGTCCAACAAGGCGAACCCGCTTCGATTCGCGACCGGAACCAACGCCGACGGCACGCCGCGGATCGAGGATGTCAGCGCTCGGGTGATCGCGACAATCCAGAAGCACGGGCTCGACTGCATCGTGGTGATCGGCGGCGACGGGAGCATGAGCATCGCCCACGAACTCACAGAGAAGGCCCGTTCCGGCGGCGTGGAGCTCCGCTTCGTCGGCGTGCCCAAGACCATCGACAACGACCTGATGGGCACCGAGATCACCTTCGGTCACGCCACCGCCGTCGCCACCGCGACCGATGCCCTCGACAAGCTCCATTCCACCGCGGCCAGCCATCACCGGGTCATGGTCGTCGAGGTCATGGGGCGCAACGCGGGCTGGATCGCGCTCAGCGCCGGGCTCGCCAGCGGCAGCGACGCGATCCTCATTCCCGAGATCCCCTTCCACCTCGAAACCGTGTGCGACATGGTCATCAGCCGCGGCCGGCGCGGGAAACGCTTCAGCATCATCTGCGTCGCCGAGGGTGCGGCACCCGTCGGCGAGCAACAGAAGATCGCCAAGATCGACCCCACCAGCCCCGATCCCGTCCGCCTCGGCGGCATCGCCGAGTGGCTCGCCAGCGCGGTCGAACAGGAAACCAGGATCGAGTCGCGGTACGTCGTCCTCGGTCACGTGCAGCGCGGCGGCACGCCCGTCGCACAAGACCGCGTGCTCGCCACATCGCTCGGCTTTCGCGCCATGGAACTCCTCCGCGACAGCCGCTTCGGCCGCATGGTCGCCGTCCAGGGTGGACAACTCACCGACGTCGCCATCGACCAGGTCGCGGGCCGGCAACGCAAGGTGCCCCTCGATCATCCGATGCTCGCCGCCGCTCGGGCTGTCTACACCACCTTCGGCGAGTGACCGTCGCGCCCGACACCCCTCCTCCGGCCCGACACACCGGCGTAGGGCGATCGCTTCAATCTGGCCTCCGCCGCCATCATTCTGCACCGCCCGACCGATCCGATCTGGCGTCCTCGCTGTTCCTGTTGCATGGTTGTCAATCTCCGGCAACCACGGGAGCACCGCACATGCAGTCGCTGACGCTCCATCTCATCGCCGTCTCCCTCGCCTCGTCCGCGGCGTCCGCCGCCGTTGAGACAATCACCATCCGCGGGTCCGGGGATCCCAACCGCACGAGGATCTTCCATTCGCTCCCATGGGGTCGGGACTTCGTGACCGGCTTGTGGAAGGGCGACCTCTCGGTCAAGTGGAGCGGCGGAGCCGAGAAGACGCTCACGACCAAGGCCGATGTCGATCCCTCCTTCGACTTCGTCTCCCACAACGCCGCGAAGATATTCGGCACCGGAACACCCGGCGATCCGTTCCTCTTCAACGAGTTCACCGAGAACATCCGCCCGCGGATCGACCTCTTCGGAGTCGCCGACCCCTCGAATCGCGCCGAGAACGATCATCTCGTCCGCGCCTTCTGGTACTACACACCCCAGCGCGGCGTCCTCGTCGCCGACAAGACCGTCCGGATCAGCGGCTGGGCCGAACAGACCCGCGTGCATCGGAGCCTGCTCGAGCTCGCCGGCGCCGACGCGAAGTACGCCGCGCAACGCGGACTGTCCCACATCACCGCGACCATCACCCACCCCGACGGATTCGCCAAGGACACGCGACTCGCCGACGGGTCGGTGCTCGATTTCACGCTCGTCATCTACCTTCCCGGCCCCGGTCCGGTGTCGCTTGTCGCCGCCGGGATCGTGCTGACGCTTCGGTCCCGCCGCCGACTCTGAGAGACCGCCGCACGGTCACAGCGGGTGCACAGCCGCCCGGCACCGCCGACGACCGACGCACGGACAGCCAATGCCGATCACTTCAGCGTCTTGCTCAGGATCGCACTGCGGTAGTTCGTGTACGGCCACTTCCAGTGCTCCACGAACCGGTACCCCCGCCGGATGTAGAAGTCGTACAGCTCGCGGTCCGGCTCGGCCATCGACAGCCCCAGCTCCTTCGCGCCCTCTTCAAGCGCGCGGTGCTCCACAATGTCCAGCAGCATCCGCCCGATCCCGCAGCCCTGATAGTCGGGATCGACGGCGAGCTGCGAGAAGCTCGCGACGTCCGCCTTCTCGAACCACGGCGGACCCTTGCTCTCCTCGCTCTCGTGGAACAGGATCGTCCCCACCAGCTTCTGCTTCGTCCGCGCATCCTCCAGCGGAATGTGATCCACCGCGACGTAGCACTCGCCGCTGAACACACGCTTCTCGGTGATGTCCACCGTCTGGCGGCCCGCGAGCGGCTGCAGACCCATCGCCACCTGCTTCGCGTACGCCCGGTGCAGCAGCGTCGTCAGTTCCTGCAGCGAATCACTCGGCGACAGACGGCGGGTCGTGATGTTGGCGGCTTGCTGGCGTTCGAGCAACGGTGGCACCGATGGTTCGCCGCGCCGGGCGTCGCGGCCGTTCGTGCGGGATGGGGCTTCGATCGAGATCGCGCGGGCGCCGCCGCGGATAACGCTCATGGGAAGAGGAGTGTACACAACAACTTCTGTCGGGAAACCGCCGGACGGGTTTCGATCGCGCGAAATCCGCCCGGTGGCACCGGCGTCCCGCCTGTGCTCGCGCACGGGTCGCCGCTACCGCTTCGCGCTGATCTCCGCGATCAACGCCGCCAGCTTCTCGACGCTCTTGCTCTCCACCACCGCCAGCGCCTTCTTCGAATCCACCCGCAGGTCACCCTGCGACAGGTGCCCCAGCGCCAAGTCCACCTTCGCCCACAGCTTGTCCTTGGCCTTCTGGCTTTCCGCCAGATACAGCTCGCTGGCGGCCTCCTGCAGGGCGGTCAGGTGCCGCGTGTCCGCGTGCTCATAGAAGCGGTTGATCGCCCCCTTGGCCTTCTTTCCGTAGTGCCCGCCGTAGGTCATGGCCCATGGTACCCCGTGCCCGACCCGCCCAACGCCCCAGAACACGCTCCGACCGAACCCGCCGGCCGGTTCAGCGTCTAAATAAGGAACGCCGCCGCGCCGCGGTGCCTGTACGATTGCCCTTCGCCGCTCCGCGGCGTGCCTGCTCCCGGAGGTTCCATGCTCTTCGCTCGCGTCGCTCGCCTTGCTCTCCCCCTCGCCCTCGCCGCGGGGCTCGCCCTCGCCGCCCAACCCGCCCACGCCGGCTACGACCCGGTGCGCAAGGGCGCGGGCGATACCCGCTCCCGGCTCAACGCCATGGAGCGCAAGCCCTTCGACTTCGCGCTCTTCGGCAAGCTCACCGACTGGAAGAACGGCGCCGCCCCCACCGCCCAGTCCCTCGACGACAAGGTCATCCTCGTCGTCACCTACTCCGACTGGTACCGGCCCGCCGCCCGCGGGCTGGCCATCGCCCGACGCGCGCTCGAAGCCCACGGCAAGGACGGCCTGATCGTCATCGCCGCCCACAATCCCGAAGGCTGGAAGGATGCCGCCAAGCCCGCCGCCCCCGCCGGCACCACCATGCTCCTCGCCCACGACGAGAAGGGCGAGTTCCGCAAGGCCATGCTCAGCGCCCAGGATCCCAACTTCTACCTCATCGACCGCTCCGGTCAGCTCCGCTTCGCCGACATCGCCAACGAGTCGGTCGAGAACGCCGTCGCCGCGCTCGTCAAGGAGAAGCGCGAGGACGCCGCCACCCTCAACGAGCGCGAGGCCGCCGAAAAGCTCGCCCGCGAACGCGAGGCACTCCGCAGCTCCAGCATCAACCAGGACGCCGAGCTGCTCAGGAACCTGCCCGAGCTCCCCTTCCCGCAGCCCGGCGAGAACGACTACAAGGACGCCAAGTGGCCCGAGGTGCCCAAGAACCCGAACAACCGCGGCGAGACCCCGACCGAGCGCCGCCTGACCCTGCCCCAGGCCGGCTGGTCGCCCCAGTTGCCGCTCACCACCGGCCGCGCCATCCTCATCTACTTCTGGCACCCCAGTTGGCCCGCCACCTTCGAGCAGATGCAGCCCTACGCCGATCTGCTCCAGCGCCAGAACCAGCGCGACGTCGTCGTCATCGGCGCCCTCACCAACCTCGAACGCCTCGGCGACCGCGGCGAAGACCATGACCTCACCGACGCCGAGAAGGCCAAGCGCAACCTCACCTCCGACAGCGCGATGCAGAAGATCAACGAGTTCCGCTCGGTCCGCAAGTACGAGCACACCATGGTCGTCGATCTTTCCGGCTCGCTCCTCCAGCAGGCCACCACCGAGCAGCAGATCCCGATTCCCTACGTCGCCATCGCGTCGAGCGACGGCGTGATCCGCTGGTGGGGCTTCGCCGGCGCCACCGAGGCCCGCGGCGCCCTCGACCGCATCCTCGCCGCCGACCCGGGCATCCAGGCCCGCCGCAAGGTCGAGGCCGAGTACATCAAGACGATCAAGAAGGACGACAAGTAGCCGCGTGGCCGCGCCGCTGCTGCACATCGTGCTCCACGAGCCCGAGATTCCCAACAACACCGGGAACATCGGCCGGACCGCGATCGTGCTCGGCTGCGCCCTGCACCTCATCGAGCCGCTGGGCTTCGACGTCAGCGAAAAGGCCTGTCGCCGCGCTGGCCTCGACTACTGGCCACGCCTGGGCGTCACCCAGCACGCCAACTGGGACGCGTTCCTCGCCCGCCAGTCGCCCCCGCGCCTCTGGCTCTTCTCCGCCCACGCCTCCAGGAGCGTCTTCGACGCCGACCTCCGCCGCGGCGACTACCTCGTCTTCGGCAAGGAGACCGCCGGGCTTCCGCCCGCGCTGCTCGACCGCTACGCCGCACGCTGCCTCCGCTTCCCCATGGTGCACGGCGAGCGCGGGCTGAACCTCGCCACCGCGGTCTGCGCCGCGGCGTACGAGGGCGTCCGCCAGATGGCCGCCCGCGCCGAACTCACCATCCGCGACGGGCTCATCGAGCCCTGATCCGCGGCTGTTTCTGCAAACACGACGATCGCGCCACCAAATCCGCGGCATCGCTGCACCGCGTCCGCCGCAGCCCCGGTATCCCGCTCGACTGTCCTCCTTCGAGCGGGCCCGGACGCGAAAGCGTGCGGGCCTGATGGTTTTTGGAAACGCCCGTTCACCGCGGACCACACCGGGCGCGCGGAACCGCCCGGCCTGCGATGCGCGTCTCTTCGCATCGGCGCTGCACGACCGTCCGTGCTCGCCGTGATGAGATGCCTCCCACCAACGAAAACCGCCCGCGAGCCTTTCGGCTTCGAGCGGGCGGCATAGCGGGCCTGAAGTCGTGCGGGTCGCACTTCAGGCCCTGGCGCGGGCATGTTCCACTTCGGTCTCATCCCCGATCGGGATTTGCCGAAGTCGAGTCGGCCGGCGCGGCGGAACACACGCGCCGGGCCCCTCGAATCCGCGGCAAGCGCTCTCGCGCCCGCCGCAACTTGCTCTCTCCGTTCCTATGGCTCGGGCCTCTGACCCGATCCCCAGTCCTCACGTCCTCAAACGGCCCGTCGGTTGTCACGCGCGACGGGCCACCCCTCCTCTGACTCTCTCTCCCCCGAACTCAGACCCACTCCCTCCTCTCCTCTGCCACGAGCCGGCCGCCCCACAAGTCCGCCAACCCATTCCCCCAACACACCCGACGGCCGGTCCTCACACAACCCGTCGATCCATCCCGAACGCACCCAACTCCCTCGGTACGAATGTGCCTCCATGCATGTCGCGGTGGGCCTGAGCGTGCCCGCACCCGGGCGGTCGAACAGGCTCGAGCACTGCGGGGTCGCGACAGAACGCGGCGCCGTTGCCGCGGGATCGACCGAAAAACGCCACGAACGAACCCTCCACAATCCGTTGCGCTCGCCCTCGCACCACCGGCGGGAACTCGCACAACACAACCCCGCGGAGCACGCGGACAGCGCGCTCCACAGCACCGGTTCAACGGGAATGGGAGGGGATTCCCGAGACTTTCTGGAACTCTCTCGGCGCCCGCCCGGGCACCGGGAAGAATGGTCCCCGAACGGCAGGATCACCGAGAGAGCGGGGTGTCAAACACGTGTGCTTGAGCAACCCATCTGTTCACTTGTCGATCACATCCGAAAGACGCGGCTGGGTTCGTAGGCAGTGAAGAGTCGGATTCGAGTGTCCGCCGAGCATCTGTAGAGCCTGAAATCGATCTGTTCCTGAGCAGGCCGGGCGGCTTGGGAAAACGCCCGAGACAACTGACGTTTCGCAGCCCCCTCCGGCGGGTTCCGAAAAATCGATGGGGTATCCGCCTCTGCGTGTCGTTTTCAGCGCCCGAAAAACGCCGGGATTTCTGCAAGATCACCCGCTCACGCCCCGCGGCGGCCCAGCGTGGCTTCGATCTCGGCCCGCAGCGCCAGCAGCGTGCCGGCGATCTGCCGGATCTTGCGGCGCAGTGTTTCGTCGTCGTCGGTCAGCACCGCGTCGAGCTCGTCGGCCGCGCGCACGAGCTCGGTCATCGCGTCCACCGCGCGGTGCGCACGCTCCAGACGGATCGACGCCGCGGCCTCTGTCGCGGCGCGCCCCGCGGCGCCGAGCCGCTTGGCGAGCGTGTTGAGCTCCGCCGTGCGCGCGGCGATGTCGCTCACCTCGCCCTCGATGTTCTCGACCAGCAGTGTTCTCGCCGCCTCCAGCGCGATCGTGTCGAGCTCGACGATCTGCTCGGTGTCGGGATGCGAGTGCATCGCGAAATCCGTCAACCGATCGGCGATCCTCCGGCGCGCCGAGGCGGTGCCGCTCTCCGATGCGGTCTTCGCGACCGCGAGCAGCTGATCGAGCTTGGACTTCCAACCCTCGTACCCGTTGATCTTCGCGAATTCGTTCGGCATGGTCCACTCCCTCGGGCGTGCGCCCGTGTTGCTTCACAACACCCTGCTACCGCTGATCGCGCAGCGCCCGCAGCCGCTGCACCAGGTCGCGCACCTCCACCGCGGCGTCGGCGAGCGAATCGACGCTCACGGGCTGGCGGTCCTTGAGCGCCCGGGCCATCTGCCGGTGGGCCGCGGTCCAGCGCGACAGCCCATCGCGCATCGCCCCGATCAGTTCGAGGCTCGCGTCGGCCATCGCCCGCGAGCGGCCGATCTGGGCTTCGAACCGGTCGTACTCGGCACGGGCCGTGGTGACGAGCTGATCCGCGGCGAGCAGGGCGTCGCGGTGGGTGACGGACGGATCGGCGGCGAAGTTGCGGCGGGCCTGTTCGCGGCGTTGCTGGATATCGCGGAGAAAGCTCGCGGCCCCGGCGCCGCCGGATGTTGCGATCGCCTGGCGGCGCAGCGACGCCGCGGACTCGACAATCTCGCGGAGGTTGTCGCTGTCGCGGCTGATGATCTCGGCGATGCGATCGATCACGGGCTGGGCCTGGTGCATGGCCTCGTGGAGCGAGGCGGCGCCGCGCACCAGGGCGATCTGGCCGTAGATGAACGATGCCGCGTCGATGCCGACGGCGATGCTGGCCCCGGCCGCGGGATTCACGACGCCCGCCGCCGCGGCGAGCACCTCGAGCTTGTCGCCCAGCGATGCCGCCTGGGCCCGGGCGTCCTGAGCCGCCCGCACGATGGCGACAAGCCCGTCGGCGTACTGGGCGACGGCGTCCATGGCGTTGGCGCGGGCCTCCCACTGGCGATCGAACTGCGTGGCGACGTCGGCGAGTTGCTCATCGGACCGGAGGTCCTCGGCGACGGCGCGTCCCGCGGCCTTGACGCCGGCCGCGAACTCGCGGGAACTCTGAGCAAACGGGGTTGCGTCCGGCAAGGCGGTGCAACCGGTCGATACCACCACAACCGCTGCGACAACCGCCGCCACGAGCGGCCACAAGGCGAGCCTCGTCCTCATGTGATCCTCCCAACCCAGAGTCCTACCCAGGGCCCCACCCAAGGACGCCACCCTAGGACCCCGAAGCCGGGAGATTACCAGTTGCTTTTGGATGAAACCAGAGGCGTCGCGTCGGCGCGAAAAGAAAGTTGCAAGCGCACGCCGCGGCGTGATTTGCGCGCCGGCGGTGCGGTGTTTACGCGATCGCCGGACCGACCCAGGCGTGGTGCCGGGCCCACATGAGCACCAGCGTCAGTGCGGCGAAGAGGACGCCGGCGAACTGGAATGGTCGGTCGCGGCTGGCGAGGATGGTGGGATCGTCGTAGGTGCCGCGCTCGAGCAGCACGATGGCGCGGAGCAGGCCGTAGGTCGCGGGGAGGATGGTGAGCCAGAGCAGGTTGAAGCCGAGGTGGTACTTGTCCTGCTGATTCTGCACGTATCCGGCGTAGGTGACGAGCGAGACGACGGCGGTGACGACAACGGCGAGGCGGAGCAGTTCGTCGGTGTAGCCGGCCTGCACACCCCGCGCGAGCGCGGCGCCCTCGCCCCCGAGCAGGCGGCGCTCGCCCAGGCGCTTGCCGAAGGCGAGGAACATGGCGAGGAAGAACGTCGTGTTCAGCAGCCAGGTCGTCGGCGAGACGCCGACGGCGGCGCAGCCCACCAGCACGCGGAGCACGAAGCCGAGCGAGAGGCTCACGACGTCGGCGATGACGATGTGCTTGAGCAGCGCGGAGTACGCCGTGACGTTGGCGACGTAGACGGCGACACCGGCGAGGGTCCAGAGGCCCTGCTTGGCGGGCATGAAGAAGAGGCAGACGCCGCAGAGCGCGAGCAGGGTGCCGGCGAGCGCGATGGCGAGGACGGGCGAGACGCGTCCGGAGGCGATGGGCCGGTGCATCTTGCGGGGGTGCTTGCGATCGGCGGGGGCGTCGAGCAGGTCGTTGACGATGTAGCAGGCGCTCGAGGCCAATGAAAAGACGACGAGCGCCAGGACGAGCGAGAGCCACCCGGTGGCGAGGTCCCAGTGCTTGTCGGCCAGGCCGTAGGCGGGGCCGATGAGCAGGAAGATTCCCTTGGACCATTGGGCCGGTCGGACAAGTCGGATGAGGTCGAGGACCGGCATGGGTGCAGGAAGTATCGGCTGAATACGCCTGAAGAGTGCGGCGGGGTCGGTCCGGATCGTGTTACAGTTGGCCTTCTGTTCGCCGGACGGGTCGAGCGACCCAAGTCGATCGGCCGTGCGGACGATGCAGGGGTTTCGCGGAGCAACGCCAGAGCATGGACCAGAGCCTCGGATTCTCGACGGGACGGTACAGGCGGAGCGTGCTCGCCGCGATGGTGGGCGCGCCGGCGTTGTTTGCGCTGGTGGCCTGGCCCATGATCGCGGCCGGGCTGAACAAGGGCCGGGGGGCCGCGGACTCTCTGAATTACCACGAGAAGGCCATCCGGACCTTCATCCAGCAGTGGCCCAACCCGGATCTGACGGACTATCTCTCGGCGACGACGCCGGGCTACCACCTGCTGCTGGCGGCGTTCGGCCGGTTTGTCAGCGATTCGCGGATGGCGATGCAGTTCGCCTCGTCGCTGATCACGCTGGCCCTGTTTGCGACCATCGCGTCGGCGGCGGCGTGGCGGATGCGTCGCTACGTGAACGCCAGCGGGGTGATCTGCATCTGCCTGCCGCTGATGGCCTCGCTGTACGTGCTCTCATCGGGTGTCTGGCTGCTGCCGGACAACGCGGCGTGGCTGGGGGTGACGGCGATGCTGCTGCTGGCGCTGCGGCGCGGGCAGAGCTGGCTGGGCTGGATTCTCGCCGGTCTTGTGCTGGTGGCGCTGGTGCTGTGCCGCCAGAATCACCTGTGGGCGGCGGGGCTGGTGTGGGTGGCGGCGTGGCTGGGGCCGGGTCCGGCGCGGGGTGAGACGCCCTTGTTCCAGCGCCAGGACATCGGCGGGTTGATCGTGCCCCGCATCGGGCGGCTGATCGTGGGTGTGCTGGTCACGGTGCCGGCCTTTGCGGTGGTGTGGGGCTTCTACAGCAAGTGGAGCGGGCTGACGCCGCCTTCGTTCAACGACATGCACGGCGTGGCGATCCAGTGGGCGACGCCGCCGTTCGTGCTGGCCCTGGTCGGCATCTTCGGCTGGTTCTATGTGGCGTTCTGGTGGGAGTCGCTGCGCAAGCTGGTGAACGAGCAGGCGTGGATCGCGTTCCTGGCGGCGATCGTGGGGCTGGTGCTCGCGGTGCTGCCGGAGACGACACCGGACCGGACGGCGGGTCGGGCGACGGGCTTGTGGCACATCGTGCGCAAGACGCCGCAGATCGCGGATCACATCTCGGTGCTGGTCGCGTTCCTGTCGATGATGGGCGCGGTGGTGCTGATGGGCTGGCTGCGGGCGATGAACCCGCGCAGCCGCTGGATCATGCTGGCGGCGATGGCGGGCTTCATCACCGCCAACAGCTTCAACCCCCAGCTCTGGCAGCGCTACCACGAGCCGTTCGTGCTGATCTGGACGATCCTGGCGGCGTCGCTGGCGGTGTGGAGCGGCGAGCGGCTGGAGGGTCCGACGCGGCGCGTCGCGGTCTTCGGCCCGACGATTCTCGCGCTGCTGCTGGCGTATGTCTCGTTCCGTGGCATCGGCATGGGACGCGAGGCGATCGACGGCGGCCTGACGCCCGGCAATGTCGAGAAATCCGGACTGGAACGCAACGACAGCGGCGAGTGACCGGTGCGCGCCGCAGCACCGGGGCGGGATCGCCCCGGTGTGCGGGTGTTTCGAGAGGTTGCTCGGGTTGCCGCGCGGGGGGCGGCGGTGGTGCCTTGCGCGTTACGACGGCTTGCGGGCGGTGACGTCGAGGCTGGTGATGAAGTCGCTGGGCTTGGAGCCGGCGGGGAGCGACTGGATGATCTTGCGGTAGAGCGGATCTTCCCAGTTGGTCATGGCGTCGATGTACTCGGGCTTGGGGCGCAGCGTGATGTCGGTCAG
>ERZ1066133.91-NODE-91-length-48297-cov-9.036296_pt1 | contig 48297 bp, 34 predicted proteins | sample MGYA00382780_ERZ1066133 | MGnify/ENA primary metagenome ERZ1066133 (study PRJEB33369, sample SAMEA5778363) | biofilm metagenome | biome: Industrial cooling water; feature: Water cooling tower basin; material: Biofilm | place: United Arab Emirates | collected... | reverse complement strand
CGACGCGCCCGGGGAGACCCATCGGCTCATCTTCACGCACGCGGCGCCCGGGCTTGCCGCATGCCTCCTCGACAGAGCGTTGATCGAAGACTTCGCGACGAAGAGCGCTGAGGCCGGTCCGCTCGCATCGCTCGGCACCGTCCTCGGCTACCTGCCCATCGCGCCGCAGGCCGATCCGATCACGCGCCCCGCCTGCATCACGCCCGACCACGTCGCCCGTGATCTGGGCCTGCGTCTGATCGCGGATCGCCCGGACCGCACGGCGATGATCGCGGCGATCTGCCGGTCGCTCGGCGAGCGCTGGATCGACGCGGACTCCAGCGCCATCGCCCGCGCGGCGCAGAGCGTGGCCGAGGCGACGCCGCCGACGCCGGACCTCGTGCAGGTGGAGCTGGTGAAGTCATCGCGCCCGCGCGACCCGGTGCAGATGCTGGATCTCGCGGCCCTCCGCAACGCATTTGCGTCACGCACCCCGGCAGGTCTGGGTGTGTCGTTCGAGCTTGACGCGCTGCGCCACCCGCAGGCAGCCGAGGCGATCGCGCTGGCACGCGAGGTCGGGGCCGCGTCGATTCACGTGCGGACGGAGCTGCACAGCGACGCGGCGTGCGAGACGCTGCTGTGCGTCAGGCCCGACGTGATCAGTGTCGATCTGCACGCCGATACGCCCGAGACGTACCGCCTGGTGCGCGGTCTTGACGAGCACGAATCGGTCGTTCGCCGCATCGAACGTCTGCTCGACGCCCGCAAGACGCTGCCCAACGGACTGGTGTCGCAGTGGATCATCCCGCGGCTCACGCGGCGCGACGCGGTCTACGCCGAAGTGGAGACCTTCTACGACCGCTGGATCATGCGGGCGGGTGCAGCGATCATCGATCCGCTTCCGGCGCCGGTGTCCGGCGAGCGCATCGAGCCGCTGCCCTTGCCGACCGGTGCCGCGGCACGTCTGCGGCGGAGCGTCGTTCGCATCGATGTGCAGGGCGTTGTGCACCCGCCGGAGCAGTCCGCGTGAGCGCGACCGCGATCATCCTCGGCCGCGCCGGATCCAAGGGCGTCCCCGGCAAGAACGTCGCACCCATCGCCGGCAAGCCCTGCGGCCTGTGGACGATTGATCTCGCCACGGCGAGTGCGTCCGTCTCCAGAGTCGTTGTCTCGACCGATGACAGCACGCTCGCATCCCTCGCCCGTGATCGGGGCGCGACGGTCATCGAGCGGCCCGCCGAACTCGCCAGCGACACCGCCCGCATCGATGACGCCGCACGCCACGCGGTGCAATCGTTTGAGCGGGCCGAGGCACCATTTGCCGCGACCGCTGCCATCGTCATCCTCTACGCCAACGTCCCCGTGCGTCCGCATGATCTGATCGACCGTGCGGTGACGCTTCTCACGACAAGCGGCTGCGACAGTGTGCAGAGTTACCAGCCCGTCGGAAAGCATCATCCGTGGTGGACCGCCCGGCTCGATGAGAGCGGGCGCGTCGGGCCGTGGGAGGGCGACGTTCTGAACCATGGCGTTTTCCGGCGTCAGGACTTGCCTCCCGCGTTCATTCCCGATGGCGGCATCATCGCGCTCACGCGCCGTGCCCTCTTCTGCGAGATCCCCGGCGTCGCACCCGGGCCGCACGCGTTCTTCGGCAAGGACCGGCGCGGCGTGATCGATCCCGAGGGCTCGGTCATCGACATCGACGCGCCGACGGATCTACTCGTCGCCGACGCGATTCTGCGCGGAACCGGAGGCTCCCGTGCGGATCGGTAGTCGCGAGATCGTGCCGAGTCTGCTTGGCGTCGGCGTGCCGTATGTCATCGCGGAGATCGGCGTCAACCACGACGGGTCAGTGGAGAAGGCGATCAAACTCGTCGATGCCGCCGCACGCGCCGGCGCCGACGCGGTGAAGTTTCAGCTCTTCGACGCCGACCTGCTCATGAGCCGCGCCAGCAAGCTCGCGGCGTACCAGAAGTCCGCCGGCGAGACCGACCCGCTCGCGATGCTCCGGCGCCTGCAACTTCCGTTGGAAGCGATGCGCCCGATCGTCGATCACGCCCACTCCCGAGGCGTGCACGCGATCGTGACGGTGTTCTCCGAATCGCTCGTCGCTCCCGCCGCCGCGCTGGCGTGGGATGCCTTCAAGACCGCCAGCCCGGACATCATCCACCTGCCGCTGCTGCGGGCGCTGGAGGCGACCGGCAAGCCGCTGATCCTGAGTACCGGAGCCTCCACGCTCGATGAGGTGTGGCGTGCGATCGCGTGGCTGCCCCGGGCGCGGCAGCGACTCGCCGTGCTGCAGTGCGTGAGCAGCTATCCCACGCCGCTCGCCGATGCGGAGCTGGGAGGCATTGCGGCGATCGCCGGCATGTTCCTGGGACCGGTCGGCTACAGCGACCACACGCCCGATGTTGATACCGCTCGCCTTGCCGTGCAGCACGGGGCGTGCATTCTCGAGAAGCACTTCACCCACAGCCGCACCGCCATCGGACCGGATCACGCGGCATCGCTCGAGGAGGCCGACCTTGCACGCTACGTCGCGCTCGCTCGCGCCGCGGCGGGCACCCGTCCGGACGAGCCGCTCGTCGCGGAAAAGCGTGTGCTGCCGATCGAAGAAGATGTCCGCCGCGTGTCGCGCCAGTCGCTGGTGACGACGAGGGCTCTTGCCCCTGGCGATCGCCTGTCGCGCAGCGACCTGACCTGCAAGCGTCCCGGCACCGGCATCCCACCGTTTGAGCTCGACCGTGTTCTCGGAAAGCCGCTGGCCCGGTCGGTGGAGGCGGACATGCCGCTGCAATCGTCCGACCTTGCCGAGCCACTATCCTGATGGTGTTGCCTCGAAGTCGATCTCATGGCTCCAGCATTCGAAGACCAACTCCACGACAACGACCTGCTCGGCCCGGCACCCAAGACACCGGGCAAGAAGCGGGTTGCCGTCGTGACCGGCACCCGGGCCGAGTTTGGCCTGCTGCGTCCGGTCATGACCGCGATCGGCGCGCAGCCGGCGCTCGAACTCGGCGTCATCGCGGCGGGGTCCCATCTGCTGCTGCCCGCCAACACCGTGCAGGAGGTGAAGCAAGCCTTCCGCGTCGGCGCCGTCGTCCCGATGCAGCAGCCGGGGAAGCACACCCGCATCGATGACGCTGAGGCACTGGGCCGCGGCATTGCCCGCTTTGCACGCACGTTCTACAAGATGAACGTGGACTGCGTGGTCGTGCTAGGCGATCGCATCGAGGCTTTCGCCGCCGCGGCAGCCGCGTCGGTCGGTGGTGTGCCCTTGGCGCATATCCACGGCGGAGACCGTGCCGAGGGCGTCGCCGACGAGGCGATGCGCCACGCGATTACCAAGCTTGCACATATCCACTTCCCGGCGACCCGAGACAGCGCTGCCCGCATCGCGCGTCTCGGTGAGCCGGAATCGTCGATCCACGTCGTCGGATCGCCCGCGATCGACGGCCTGGACGCCATCGCGGCGGATGCAACTGAGCTCGACAACCCCGAGATCGTGGTTCTGCACCACCCTTGCGGGCTTCCCGAAGCGGACGAGCGTGCCCACGCCGAGGCGATCGTGCAAGCGTGCAGCGGACGCGTGCTCGTGCTTGCGCCGAATCACGATCCCGGGCGTGTGACCGTCGAGCAGATACTTCGTGGCGCCGCCGAGCGGGAGAAGTGGCCGTACATCGAGCACCTTCCCCGCGAGCGCTTCGTCGCGCTGCTCAAGCACCTGGCGAAGACCAACGGCGTGCTGATCGGAAACTCCTCCGCCGGTCTCATCGAGGCCGCCGCCGTCGGCTGCAAGGTCGTGAATGTCGGGCCGCGGCAGTCCGGGCGCCAGAGCGCGGCGAACGTGATCCACGTTCCCGAACCCGACGCCAATGCCATCACCGGAGCGATTCGGTCTCACCGATCCGGCGGGCCTTGCGGCGCCGATCACCCCTATGGCGATGGGCAGGCGGGTCCGAGAATCGCGAGAATCCTTGCCCAGATTGACTTCGACGACCCGGCAATCCTTCGCAAGCGATGCACGCATTAGCCGTGCGAAAAGCCCATGATTCACAGTGATTTGCGACGACACAGGCGTCGGCTCTCGATGCCCGGATGCCGTGCTGCCTCGATGCCATCCCCTCTGCTCGACACTCCCCCGCAAGTGACCTCCGGATCGCGTCGATATCCGACGCTGTGCAGAGAGTGCGCCCGCCGGACGGAACCGGCGTCGTGAAGGAGTGTGTGCATGTCGTCGCCCGCCGCCAACTCGTCCCCCGCCGCCCCCGCTCAGCAGGGTCAACCCAATCCGCGTGAGGCGGTCGTGACCGCGGCGATCCGCGAGATCAGCCACATCGCCACGCTCCCCGAGGTGACGCTCAAGATTGTCGAGCTCGTCGAGAGCCCCAAGAGCACCGCCCAGGACCTCAACAAGATCATCTCGACCGACCCGGCGCTCTCCTCGCGCATCCTCAAGGTCGTCAATTCGTCCTTCTACGGCCTGCCGGGCCAGATCGCCTCGATCAATCGCGCGATCGTCATGCTCGGCCTCAACGCCGTCAAGAACATCGCCATCGCCGCCAGTCTCGCCAAGCTCTTCCGTGGCGGCGAACTGACCGCAACCTTCAGCGCCAAGCACCTCTGGACGCACTGCAACGCCACCGCCGTCGCCAGCAAGATGATCGCCGACTCGCTCAAGATCGGTCTGGCCGATGAGGCCTTCCTCGCCGGTCTGATGCACGACATCGGCATCATGGTCGAGATGCAGTTCGACCGGGCCAAGCTCATCGACGTCTTCCACAAGGCCGGCGTCGATGGAAAGGGTGTCCCGCTCAACGACTGGCTCAAGGCCGAGGAAGAGGCCTTCGGTGCCAATCACCAGGACTTCGGCGTTGCCCTCTGCGAGAAGTGGCGCTTCCCCAAGACCTTCACCTACGCGACCGGCTTCCACCACCGCCCGATGGACCTGCCCCCCGAGGCACGCACCATCGCCTCGATCGTCTACATCGCCGATCGTCTCGCCGCCGAGCTCGAGGGCGGCTTCCGCGCCGACCTGCTCTCCACCGAGATCGCGCCCGATGTCATGGCGTTCCTGAAGCTCGATCAGGCACGAATCGACGCGATCCGCAAGATCCTACCCGAAGAGGTCAAGAACGCCAGCGCCGTCCTCTCGACCTGACCCGTCACTCCCGGCGACCGAGGCCCGGCCTCCGGCTCCTCGACGCCGACACGAACTCTCTCTTTCTCCCTCCGGGCGGTCGTGCGGAAACGCAGGACCGCCGTTTTCTTTCGTCCCAATCGGTTCCGAACCGACGCTGGCTCCGCCTCGTTCGTTGATGCCCGGGTCGGTGCCCAACGCCGCTCACACGCCCGTCGCCGCGCCGCGGTCATCGCCCCGTCTCGCCGCGGCGGACACCGCCCAGCTCCATCAGACCGGTCGATCAGGCCGCCGCGCCGCGTGTACCCGTCGCCTCGTACGTTCCGCACGCCTGACTTTCCGCGCTGCGTGCGCGGCGCCGCCGTGGCGCGCGTGAGACACCAGTGGTTCAGGGCCGTGACACAAGTCGCCCGCACGTCGCGTCACTCCGATTGTCAACGATGCTTGCCCGACGCCGAGGCGTTGCGGCGCGGCGCAACACCCGGGCGCACGCCCGCTGCGCGCCGGCGCCACTGCTCCCATTCCGTTCCGCTCAAGGACTGCAGCGCAATTCGGGTTGAAGCTCTCCGTTGTGGCGCGGCCGCCGGCCGCGCTCCGCGCCGCCGCCCGCGTGAAGCCGTACCGATGCTGCGGCGGACGTCTCGCTCCACTTTGCAATTGAGCGCAGCGTTCGGGTGTCGTCGCTGAACAGAGCGGAGCGGAATCCCGATCCTCACGCATCGCCCAATCAGGGTGTGGGAGGTTCACCATGCGGCTCACGATCGCACGAAAGCTCGTTCTCGGTTTCACTGTTCTGCTCTCGATGCTCGCCGCTGTCGGCGGAACCGCCTGGCGCGCCGGCGAGTCCGGCCTCGCGGGCGTGGAAAAGCTGGGCGAGTCGCTCGCGAGCTCCGCCCGTGTCACCCTGGTCGCCCGTTCCTTGACCGAGGCGCGACTGCTCGCAAACAAGTATCTCATCGACAACAGCGAAGCCCGAGCCGCGGCGTTCGGCTCGCACGCCGAAAGCACCATCCGGGCCATCGACGCCGCGATCGAGGCCGCCAACACCGATCACGCCGAAGCACTCGAGTCAACCCGCCGCAACCTCGAGGCCTACGCGGCCGCCTTCAAGGAGACCAAAGAGGTCATCGGCGCCCGCAACGCCGCCCTCGCGGACGTGGATCTGATCGCGGACCAGGCGGTCCAACTGCTCTCGAAGCCCGCGGCCGACGGCCCCGCCGCCGCGAACCTCCGGACCGCGTTCCTGCAGGCCCAGACCGCCGCAGCCCGTGCCTTCCGACGCGGCGCCGATGAGACCGCCCTGCAGAGCGCCCGAAGCGCCTGCGAGCGTCTCGTCACCGTCGCCGCCGAGTCCCGCGCCGCGTCCGCGGAGGCCTTGGCTCTCGCCGAGTCCCTCCGCGCCAAGTTCGACGAGGCCGCGAAGAAGAACACCGCCCGCAACACGCTCGTGAACGAACGCCTCGCCGGCCTCGGTAACGACATGGCCGAGCGCACCCAGAAGCTCTCCGACCTCGTCGCCGACTCCGGCAAGGCGTCCATCGAATACGCCACCGCAAGCGTGCGAACCATGGAGCTGCTGGCCGTCGTGATCGCGCTCTCGGCGATCGTGATCGGAGTCGCGCTCTCCGTCTGGCTCACCCGCAGCATCTCCCGCGGGATCGATCGTCTGGTGCGCGACATCGAGGCGGTTCGAGAGACCAACGACCTGTCCCGTCGTGCCGATGCCTCCGGGGGCGACGAGCTCGCCATCGTCGCCGCCGGGTTCAATGCTTTCGTCGAGAACCTGCAGAAGCTCGTCGGTGAGGTCGTCGGCACCAGCAACCAGGTCGCCGCCGCCGCGACCCAGATCGCGGCCAGCGCCGAGCAGATGGTCTCCGGCCTTCGGAAGCAGGAGGAACAAGCCGTTCAGGTCTCCGCGGCCCTTCAGGAGACCAGCTCCAGCGTTGTCGAGGTCGCTCGCAAGAGCGCCGACACCGCCGAGGCTTCCAAGCGCTCCGGTGCGGAGGCCGGCGAGGGTGGGAAGGTCGTCGCCGAGACCGTCGAGCAGATGCACGCCATCAGCGAGCAGGTCGAGAACTCGGCCAGGGCCATCGAGGCGCTGGGCAAGAAGAGCGATCAGATCGGCCAGATCATCAGCGTCATCAACGACATCGCCGATCAGACCAACCTCCTCGCGCTCAACGCCGCGATCGAGGCCGCCCGCGCCGGCGAGCACGGCCGGGGCTTCGCCGTCGTTGCCGATGAGGTCCGCAAGCTCGCCGAGAGGACCACCAAGGCGACCGAGCAGGTCGCCAGCACCATCCAGGAAGTGCAGCACGAAACCGCGGACGCCGTGTCGAACATCAAGGCCGGCACCGAACGCGTGACCAAGGGCGTTGCCCTCGCCAACGACGCCGGCCGCGTGCTCGAGAAGATCGTCACCGGAAGCCGGAATGTCGAGGGCATGATCCAGTCGATCGCGGCCGCCGCCGAGGAACAATCCGCCGCCACCGACCAGATCAGCCGCAGCCTCGAACAGATCAACGCCGTGACCCGGGAGAGCAACCAGGCCGCAGGCCAGTCCGCCCAGGCCGCGGCAACGCTCAGCCAGCAGGCCGAAAGCCTGAAGCGACTCGTCGAACGCTTCAGGATCTAGTTCCGCGGCTTCTCGGGCGCCGCGTGGTCCGGCACCGCGATGGTCATGATCTCCGTGCTCTCATGCCGCGAAGCCGGTCGGTAGCGCGTGAACGCGATGGTCCTTCCGTCGGGACTGAACGTCGGCTGCGTGTCATAGCAGTGCGGCGATCCCGCGAGCCACGGAAAGGTGAGCTGCACTTTTCCGCTGCCATCGGGTTTGATCAGGAAGAGGTACTTGTTCCCGAAGTCCGGGCCGCCACCGGCGAAGCAGATCCGCGTTCCGTCCGGCGACCAGACCGGCCAGCCGTCGTAGTGCTCCGGCGCGTTCGTGATGTTGACCGGATTGCTCCCGTCGGCGTTCAGAACGAACACCTCGTTGTTCGTCCCGCCGCCGATCACTCGACGGGTCACGATCCGCGTTCCGTCCGGCGACCACGACGCGTAGGTGTCGATCTCCGGCCCCGACGTGATCCGCCGCACCGCCGTGCCGTCAACACGCATCTCGTAGATGTCGTAGTCGGACGGATCCGCGTTGCCGCGGTTGGAACTGAACAGCAGCTTGGTGCCATCCGCCGACCAGAATGGATGCAGATCCATCGCCGGGTTGTTCGTGATGTTGCGCTGGTTTGACCCGTCGGCGTCGCAGACGTACACCTCGCGGTTCCCGTCGCGTTCGGAAACGAACAGGATCTGCTTCCCGTCCGGCGACCAGACCGGCGTGATGTCGTTTCCGCTCGATGTGTGCAGCGGCCGCAGCCCCGAACCATCGACCCGGATGGTGAACAACTGCCAGCGTCCCGTCGCATCCGACTGGAACACCAGCGTGCGCCCATCGGGATGAAAACTCGGATACGCGTGGACCGTGTGCGTCACCCGGACCGCCGCCGGATGGGCACCCGTCGGCCCGGCCGCGGGCTCGGCGCCGCAAGCCGTCGCCGTCATCACCCACGCGGCGATCTGCGTCGAGAAGAAGAGAGTCATGGCACACTCCGTGATCGCGAAGCGTCACGGCTTACCGAACAGCCCGTCGAAAGTTGCATCCGCTTGTCCGAACGGGTGCAGGCATCAGCCCTGCCGCCCCGCGTGCTGCGTCGGCACGCGTCCACGCGATGCCGCAGGTCGGGCGCCGACAGCCCGGATGAAGAGGGGAGCAAAGCGGCGCACGGATCACCTCGCGGGGGGGTGGGGGGCCGTTCGCGGTCGGGACGTGGCAGAGGTGCGGCCGGAGGGGGGGGGGGGGGGGGGGCGGGGGGGGGGGGGGAGGGGGGGGGGGGGAGGGGGGGGGGGGGGGGGGGGGGGGGGGGGGGGGGGGTGGGGGGTTGGGGTCAGTCGTTCAGCACGAACGCGGCGACGATCCCGATGGCAACCCACGCAGCGTATTGAATGTGACGCACTGGAATCCTCCCAGCCGGCATGCACCCGACCATCCTGTCGGTTCGGCCCCTCACGGACGACCCCAAATCATGAAGCAAATCTCCTCGATTGCAAACAGATCGGCAGAAAAACCGAACCATCGCTGGGCGTGCCGTCCCCTTCGCGCCGCGGCAATGAAAACGCCCGCGCGGAGCGGGCGTTGAAAATCAGCCTGTTGTCAGACCCTGCTCAGGACCGACGCCGGCGAGCGGCGACCAGTCCACCCAGCCCCGCAAGCACCAGCGCACCCGGAGCCGGAACCAGCGCGAGCGTCGCGCTGTACGAGCCCTCGCTCTTCCAGTCGTAGCGATGCGCCCCGTTGGAGCCGGTCGGGACGACATCGCCCGGCTTTTCGGAAGTCGCACGCAGATTCGTGAGCGTGAACGCCCAATCGTTCACAATCGAGAACTGCTGCACGAGAAGCCCCTCGTAGGCGCCGTCGTCATCCGGGCCGAGGTTGCTCTGAAGCGTCGCCGACGTCCCCAGCGAGAACTGGTCGCGGGACCAGCTCGTGAAGAGCGCCGCGTTGAAGCTCACACCCAGAAGCAGCGCGCCCGAGTTGGCATCGACAAACTCGTAGCGGCCGAACGAGGTGTACTCGTGGATCCAGTTGCCGGCAAAGTTGTGGCGGTTGTAGTTCGTGAGCGTGGCGTTGAACTTGAAGAAGACGTCGTAGGACACCGCCGCGCCCGGGCCGTCCTCGTCGGCGTCGACAAGGAGCTTCAACGCGACCTGACCGCCAACGGTCGAAGGTCCGCCGTCGCGGAACGTCGGCGTCTGGATGTTGTTCGAGATGAACGTCGGTCCGGCGTGGTTCGTGTCGGACGCGAACGAGATGTACGCCGCGTTCGCGGTGGCCGCGACGCCTGACGCAAGCAGCAAAGCGATGGTGTGACGCACGGGAGGCTCCTCTTCCAGTCTTTCCCTGGGGCTCTTTCCCCACTGCGACTCCGCGCCGCGACCAGCGCGGCACGTCGACGCAGCCGCCGCGCACCCCTTGCGCGGCTCTCTCAGCAAACATGCCCTGCAAATCCCGATTTGCCAGCAAAGTCCGAAGAAAAAACTCGGCCGATCCGGCCGGGTTCACGGGATACTCGCTGGTCTTTGGTCGCTGCCGTTCGCGGATCGCGCGCCGGCAGCCCGCGGCGGTGCGGGATCGCCAAGGGCGCTCCCCGCCGACACCTACATCGGCTTCTTGCTGATCGTCACGTCGTACACATGCAGGAGCTTCTCCTTGTCGAAGATCATCTCCTGGCGGCTCTTGCCCACGATGTCGTACTCGGTGGTCAGCTCGATCGCGTCCACCGGGCACGCCTCCTCGCACATGCCGCAATAGATGCACCGCAGTTCGTCGATCTCGAACTTCTTCGGATACTTTTCGCGGTCATCCCACGGGCTTTCGGCCGCCTCGATATGGATGCACCGGGCCGGGCAAATCGTGGGGCACATCATGCAGGCGACGCACTTGACGCGCCCCGCCTCGTCGCGGTTCAGCCGGTGCACGCCGCGGAAGTTCGCCGCGTGCTGTCCGCCCTCTTCGACCGGCAGGTGCTCGCGCCGCTCCTCCGGGTACTGCATGGTGCGGCTGGTCTTCACCGGGCTGAACTTGCTCTGGCCAAACGACGTGAAGAAGTGCTTCAGCGTGGTGCCGAATCCCTTGAACACCTCGGGCAGATAGAGGTTCTCCAGCGCATTGAGCTGGGGCGGGGCCAGACGCAGAATGTCTTCGTTGCGAACCGTCATGGCCCGATGGTACGCGACACACCGAGCCCCGAGCGTGAGCGAGGTGGTTCGGTCTGGTCCCGCCGTTGCTGTTTCGGCCACCAGATTTCCCCTGCCGTGATCCGATACAATCTGGCGATGGCCGGCGGGCGAAAAACTCTGCCCCTGTTTGAGCTCATCGGCGACCGCAAGCCCGAGCGCCCGGAACCGCTGCGCACCCTCATCCCGCCGCAGCCCGTTCCCGGCAAGGGCACCGCCCCCAACTTCGCCTCCCTTGAAGCCAAGCCCCTGCCCGATCTCGCCTCCGAGATCCGCGGCGAATCCCCTGTCGCGCCGCCCGAGCGGGTCCGAACTCCGATCGTCCTTACCAGGTCCATGATCCTCGTCGGCGTCGGCATCGTCGCCGCCATCGCCATCTTTGTGTGGAGCCTCGGCGTTGCCTTCGGCGGCCGGCAGAAGGAACGCGAGGTCGCGGAGAACTTCCGCACCCTGCCGGTCCCGACGGAAACCATCCGTCAGGCCGCGCCATCCAAGCCGCCGGCCGCAACCCAACCCGCGGCACCGTCACCGATCGACCCGAAACCGACCATCCTCGCCCCGGCGCCGACAACCGCGAGCGCCCCCGCACGATCCGATGCAAGGTCCGCACCGCCCGGTGGTTCCGGTCGCGTGCTGACACTCCGCGGTATCTCCGAAACCGACCCCCGTCAATCCGGCTGGAACTACCTCGTTCTCGGCCTCCTGCCGCGGGAAGACGCCTGGGCGGCGATGCAATTCCTGGCTCAGAACGGGGTTGAGACGTTCGCCGTGCAGGTCGATCCGGTTGACCGAAGGCTCCCTCGGGGCAATACTTCCGCCCGGTTTCAGCTCTACGCCGCCAAAGGCGTGCCCTCACGGGAGTTCGCGTCGACCCAGGCCGAGCGCGACAAGCTGAAGCGGGAGGTGGCCCGCCTCGGCGCCATCTGGAAGAAGGACCACAAGGGCAGCGCGTCGTTCTCCGACGCGTTCTGGCTCAAGAACTGACAGCACCCCGCTCGGGCACGCCCGGGCTTGCACCATCCGGAGCGAACCATGAGCCTCGACCGCAGCCTCAAGATCTCGACCACCAGCGCCGGCAAACGCAGCGTCCTGACCCGTCAGGAGCGCATCGCCAAGCTCGTCGCCGACAAGAAGTTCGACGCCAAGAAGGACAAGGTCCTCGGTCTGGCCAAGACCCTCGCCGGCAAGGGCTGAGCAGCCTGCACGCACGCTTTCAACCCGTCGGCCGCCGAGCATCGGCGGCCGGCTTGCTTTTTGGCCCCCGGTCCCGCGGCTATTGTGAAATCAATTTCCCACGAGGATCCCGAGTATGGACATCGCCTCACTCTTCAGCCAGCGGGCCCTTTCCATGTCCGGCTCGGGTATTCGCCGGGCCTTCGAGCTCGGGGCCAGGCTCAAGGACCCGATTAATCTCTCGATCGGGCAGCCCGACTTCCCCGTGGCCCGCGCCGTCAAGGACGCCGCCATCCGCGCGATCAACGAGGACCGCAACGGCTACAGCCTCAGCCGCGGCATCCCCGAACTCACAGCCGCGCTCGCCACCCGGCTCCAGACCGACCTCGGCTGGTCCTTTGCCAACCTCGGCGACGCCTCGGCCGATGCCTCCGACCTGCTTGTGACCACCGGCACCTCCGGCGCGCTGGTGCTGATCGCCATGGCGATCCTCAATCCCGGCGATGAGATCATCCTGCCCGATCCCTACTTCGTTCTATACCCGGCGCTCGCCAACCTCACCGACGCCAAGGCCGTCTACTGCGACACCTATCCCGACTTCCGCCTCACCGCCGCCCGCGTGGAGAAGCTCATCACGCCGCGCACCAAGGCAGTGCTGCTCAATTCCCCCGGCAACCCCGGCGGCGTGGTGATGTCCGAGCGCGACTGCGCCGACCTCTTGGACCTCTGCAAACGCAGGAACATCCTGCTGATCTCCGACGAGATCTATGACGAGTTCACGTACAGCGAAGCCCGCACGCAGCACGCCGCACGCCCCGAGACCGACAAGTCCCTCAAGTGCCCCAGCCCCTGCCGCCTGCCCGGCGCCGCTGCCCACACGCTCCTCATCCGCGGCTTCGGCAAGACCTACGGCAATACCGGCTGGCGCCTCGGCTACGCCGCGGGCCCCAGGAAGCTCATCGATCAGATGATCAAGCTGCAGCAGTTCAGCTTCGTGTGTGCGCCGACGCCGTTGCAGTGGGGCGTGCTCGAGGCCATCAACGCCGACTCCTCGTTGCAGGTCGCCGAGTATCAGAAGCGTCGCGACCTCGTCGTGCGGGCGCTCTCGAAGGTCACCGAGCTCGCCGTCCCAGGCGGCGCGTTCTACGCCTTTCCGAAGATCCCCGAGAAGCTCGGCATGAGCGGCAGCCAACTGCTCGAGGCCGCGATCGCGCGCAACGTGATCCTCGTCAACGGCGGAACCTTCAGCCAGCGGGATACCCACTTCCGCCTCAGCTACGCCGTGCCGCAGCACAAGCTCGAGGCCGGGCTTGAAGTGCTCTCGCAGCTCTTGAGCGGGCGGTAGCGATCGGCCAATCGTGAGAGCCTCGCGCGTCAGCGAGAAGTCACCCCGACGTTCGATGCCGATCTCTCGCTCACGCGAGAGGCTCGACAAGGCGTGCGCATCACACCCTGCGAGCCTCATCATCCCGCTCCGGCCGGGCCGCCCGGCTCATGAGCGATCCGATCGCCGCCAGCGGGTCCATCTTCTCGAAGAGCACCGAGTAGACCGCCCGAGCAATGGGCACTTCGACGCGGTACTTCTCCGCGAGAGCGATGACACCCTTGGTGGTTGCGACGCCCTCAACAACGTACCGGCTCTGCGCGAGGTACTGCTCCACGTTCTCGCCCCGGCCGATGGCCTCGCCGCACGATCGGTTACGCCCCTCGGGGCTGAAGCAGCTCGTCGCGAGGTCGCCGACGCCCGCGATCCCCGAGAAAGTTTGCGCCGAGGCACCCATGGCCACCCCCAGCCGCGTGATCTCCGCAAGCCCGCGTGCCAAAAGCGCAGACTTGGAGTTGTTCCCGGCGTTCAGGCCGTCGAGCACGCCCGCCGCGATCGCGATGACGTTCTTCACAGCGCCGGCCAGCTCGACTCCCACCAGATCGCTGCTGGTGTACACCCGCAGCCACGAGGTCGTGAACAGCGCCTGCACCTGCTTGGCGAACTCCGCATCATCGCTCGCCGCGACCATCGCCGCGGGCAGGCAGCGCGACAGCTCCGCCGCGATGGTCGGCCCGCTCAGGCACCCGATCGGCCGGGGCCTGCGGTCCGGGTGATCGAGGCCGGTCGCCTGCAGCGTCTCGGCGATCACCTCCGAGGGCCGACGCATGGTCCGCTCCTCGATTCCCTTGGATACCGACAGAATCCCCGCCCCGCTGGTCAGGTGCGGGGCCGCCTGGGTCAGGGCCGAGCGCAAGAACTGCACCGGGATCGCCGTGACCACCAGGCGGGAATCCCGCAGGGCGTCGGCGAGCGAAAGGCAGACCTCAACCTCATCGGCGAGCCGGAAGTGTGCCAGCCGGGGCGAGACGCGCTTCTGGGCGAGCGTCGCCGCCTCCGCCGGATTGCGGCCCCAGACCCGCACCCGGACGGGCCGGTTTAACGGAGTCGCGACACCGATTTCGATCGGTCCGCTGGCGAGGATCCCCGCGCAGACCAAGCCCATCTGCCCAAGGCCGAGCACCGTCACCACAGGTTCCGAGGCCTCGCGTCGCGCCATGGACGGAGAATAGCGGGCGAGCGGCATCCGTCGCGGGACGCGGCGGCGTGCCGCCCAGGGCGATCGACGATCCTGCGCTCGCCGCAGGGCACGGAGATTCGATGTGCATCTGCCAAGCCCGATCCTCGACACACGGGTGCCGCGGCATCGCGTCGGCGGTAGGGGACGTACGAAAACCAACCCCACCCTGTCGTCCCCACCCGTTCTCGAGTCTGGGCCGTGCTTCCCGAGCGCTGTTCGAGCGTCGGTTCGCCATCCGCGTCGAATCCGGTCCTCGTCTCGCGTACCAGAACCGAACGCCCCGAAGCGACGTACTGTTGGCGTCGGCTTCGCCGGCTGTTGGGGGAGGGTGGGAAGGGTGGGAATTGGGGGAGGGGCGGGAGAGCGTTCTGCTCCACCCGGACCGAAGCGGTACCGCCGCGTCGGCTGGAACATCGAAGTCGTCGCCATCCCACCGCGCGGGCTGAAGCCCGCGGCTCTGGGCACACAGGTCTTCTCCTCGGACGCCACCATGGCTCACGATCACAACCACGACCACCACAACCACACGCACGATCACAAGCACGACCATCAGCACTCGGACACCAACGAGGAACTGATCTGCTGCTCGCACCACGAGATTCAGATCGAACGCACGATCTGGTTCTGCCTGCTCGGCGGCCTCTTGGTGTTCTCGACGATGTTCGCCGGCTTCGTCGGCGTCGGCAACCCGCAGATCATCCAGATCCCGGCGCTCATCGGTGCGATCTTGCTCTCGCTCCCGCTGCTCTACGCCGCGTTCCAGGAGATCAAGTCCGCCCGCCTCTCCAGTTCCTCGCTGGCGGCCGTCGCCATCCTCGCTGCCCTCGCCAACGGCAATTACGCGACCGCGGGGCTTCTCGCCTTCATCCTCGTCATCTTCGGCCAGTTCGTGCGGCGCAGCGCCATGGGAGCGCAGCGTGCGATCGCCGAACTCGTCCGCCTCACGCCCGACATCGCCCGCATCGTCGAGGACGGCGCGGAGCGGGAAGTGCCACTCTCGCAGGTGAAGGTCGGCTCGCTGGTCCGCGTCCGCGCCGGTGAGAACCTCCCCGTGGACGGCCGCGTCAAGACCGGTCGCTCGACCGTGAATCAGGCCTCGCTGACCGGTGAGTCCGCCCCCGTCGAGATCGAGCCCGGCGCGATGGTCTACGCCGGCACCAGCAACCTGACCGGCGGCCTCGACATCGAGGTCACCCAGATCGGCGGCGACACCACAATCGGCAAGGTGACCGACCTGATCCGTCAGGCCGAGCGTTCCCGTACGCCCCGCCAGCTCTTGATCGAGCAGACCGCCGGCTTCTTCGTGCCGGTCGTCTTGAGCGTCGCGTTCATCGTCTGGTTCTTCATGAGCCAGTCCGAGGACCTCGACACCCAGAAGCGAGCGATGGAAACGGTCGTCACCGTCCTCATCGTGGCGTGCCCGAGCGCCCTGCTGCTGGCCAGCCCCAGCGCCATGCTCGCGGCGTTCGCCTCCGCGGCACGCCTGGGCATCATGATCAAGCAGCCCAACTACCTCGAGGCCGCCGCCGACATCACCGCGGTCGTCCTCGACAAGACCGGCACCATCACCACCGGCAAGTTCCAGGTGACCAAGCTGGCGCCCGCCAACGGCGTGGACGGAGCCGAGCTGCTTCGGGCCGCGGCCAACGGCGAACAGCACAGCAACCACCCGCTGGCGCTCTCGATTCTGCAGACCGCCCGGGCCGCCCGGGTCGAGATCGACGGATCCCAGGACCATGAAGAGATCCACGGCCGCGGCGTGATCGCCCGCACCACGATGGGCGAGATCCGCGTCGGACGCGGCAACTGGGTGGTCGATGGTCACCCCGGCGCCCGCCACGAGCTCGAAGAAGTCGAGAAGCGCATCGAGGGCATGACCGGCGTGTACGTCATGAAGGACGGCCGCTACCTCGGCGCCGTCGGCCTCGAGGACACCGTCCGCACCAACTGCCGCCAGGTCATCCAGCATCTCCGCGACGCCGGCGTCAAGCACGTCGCGATGTTCACCGGTGACCGCCTGAGCGTCGCCACCCGCGTCGGTCAGGTCGTCGGCGTGGACATGATCGAGGCCGAGTGCCTCCCCGAGGAGAAGCACGAGCAGATCCGCGGGCTCAAGAAGCTCGGCTACCGCACCCTGATGGTCGGCGACGGCATCAACGACGGCCCGTCGCTCGCCGCGGCCGACGTCGGTGTCGCGATGGGATTGGGCGGCTCCGACATCGCCGCCAACAGCGCGGGCGTCGCGCTGATGAACGACGATCTGTCGCGCGTGCCGTTCCTCATCGAACTCTCGCGGCGCACCCGCTCGATCATCGCGCAGAACATCGCGGCGTCGATCGTGATCGCCGTCGCGGGTCTCTTGCTCGCCGCGACCGGCTACTTCAACAAGGTCGGCTCGTTCGCGCTGCCCCTCGCCGCGTTCTATCACTTCGTCGGCGACATCTTCGTGCTCGCCAACAGCTTCCGCCTCTTCCGCTTCGGCGAGAGCTTCGTCACCGCCGAGACCAACGAGCCCGCGCTCAAGCGTCGCGCCGCGTCGGTCCGCGGCCTGGGCAACGCTCAGCCGGCGACCGCCTGAACGGTCACGCACCAGCGAGCCCGGGAGTCCCTGCCCCGGGGCAGCGCCTGAACCGACCCCCAAAGCAACCGCCGCGAACCGGCGGTTGTTTTTTTCGTGTCAATGACGCGGCAATGCTCGAAGCGCCGCCGGTCCTTCGCCGTCCAACACACGCGTGCGATCGTCGATCATCGCCCTTTCACGGGCGATGTTCTCCGGAACCGTGCCCGCCGCTCTCTTCGCACTACAGCAGCGTGCCCCGCAGGATCAGCATCGCTGTTGTGAAGTAGATGATGATGCCCGTCACGTCCACCAGCGTCGCGACGAAGGGCGTGCTCGATGCCGCAGGGTCGAGCCCGCACTTCTTGAGCACCAGGGGCAGCATCGCGCCCATGATCGAGCCCCACAGAACGATCCCGAGCAAGCTCGTCGAGATCGCCGCGGCGAGCACGTAAAAGTGCTGCTGCACGGAGGTGTCGATCACCGTCATCCCCGCGGCGTCGGTCGTCTTCTTGGTCCACAGCCCGAGCCAGCCCCACAGGGCGACGCGGAGGAATCCGATCGATCCGATGATGGCGCCCAGGATCCCGGCCACCAGGAGCTCACGTCGCAGGATCCGCCACCAGTCGGCGATCTTGATTTCGCCGGTGCCGAGCGCACGGATCACCAGCGTCGAGGACTGCGAACCCGAGTTTCCGCCCGAAGAGATAATGCCGGGGATGAACGTGCTCAGCACAACCGCTCGCGTGATCTCGTCCTGAAAGTACGCCAGCGTGTTGCTCGTCAGCAGCTCCGACATGAACAGCAGCGCCAGCCACGGCGCCCGCTTCTTCACCAGCGAGCCGACGCTCGCCTCCGCGAAATTCTCTTCGAGGGCGGCCATACCGCCGACCTTCTGGATGTCCTCGGTGAACTCCTGCTGCGCCACGTCGGCCACGTCGTCCGCGGTCACGATGCCGACCAAGTTGCCCCGGCTGTCCACCACCGGCAGCGCGATGCGGTCGTATCGCGCCATCATCTGCACCGCTTCTTCCTGAGGCATGTCCGCCTTCAGGGCCACGAAGTTGCGGTTCATCAGGTCTTCGATCTTCGCCGCCGGATCGGCGAGGAAGACCGCACGCAGACGCAGGTCATCGATCAGCTTGCCCGACTCGTCCACGACATAGACGACGTTGATCGTCTCGGCGTCCCGCCCGTAGCGGCGGATGTGATCCAGCGACTGCGCCACCGTCCACTCCGGCTTGATCCGGATGTAGTCGGGCGTCATCAGACGCCCGACGGTTCGCGGTGGGTACCCGAGAATCGCCTGCGTCGTCGCCCGCGTCTCGGGCGACAGGCTCGCGACCACGCGCTGGCAGACCGCCTCGGGCAGCTCGTCGAGCAGCTTCGCCCGGTCGTCGCCGCTCATCGCCTCGATGACCCGCACCGAGCCCTCGGCGCCGAGCTCGTTGATCAGCCGCTCCTGCACCTCGGGCGCAAGATACGCGAACGCGTCCGCCGCGTCGTCACGCTGCAGGAACCGGAACCCCAGCGCCGCATCCGCGGGCTCGAGGCTGGCGAGAATGTCCGCAATATCGGCCGGCGGGATGCCGTGCAACGCAGCACGAAGTTCGGAGAATGCTCCGTCCTTGATCAATGCGGCGATGTCGGGGGCCAGGAGCTCGGCCGTCAGGTTCACGCGGCCATATCAAAGGGCGCGTGCATCAACGAGTCGACCGTGCGAATCCCAGAAGCCCGTGCCTCAGCACAATCCGAGTGCCACTGCCCGGCCGCGTTGGGGCCGGGCAGTGAAGTCGCGTGCGCTCACATCACCAGCCCATCAAGCCCGCCAAGTCCGATCGGCTCATGCGTAAAGAACGGCTCCGCCGCCGCTGTCCCCAGCCGCGTGCCGAAGAACCCGTCGTACTGGGCCATGCGTTCCGTGAACCCCTTGGACAGGGGGTTCAGCTCGAACTGTGTGCGATACGCCTCGAGCGCCGCCCGCTTCTTGTCCTGGAACCCGGTGATGTCAATCAGGAACGTCGGGTCCGGCACCCGCCGGAGGTGCGAGCAGTAGTAGTAAAACAACCACTTGGGATACAGCGGCGGATTGCCCTCATCCCCCGGCATCGGCTGCTTCGTCAATTTTGCATCGAACCTTGCATCCTCAACGATCCGCGTGGTTGCCAGGTGATCCGGATGAGCATCCAGAAAATGCGGGCAGAAAACAATCGTCGCCTGATGGGCGCGGATCTGTCCAGCGACCAGATGCCGCGCCTCGATCGTGTGCTGCACCCGCCGGTTGGGCAGGTCTAAGAGCACCCGCTTGATCGGCGTCGTGTTCGCTCCGGTCGGCTGCAGCCGTCGCAGAGCCTCGGCCGCCTCGGGCAACCGCGTCGCCCGATCTCCGTGCGGCGTCGGGCTGCCGTCCGTCATGTCCACAATCAGGATGCGGTGCCCCTGCTCCGCCAGCCGCGCGATCGTCCCGCCCATGCCGATCTCTTGATCATCGGGATGAGGCCCGACGACGAGGATGTTTGCCATGGCCGACTGTACGGCGTGTGCCGCCAAAATCGCGATGAACCTCCATCGCTCGTGCCGCGCTTCATGATCGCTTGGGGGAAGACACGAAAGGCGTTGCACCGCAGAGAACGCAGATAACGTGGTAAGAGAATGCGGTCAAGCCAGCGAGCCGGGGCGTCCTCGCCCCGGTGCCGTGGCGACCGAGCCGGCAGGTCATTCCACGAAGGACAACGCGTCATCCGTACGGGGCGAGGACGCCCCGGCTCGCTGTCGCACACGAGCGTTTGCACATACTCTCGCGCAACCACGCTTTGCTCCCTCATGATCTCAACCCAGCGTCTCCCTCGGCGTTCTCCGCGTCCTCCGCGGTGAAATGCCTCGAACAATGCCGCGCCCTCACACGCACGATGCGAAAGGACTGAACATGCTCAAGCACTCCCACCTCGCCGCCCTTTCCCTCTCGCTCCTCGCCGGCACCGCCCTCGCCCAGCCCGACGCCGACAAGGGCCCGATCCTCACCATCTACTCCAGCCTGAGCCCCGGCGAAGGCGTGCCGCGTGATGCACTCGCCCAGGCCCGCTACAACGCCGGCTACGCCAGCATGCGCGACGCCGTCCGCGGCTTCGCCTTCGTCCGCCAGAACTTCAGGCTCGACTTACAAGCCGGCCGCAACAGCGTCCGCGTCAGCGACGTCGCCGCCCTCATCGAGCCCACGACCGTCACGTTCGAGTCCCTCACCGCCCCGACCACCACCCGCGTCCTCGAGCAGAACTTCCAGTTCGACCTCGTCGGCCGCGAGCGCCTGCTCGAACGCTACCTCGACAAGAACATCACCCTCTCGGTCAAGAACGGCGACACCTCGCAGCTCGTCAGCGGCAAGCTCCTCAGCACCGCGGGCGGCATCATCCTCCGCTCCGACAACGGCACCGTCGGCGTCTTCAACAACGTCGAATCGCTGCAGCTCCCCTCGCTCCCCGACGGCCTGCTCACCAAGCCCACGCTGCTCTGGGAGGTCGACACCCAGCAGCCCGGCACCCACAACGCCCGCATCGCCTACGAGACCGGCGGCATGACCTGGTGGGCCGACTACAACGCGCTGTTTTCTCCCGGTAAGGACAACAACAGCGGCACGCTCGACCTCGCCGCCTGGGTCAGCATCGTCAACCAGTCCGGTGCGTCCTACGCCGATTCCAAGCTCCGCCTCGTCGCCGGGAACGTGAACCGCGTCACGCCGCAGAGCCCGTACGGATACTCCCGAGGGCGCAAGGTCATGGCCGAACTCGCCATGGCCGACCGCACCGAGGGTTTCGAGCAGAAGGCCTTCTTCGAGTACCACCTCTACACGCTCGGCCGCGCCACCACGCTGCCCGACAACTCCACCAAACAGCTCGAGCTCTTCCCGATGGTGCGCAAAGTGCCGTGCGAGAAGGTGCTGGTCTTCGACGCCCTCGCGAGCGACTTCGGTGACTTCGGCGGCCCCATGCTCGATCAGAACTTCGGCCAGCAGGGCCGCACCACCGTCGATGTCTACCTGAAGTTCAAGAACGACCAGAAGTCCGGACTTGGCATCCCGCTGCCCGCGGGCCGCGTCCGCGTCAGCCAGGCCGATACCACCGGCAAGGGCGACGCCACCGACGGCATGGCCGAGTTCGTGGGCGAAGACGTCATCAAGCACACCCCCAAGGACGAGAACGTTCTGCTCAAGATCGGCGCCGCCTTCGACGTGGTGGGGGAGCGGACGCAGGTTGACTTCAAGGTCGATTCGGCTCGCCGCACGATGGAGGAGACCATCGAGATCAAGGTGAAGAACCGCAAGGACGTCGCGACGAATCTCATCGTCCGCGAGCGGCTGTACCGCTGGACCAACTGGGAACTCATCGGCGCCAGCAAGTATGAGAAAGTGAACGCCAGCACCATCCACTTCCCTGTCAGCCTTGAAGCCGGCAAGGAAGCGACGATCCGTTACACCGTGAAGTACTCGTGGTGAGGATTGCACCAGGAGAGGCACAGAGACGCAGAGAAAGACAGTCGGAAGTGAGGCTTGAGCGTCCGAAGCAGACGTACGCAGAACCCGTGGCGGTCGATCGCACTCCGGGCGCACTTGGAATCGTCGGATCGTTCGCAGCTTGGTATCGTTCGCAGCTTGCGAGCCGATCCGCTCGCCCGCGCGTGAATGACGCCGGGTGCCGAGGGTCACCTGATCGGAGGCGACTCACGTCGCGGTGTGTGCAACGGACCAAAGTGGGTCGGCACAGAGCCGACGACCGACGCCACCCGACCGCGCATGACTCAACCGCACAAAGAGCCTCTCTCCGTGCCTCTGCGTCTCTGTGGTGAAAATCGTTACGGCTTCGGCGTGGGCGCCGGTGTCGTGATGCTCGGCACGCTGCGGGCGGAATCGTCCGGCACCGGGACCGACTCCGACGGTTTGGCCACCGTCAGCGACGACTGACCGCGTGGGTCCGTGCCCGCCGGATACTCCGGCGACTTGCGGATCGACACGTCGAGCCGGCGCGACCACTTGTTCGGCACGGCCATCACGCTGCCGAGTTCGCCGGCGCGGGTCGGACGGTCGAAGAACCGCCACCGCATCGCGTCCGGGTTCGCCGCGTTGTCAGGGTACTGGGCCTCGTGGAATCGAACCGTGAGCTGCTTGCCCACGGGCACGTCCGCGGTCCAAACGGGCTCATTGACCCGCGTGTCCATCAGCGTCACGGTCACCGGGTAGTGCTCATCGGCGATGTAGGTGAACGTGTCGTTCGACCGCAGCGAGCCGCCCTGGCGGTAGATGTTGCAGCCCGCAAGCGTGCCCGCGGCAACAACCAGTGAGACAGCGGCGACTCCCGAAACGATGCGGCATTGGCAACGCGAAAGGCAGTGCATCAGAATCCTCCGACACCGCCGCCGCTCCATGCAAGCGTGCGGCAGCGTCCCAGAATGTACCGCTTCACTATCGGCACAACCTGCACGGTACTGACGCAAGTCCCGCCGGGTTCGATTTGTTTTGTGAAAGTTAGGGTTCCGCCGCGAACAATCGCGCACAAGACGCCGAGGCTGACGAGGCTCAGCGAGGAAGCCTCGGATCGGCTTCGGGACACGCGCCTGACCGGTAGACTCCGCCCATGGAGTCACTCGCGGATCGCCTGCGTATCGGCCATGGTTACGACCTGCACCGCCTTGAGCCGCGCCCGCCGACCGGTCAAGGCCGCCCCCTGATCGTCGGCGGCGTGACCCTCGACTTCGACCGCGGCCCCATCGCCCACAGCGACGGCGACGCCCTGCTCCACGCCGTCACCGACGCCGTGCTCTCCGCCGCGGGCCTGCCCGACATCGGCCAGCTCTTCCCCGACAACGACCCGCGCCACGAGTCGCGCGACAGCCGCGAGTTCCTCAAGGAAGCGGCGACACGCGTCCGCGCCCTCGGCTGGACAGTCTCCAACGTGGACGCCACCGTGATCCTCGAGAAGCCCAAGCTCAGCCCGCACAAGGATGCCATGCGCGCCGTGATCGCCGCCGCGCTCGGCATCGATACCAGCCGCGTCGGCGTCAAGGGCAAGACCCACGAGAAAGTCGATGCGGTCGGCGAATCCCGCGCAATCGAGGTCCACGCCGTCGCCTTGCTCGTGAAGGCGTGACGCCGCATCGCTCCCCGCCGGCGCGTGCGTCAGCCCGGCCGCTCGGAGCCAAGCCGCGCAATCGCTTCCATGTCGCCACGGTCAAATCAGCATCAAGGCAGCGGAGCCTGCCCCACACCCACCGGCGTCTCCGCATGCTTCGGCTCGGCCGGAGCGGCAACGCCCGGCGTGCTCGGCGCCGGCTGAATTCCCGCCGCCCGCCGCGCCTCAAAGTCCAGCGCCTGCTGCTCGATGAACTTGCGGCGGGCGATCTTGATCGCCGTCACGCCGATGAACGACGCCAGCATGAGTGCCAGGATGTACACCACGCGGGCACGCCCGGTGCTGATCAGCACGCCCAGCGTCGCGAAGCTGGCGGCGATGCCGTAGAGCACCAGCACCGCGCCCTTCACCCCAAGCGCACGCTTCAGCATGTGGTGCAGGTGATCGCTGTCCGCGCTCGAAATGCTCTGCCCCGCCATCTTCCGCCGGACGATCGCCAGGCTCGTATCGATCAGCGGCACCGCGAACACGATCAGCCCACCAGGTGCGTCTTGTCCGTCGCGCCTAGCGTCAGGATGATCACGATCGTCGTGTAGCCCAGCAGCAGCGAACCCGCATCGCCCAGGAAGATCGTCGCCGGGTTGAAGTTGTGCGGCAGGAACCCCAGGCACGCTCCGATCAGCGCCATGCACAGCACCAACCGCTGCGTGTCGCGGACGCCGTCGTCCGCCGCCGCCATGCCCAGGGCGATGACCAGCAGCCCGGCCGCCGTGATCGCCGTCGTGCCGCTCAGCAGCCCGTCCAGGCCGTCGATCAGGTTCGTCGCGTTGCACGCACCCAGCACGAAGAACGCGATGATCGCCGTGCCCACCCAGTACACCAGGTCAAAGTGAATGCCGCTCAGTTCCGCTCCCGGCAGCGAGAAGGGAAGTGGAATCGTGAACACCAGGCTCTGATTGCCCAGCAGCTTGCCCAGCGGAGAGAGCACCTGGGCGGCGACACGGGCCCCGATGTCATCGATCGCCAGCAACGCCGCCGCGAACAGCAGCCCGCCGATCTTGACCCGCGGGGCCAGTCCCCACACGTCATCCAGCAGCCCGACGACGACGACGACCGTCATGCCGAAGAGCACAAACAGCGGCACGATCCGCTGCTCCGGTTCGGTCGCGTGCTGCGTGCTGTGGTACTCGATCAGACCATCGAACCTCAGGGATCCGTAACTGAACAGGATCGCCGCGAGCATGCCCAGGAACACCGCCACGCCGCCCATGTAGGCGACGGGCATCCGGTGCACCTTCCGCGCCTCGCTCGGGCGATCGACGATGCCGTACATGATCGCCAGCTTGCGCATCAGCGGCGTGGCAACCAGCGTGACGACAAACGCCACCGCCATCACCCACGCGTAACCGTTGAAAATCTCCCACCGCGTCGGGTGCAGGATCTCGGTCGCCGGATTGCTCGCCGGATCGGCCGCCAGCGCCAACGACGAACACCCCCCGGCCAGCACGAAGCCGACCACGCCGTTCACGAGATTGCATCGAGCCGACCTGATCAAAGCACCGGTTCCTTCGATCTCATCGCGGCGTCGCCGCCGCGTCCCCCGAACGCCCGTGCCTTTGAATCCACTCCGCCACGTCGGAGATGGTCTGCTCCAGCGTCCGCCGTGCCTCGAATCCGATCGCCCGGCGAACCCTTCCCAGGCTCGGCCGCCGATCCGGCAAATCCTCGAAGCCCGGCGGATACGCCGAACTGTAGGGAACATACTCGACTTTCGAACGCGATCCCGTGAGCCGAATCACCAGCGCCGCCAACTCCGCGATCGAGATCGGGCGATCCGAACCCAGATTGAACACCTGACCATGACACGAACGCGAGCCCAGCAGCCGCGGCAGAGCTTCGGTCACATCTCCCACATGGCAAAAACAGCGCGACTGGCGACCGTCGCCGAACACCCGCACCGGCTCCCCAGCCAACGCCGCCTCGACAAACCGCGGCAGCACCATCCCGTAGTCGCCGACCTGCCTCGGGCCCACCGTGTTGAAGAACCGAGCCACCACCACCGGCAGCCGCGCCGCGCCTGTTCCAAGCGGGAAGTTCAGCGCAAGATACTCGTCGATCGCCTTGCTGTACGCGTAACTCCACCGCGCGACGGTCGTGGGCCCGTACACGACGTCGTCGTCCTCGGCGTACGGGCTCTTCGCGCTCTTTCCGTACACCTCGGAGCTCGATGCGATCAGCGTCGGTATCCCCTTCAGGCCCGACAGCGGCGCCTCGCGGCCCGAAGCAAACCGCAGCAGCGCCATCGTCTGATCAACGTTCGTCCACACCGCCCCCGCCGGATCCTTCATCACCAGGCTCACGCCCACCGCCGCCGCAAGGTGATAGATCTCGTCGAACACCTCCCCCCGGCCGAACGCCTCCAGGGCTTCCCGCAGATCCGCCTCGATGAACCGAAGGTGGGGGTGCTCGGGCACGTTGCCCGCCCGACCGGTCGAAAGATTGTCGATCACCGTCACCCGGTCGCCCCGCTCCAGCAGGTGCTCGCACAGGTGCGAGCCGATGAACCCCGCGCCGCCGGTGATGAGCGTGCGTCGGGATGGAGCGGCGGCGTTCATGGCGAAAGACTCTCCCCCGATCGTAAACGGGGCCGGGCGCTCTCGCACCCGGCCCCGATGAAACTTTCGTTCAGACCCGCGGACAGCAGCCCGATCGGTCGGGACGCGCCCGGGCTACGCCGCCTGCGCCTCGCCGGGATTCTGGTACTCGTGCGTCGCACGCATATTCCCGCGGATGTACCCGCCGGCCGACGGCTTGACCGCGTTCACGACCACACCCAGAAACTCGCCGCGCGTTTCCATGAGATCGTTGCGCAGACGCGCCACCAGCCCGCGCTTCTCGCCCAGGGCGCGAACCACCAGCACGCTGGCGTCGGCCCGATTGGCGATGGCCGCGCCATCGCTCGCCACCAGCGCCGGCGCCGCATCGATCAGGATCACGTCGTACCGCTCCTTGAGCTGGGCCAGCAGCCTCGAAAACTTCTCGCTGCTGAACATCTCGAACACGCGCTTGTCGCGGGTGCCCGCGCTCATCAGGTTCAGGTTCCCGTCCCCGATGCTCTGAATGCAATCGTCAACGCTCGAACCGCTCAGCGCGTCCGACAAACCCGGGTTCTCCCGCAGCGCGAACACGCGGTGCGCCCCGGGACGACGGAAGTTCGCGTCGATGATCAGAACTCTCTTGTCCGACGCCGCCAGTGACAACGCCATGTTCGTCAGCACGCTCGTCGCACCCGACCCCGGCATCCCGCCCACCACAAGGATGGTCTTGTGGCCTGCCTGCGCCAGCCGCTTGGCCACCACGGCGCGGAGCTGCCGGTAGCTCTCCGCGATGACGCCCCGCGGCCGGTCCCGGAACGTTGTCTCGATCGCGCCGGCGCCCGCCGGGTCCTCGGACGAATCCGGAATCCAGCCCAGCAGCCGCGTCCGCGGCATCAGGTTGATGTCCGCCGGTCCCTTCACCCGGCTGTCCATCAGCTCGATCGCCAGTATCAGCGCGCTCACCAGGCCCACGATCGCCAGCATCGTCGCCGGAACGATCACCTGCACCTTGGGCGACGAAACCTCCCGCGGCATCTTCTCGTCGCTGGCGACGACGATGCGGTTCGACGTCGGCAGGTCCGCGAGCATGCTCGCCGTGCGAAGGTTCTCCGTAAACGTCGCGATCGACTTCTGCGTGTTCTCGATCTTGATGTCCAGGTCCCGGACCGTCGCCAGAGCACGCGCCGCCGTCTGCTGCTTCTCGCTCAGCGTGTCACGCTGCTTGGTCATCTCCGCCATCTGGTTTTCCAGCGACTGCAGCGAGATCTTGAGCTGGTCCAGATTCGCGTCGAATCGCTTCCGCAGCGCCTCCTCGCGGCGCTGGTCCAGGTTCTGGTTCATCCCCTGCATCTGCGCATCCAGCCGCTTGTACTCCCGGTGCTCCCGCGTCAGCCCGCGCAGTAGCATCCCCTTCAGCTCCGCCTCCAGCCGCTGAATGTCCTGCTTGATCGAGATGATCAGCGGATCCTGCTCCACCTCGTTGCGGATGAAGTCCGTGTACTGGATCCCCGACGGGTTGTCCAACTGATCCTGGAGCTGCTTGATCGAGACGCGGCGAAGCTCCGCCTCCTTCTGGGTCTCGAGGATGTTGCTGTTCAAAAGGTACAGGTTCTGCAGCGTCTCGCTGCCCTGCTCGCCCAGTGTGCTCAGTCCGTTGTCACGCAGCAGGCCGTCGCGACGGTTCTGCATGTCGCGGAGCTCGTTCTGGAACCGCTCGATCTGCGCCGACAACTGATCGCGCTGCGTCTGCGTGCTGCCGGTCGCGATCCGACGCAGCTCCGTCATGTACGCTTCCTTCAGAAGCTTCGCCAGCGCCGTCGCGTCCTCGCGCCAGCGGCAGCTCGCCGACAGCTCGATCAGACGCGTGCCCGGAATGATCCGCGTCCGCGCCACACCGCTCCCCAGCTCCTTCACCGCCGCCACCTGGTCGATCTTGCCGCCCTCGTCGAACTTCGCCGCCCAGTTCGGCGCCTCACGCGCCAGACGCGGATCGCCCGCGACGCGGTTCAGCACGTCCTCACGCGTCATCTGCCGCGCCTGCGTCAGCATGAACCGCTCGATCTCGTTCTGGCTCTCGCCCGTGCCCACCGCCGTCGGATTCACAATGTTCGCGTTGGGCGTGAACGCCTCGAAGATCACCGAGCTCGTCCACGTCGGGCTCAGCTTCAGCATCAGGATGTACAGCACCACCCCGACCACCAGCCCCAGGCCCCCCGCGCCGCCCAGGATGTACTTGTACTTCATCAGCAGCTTCACCGGATCGATCGCCACGCCGCCCGCCCCGATCGGGGCGCTCGAGGCCGTCGGTCCCGCCGGACGCGGGGCGCTGCTCAGGTTCGGCGTCGACTGTGCTGCTGCGCTCATATCACATTCCTCTGTTCGCAAAAAGTTCGGGCTCGGGCCGCCCGTTCCTCGGTTACTCGGTGTCCCCGAAGCGATTCGACCGCCGGGCAGACGGTGTTCGCCCGCGGCCGACTCCTTCGAGCCTCAATCTTGCATCGGCTCGCCCACCCCGCGGCTGCGGCGGAATTGCCGCGGGTGCCGCTCCGCCCCGCCCGACGCGCAAGGAACGCGCATCAAACAACCGGAACGGGTCCGACCTCTGCAGCGGAATTCGCCCCGGATGCCCGCAGCGGTCAAACCCGCCCCCGGCCGCCCGATTCCGCCCCACCTGAACCCCGCCTGAACCCCAGCTGAACCCCAGCTGAACCCCAGCTTAGCCTCCGAGCAGCTTCTCAAGCCGCTCCATCTCGGCCTTCTGCTGCGCCTCGGTCACGCTGCGGCTCTGCTGCATCAGCGACTTGGCCCGTGCCAGCGTTGCCTTGGCCTCGTCCTTCTTGTCCATCCGGAACTGCGTCTCGGCCAGGTGCATCAGGATCGTCACCTGCGTCCCCGGTGTCGACGGCAGCGAGAGGGCACGCAGCAGCACGTCACGCGACTCGTCGAACGTGCCCGATTCCATCAGCACCATGCCCAGCGTGTCCAGCGCCTCGGGGCTCTTGGGCCGGATCTCCACCGCCTTCCGCGCAAACGGCAGCGCTTCCGTCGGCTTCTTCAGGTCCTTGCCCAGGAGGTACGCCAGGTTGTTCAGCGTCTCCGCGTCCTCCGGATTGGCCGCCACGATGTCCCGGAATGCCTGCTCCGCCTTGTCAAACTGATTGCTCAGATACAGCCGGCCCGCGTGCTCGCTCCGCGCCAGCGCCGCCAAACCCTGGAGCTTCGTCGACTTCGCCAGACGCAGCATCTCATCAAGACCCCGGTCCCGCGTCTCCGGACGATCCGACTGCAGACGTGCCCGGAAGAACGTCAGCCAGTCCTGATTCACCGCCGCGTCTCGGCTCATCGCGTCCAGCGTTCCCAGCGTGTCCGGCCCGCCCAGCAGCGAGAAGGCCGAGTTGAACCAGTTCTGCATCGCCGGCACGCTCTCGACCGGGATCAGACGCATCGACGCCGCCGCATCCTTGCGGGCGTCCGCCAGGTTGTTGCGGGCTTTGCGGATCGCGGCGCGACCCAGCAGCAGCTCCGGATCCTTGTTGATCCGGTCCTGCACCCGCGTCAGCACGTTCTCCGCCTCCGTCACGTTCGCGGGCTTCTGATTCAGCACCGCGTTGATGTACCGCACCGCGTGCGACGAGCGGTTGTCGTTGTTGAACGCAAGCCGGTAGAACGCCCGGGCCCGATCCGGCCGTTCGAGCGAATCGAACAGGTCGCCGAGGCTCGCGTAGAACGCGCCCATCCCGCCCCGACGCCGCGCGACGTCCTCGGCGAGCGACGCCGCCTCGTCGTCACGGTCCATCTTGACCAGCTCGCGCACCGCCATGCCCAGCATCTCGTCGTAGCCGGGATTGATCTGCAGCACCGACTTCATCGCGTTGATCATGTCCTCGCGACGATCGCTGCGCTCAAAAACCACCGCCCGAAGCTGGTGCGCCTGCCACAGCCGCGGATCGAGCTTGAGCGACTGATCCAGGTCCGCCAGCGTGTCCGCGGGGTTCCTCCGGTGCTCGATCGCCAACTGCCCGCGCTTCAGGAACACGCCCGCCGAGGTCGGGAACGCCACGATCGCCCGGTCGAGAATGTCGAACGCCCGGTCCGTCTCGCCCCGCGCGTTGGCGGCGTCGGCCCGCAGCATCTGGGCCACCACGCCCTCGCGCAGCTCCTTGCTCAGGCTGTCGAGTTCCTTCTCGCCGTCCTCGAACCGCCGCGCCCCGATCAGCGCCTCCGCGAGCCGCAGCCGCACCGCGTCCTCCGGAGTGTCCTTGCTCGCCGCGATCACCCGACGCAGCGATTCGATCGCCTTGTCGCTCTCGTTCTGCTCCAGGTACAGCTCCGCGAGCATCCGGTCCGCCGGAACCTGCACCGGGTCCTGCGTCGCACGCGCCTCTTCCAGCGCCTTGATCGCGACCCGCTGCTGGTTCCGCACCGCCATGAACTGGGCCAGCCCCATCAGCGTGTCCGTGAACCGCGCCGTCCCGTCCGCCTCGCCCTTCACCTTCTCCGCGTAGTCGCGGAAGACCTTCTCCGCCCCCGACACGTTCGCCTGGTCGTAGTGCCACGCCGCGTCGATCCGCACCATGTCCGGACCGTCCGAGCTCGCCCGCACCTCGTCGATCCGCTTCCGCGCCTCGTCGAAACGCCGCAGATCCACGTTCAGCGCCGCGATCTGCACCTTGTACGAGCGATTGCCCGGATCCCGCGCCGCGTCCCGCGTCCGCTCCCGCAGCGCCACCTCTCGGTCGCCCAGCGTCCCCTCCAGCCGCAGCCACTCGTCACGCACGTTCATGTCGCCCGCCAGCAGCTTCGCCGCGTCGCGGATCATCCGCAGAGCCTCGTCGTTCCGCGCCGCCGCCTGCAGCGTCGCCGAGTACTGCAGGATGCTCGTCGCGTCGTCGGGCCGAAGGTCGATCGCCTTCTTCATGTTGGCCACCGCGTCCGCGCTCCGCCCCTCCTCGGCCTGCAGGCCCGCCAGCACCCGGTACGCCTCCACGTTGAAGTTGTACTTCGCCGCACCCGTCTCCAGCGCCGTGATCGCGCCGCGCCGGTTGCCCTCCGCCGCCATCAGCCGGGCCTTGAACGTCACGCCCTCGTACGTATCCAGATTCCGCGCGATCGCCTTGTCGCCCCACGTCCGCGCATCGTCCAGCTTCCGCTCCCGAAGCGCCTTGATGAACAGCGACTCGATCACCATCGGATCGTCCGGGAAGTCCCGCGCCAGCCCGGCCCAGGCCTCCTGCGCCGCCGCCTTGTGCACCTCGCCGCCCGACTCCAGGATCGCCGCCCGCTGCAGCGCCCGCTGCGCCGCCGGCACGTCCTTCGCCTGCTCGAGCGCCTGCAGCCGCGCCTTCACCGGGTCGCCCGCGCTGATCACCGCCAGCGCGTTCTCGAACACCTGCCGCTCGGCCGGACGGTCCTTCGCCGATTCGATCGCCTTCTCCAGCACCGACTTGGCGCTGTCGAGGTCGTTGATCCCCATCTTCAGGTTCACGACCCGCATCGTCAGTTCCTGCGGGTACTTCAGCGACACCATGCCCTGCTCGAGCGCCGCGCGGGCGCCCTGCTCGTCGCCCGCGTCCTGCTTCGCCCGCGCCTCCGCGATCACCTTCGCGATCGGATCGGTGACCGCCTTCTCGCCCAGCTCCTGCTCGATCGTCAGGAGCCGCTTCTCGATCGTCTCGTTGCCCGGCAGCATCTCCGATGCCATCTGGTACAGCTGCTTCGCCCGCTCGACGTTCCGCAGCCGGATCTCCACTTCGCCCAGAAGCAGCATCGCCGTGATGTTGCCCGGGTTGATCGCCAGCGCCTTCTCCAGCAGCTCCCGCGCCTTGCCCGGCTGGTTGAGCTGCGCCGACGCCTTCGCCGCCGAGAACAACGCGTCCGCGTCCTGCTCGCCCACGCCCGCCAGGTACCCCAGCAGCAAGCGCTGCGCGTTCAGGAAATCATCCTCCGCGAGCTTGATCTTGCCGTCCACGAACTGCAGCCGGATCGAACCCTCGGGCTCGATCTTCGCCAGTTCCGCCCGACGCGCCTTGCCCTTCTCCAGCCACTCGCTTCGGATCTGCTTCAGCTTCGCCGGGTCCTGCTCCGACGCGTACTCCCACGCCCGCAGGCAGATCGCCGCCTGCCGGAAGAGCGCCTCGTTCTTGCGGAACCACAGCAGCTTGCCCTGCACATTGATCGTCGGGTTCGGAAGGTCGCGCACCTGCTGGAGCGTCGCGATCGCCGCTTCAAACTCCCGCGCCAGCGTCTCCGCCTCCGCCCGCGTCATCAGCAGCGACGCGTCCGTCGGACGCGCCTGGATCGCCCGCTCCAGCGCCGCCCGGCTCTGCGTCAGCTTCCCGCTGTCGTCCAGGCTCAGCTCCAGGAACGTGAACTGCGACAGAGTCTGCGCGTCGATCCGCTTGGGGTCCGCGCTCGCGAACACCGCCCCGGCCTCCGCCAGCCCCTTCGCCGCGTCGTTCCGAAGCTGATCCGCCAGCTTGCGCCGATCCGACGGGTTCGACATCGCCTGCGCCTGGCGCCGCGCGTCGGTCAGCAGCCAGCTCAGCTGCGCCAGCGCCGTCTTCGGCTCGCTCGGGTCCTTGGCCCGGAACTCCCGGACGATCTTCCGACCCTGCTCCGCGAGCTTGTTCCCCTCGTCCAGCCGCTCACCGCGGATCGCCATGTCCGCCTGATACATGTACCACGTCTGCAGGCCGATCACGCTGTCCACATCGCCCGGATCCGCCGCCAGCGCCGCCTCGAAGTCCGTCCGGATGCCCTGCTCCGCCTCCGGATTCAGGTTCCGCGCCTCGGTCATGATCCGCAGATTCGCCAACGCCCGGTACCGCTTGAGCACATCCGATTCGCCCCCCTGCTTCGTCTCGCCGAACTGCAGCAACGCGTCCGTCGCCGACTGCGCGATCTGCTCGCACAACTGCCGGTTGTACCCGGCACCGAGCATCTCCATCAGCGTGTCCAGGTAGTCCCGGTGCGCCGCAACGTCCGTCCGCAGCAGGTCCGCCAGCGTCTTGCGCACCTGCGTGTACTGCGGGTACTTGCTGTCGAACAGCGTCTGCGTCTTGGGAATCACCTGCCCGATCGAGTCCCGCCACTTCCGGAGATACTCCGGGTTCGTCCGCTCCTTGTTCACCGCCTTGGCGTACGCCTTCTCGGCTTCGACGGCGTTCCCCGCCTGCATGAACGCATCCCCCTGCGCCGCCAGCTCCTCGGCCGACTTGAACAGCACCAGCATCGCCGCGCCGCCCACGGCGCCCGCCAGCAGGATCAGCACGCCCACCAGGATCGCGACGAACTTGACGTTGACTTTCGAGGCCATCGATTCAGACTCCCAAGCCCCTCATGACTGCCGGGGCTGTTGTGACTCGGTCATCGCGAACCCGGGCAACCGGGACGTTCGCGCCTCAGGACTTGTCCGCATTCTTCGCCGGGTACCGGCCCGCCTCGACCTCCACCCAGTCCGGCACGCACCGCATGATCTCCGGCAGCAACTCACCCAGCAGGCTCGACGCCTCCGCCGCCAGATCCTCCGCCGTACCCACCGTCGACGACGTGACCTGCACCTTCAGGTAATACGCATAGTCGCTGCGAAGGTCGAACGCGAGCAATCGCACCTCCTCGGCGCTCGACACGTGTCCCCCGTTGGCGACAAAGAAGTACCCCGCGAAGATCTTCCGACCGTTCTTATTCGAGAACTCCGTCACCCGCAGCTGCAGCTTCTCCGGGTGCCGCGGCAGCACCACGCTCGTGCCCACCCCGTCCCGCGCGTAATTGGGCACCCGCTGCCGGAACAGGCCCCGCTCCGCCGCGTTCTCGACCCCCGGCACCGGCGACCACCCCGACGCGTCCAGCGTCAGCGGAATTGTCTTCGTCGCGTTGCCGATCTGCATGCCGCCGCCCACGAAGCACCGCTCCGGAACGTGCGGCACCGTGTCCACCATGCCCGTGTAGTACGCCGCGTGGAACTCCAGCACCACCGGCTTGTCGCTCTTCTCCGTCCCCTTCTTGATAAAGGTCCGGCTCACGTAGTTGCTCGTCCCCAGCGTCTCCAGAACCTCCGCCGATTCCAGCTTGTCCACGCCGATCTGCCGCCACGTCGGCGTCTCCGTCGTGATCGTCGAGACCTGCCGGTCGCCCGGCGCGTAGATCGCCAGCTTCTTCAGGTGAATGCCCGCGTAGCGGATCCCCGCCGTCATCCCCGCGCCCGCCACCGTCATCACGCACATCGCCGCGACAAACGCCGGCGCCCGCAGAAGCGACCAGCCCTCCCCCGCCCGCGCCGGCGCCGCATCCGTCGGTCCCGACAGCGACGCAACCGGCTCGTCCACCACCCGCGCCAACGCCCACACCACCCCAAGGAACAGCCCCAGCCCCGGCAGCAGCAGCAGCGTCCCGATCATCATGTGGGCGTCGCCCTTGGTCAGCTCCGGGTTGTACTTGCTCGCGATGCCCAGGATCGCCACGCGGATGATGTTCATGAACACCGCCACCGGCAACGCCAGCACCAGCACCGCCACCCGCTGCCACCAGAACTTGCTCGAGATCAGCGCCACCGCCCCCGCCAGCGCGAAGAACGCGATCACCATCCGCATGCCCGAGCACGCCTCCGCCACGTTCAGCGGCATCGGCTCCTTGCCCGTCGGCGTCACGTACAGCGTGTTCCCGTCCACATCGACCGAGAAGCCCATCAGCGGACCGATCAGCGCCAGCAGCACCCACGCCCCCTGGCTCGCGATGAGCTGCAGCTGGAACGTGATCTTGATCATGATCATCTCGCTGATCGTGATCGCGAACACCAGATACGCGATGGGCAGAAACAGCCGCCCGAACATCTTCGGCCCCGTCAGCAGCAGCGCCAGCCCCGCGATCGTCAGCACCATCGACAGGCCCTGGATCATGTGGTTCTTCACCACCACGACCGCGACAAAGTACGACCCGATCCCCAGCAGCACCGGCAGCAGCCCCGGCCAGAACGTCGACGCCGGCGTCCGCGAGATCGCCGCCCGATCACGCCACACCAGATACCCGCTGATCAGCGGGATCACGTACGCATGCCCCCAGTCACTCGGCGCCCCCATCGAGTGCCGGTGCTGCCGCTCGAACCACTGCCAGAACACCGCCACGATCCCCACCAGCAACAGCCCAAGCGCCGTCAACTGCGCAGGCGTCAGCAGCCCCGCGATGCGATCCCGCGGCGGCTCGGCAGGCAGATGTTGGGCAGACAAGGTCGTCACTCGTTCGCAACAGTAGTGGGAGCCTGCATCGCCTGAGGTCGGGAGGAACCGTGAAAGGCGTGAGGTCAAAGGTTTCAGGGCGCTCAAACCTCAGACCTCAGACCTTCCCGCTCCCCACGCCGGGCCCCAGAACATCGACTAACCGCGGCCCCCAGTGAACCCCGCTTCGCCGATGCGGCGCACGCCGCAGGCCCAGCCGTCCGACCATCCGCCTGCATCCGAAATGTCTGCTACGTCCGCCCGGCGTGCAGGTTCACCGCCAACCGCCCAAATCATGCCAGCGGCGTCGTTCTTGCGCCGTTGTCACGTCCGTTGAGCCAAACGGGGCACGGGGTTGCCTCGGTCGCCTCCACAGCCCGGGCCCGAACCCGCGTCCGGACCGTCTCACCGCGCTCCAGCCCGCTCCAGCCCGCGCTAGGCCGCCTCGCGCACCACACTCCGCGTGTTGGTTGCCCGCCCCGAGACGATCCGGTCCACCAGCCGCACCATCTCGGCCAGCTCGGGCTTGGGGATCTGCACGTCGGCCCCGACCTGTTCGCCCTTCTTGCGGTTGTCCTCCGACACCAGCGACGAGAACAGCACCACCGGCACACCCTTCGTCGTCGCGTGGCTCTTCACCCGGCTCGTCAGGTGCAGCCCGTCCATGCGGGGCATCTCGATATCCGAAATCACCGCGTCGATCCGCGTCGCCTTCTCACCGGCGTCGATCGTCGCCTTCACCGCCTCCCACGCCGCCTCGCCGTCGGGATAGACCTCGAGCTTCGTGTAGCCCGAGTTGCGGAAGACCTTCGTGATCAGCCCCCGCATGAACGGCGAATCCTCCGCGAGGATCACCCGCTTGCTGCCGCGGTCCACGCCGTACTCGTTCGGCACGCTCTCCACGTGCAGCCGCTTCTCCACCAGGATCGCATCCGCCACCGACTCAAAGTCAACCATCAGGATCAGCGCGTCGCCCATCTCGATCACGCCCGTCGTGCTCGCGAGTGTTTCCGCGTTCGCGTCCCGACCCCCGAAGTGCACGCTCGGCGTCGGCCGCACCCGCTGCCACGACATGCGGTGAATCTGATCCACCGTGTCCACCATGAACCCGCTCCGGATCCCGTTGAACTCGGTGATGATCACCCGCCCCTCCGGCGCGCCCTCGCCCGTGCCCCAGCGCTTCTCCACGCCCAGGTGCAGCGCCAGATCGACCACCGGGATCACGCTGCCGCGGATGCTGAACATCCCGATCACCGAGCGATGCTGACCCGGTGCGTGCACCGTACGCCCCGGTCGTATCACCTCGCGCACCTTCGCGACATTCACGCCGAAGTGCCCGGCGCCCAGCCGGAACACCAGCACCTCCAGCTCGTTCGTGCCCGCGTCGAGAAGGATCTCTCCGGTGTTGTTCGGCGTCTGGCGTGCCATGGTCGGTCCTCACGCGCGGCCGATCGCCACCGCAATCGCGCCGCGTCGGCGCGACATCGGCCCGTTCCGCCCCGCGATTGACCGAGTCCGGCCGATTCCCGTCCGATCCGCGGCCCGCCGTCGCTCCTCCCGCGCCGCCCCGGACCCCGCCGCGACGCGCGCGCCGCGTCCGTGGCCTTCCCGCCTCACGCCGCGGTCCTCACCCCAGCCGACTTCTTTAGAAGAACCCGTTCCGAGCCCGCGACTCCGGCGGCACGCCGAAGATATCCGAGCCGAAGTTCCGGTCGATCACCAGGCCGAACCCATAGTTCGCGCGGAAGCCGTTGCGGATCACCGCCAGCGGCAACGCCCAGAAGTTCGTGCCGACATTGATCCGATCGTCCGGCTTCAAATAGATATCCGGCTGCGTGCCCTCCGTGATCGCCCGAAGGTCCAGCCGCACGATCGCCTGCTGCCCGTCGCCGACCACCCGCGTCAGATCGACACGCTCGGGAATCGCCAGATTCGACAGCCCGCCCGCCGCCGTGATCACCCGCGTCAGCGTCAGCCGACCGAACTGCGGGATGTTGTACACCCCGGGTCGATTCACCTGACCGTCCACGTAGATCTCGCCCACCGGCGGCGACGGCACCCGGATCACATCCCCCGGGCGAACCACGATGTTCACGCTCGCGTCACCGTCCAGCAGTTGCTTGTACGGCACACGGATCACGCGCTGCGCCACGACCCGCGGCCGGTCGTCCGGCGCCTTCGCCCCGCCCGCACCCGCCTGCGGCGCCGGGCCCGCCAACTGAACCCACTTGCCGTCAAGGAACACCCACGACGTCGGCGGCTCCTCGCCCCGGGTCGCCGCCGCGCTCGGACGCCCCGGCTCCGGAAGATCGATCACCGGACCGCCCGCCGGCGGGTCTTCCAGCCGCGCCAGCGTCCGCCCAGGACGCGACGGCTCGAAGCCGCTCACCATCCCCGGCGACGGCAGATCGACCGGCGGCGTCGTCGGCTTGGGTTCCTCTTTCTTCGGTTCCGCCTGCGGCGCAGGCTCCGCCGGCTTGGGTGCCGGTGCCGGTGGCACGCTCGGTGAATCCGGCAGCGCGACCGGCGGCTCACCTTGCGGCTTGGGCGCCTCCGCCGGCTTCTCGCTCGGCGCCGGCGCCCCGTCCGGCTTGCTCAACTGGTCGATCAGATCTATCAGCGACTCGCCGGACTTCGGCGGCTCCGCCGGCGTTGTCGGCGCCGGCGACGTCCCGCGGCTCGGGCCGGCGCTCGGCAGCGGCGACCGCCGCGTGTCGCGCGGGCTCATCGCACGCTCGTCCAGCGGCACCGACCGGATCACGAAGAGCTCCTTCGTCGATTCGTCGATTCGCCCGCCCGCCGTCGATGCCTCCACCAGCTTGTAGTCGATCGACGGAATGAAGTACGGCCCCGGACGCTCCACCGCCCCGACCATCGTGTACGTCTGCTGCCGCAGCTCTCGGATCACCACGCCCACCAGCGGCTCGGCCACGAACTTCTTCATCGCCTCGGAGATCGTGTCCCGCACGCCCTCGATCGACTGGCCCGACACGAACAGCCGGCCCAACTGCGGCAGGTCGATCGTGCCCGTCGGATCCACCGCCCGCTCGAACTGCTCCGGCTGCCCGGTCGTCGTGAAGTCATAGATCTCGATCTGCAGCACGTCGCCCGGGCCGACCCGATAGTCGCGCGGATCCGTATACAGATCCTCAGGAGTGGGGGAGCTGATCTCCACCAGGTCGCCCTTCGCCTCCTCGATGCTCGCGATCCGCTCCAGGATCGGCACCTTCGTCGGCGTGTGCTCCCAGCGGCCCACCACCGACGGATCAAAGAACGAGTCCGACTCGCACCCCGTCAGCAGGCCCAGGCTCGCCCCGGCCGCACCGGCGGCAAGCACAAGCCGCAGAGCTCGAGACGCGGACACATTCATGGTGCTGCAAGGCTGCTTCAAGCGACTCTCCAGTCGGTCAGGGGACGGTCGTGTTCCACCCCGTCGGCGGCACGCCGACGCAACAGAACCGGGCACTCAGCATACGAGCCGCCCGTTCGGTCTTTCTCCAGCCTACTGCATCGGTCGAATAGGGCCCACGTTTTGATCGGACGTTCGTTTCTGGGGCGTGACGGGTTCGCGCAGTTGTTGCCGAGCGTTGGAAGCCAACGCTCAAAGCAGCAAAGCTCAAAGCTCAAATCAGGGCATCCGCTCCGCTCCCCGCATGCCTTGCTTTGAGCTTTCCCGCTTTGAGCTTTGAGCTTCTCCCTTCCCCTACCATCCCCCCGTCCATGACGACCCCTTCCCCCCTCCCCCCCGGCATGACCCCCGAGGCGCTGGCCAAGACCATCGCCCGCCATCCCCGTCCCGCCGGCGGCGACCCCCTCCGCCGCGTCGATGCCCCCATCGTCAGCCTCAGCAACCTCATCCTCAACAACAACGAGGGCAAGGAACACCTCCTCGTCAAGCGCAAGCCGTCGTGGCTCAAGGCCAAAGTCCCCGGCGGACCCGGCTACAACCGCCTGCGCAACATCATGGCCAGCCACAAGTTGCACACGGTCTGCGAAGAGGCCGGCTGCCCCAACATGGGCGAGTGCTGGGCCCGCGGCGTCGCCACCATCATGATTCTGGGTGACACCTGCACCCGCGCTTGCGGCTTCTGCAACGTCAAGACCGGCCGCCCCGGCACCGTCGATAAGGACGAACCCCGCCGCGTCGCCGAGAGCCTGGCCCTGATGGGCCTCAAGCACGTCGTCATCACCAGCGTCAACCGCGACGAACTCTCCGACGGCGGCGCCGGCATCTGGGCCGAGACCATCATCCGCACCCGCGAAGCCTGCCCCAACATGTCCGTGGAGGTCCTCATCCCCGACTTCGAGGGCAACTGGCCCGCGCTCCAGATGGTCATCGACGCCAAGCCCCACATCATCAACCACAACCTCGAGACGGTCCGCCGCATGTACCCCGCGGTGCGTCCGAGCGCGAAGTTCGATCGCTCGCTGGAACTGCTCCGCCGCGTCAAGGAACAAGGCGGCGTCGCCAAGACCGGCATCATGGTCGGCATCGGCGAACGCGACGAAGAAGTGCTCGAGTTGATGGATGACGTGATCGCGAAGACCACTGCGGCAGTGGGGCAGGGGAGCAGTGGGGCAGGTCAGAACAATTCCACGAATGGAGCGCCCGCGGCGACGGACATTTTGACCATCGGCCAATACCTCCAGCCGACGCGCAACCACCTTCCGATGGACCGCTGGGTCACTCCCGAGACCTTCGCGATGTACAAGGAAGAAGGCCTGAAGCGCGGCTTCAAGGTCGTCGAGAGCGGCCCGCTCGTCCGCAGCAGCTATCACGCGGATCATCAGGCCGATGTGCTGACGGATATTCTGCAGACGCGGGCGTAACCCGCGCACCTCGTGGTCAACGATCACGCACAAGCGAGCCGGGGCGTCCTCGCCCCGTGCGATGTTGCGTTCAATCGCTCCGACCGCGTTCGTGCCCGTAACTGGTGCAGCGAGTCGACTGCTTGGCGACAACCCAGGTGATCGCACGATGATCGCGTGCGACGCCGCGAGAATCGCCTTTGATCCGGCGACCCGCCGAGCCTGCTGGAACTCGACGGGACCAACCGAAATCGTGTATAGCCTGCCCTTGACAGCTTGGTGTCCACTCTTGTAAGATTATGTCCGATCTGGTTGTTCACAAGGAGTGATTGCCTTCAACGTTCTGATCGCGACCGCGCACCTGCCCGCAGTCGCGTTGACCGAGTTTCATGGGGTCAGGCCAGCCGCGACGTAGAAAGGACGTCGGCAGGTGCGGCAGCCTGAGGACAAGATGCGTCAACCGAATCCCCAAGATTCGGTCTTCTTCGCATCTCGACCTCAGGAGCGATGGAATGCCGTCCGATGTACCGTTTCGGGACCTGCGTCGTGAACTCGAGCGTCTGGGATATTCGCTCGATCGTGTGAATGGCTCGCATCACCACTTCCGTTGTCCGGGCCTGCCACATATCGGCTTCCCAGTCCACGGCAAGCAAGTCAAACATGTCTACCTCCGCGAAATCCGATCGACGCTCCGAGCCGCGGGCAAAGCGTTCGGGCTCTAGCACCAACGGCCGTCGCGCCACCGCCAAGCGCCCCAGTCGCCCCATCGACACGAAGGTGATGCAAGAAGCCACTGCGATCGCCCGTCAGTACCAATTCGTGTGTGCGGCTGAGCCCTCCGTCGGCTACCTCGGCCGCACAATCGAGATGCCCCTCGTCATGGCCGACGGTAAGACCGTCGAAGCCTGCATGAGCCAGACCCTCGAAGCGACCGCGCTCGCCATCGCTTCCATGCTCGAGCACGGCGAGCGCCCGCCTGCTCCCGCCAGCGAGGGCAAACGCGACGTGCAGCTCAACATCCGTCTCACGGCGGAGGAGCGGCTCGCCCTCGACGCCGCCGCGCGACGCGACGGCTACCGCTCGATTTCCGACTATGTCCGCGCCGCCGCGATCTCGCGGCTGCGGGCAAGCTGAAGATGCCTGTGTTGTGGTACGCTCGCCCCGTGCCGCGGCACTCCGCCAACTCTCCTCGCAGCGACGCGCTCATGTACCTGGGCGTGTTCTTCATCTTCGGCTCGCTGGCGATCCTCATCGCCTTCATGCAGCCCCGCGCGATGGGTTGGTTGGGCGGCCTCGCCTTGGTCTTGTTCGGCGGCACGATCGCCGTCGGCTGGGCCAGAGCCTTCGCCGCGAGGCGATTCTGGTTGCTCGTCCCGCTGATCATCGCGCCGTTCTTTGCCGAGCCGCTCTTCTTCGACCCGATCGCTCGTCTCGGCGTGTTTCGCGTCGGAATGGACACATCGGAGATGACCCGGAAGATCATCCTGGCTGTCTTGATGGTTGCGCTGACATCCGTCGGCTTCGTGCTGTTCATCCAGTTCGTCCGCTCCAAGGAACGCCGCGCCGAGCGTGCTCAGGCCGAGCTCGATGTCGCCCGTGTGATCCACGAGTCCATCGTGCCGCCGATCGCCCTCGCGACCGCCTTCGCCGACGTGCTGGCCACCTCCTCACCCTCGGCCGAGATGGGTGGCGATCTGGTGGATGCCGTGCAGCGTGACGGCGAACTCGATGTCTTCCTTGCCGACGTCTCCGGCCACGGCGTCGGCGCCGGCATCGTCATGGGCATGCTCAAGGCCTCGATCCGCACGCGACTCCTCGCCCACGCCGACAACACCAACGACGACCTCGGCCTTGTGCTCCGCGACGTCAACCGCGTCACCACCGATCTCACCCGACCCGAGATGTTCGCCACGCTCGCCTGCGCCCGCGTGCGGGCCGACCGCAGCGTCTCCTACGCGCTCGCCGGGCACCTCCCCATCTTCCGTTTCCTCGCCGCCGAACGCCGCTGGACGCGGCTCGACAACCAGCACCTGCCTCTGGGCATCGATGCCGAGGCGGAGTTCACCTCGGGCACGCTGCGGGCCGCCCCCGGCGACATCCTCGTCTTCCTGACCGATGGTCTCGTCGAAGTCATGGACTCAAAGGGCCAGCAGTTCGGCCTCGATCGCATCGCTCGCGTGCTCGAATCCACCGCCGATCACGCACCCCTCGCCATCGCCGACGCCCTGCTCGCCGCCGCCCGATCCCACGGCACGCAGACCGACGATCAATCGGTGCTCGTCGTCCGCGTGTTGTAACGCGGTTGACCACAGAGACACAGAGGCACAGAGATAGAAGAAGGGATTGAACTCAAGGCGTTCAACCCAACACGTTCGACTCAAAGCTCTCGATGGGCTGAAAGCGTGACTGTGCGGCGAACACATCCGCTTGCGACCGCGCCGCGACGACCGCATTCCGATTCTTTCTGTCTTGAGCTCTTCGAGCTCTTGGAGCCCTTGGAGTTGAACAACTCTCTCTATCTCTGCGTCTCTGTGCCCCTGTGGTGAATCCCGTTCTACCCTTGACAGCTTGCTCGCACCCGAAGTGATCGAAGCCCTGGTCGGCCTGCTCGAGGCCAAGGACACGAGCACCGCCGCCCACACCTGGCGGGTGGTGCTCTACACCCGTGCCCTTGCGGAGAAGGCCGGCGTCTCCGCCGATGATCTCGAGCGCCTCACCGCCGCCGCCGCGCTGCACGACATCGGAAAGATCGAAATCCCGTCGGCCATCCTCCAGAAGCCCGGTAAGCTCACCGACGACGAGTTCGAGGTGATGAAGTCCCACGCCGCCCTCGGGCACGAGCGGCTCATCCGCATGGGCGAGGACGACCGCGTCATTCTCGATCTCGTCCGCCATCACCACGAGCGCTTCGACGGCATGGGCTATCCCGACGGACTCGCCGGCGACGAGATCCCCGTCGCCGCCCGCTACTTCGCCGTCATCGATTCCTTCGATGCCATGACCAGCATCCGGCCCTACCGCCGCGAGACCGGCGTGCACGCCGCGGAAAAGGCGATCGCCGAACTCGAGTCCGGCATCCGGACCCGCTACTGCCCCGGCACCGTCGAGATGTTCGTCTCGATGTACCGCACCGGCGAGTTGGGCTGGATCCTCGAGTACTTCAACGACGCCGCCGACGTGCCCAAGTTCACGGGCCGGGCGGACGCCGGCGTGCGGAGCAGTCTCCGGTCGTAGGTCGTGGCAAGGCCAGACTTTGCAGCGCACACCGCCGCCGCCGCGGGCCGACCGGAGTTGGAGGACGCCCGGGGCGCGCATATACTTATCCCCGCGGTTTTCCGCGTGATGGTGGCCATAGCTCAGTTGGTTAGAGCACGAGGTTGTGATCCTCGGGGTCGCGGGTTCGAGTCCCGTTGGCCACCCTTTTTTCGCGTGACAAGGTCGGAAGACGGAGTTCGGAGAGGTGGGGGCGTCGGTCCTGGGCCTGGGGCCGAGGCCGCAGGACTGAGGTCTGAGGTCTGAGGTCTGAGGACTGACGACCGAGGTCGAAAGCGCGATGCCGGATCCGCCGGGCCTCACAGCCCCGCGAGTTTTCGCAGTGCCTTCTCAACCTCCGGCGGCACCAGCATCGCACTCAAGCGTGATTGCTTCACCAAGGCGAACGCCGCGAAACGGGCGTCGGCCTTGATCGCGTCCAGCGTGACCGGGGTCCGGGCGTGCTTCACAAACGCGATGTCCACCACCGGCGTCTTGGTCTCCCCGGCCGCCGTGACACCCGGATTCTTCGGGTCGGGGTACGCATCGGTCACCATCCGCGCCAGACCCACGATCGCGCGCTCCTCGCCGGTGTGGTAGATGAACGCCTCGTCACCGGCCCGCGCCCGCCGCAGCGCCTTCAGCGCGGCGGCGTTGGTGATACCGTCCCACCGCACGCCCTTCTTCGCACCCGCAAGATCACCGATCGAAAACGCGCTCGGCTCGGTCTTCAGCAGAAACGTGGCCATGGCTCCAGCGTACGCCGCCCGGCGCATCCGCCCCGCGCCCGGATCACGCCGCCCGCGCCCGCTCACACGCAACGATCAGCTCGCGCAGCACCGCGGCGGATTCCTTCGGGCTCTTCGTCCACGCCAGCATCTGCAACGCCCGCTCCGCCGTGACCGCCATCCCGGGGAATCCCATCGACGGCGCCGAACCCTTGAGCGTCATGCACAGCGACTCGCACTCGCGCGCGTTGTCCCCGTCCACCGCCCGGCGCAGATCACCCGCGATCCGTTTCAACTCCTCCAGGAACCACGGAAGCATGCTCGCCGACGGATCGTCCCGCTTCAGCGCCGAGCGGCTGTCGTCGCCGGGACCGTCGCCGCACTGGCCCATGAACTCCGCGATCGCCCGAACCACCCGGTCGTAGGTCAGCGGCTTGGTCAGCAGCCCGTCGCACCGCAACGCGCTCAGCTCCATCCGCGTCTCACGCGACGCGTCCGGCGTCAGCATCAGCACCGGTGTGTGCATCCCCGCCCCACGCATCTGGTTCATCAGGTCAAGCCCGGTCCCGTCCGGCAGCTCGAAATTCACCACCACCACGTCCACCGGTTCCTTCAGCGCCGCCATCGCTTCCTTCAGCGAGTCCGCGCTCCGCACCCGGACCCGCGTCCGCCGCATGAAGTGCTCGAACAGCTTGTGGTCGTTCTTCTCCGGCTCCACCAGCAGCAGCGAGCCCGCGAGCTTCTCCGCGTTCACCTTCTCCAGGCTGAAGAACTCCGTGTCACCGCCCACCGACACAAACTGCTTCGCATCGATCGGCACGCCGAACTTGATCCCGATCTCGTGCACGACCCCGCCGCGGTGCTTGCACCGCACCACCTTGCCCCGCACGTCCAGGTCGCCGTGCGTCGGGTGCGGCAGCCGCACCATGCACTTCGAACCCTCATGGATGAACGCGTTGTGGAACAGCGACATCCCGCCCCGCGAGATGTTGCGGCAGCACAGCCGCAGCGCCAGCTGCGTACCCCCCGGCTGCTCGATCAGCACCGGGATCCGATCACGATGAAAAGGCCAGCGCACGAACTCACGCTTCAGCTCACCCGCCGTGCCGCCGGACATCGCATCCAGCTTGTCCGACAGCGCACGCACGCCCCGCACGTCCAGCCCGAGCGTGTTGCGACGCGTCGACGCGGATTCGCTCCCCCACGCCCCGTCGTTCGGCCAGTCCGACATGCCCCGCTTGTCAGCCATGCATTCGCCCCTGCCGATCCGCTTTCCACGACGAGCCCGTCAGATCATCGAGCCGTCACCCCGCCGAGTTGAAGCGGCCGGCAACAAGTCCCGCGTCACGCCCCGCACGTCCATCGCACGCCTTCCAGCTCGACCCCTCCCTTCTCGGACCAACCACCCCGCAACGCCCCATCACCCCGCACGCTTCTGCACCTGCGCACTCTCGCACGCCACGATCAGCCGCTGGATCGCCACCCGCGACGACTCCGCCGAGTGCGTCTGCGACAGCGACCGATTCGCCCGCTCGGCCAGCGCCGCCACTCCCGAGAATCCCATCCCCGGCGCCGCCTTCGCGATCTGCGCGCACATCGCCCGCAGCGAGTCCGTGTCCCGCCGCTCCAGCAGCCCCCGCATGTCCGACGCCCCCTCGTTCAAGCTCCGCACAAACGCCGGCAGCAGCGACGACCGTTCGTCACGGCTCGCGATCGAGCTCACCGTCGCCGCCCCGCTCCGACCCACGATCAGAAACTCCGCCACCGCACGCAGGAACAGCGGCTTCGTCAGAGGCTTCGACACGATCGCCGCCGGGCCGAGCTCCCGAAGCCACCGCTGCCGGTCATCCTTGCTCCGGCCGCTCGCCACCAGCACCGGCGTCGCCACCCCGGCCTCGCTCATCGCCGCCAGAAAGCCCCCCACATCCACCCGGCCCTGGTCCGGGTCCACGATCACAAGGTCCGCGCCCTCCGCCGCCTGCGCCACGCCCGTCTTCTCGTCCTCCGCGCTCCGAAGCCGGATCTGCGTCCCCAGCAGATAGTTCTGCATCAGCCGCAGCTCGATCTCGCTCGTCCCCACGACCACCAGGCATCCCCGCAGCTCCTCCTGCGGAACCGACTCCAGCGAGAACCAGTCCTCCAGCTCATCCAGCTTGAGAAAGTCCCCCGGCTTGATCGGCTGGTCGAACCGGATGCCCACCTGGTGCACCACGCCGTTGATGTGCTGGCTGTGCGTCACCTTCCCCGCGACCGCCATCGGGCCACGCACCGCGTGCTTCAGCGTCACGCTCACCCGCGTCCCCGGGTACAGAAACGAATTGTGCAGCGCCGCAAGCCCCCCGCTCGACAGGTTCCGGCACACCATCGTCACGCTCGTCAGCGAGCCGCCCGGCGCCACGATCTCCACCGGCAGCGACGCGATCCGGTACGACCGGCGCTTGAACTTCCGCGGCGAGCGCCGGCCCTGCTCGTCATTCTCGCCGTCCGCCTCGTCCAATCTGTTCATCAACGCCGCAACGTCCCGCACGGTCATCCCGAGCGAGTGCAGCTTCGCCATCGCCGATGTCGGCGCCGCGTTGGTTCCGGCACGCATCACAAACTCCAGAAGTGCACCACAACTTCTGGATCGACCGCCGTCCCCCCGCTCTGCAAGCCCTTCCGTCCCACGTTCCCCTTCCGATTCCCACCGGCATCCCCAGACCGCACCCGCGAACAAGTCGGCCCAGACGTCACCGCCGTCCCGCCCCAAACCCGCCCACCACCGCCCCGCCGCCGGCCCGTTACACGTCCAGGTTCTTCACCTCGAGCGCGTGCTCCTCAATGAACTTCCGCCGCGGCTCGACCTCCTCACCCATGAGGACCGAGAACAACGCGTCCGCGTTGCTCGCCATGTCCCAGTTCACCCGCAAGAGCACCCGCTTGCTCGCGTCCATCGTGGTCTCCCACAACTGCTCCGCGTCCATCTCGCCCAGACCCTTGAATCGCTTGATCTCCAGGCCCCGCCGCCCAAGGTCTTGCAGCGATTCCAGAATCGCCGGCAGGCTCGCCGCCTCGATGATCTTCGCGCCCTTGCCCGAGACTGTGGTGGTCACGGCCTTCTGCGCCGTCGCCCGCACGCCGGTCTCGGCGCTCTCCTCGTCGGCCGCCTCGTCCTCCGCCTTCTCGTCCACTCGCGCCGCGTCGCCGGTGAGCACCCAGGCGAACTTGGCCGGCAGCTTCTCGCCCGTCACCGACTCTTCCTGGATCAGCGTGTAGTCGTCGATGGAGAGTCCCACCGCCGCCAGATCCTGGAACAGCCGCTCCATCTCCCGGTTCTCGTGCAGCTCGCGGATCGTCGCGTGATCGGCACTGCTCGCCCCGGCGTTCTCGCCGCCGGCCGCTCCGCCCGGCTCGCTGCTCGCCGTGTCCGCCAGCCGCAGCTTCATCTGCGAGACGATCTCGAACGCCTGCTCCTCGGTCCACGCGTACGCATCACCGCCCCGCCACGACACCCGCCGCGTCGGCAGCCGTCCGCTCCCTCCACGCGGGCCCGCCGGGTCCTGCGACCGCGCCGCGAGCAAGTCCGCAAACTTCGCGCCGCGACGCTCCGCGATCGTCACCAGCTCCTGCAGCCGCGTCAGCAGGAAGATCGCCCGCTTGAGCGCGTCGCCCTCCAGCCGCGTGATTTCCTTCGGCTCGCGTGCGGCATGGAGCGGATCGACATTCAGAATGTCCCGCACCGACAGCACCGCGTTCTCCAGCCCCAGGTTCACCAGCGAGTCCTCGAGCGTCTTCTCGTTCAGCACGTACCACGCCCGCTTCGCCTTGCCGTGACCCTTCGCCACCTGATACAGCGGCGGCTGCGCGATGTAGATATGCCCCTTGCGGATCAGGTCCGGCATCTGCCGGAAGAAGAACGTGAGCAGCAGCGTCCGGATGTGGCTGCCGTCCACGTCCGCGTCCGTCATGATGATGATCTTGCCGTAGCGCAGCTTCGCGATGTCCAGCTCGTTGCCGATGCCGACGCGCAGCGCCGAGATCAGCGTGCGGATCTCCTCGAACCCGAGAATCTTGTCGATCCGCGCCTTCTCGACGTTCAGGATCTTGCCCTTCAAGGGCAGAATCGCCTGCGTCTCCACGTTCCGCCCCTGCGTCGCGCTGCCGCCTGCCGAGTCACCCTCGACGATGAAGATCTCCGCCTCGTCCACGTTCCGCGTCTTGCAGTCCCGCAGCTTGTGCGGCATCGAACCGCTGTCCAGCGCCGTCTTCCGCCGCGTCAGCTCACGCGCCTTGCGTGCCGCCTCGCGTGCCTGCGCCGCGACGATGCCCTTCAGGCAGATCCGCTTGGCTTCCTGCGGATGCTCCTCCATCCAGTTCTCGAGCGCCTCGCCCACCGCCTGG
>ERZ1066133.90-NODE-90-length-48822-cov-13.260484_pt1 | contig 48822 bp, 36 predicted proteins | sample MGYA00382780_ERZ1066133 | MGnify/ENA primary metagenome ERZ1066133 (study PRJEB33369, sample SAMEA5778363) | biofilm metagenome | biome: Industrial cooling water; feature: Water cooling tower basin; material: Biofilm | place: United Arab Emirates | collected... | reverse complement strand
GCCGCCGCGTGACCTCCCAGGATTTCTCGTCCACAGCTCTTGACCATACCTCATCCAGCGGCGGTGGGCGGCTGTTGGACCGTCCCTCGGTCAGCTTCCTGCGCGGAGGAGCTCGCGGGCGAAGGCGCTTCTTGCTAGGGGGGCCTGAGCGAGAGCGCCCCAGGTTTCGTCTATGGTTGGGACCGGCCGCGGCGGGGGAGGAGTAGCGCCCGCGGGGGCTGTTCGCGGCGGAACCCCGGGAGCGATCCCAGGGTCCGACACGCGAAGCAGCCCCGCATGGTCGATCAGCCGCAGATCCCTGGGTTCAGGGCACGATCGGGGGCGGCTGCTGGCCGGGCCGGCCGGTCGAGCTCTGGGAGCCGCCGCTGTGGGTCGTCGCCCCATTCGGTCCCACGGGCGGCCATTCCGCGAGGGCCTCGGCCACCTCGGGGAAGTCGGCCATCGACTGCTGCGGATTGGGCTTGACCACCAGGGTGATCGAAGGCCAGGCCCGGAGCACGGTCTGACCCCCGCTGCCCCCCAGCTCCACCGAGCGCAGGATCACGTTGTAGACCGGATTCTGGACCGATGTCGTCAGGTTCAGGGTCACCCCCCCGAACTGGGCCGCCGGGACGAAAACCGAGGGCTGGCCGTTCTGCGGGATCGGATTGGGGAGCAGCTGCAGATTCTGGATCCCGTCGTGGACCATCACGATCACCTGCAGGTGGGTGGCCCCGCTGGGGAACTGGCCCGTCCACTCCATCAGCGCGCTGTTGCCGTTGACCGTCCATTCGGTGATAGGGATGGTCTGACCGCGGTTCGTCCTGCGGTCGAGCTGCCAGGCGAGGAAATAACCCGTGTCCTCCGCGTTGGCTCCGAGCTGGCCGTGGCAGAGCAGATCCATGTCCCCGTCCAGGTCCAGGTCGCCCGTGGCCAGGACCTCCGGAACGACCTCGTAGTCATTCAGGTTCTTGAAGGTCATGAAGGCCTGACCGGGCAGCAGGGTTTCCGGGCACAGATCCCAGCCCATCGCGTTGCCTACGACCGTGGCGCGTTGCAAGAGCACCGTCCGGATCGCCTGCGGGTCGCTGCGGTCCAAGGCGACCAGGTCGTTCATGCCGTCGGGCCCCGCGTTGATGCCGGGCCCGCTCGCCCGGACCACGTCGCCGCTGGCCAGGCCGTAGTTGATCGGCGCGCCCATCGGCAGCCAGCCGTCGTCCAGGTTGCCCGCGCGCAGGCTTTGCACGAAGGTGCCGCCCAGCGCCGGGATGAAGCGCGTGCGCACAAGCACGTCCGGATGCACGATGGAATGGCCGCGCACGACGGCGATGCGGTCGTGGATGCCGGCGGCGGCATCGCTCCAGCCGAGTTCGAAATCAGGGCCGGTGTAGACGTGCAGCTCGCTGGCCGTGCGCACGGCCAGGTCCTCGTTGCCGTCGTTGTCCCAGTCGAGCAGCTCGATCTGCAGCACCCCGGCGGGGACATCCAGGGCGGCCAGTTCGTTGCCGGTGTTCAGCTCGCGCCGATAGACCTTATTGCTGTTGGCGTGGTGCCCGAACAGGACGCCGGTGCTATCGACCGCCAGGGAGGTGACCTCGCTCCAGCCGGGATCGACCACGGTCGCGCTGGGGCCCGCCGTGGCGCTGTACTGGTGGCGCAGCAGCCCGCCGGGCCCGGTGGTCAGGACCCAGTCCTTGGACAAGGTCGGGGTGCGGTAGACGGCCATGGCCACCCGGCCCGTGGCGATCTGCACCAGGTTCTGGAAGCGGGCCAGTTGATAGCCGAGGTGCAGGCTGCCGTCGCTGAGCAGCAGCACCGCGTCGGGGTCGAATTGCCCGCTGAGCCGGGCCACGGCGAGGGCCTTGGCGGGCAGGTTGGGGGTGCGGATCGCCAGGTCGGCTCCGTGCAGCTCATGGTCGGCCGTGGGCACCTGGCCTTGGGCTTGAGGGGCAGCCAGGCTGACGCCAAGCAGGGCCGCCAGCAGCGGCAGGGGATGGATCGCTTGCTTCATAAAGGTCGTGCGGATGGGGGACCGGTCCGGCATGGACCGGTCGAGGGACCTGGGCGGGAATTCCCAGGGACCGCGCTGCGGTTTCAGAGATTGTCCCCTGCGGACCCGCGCGGAGGGCGGGGGAGTGTGCAATCCGAGGGAACGGGAACCAACGCGGGCGGGTCGGACTCGAAACGGGGGGCGCGGCGGACTAGCCTGGAGGTTCGTTCAGGGCCGCTCGGCCTGCCGCCCCGGGGATCCCCGGGGCGCGCCTCCCCCGGGCTGTGCCCGGCCCCGCCACACAGACCTAAGTCTAGCCTCGCAAACGATTTAGGATCCGATGCTGCGCGCTTGGCAGCGCGGGCCGGCCAGTCCCAGGGCCGTCCGAACCCCGTACCCCCCCCCGACCGCTTCCCTACAGCCCCTGCCCCTCCGAATCATGAGCAGTGTTGCCGACGTCACCGACAGCCAGTGGGACACCGTGGTCCTGCAGAGCGACCTCCCCGTCCTGGTGGACTTCTGGGCCGAATGGTGTGGCCCCTGCCGCGCCATGGCGCCCCTGGTGGACAAGCTCGCGGACGAGCTCAAGGGCAAGGTGCGGGTGGTCAAGCTGAACACCTCGGACAACACCGAGGTCCCGGCCAAGTACGGGATCACGGCCATCCCGACCTTCCTGCTGATCAAGCAGGGCAAGCAGGTCAAGTCCATGGTCGGCAGCCAGAGCTACGCGGCCTTCAAGGCCAACGTCGAAGGCGCCCTGTGAGGCCCCCCGGCGGCCCCTCGGGGGCCTGAGCCGATCCCGCACCCGCCCGGCGCATGGCGCTGGGCGGGTGCCGCTTTTTCTGGGGGCGCCCCCCCGCAGGGCAGGCAGGTGCACCCGGCGCTGCGGGGGGTGTCCAGCCAGCCCCGCCCCGGCCCTGGCTCCCCGGAGCGATCGGCCGAGGCGCGCGCGCCCCGCGGTCCGAGCCCTTTCCCGGGGCTGCCCGGCGGCCGGGCCCCCCGCTGGCTATCCTGCGCGGCTCGATGGAACCGTCCGCGGCACCCAGCCCCCTGCGCCTGGCCTTCCTGGGCTCGCCGCCCTTCGCGACCCCGATCCTGGCGCGCCTGATCGCCAGCCCGTTCCGGCCCCTGGCGGTGGTCACCGCGCCCGAAAAGCCCGCCGGGCGGGGCCGCCAACCCCAGGTCTCCCCGGTGGCCGAGCTGGCCCGGGAGGCGGGCATCGAGCTGCTGCGACCGGCCCGCCTGCGGCCCGACCGCCACTCCGGCGCCCTGCCGCCCGAGCGCCAGCGCCTGGCGGACCTAGGCCTGGACCTGATCCTGGTGGCCAGCTACGGCGAGCTCTTGGACGCGGCCTTCCTTGCTTTGCCGCGCCGTGGCTGCCTGAACATCCACGGCTCCCTGTTGCCGCGCCACCGGGGCGCTTCGCCGGTCCAAGCGGCGATCCTGGCGGGCGACGAGGTCACCGGGGTCTCGATCCAGCGCATCGTGCTCGAGCTGGATGCCGGCGACCTGCTGCTCTCCAAGCCCCTGGCCATCGGACCTCGCGAGAATGCCGGGCAGTTGTTCCAGCGCCTGGCGGCCCTGGGTGCCGAGGCCGCCGTCGAGGCCCTCGAACTGGTCGCCGCCGGAACGGATCGCTACACGCCCCAGGATGCCGCTCGGGCGACCCACTGCCGCAAGCTCGACAAAGCTGCCGGCCAGCTCGACTGGCGCCGCTCTGCGGCGGAGCTCGAGCGGCAGGTGCGCGCCTTCACGCCCTGGCCAGGGGCGCACGCGGAGCTGGCCGATGGGACGCGCTGGACCCTGCTCGAGGTGCGGCCGAGCACGGATGCCCTGTCGCTGGCCCCGGGACAGCTCCTGTGCGGCGGTCCCGGCCCTGCCGCGCGCCTGTGGGTCGGGACGGGCCGCGGCGCCTTGGAGATCCTCGCGCTCAAGCCGGCTGGCAAACGCGCCCTCGGCGCCGCGGAGTTCCTGCGCGGTGCAAGGCTCGCGGACGGGGCGCGCTTGCAGTTGCCCACGGAGGCCGGCCCATGATCCGCCACGCCGCTTTCGAAGTTCTGCGGCAGGGCGGCAGCCTGCCCTCCCGTGCGATCGAGGAGGCCGCGGCCCGGCACGGTCTCGAGGGCCGCGACCTGGCGCTCCTGCGCCTGCTGCTGCGCACCCTGTGGCGCCGCTTGGGCAGCCTGCGCGCGGTCGCAGCGGCCGTGGCGCGCGGCAAGCCCAGCGCCGACATCAGCGCCTGCCTGCACATCGGCCTCACGCAGCTCCTGTTCCTGGACCGGGTGCCCGAGCACGCGGCGGTCTCCGAGACCGTGCAGGTGGCCAACGATTTCCTGGGCTTGGCCAAGGGCCGCTTCGTCAACGCCTGCCTGCGCGAGGCGCTGCGGCGCATCGAGCGCCGGCCCAGCGGGGATCCGCGGCGCGACTTCGTCGGCCGCGAGCTGTCCTGGAAGGAGCCGCTGTTCCGCGATCCCGTGCAACACCCGCTGCTATGGGCCGAAGACGCGCTCTCGATGCCCGCGCCGATCCAGCGCGGCTGGGTGCAGCGATTGGGCCCGGCCGAGGCCGAGCGCCTGGCGCGCCTGGCCCTCGAGGAACCGCCGCTCTCGGTGCGCGCCCGGGGCCAGGACCCCGAGGCGCTCTTGCTCGAACTCGAGCTCGAGGCCGAGGAGCTGCGGCCCCTGACGGTGCGCGGCGGGCTATGGCTGTTCGCCCCCGAGGCCCGCGCGGTGCTGCTGCGCACGCGCCTGTTCGCCGAAGGGCGGTTGACCGTGCAGGGCGAGAGCGCCTGGCGCGCCGCGCTGCTGCTCGAGCCGCAGCCGGGCGAAACGCTGCTCGACCTGTGCGCCGCGCCCGGCGGCAAGACCGCCGTGCTGGCCGAAGCTGGGGCGCGCGTGACCGCCAGCGACGTGGACGCCGGTAAGCTCGAGCTGCTGCGCCAGACCCTCGAGCGCCTGGGGCTCTCCGGTGCCGTCGAGCCGATCCAAAGCGACGGCGGGGCCGCCCTGGCCGGCCGGCGCTTCGATGGCGTTCTGATCGACGCGCCGTGCAGCAACACGGGGGTGCTCGCGGGGCGCCCGGAGGCACGCTGGCGCTTCGGGCCTCAGAGCCAGCGCGAGCTGTCGGGCCTGCAGGAGCGCTTGCTCGAGCAGGGCAGCGGCCTGGTGCGCCCCGGGGGTCGCCTGGTCTGGTCCACCTGCTCGATCGAGCCGGGCGAGAACCAGGCCCGCGTCGCGGCCTTCCTGCGCGCCCACCCCGGCTGGGTCCTCGAAGCGGTGCACGAAGCCCGTCCAGACTTCGAAACCGGACCGGTCGACGGCGGCTACGCCGCCCGCTTGCGCGCTCCCGCAGGCTGACGTCCCGGAACCACGACCGCCCGCGCCCGGTCGGGTTCCGCGATCATCCGCGGGGCAGGATTTCGAGCAATTGATCGAGGGCTTTGTTCCAGCCCTCCGCAAAGCCCATGGCCGCGTGTTGTTGGGCCTGCTCGCGGCTCGCATGCAGGGCGGTGGCGATGTAGCGGGTGCCTCGACCTGCGGGGATCAGCTCGATCCAGCCGGTCATGAACGGGCTGGCGGAGGGGCGATAGCCGGGGGTCAGGCAGTCGGTCCAGACCAGACGCCGATCGGCGATCACTTCGAGGTAGATGCCGGTGCCGTCGTGGCGTTCGCCATTCGGACCCTCCATCACCGTGCGGAACCTGCCGCCGGCGCGGAGATCGACTTCGGCCAGGGTCGTGCGCCAGGGGCGCGGGGTGAACCATCGGACGATCTGCGCGGGATCGGTCCAGGCCCGGAACACCTGTGCGGCGCTCGCGTCGACCAAGCGTTCGAAGCAGAGGTCCAGGTCGGGGTCGATCGGCGGCAGGGGGCGCATGCGGAACGGGAAGCGTGAGGGCGGGGCGTTGGCAGCAGGGAACGTGCTCGAACCGGGGGCGCCGCCGGACCGCCGGCCGGCGGCGCTCGATCCCGCCCAGGCTCGGTCGGGATCCCGGCCCGCCGGGTTTCGAGCCTCCGGCCCGGTCGCCGGAGCTCGCGGGCGACCGGCGGGGGCGCGGGGCCCCGCGGAAGCGGGCCAGCGGATCGGGCGACGCTTCCGGGCGGACTGGATCAGCCTTCGACCAGGAAGCCGAACAGGTAGCCGAGCGTGTCGTCGTCGCCGAAGCGCACGCTGACGCGGCCGCCGGCGGGCACGACCCAGCCCGGTTGGATCTCGTTCGGCCCATCGACCGGATCGAGCAACAGCCGCGCCTGCCCGTCGACCTCGAACACCAGCGGAGTGGTCGGGATCACGCCGATGTTGACCCCGTTGCGGCTGGTGTAGCCCGAGCTGGTGACGACCAGCGTGCACTTGGGCGGCACGGTGTAGGGGAAGTTCTCTTCGATGCGCACGATCTGGCGCCAGGTCATCTGACCGCTGGGCAGGCTGTCGGTGGCGGTTTGCGGGCTGCTCGAACGCAGCGCCAGGGCGGCGGGCAGCAGCCCCAGCAGCAGGGAGGGCAGGTGCACGGAGGCGCGCAGGCTGGAGACGGGCATGGAGGTTCTCGCGGGGGGAAAATCGGGCGCGGCCGGGGATCGACACCGGGGGGGCGCGGGATGGGGCGCCAGGATGGTAGGCGCCCGGGCCGGTCGGAGCTTCGGCCGCTACGGGCGGCCCTGGCGCCCCGTATCCTGGCTCCTATGGCTCGCCCCCAACCCCAGGATCCGCCCCAGGCCCAGGGACAGATCCCGGCCCCCCGCCAGCGCCGACGCGCCTCGACAGGCCCCGGGCCGGCCCTGTGGCTCGTTCCGATCGGGCTTCTTTTGGCCGGCGCGGTCGTGGCCGGCAGCCGGCTGCTGGTCCAGCCGGCGCAGGCTCCGCAGACCGCCCCGCCCCCGCCCCCGGACACGCTTCCGGCCGAGGCAGAGGCCGACCCTTTCGCGGGGGTGGCCAAGTCGGTCGGCAACCTGCCGCGGCGCACCAGCGGCCCCTCGGGCCGCTCCGGAGGGGCTTTCGCCAGCGCCCGTCGGCTGCTCGACGACCCCGTTTGGCGCGGTTCCGTCGACGACGCGGAGCGCGCCTTCGGGCTGCTCGAGCAGGCTGGCCGGCTCCAATCCAGCGGCGGCGATTGGCGCACGCCCGCCCGCGAGGCCCAGGACCTTCTGCGCCGCGCCCTGGATGTCAGCGAGCCCATCGAGCAACGCCTCGCCGAGGACCCGGGCCGCAGCGCCCTGGCCGACCAGCTCGCCGCCGAGCGCGAGGTCTGGCGGCGGCGCGAGTACGACCTGCACAAGTTGATCCGCGGCTGAGCCTGGCCCCGGCGGCCCTGGATCTGCCGCGCCGTGGGCTTCAGGCCGCCACGGTCCGCTCGCCAGCGCTGGCGCGCGATCGTTCCGGGGGGAGCCCGCGGGCTGGGCGGGCTCCCTCCGGTCCGATCAGAAGGTCAGATACAACCAGGCGTAGAACAGCGACCAGTCCTCTCCCTGCGTGAGTTGCTTCACGTAGTCCCCAGCGAACAGATAGCAGTACCCAAGGTCCAGCTTCGCGAAGCGGTTGAAGGTGTAGCTCACCACCAGGTCGATCTCCTGACCGATCTCCTTGGAGGCGCCGGCGGGAGGCAGGCCAGCGACGGGCACGATCTGGACGTCGGCGACGTCGTAGAGCACGTCGTCGTCCTCGAGCCGCTCGAAGTGATGCAGGTCGAGCCGCACCTTGAGGTCGTCGGTGGGCTGAAGGCGCAGACCCAGGTTGGGCCCGATCACGTTGCGACGGCCGACCGCGTCCACGAAGCCGAACCACATGTGGCCCAGCGGATACAGCGTGTCGAAGGTGTTGATCTCGTCGTCCGTCGGGCTCTGGTCGCCGCTGGCCGCTTCGAGGCCCACCAGAAGGGTCGGCTTCCAGGGCTCGTTCTTGAAGGTGTAGGACAGCTCGCTGCCGGTCATCCAGGCTTCGATGTCCGCTTGACCCAGGGAGCCCGTCTGCCAGGTGCCCTCGAACTCCGCCTTCCAGGCGTCCGCGAAGGGGCGCTCGATGCGCAGACCGTTGGTTTGGCGCTTTTCGGTCCCGGAGAAGCCTTGGATCGTGCGATTGTCCCGGTCGGTGTACAGGCTGTAGAGCTCGACGGTCCAGGGCTTCTGGTTGTAGATGCCGTAGGCTCCGTAGAAGACCTGATCGTCGTTGGATTCGTTGAATTCGAAGCGGTCGACGCGCAGCGGGCGGACCCAGAACGCGGTCAGGGCGAACGGCCCCCGATTCCAGGTGCTCGAGAAGCCGTCGAAGATCCGGCGGGTGGTGGGCCAGTCCAAGATCGAAATCAGGCGTTCCCGACCGAAGGCCAATTCCTGGCGGCCGCCGCGCAGCGTCGCCGTCGTATTGCCGCCCACGTCGGTCTTGCCTTCGAGCCAGAAGTTGTGGATGTCGAGGGAATCCACGTTGATCGGCTGGTCGCCGCCCTGCAGCTCGCGGTCGGTGCTCCAGCAGGTCTTGATCTCGGTCATCGCCCGGAAATGCTTGCCGAAGTGCCAGTCGGCGTGGGCGAAGACCCGGGTCAACCAGTAGCTGTCCTGGTTGACACCGTTGGGGGCGCTGCCGAAGCGGAAGCCGTCGATGGCCTCATAGCGCTCGAAGACGTTCGCCCCGAAGGAGACCCACCATTCCTTGTCGTCGCTGAGCGGCACGGCCTTGTAGGCCAACCAGGGATGGGCCTGCTTGGCCTCCGGGTTGTCGAGCAGCTTCGACCAGTCCTCCTTCCAGCGCAGCAGCTGGAACTTGGGCGGGGTGTAGGGCTGGGGCCCCTGCGCCGGTGCCTGGGAGGGGGTCTGGGCGACCAGGGGGCCGGACAGGCAGAGCAGGAACGCGGCAGCCGTGGGGGAGCGGCGCATCGAGTGGGTGGGGGGGCTGGGGGGGGACCGGTTCAGCGCCATAATCGAAGGCGATGATCCGATAGCGCAAAACTATATAGCGTTCGGGGCGTGGTGGGGGTTCCCTTGAGGCCCTGGGGTTCCCGCTCGACCGCCGCCGCCAGCCTGAGCCAGCCACTGCCAGCCACTGCCAGCCACTGCCAGCCCGTGTCCAGGGTCTGCTGGGACCCACCCGTCCAATTCTCCAGCCCCGAAAAATGGACAAAACATCCCAGGTCGCCGCTCTCCACAGGCGATCGGCGAGGCCCCTGAATCGGCCGCCTGGGCCGCTTGCCTCCCCAGGCACCTAGGCCCTGCGGGCCCCGACAGCCGCCAGCGCTCGCGGTGGGGAGGAAAAAACTCCCAAAAGCGGCGGGCCGCCGCCCCCGTGACGGGGGCGGCGGCCCGCAAGCGTTCCCGCGCGGCCGCCGCGGAGGCCGCGGCCGACCGCAGGGGCCCCAGGCTCACTGGCCCAGGAGCTTGGCCTCGATCGGCAGGGCCAACTGGGCCTCGGGCAGCCTCAGGCGCAGCCAGACCGCCTCGATCGGTTCGGCTCCGGAGACGCCCGCGAGCCACAGGCGCAGGCCACCTTCCACCAACTCCTGCCCAAGCCAGGTCAGCTCGCGCGGGGCGCCGGAGCGATCCAAGGCCAGGGCCGCCCCCAGGCCGAGGAACAGGTTCGGATCGAGGCCCAGGTCGGCGGCGAACAGCTCGCTGTCCTCGGCGACCGGGAGCAGCAAGTCGATCTCGGCCACCGTCAGACCTCCGATCAGGGTCAGGCGCCGGCCCGCGAGCGGCGCTCCAGGTCGGGGGGCGCCGAAGCCCTTGGGGGCGAGCCCGCGCAGCGTGAATCCCGAGCCCAGACGGCCCTGGCTTTCTGCACCGGCGAGGACTTGGCTTTGCGGCGCGGCTTGGGTGTCGAGGACCCCGGCCGGCAGGCCTTCGGTCGCGGCCAGTTCGAAACCGGTGGGCAGGTCGGCCGAGAGGGCCACGCTGCTGGGCGGGGGCACGAAGCCCGGGGGCAGCAGCACCCGGTCGATCGCGTGCACCAGACCGTTCAGGGCGATCACGTTGGCGCTGGTCACGCGCGTGTTGCCATTGAGGGTCAGGCCGGCGCTGGGGTTGGTGATCGCGATCGTCGAGCCTTCGAGCGTGGTCACGTTGGCCAACCCGGCGAGCTCGGAGGCGGTCAGCTTCTGGGACGCCACCACGTGGTAGGTGAGCACGTCGATCAGCGCCGCTTGGTTGGCGGGCTCGAGCAGGGAGTCCAGCACGCCGGCGGGCAGCGCCGCGAAGGCCGCGTTGGTGGGCGCGAAGACCGTGAACGGGCCCGGGGCCTGCAGGTCGTCGACCAGGCCGGCGGCGGTCAAGGCCGTGACCAGCGTGCTGAAGCCGCCGGCGGTGGCCGTGGCCGGGATGTCGACCGGGGTATCCAGCACCGCCTCGATGGTGTGCAGGATGCCGTTGGTGCAGGGGATGTTGGTGCGCACCAGGCGCACGCCGTCGATGCGCAGGTTGCCCTGGGCGTCCTGGGTCAGGATGTTGTCCGGGCCGAGCAGGGTCAGCAACTCTTCCTCGGCCAAGCCCTCGGTCGTGCTGAAGATGCTGGGCGAGATGTGGAAGCTCAGCAGGTCGATCAACTGCTGCTGGTTCTGGGGCAGCAGCAGGGCGGCCAAGGCTCCCGCCGGAAGCGCCGCGAAGGCCGCTTCGGTCGGGGCGAAGACCGTCAGGCTCCCGGCGGCAGCGAGCTCATCGTCGAGGTCGGCGGCGGTCGCAGCGGCCACCAGCGTGGTGAAGCCGCGAGCGGTCAGCGTCGCAGCCAAGGTCTGCGGGGGACGCAGCACCGTGTCGATCACATGGATGAAGCCATTGGTCGCCGGAACGTCGTTCTGCGTGACCCGGGCGTCGTTGACGAACAGGTCGCCGTCGATCACGTTGAGCAACAAGGGATCGCCGTTGGCGGCGGTCTCCGTGTCGTCTCCCACCAGCACCAGCGAGGGCGAAGCTTCGGCCAGCAGGTGGTATTGGAGCAGGTCGATCAGCTGCGCCTGGTTGGCTGGCTGCAGCAGGTTGTCCAGGGTGCCCGCGGGCAGGGCCGCGAAGGCGGCGTTGCTGGGGGCGAACAGCGTGAAGGGGCCGGCCGCCTCGAGGTCATCCACCAAGTCGGCGGCCTGGATGGCCGCCCGCAGCGTGGTCAGGCCCAGCGCGTCGAGCTGTTCCGGAATCGACTGGGGCGGGAAGAAGACCGTCTTGTCGTCTTCGCAGGCCGCGAGCAGAAGGGGCAGGCCGAGGCCGCCGAGCAGGAGCAGGGGGTGTGACTTCATCGTGGGGCAGATGGGGAAACGGCACGGAGGCCCGAATCTGGGCACTCCACCGGTTGGCTTCGCAGGCCTCGTTCCCACGGATGCAAGCGACTGGGTTCGGATCCAGGCTTCCCAAGATCGACCCACCGCGCTCACCGCCGCGCACGGGGTGTTGTGCGAGTTCGCACGGCACACAAGCGTGCGACTCCGATCAGGTCTCAGCGATTTACGCAACCCGAACAATCGGCGCACATATTCCGGCAACGAAGCGGTGCGCGTCGCGCCCAGTGCCGTCGATGGCTCCGTGTTCTGCGCGAGGACGGCCGCGCCCCGACGCCAGAAAACCGCCCTCTGGGCGCGCGGCCTGGCTGGGTTGTCGACTCCAGCGGTTTGGATCCCCCCGGGCCGGCCGCTCGCAGCGGCGCAGGCCCAGCCCGCTGCGCACGGCCCGCTGCGCGCTGCTCGCGCTCAGGCTTCGCTGCGGGCCCCCGGCGGCGATGGCCCGCGTCCGCCCGGCGCCGTCCACGCTCCGATCCGCGCTCTAGGGTCCAGGCTCCGGGGCCCGGTCGGACTGCAGCCGCAGCGCTTCGATCCTCTCCCGCGCCGCGGAGCCCTTCCTGGGTCCGGGTGCGCCCTGTTCAGCGCAGGTCCTCGACCAGCGCGGACTGCTGCGCGGCGCTGAGGGCCACCTCGAGCCCTCGGCCCTCGGGGCCGAAGCCGGGCAGATCGCAGCCCAAGGCAACCGGCGTGCGGGCGCCGACCGCAAACTTGAGGTAGTGCACGGAGCTGACGCGCCGCTCGCCGACCTGCCTCGGATCGTACTTGGCTGCGATCCGTGCCCCATCCTGGCAGCGCAGATACAGGTGCTTGGGCAGGTCGAGCCAGGCGCTGAGCTTGCGCTCGCGCTCGCGCGGGTCGTCGATCTCGATCAGCAGGGTGCAGCCCAGCTCCCCGGGACCGCCGATCAGCTCGTTGTAGGTGGACAGCTCGTGCAGCACCGAGCCTTCGTCCGAGCGCTTTTCGATGCGCAGCATCTCCTGGACCTGGTAGCGCACGGTCTCCGCATTCTCGAACAGGAAGGTCAGGTCTGGGCCCAGGTGCACGCGGCGGCGCGCCTTCTCGAACAGCACCCGCTGCTGGATGGCGGGCCGGCGCTGCTCGTAGGCTTCGAGGCCGAGGATTTCTTGACGCTGGACGAGGCGGGGCATGGCGGGTTTGGGTCTGCGGTGGGCCGAGGGTCCAAGGCCGGACTGCGGTGGATTATGGTGCCTGGAGAGCCTCCCCAAGAGGCCTGTCTGACAAGCGCTGGGCCGCGGAGCTCGCCATCCGTCGCGCTTCGAGCTCGGGGCCCTCAGCGCGGCGGACCGCAGCGAGCTCCCGCAGCCGCCCTCCTTGCTGCCGCCCGGGCGGCGGCCGTTCCGGCGGGACCTGGCGCGGGCCTCACGGGCCCTCGGTCGGGCGGCGGAAAGCGTCGCCACGGTAGGCCTTGGCGAGCACGCTCATGGGGTGCATGGCCTTCTTGTCGGCGTGCTGCTGGAATTGCAGGGCCGCCAGGGGGCAGTCGGTGACCCAGATCTCGGCCTTGGCCTCCGCCAGACCCTCGAAGGCCTTCTTGCCGATGCGCGCCGAGGCCTCGAAGCTCTCGACCTTCATGGCATAGGTGCCGTCGTGTCCGCAGCACTCCATGGTCATCTGGGGCTGCACCCCGGGTAGCTTGCGCAACAGGTCGCGGCCGCGGAAGCCCACGCCCTGGGCGCGCAGGTGGCAGGGCGCGTGGTAGGCCACGCTGCCGCCCTCCGGCCCCACCGGCGAGCTCTTGAAGTCGGTCTTGAAGCGTTCTTCGTTGCGGATCGACCAGAGGTACTCGCTCGGGTCCATCACCGCCTTGGCCAAGGCCTCCGCCCGCGGCCGGTCCTCGGGCGCCACCAGGTCCTTGTATTCGCGCCGCAGCATCATCGAGCAGGTCGGGTTGATCGCCAGCACCTTGGCACCGCGCTCGACGAGGGGCGCGAGCCGGTCCAGGTTGGCCTTGGCCCGGCTGCGCACCGTCTCGAGGTCGCCGATTTCCCAGGCGGGCATCCCGCAGCACTGCAGGCCCTTCGAGCAAGCCACCTTGACCGAGTTGTGTTCAAGCACCTCGACCGTATCGCGGCCGATCTGGGGCTCGTTGTTCTGCACGTAGCAGGTCTGGAACAGCACCACCTCGGGCTCCTGGACCTCCATCAGACCGCGCCCTTCGGCCCAGCGCTCGAAGGTGCTCGCGGCGAAGTCCGGCAGCAGCTTGTCGCGGTGGACGCCGAGCACCTTTTCCATCAGGAAACGGTGCGCCGAAACGCGGTTCATCACATTGGCCAAGCCCAAGCTGGCGCGCGCCATGCTGCCGGCCCGATCCGGGTCCGCCAGAAGCTTGTCGCGCAGCGAAGCGCCTTCGCGCTTGTGGCGCTGGGCCTTGTAGCGGTGCACCAGCTTGGGAAAGTCCAGCTGGAATTCGTGCTTGTCGCGGGGGGTGTACGGGCACTGGACCTCGCACAGCTTGCACTGGAAGCAGTCGTCCATGACCGCTTCCGTTTCTGCCGCTTCGAGCTTGCGCACGTCCCCGTCATGGCGCCGGTCGATGTAGTCGAACAGCTTCGGGAAACTGTCGCAGTACTTGAAGCACATGCGGCAGCCGTGGCAGATCTCGAAGGCCCGGGTGACCTCCTTGGCGAGCGCCTCCGGCTCCCAGTACTTCGCCTCGGTCGGGTCGTAGCTGAGTCCGTCGGTGGGGAGGTAGGAAATGGGCCGGTTGGATTCGCTCACGGGCGGTCTCTCGCTGTGGCCCGCCGCAGGTCGCTGCCGCGGTGCGCCGTTGGACTCGGGGCCAGCCCCGGGCGCGCGCAGGGCCCTCCTGACGGCGGGGGGCTCACGTCGGGGCGGAGTTAGTGGCCGGGGAGGTCCGCAGGGGCGGCTCCCCGGGCGCATCGCAGGGGCGCGGTCGACCCCCCCTGGAGCGGCGCTCGGGCGGCGCCGGGGACCGGTCGGACCCCGGGGCCACCCGAGCCTGGGGGCGGGGGCTTCTGGATCGCGCGGCGACACCCCCGCGGTTCCCGCAACCGTGCCGAGGCCAAGGGGAGGGGCCTCGGCTCAGCGGCGGACCCGGCTCGGGCACGGCCCTGCCGGGCGCGGGGGGGACCTCAGCTGATCTCGTTCAGCAGCTGCTGGAAGCGACCGGCGTGGCTCTTCTCGGCCTTGGCCAGGGTCTCGAACCAGTCGGCGATTTCCGCGAAGCCTTCGGAGCGAGCGGTCTTGGCCATGCCCGGGTACATGTCGGTGTACTCGTGGGTCTCGCCTTCGACGGCCGCCTTGAGGTTCTTGACCGTATCGCCGATCGGCAGGCCGGTGGCCGGGTCGCCGGCGCGCTTGAGGTAGTCCAGGTGGCCGTGGGCATGGCCGGTCTCGCCCTCCGCGGTCTCGCGGAAGTTGCCGGCGATCTCGGGGTAGCCCTCCACGTCGGCCTGCTTGGCGAAGTACAGGTAGCGGCGGTTGGCCTGGCTCTCGCCGGCAAAGGCCGCCTTCAGGTTCTCGTGGGTCTTGGTGCCCTTGAGGTTCATGGTCGGATCCGAGGGGAACGGGGGGTGACGGATGCCCGGGCGTCCCCGGGCAGTAAGCAAAGCTATTCTTGGCCGCGTCCAAGCCTGAATCGAGACCAAAATTTCGACGCCCCGGCGTTTGTCTCAGCCCCCAGGGGGCCCCCCTGCGCTGCCTCACCCTCCTGTCGATACCGGTACGCCAGGGGAATGGGGGCTGCAGGTGTTGGGAAGGGGCTCGGGGATAGGTCCCCCTTCCCCGCTGGGGGAGCCGCGCGGAGCCTGCCGCCAGCCAGGCTTGGCACGCAATGGCGATCCCAGGGCGAGGCCCCAGGGAGGAGGGGGGTGTCGGGTCTTCCGCTTGCCGGATCCACCCCCGCAGGGCGGTCTCGGTTGTGTCCCGGTCCTGGGCGACCTCGCCCACACTGCCCGCCGGCCCGCCCTGGCACACGCCGGAGCAACCTGAGGATTCCAGGAACCCGTGGACCTAAGTCGGGGGCTGCCGCAGCAGGGAGTGGGTGCGCTCAATGAATTCTGCGAAAATCAACGAAGGCAACCTGCGCCTACAATAAACAAACCTGGTGCCTGATTATCTTTATTTTGAATTTGTATCGGAATCGAAATGCAATTAGACCGAAGACTACCATGATCCATGGAGTGCGATTCATTGGCCATGATGGTCTACCGCTGCGGTCTAGAGCTCCAACGCGGGTGCAGCTCGAGACAGCCGAGCTTGGCAACAGCGCAAAGGCCTACTCATCTGTCTGGAAGGTGGAAGTGCCTGACTCCGCCCATGATCTGACCATTCCTCGTGGCCTCAACTTGGAGACCTCGGCAAGGCTAGATGTGCTTGACGTTCTCGCTAAAGGCCGACATCGGGAACCTAGCGATCCATTCATTGTGTGGTGCGGTAAAGAATAAGCATCGTCAGTTGGTTGGATGATATTCCAAGACCATATTCGTACCTTTGGACCATGCTGCCTGGCTGTGGCCATTCTTGCTCCATGGCGAGCAGCCTTGCCCATCTCTGCCCAATTGAGATGTCCGAAGAACCCGGCGGGGCCAGCCTTCGACCCGGAATGGCTCTGGCGGCGATCGCCCGGCCCGATCGCCCCCCAACCGGCGCGGCCTCCGAGCGGGGGGCTATCCTGCTGCGGTGATCCTTCGCTTCGCTTACAACACCAACGGGCTGGCCCACCACCGCCCCGCCGATGCTCTGCGGCTGCTGGCGGACCTGGGTTATGCAGGCGTCGCGCTGACCCCGGACGTGGGCGCCCTCGACCCCCTGGGCGAGTGGCGTGGGGAAGCCGAGCGCCTGCGCGCCTTGGCGGGGGACCTGGGCCTGGCCCTGACGCTCGAATCCGGGGCCCGCTACCTGCTGGATCCGCGGCGCAAGCACGCCCCCTCCCTGCTCGACCCGGATCCCGCCCAGCGCCGCCTTCGCCGCAGCCTGCTCGAGACCCTGCTCGAGATGGCCGCGGTCCTGGGCTGCCCCGGCCTCTCGATCTGGGCCGGCCAGGCGCCCGGTGGCATAGTCGGCGATCCCCCGGCCTCTGGCGGCGATCCAGCGTTGCAGGAGGCCCTCTGGGCCCGCTTGACCGGCGAGATCCTGGCCTTGCTCGAATCGGCAGGCCGCCGCGGCGTGGCGCTGTGGTTCGAGCCCGAGCCCGGCATGTTCATCGAGCGCCCCGCCGGCTTCCTCGCGCTGCGCCAACGCCTCGGCTCCGCCGGTCCCTCCCTGGGTCTGACGCTGGACGTAGGCCACTGCTTGTGCACCGGCGACCTGCCGGTCTCCGCCATCGTCGCCGAGCACGCGCCCTGGCTGCGCCATGTGCACCTGGCCGACATCCGCGGGCGGGTCCACCAGCACCTGCCCTTCGGCCAGGGCGACCTGGACCTGCCCGAGGCGCTGACCGCCCTGGTTGCGGCCAACTTCCGTGGCCTCTGCGCCGTGGAGCTCTCGCGCGATAGCCACCGCGGTCCCGAAGCGGCCGCCGAGGCGCTCGCCGCGCTGCGACGGGCCATGCCATAGCGCGGCCGGCAGCCCGCGCGCCGACAGGTTGAGAAAAAATCGGCTCGGGCTGCGCCCGAGCTGCCAGCGCAACCTTTCCGCAGGCCCTTGGGCCGCCGCCCACGGCCCCCAGAGGCTGGGATCGTGGCCGCGGCCGATCCGCTCCCTGCCCAGGAATGGCCGGCCGGCTGGGCCCGTGCTCGCATTGGTTGTCAAAGAGCCTCCTGCGCTCCGACCCTGGCGCCCGGGGTGGGCTGCGCCCGCGGACCCGGGCGGGCCGCAGCCGCGGACTGCTTCGGTTGTCGGGCGCTTAGCGCCGCTCGGGCAGCGGACCGAGCACGGTGCGCAGGGCCTCCGGCAGCCGCCGTGCCCAGGTGGTCTCGTTGTGGGCGCCTTCGGCCTCGATCCACAGGCGTTTCTGCGCTCCCGGCTCGGCTTCCGAAACGCCCAGGGCCGCCGCCAGCTCCCTGGCCCGTGCCACCAGGGCCCGGTCGCGCTCCGCGTCCCCGTATTCGCGCCCGCCCATGCCGATGAAGAGCCGCTCGGGACGGGCCCCGCGGTGCTTCTTGAGGCGCTCGATCAGCACTCCGTCGCCGACCCATAGGGCCGGGGACTCGACCAGCGCACGCCCGAAGAAGCCCGGGCGCTCGAGCAGGGCCAGCAGGGTGATGTTGCCGCCGAAGGAGGAACCGCCCAGGGCGCGCCGCTCCGGCCGCGGATCGGCGCGATAGCGGGCCTCGATCGCCGGGGCGAGCTCCTCGCACAGGAAGGCCAGGTACTTGCCGCCGCGGCCGCTGCTGCCGCGCACGTCCAGGCCGGTCGGGTTGTAGTCCGCGGCGCGCGTGGCGCCGATGTTGTCGACGGCGACCACGATCCAGGGCTCGAGCTGCCCGCCCTCGATCAGCGCGCTCAGGGCCTCGTCCACGCGCCACTCCTGGCCGAAGGCGCTGGTGGCCACATCGAAGCAGTTCTGCCCGTCGTGCATGTAGAGCACCGGAAAGCGCCGCGGGGCCTCCTTGGGCCTGGGCGCTCCGGACCCGCCCGGTTCCTTGTGCTCGCCGGCAGGCGCGTCTTCCCCATAGCTCGCGGGGAGCCAGACCCGGATCCGGCGCACATCCCCGAGCTGCTCCGAAGGCAGCTCGAAGACCTCCAGCCGCCCGACCAGGGTGGACGCCGGGGCGCCCGCCGCGGAGGCTGGCCGGTCCTGGTCGGCGAAGCGCAGCAGCTCGAGCCGCAGCCGGGCCGGATCCTTGCCCTTCGGCCACTCGATCTGCGGCAGGCGCCGGTTCGAGATGTCTCGGCCGCTGGCATCCACCTCGACGGTCGCCCAGCTGCCGCGCGTGAACTTGAAGGCCAGATCCGGCGACTCCGCGAGGCGGCGGGGCAGTTCGAAGACCCAGCCCGGGGAGCTCCCATCCGCATCCAAGGGGCCGTAGGGCGCGCTGGCGGCCCGGCCGTCGGCCGCCCAACCCTCCGCCGAGCTGGCGAGGTACAGGCGCGGCTCGAGCTCGGCGTGCGGGAACAGGCCCGAGCGATCGCGCACCTCGAGGCGCAGCAGCTGTTCGCGCGGCCCGGGGGCCTGTGCGGCGAGCTGGGGGGCGGGGGGCCCCTCGACCGCCGGCCCAGCCCCCGGCCCGCCGGAGCCCGGTTGGCCCGGGCCCGCGCTCACCAGCAGGAGCGCGGCGAGCGTTCGGGCCAGGCTGATCGGGCGGACTCGGCGCTGCGGGCCTGCCGAGACCGGCTGCGCTCGCCCGTGCGCGTCGAGGGCGGGGCTGGCCCGGTCGCTGCGGGCCGGAGCGGACGGAGCCCGGCCAGGGGAGACCAGGCGCTGGATCGAGGTGCGCATCGCTGCTTGGGGTCGGCGCTTTCGCGCTGCGGGACTGTCTATGACAAGGCCGGCTGCCTCCGGTGTCACCTCGCCGCGGATTTTTTTCGCCTCGCCAGCCCCCGGCGGCCGCGCCGCGGGGGCGCTTAGACTGCCGGGCTTCACGACGAGGTCCCGAATCCCCATGAAGCCCGCCCCCCGCTCCCACTCCACCGCCCTGCGACCCAAGGTTTTCATCGCCGGAGGCGGCGGCATCGGCCGTGCCCTCGGGCTGATGCTGCGCAACGAGCCCAGCGTGATGGCCGAGGTGGTGATCGGCGACCGGTCGCTGGAAGCCGCCCAGGCCGCGGCCGACTTCGCGGCCGCGGGCGCGCCGCGCGTGGCCGCCCCGCGGGCCATGGGCATGCCCACGGCGGGCGCCGACGGGGAGCTCGAGGCCGCCCTCGAGCACGCCGACGTGCTCGTCGACTGCCTGCCGGGATCTGAGGCGCCGCGCATGGCCCGCCTGGCCCGCAAGCACCGCTGCCACTACCTCAACCTGACCGAGTACGTGGCCGAGACCCGCGAGGTGCTCGAGATCGCCCAGGGGGCCGAGACGTGCTTCGCCTTGCAGTGCGGGCTGGCCCCGGGTTTCGTCAATATCCTGGCCCACGGCCTGTTTCAGGAGGCCTGTCAGTCCTGGGGCGTGCAGAAGCTCGAGCGCGTGCGCATGCGCGTCGGCGCCCTGACGGACCACGCGGTCGGCCCGCACTACTACGGCTTCACCTGGAGCACGGTCGGCGTGGCCACCGAGTACGTGCATCCGGGGGTGGCCCTGCGCGGCGGCCGCCTGGTGGAACTGCCGCCCCTGAGCGAGCGCCAGCCGCTGCTGCTCGACGGTCTGCCGCTCGAGGAGGCGGTTACCTCCGGGGGTGCCGCGGACCTGCCCCAGGCCCTGGCGGGTTACGTGCAGGAGCTCGACTACAAGACCCTGCGCTACCCGGGCCATTTCGCTTGGGTCGAGAGCCTGCTCGCCCGCGCCCCGGCGGGTGCGGATCGGGCGCGCTGGCTGCTCGAACAGATGGAGGCGGCCGTGCCGCACTGCGAAGAGGACCTGATCGCGATCTACGCCGACGTGGAGGGCCGCGACGCCTGGGGCCGCCTGCGGGCCCTGCGCCACGGCATGTTCTGCACGCCGATCGAGATCGAGGGCCAGCGCCTATCCGCGATCCAAGCCACCACCGCCGCGGGCGTGGCCGAGGTGCTGCGCCTGGTTCTGAAGCGCACCCTGCGCGGCCCGCTGCTGCAGAGCCAGATCCCGCCCGCCGAGTATCTGGACGGCCCCTTCATCCAGTGGGCCTTCGGCGCCGAGGACTGAAACCCGGCGCCGAGCACCGAAAGACCGCGCCGAGGACTCAAGCACCGCAAGCAGGGCCCGCGGCCGATCCGCGCCCGGCCGGGGTCCGAGCGCTGCACCGCTAGATCCCACAGGCCTCGAGGGCCCGCCCGCAGCTCCCGGGCGGAGACCCTGCAGTCCGGGTCCTACCCCAGCGGGAGCCCCCAATTCCGGCGGATGCCCCGAGCCCCTTGGCCGCGCCCCGCCCGGCGGTCGGCCGCCCCCCGGTGCCCTCCGATGTCGGTTCCGGCATGGGCCCGGACCAGCGGTCCCCGGAGTCCTTCGGTCCCAACACCAACCAGGGCCTCGCGCGGATCTCCTTGGCGCCTTGGATCCAGAGCACTGACCCGGCGCTCTCGGCGCCGGACGGCGCATCGAGCCAGCAATTTTCGTGCCGCCTCCGGCAGGTAGCCCGCGGCGCAGCCGGACGATGGCAGGCACGAGCGGAGAGCCTACACCCGGCGGCGTTCGGGGTCGACCTGACCTGCCCAGGGGCGTCTGAGGCGTGACCGGTGCCGGTCCCCCAAGAATCGGCCAGGGTGGTATCGTTGGCAGAGCAACGGGTTGGCGCTCTGGCTCCCTGGACGGCCCTTTTTTCGTGGCTGACCGAGGGGCCGCTGGCCAACCCGATTGCAGCGTGCCCGTTTCGCATCTCCGCGGCAGTCGTGGCCCTGTGGCTCGCGGCTGCAAACAACTTCGACATTCATTTCCGTGCATCTCATCACCCGCTTCATCTCCGGAATTATCGGCTGTGTCGTGGCCGCAAGCGCCACTCCGGTCCAGGCCCAGACCGTGGAACCCGGGGCCTTCTCGAGCCCCGCTTCCGAAGCCCCTGCGCAGGGCGCGACCGGCGAGGCCCAGGCTGCACCTCGGTGCAACGCTGATGCGCCCAGCCGTGCCGGTGGGGACGACGGGAGCCCGCCCGAGGGGCTCAGCGCATCCGACTGGTCGAGCATCCGCGCCGCCTACGAAGCAGGCCGGCACAAGATCTTCGCCGTCGAGGAGGGCTGGAGCGCCCGCAACCCTGGGCAGGGTTTGCTCACCAGCTTCGACGAGCGGGGATTCACCACCAGACCCGATGCTGGCGGCTGGAGCTGGGGTCTCGACCTTCAAGGCTACGGCTGGGGCTCCACCCATCCCGTCACCGAGCCGCGGGCCACGTCCACCGATGGCGGCCGGCTCTCGCGGGAGTGGGATGACCAACTCACCGAGTGGTACGTCAACGACTCCCGCGGTCTCGAGCATGGCTTCACCGTCACCAGCCGCCCGAGCAATTCAGACGCACTACTGACCGTGGAACTGTCCATCCGCGGCGGTCTGCAGCCAGTGGTGTCGCCCGACGGTCGCAACGTGGCCTTCACCGATGCTCAATGCGGAACGGTGTTGAACTACAACGGCCTCACGGTCATAGACGCCGCGGGCAACATCTTGCCTGCGAAGTGGCTCCCGATCGGCGGCGACGGGCTGCGCCTGCGAGTCGACGATACCACGGCAAACTACCCGCTCACGATCGATCCCGTCGTCCAGCAGGCCTACTTCAAGGCCTCCAATACCGGGGCGCAAGACTCGTTCGGCAAGTCGGTGGCCGTCAGCGGCAACACGGTAGTCGTCGGCGCGGACCAAGAGGACAGCAACGCCACGGGCGTGAACGGCAACTCAGCGGACAACAGCGCCCTGGAATCCGGCGCGGCCTACGTTTTCACCCGCTCCGGCGGCGTCTGGACCCAGCGGGCCTACCTAAAGGCCTCCAACACCGGTGCAGGCGACCGGTTCGGCTCGGCCGTGGCCATCAGCGGTGACATGGTGGTGATCTCGGCCGAGTTCGAGGACAGCAGCGCCACGGGCGTGAACGGCAACCAAGCGGACAACAGCGCCACGGATTCCGGCGCGGCCTATGTTTTCGTCCGCTCGGGTGATCTCTGGAGCCAGCAGGCGTACCTGAAGGCCTCCAATACCGGGAAGGGCGACCGATTCGGACAGTCGGTGGCCATCAGCGGCGACACCGTGGTGGTCGGATCGCCGTGGGAGAAAAGCAGCGCAACGGGAGTGGACGGCAACCAAGACGACGAAAGCGGCGGCCTGGCCGGCGCGGCCTACGTTTTCGTCCGTTCGAGCGGTGTCTGGAGTCAGCAGGCCTACCTCAAGGCTTCCAATACGGGTGCATCCGACTCCTTCGGCAACTCGGTCGCAGTCAGCGGCGACACGGTAGTGGTCGGTGCGTCTGGCGAAGACAGCAGCGCCAACGGAGTGAACGGAAATCAGGCGGACGATAGCGCCTTCAATGCCGGCGCCGCCTACGTTTTCGTCCGCTCGGGTTCCGTCTGGAGCCAGCAGGCCTACCTCAAGGCTTCCAACTCCGATCCCTTTGACTCCTTTGGCATGTCGGTGGCCATCAGCGGCAACCTGGTCGTGATCGGGGCCCTTCAAGAGGCCAGCAACAGCACGGGGGTCAACGGCAACCAGGCGAACAATCAGGGCACGTCGGCCGGTGCCGCCTACGCATTCGTCCGCTCGGACAGCATCTGGAGCCAACAGGCTTACCTCAAGGCTTCCAATACCGGAAGTTTCGACTTTTTTGGTACCTCGGTGGCCGTCAGCGGCGACAAGGTGTTGGTCGGTGCTCCTACGGAGGACGGCAACGCGACGGGCGTCAACGGCAACCAAGCGAGCAACAGCGCCACGAACTCCGGCGCAGCCTATCTCTTCGACCTGGACAACAAGCCCGGCACCGTGAGCTACGGCACCGGCACGCCCGGCTGTGCGGGCACTCATACCCTGGACGTGACCCACGCGCCGATGATCAACTCGCCGAACTTCGGCATCACGTGCACCAACGCGCCGCCTTCGAGTACCGGTTTCGGCCTGCTGGCGACGGGCCAGGATCTGCTCGGTTCCGACCCCTTCGGCCTGGGGGTCCTGCTGCACATCGATCCGCTCTCCGCGATCCTCTTGACGTTCCCCTTCAGCAGCGACGCGTTCGGCGACGCCCTGGCCCCCTTGCCGATCTTGAACCGACCCAACTTGGTCGGGCTTACGCTCTACGCCCAAGCCCTGTGGGTCTGGACCAGCTGCCCCCTGCCCCCCTTCGGCTTGAGCAGCAGCAAGGGCCTGGCCCTGACAGTCCTGGTTCCCTGAAGCCTGGTATGTAAGGCAGCGGGCCAACGCCCCCAGCGTTGGCCCGCCCCTGGACGCTGTCAGGCCGCCGGCACTGCCAGGCTGCAGGCCGTGCTGGTAGGGAGGGCGGGACAGGCACGCCCGGTGAGCGAGCCAAAGGACGGAGTTTGGGGCCAGCCAGACCGGGCCCGGGGCATCGCCGGCGGCCCCTGTGCTTGCCCGGTCGTAGAGATTCGGAATTGGCGGTTAGTTCGCGGCGGTGCAACCGTTGGGTTCCTCGGCTGCGGGGCAGGCACTGCTTGTGGCCATCCATGGAGCCACCGGCCTGCCCCGCGGCCATTCCCCTGATTCGCACCCCCAGGGCTACCCAAGCCCTGGCCTGGGTTGGCCCCCAACGCCCCACCCTCACCCACATGCTTCGCCTCACCTCCTGGATTGCCGGACTGCTCGGTTGTCTCGCTGCTGGGCTCCCCGCCCCGGCCGGAGCCCAGAGCGTCGAACCGACAGCCCCCTCGAACCCCGCACCCGAAGCCCAGCCGACGGTCGCAACTGGACTGGGCCAGGCTGCACCTCAGACCGACGCCCACGCGCCTAGCCGTGCCCCTGGGGGCGCTGGGAGCCCCCCCGAGGGCCTTTCCAGTTCCGATTGGTCGAGCATCTGCGCTGCCTACGAAGCCGGTCGGCATCAGATTTTCGCTGTCGAAGAGGGCTGGAGCGCTCGCAATCCCGGGCAGGGCCTGATCACCACCTTCGACGAGCGTGGATTCAGCACCAGACCCGACTCCGGTAGCTGGAACTGGGGCCTCGATCTTCAAGGCTACGGCTGGGGTGGCACCCTTCCCGTCACCGAGCCGCGCGTCACATCCACCCAGGGCGGCCGCCTCTCGCGGGAGTGGGACGACTGTCTCACCGAGTGGTACGTCAACGACTCCCGCGGTCTGGAGCACGGCTTCACCGTCGCCAGCCGCCCCAGTGGTGCAGTTGCGCCGCTGACGGTGGAACTGTCCATTCGTGGTGGTCTGCAGCCCGTGGTGTCGCCCGACGGTCGCAACGTGACTTTCACCGATGCGCAAGGCGGCGCGGCCTTGAACTACAACGGCCTCACGGTCTTCGACGCATCGGGCAACCCCGTGCCTGCGCATTGGCTCCGGATCGGCGACGACCGCCTGCGCCTGCAAGTCGATGACGCCACGGCAGACTACCCGCTGACGATCGACCCGATCGTGCAACAGGCCTACCTCAAGGCCTCCAACACCGGTGGGGCCGACTGGTTCGGCATCTCGGTGGCGGTCAGCGGCGACACCGTGGTGGTCGGGGCGTATCAAGAAGACAGCGATGCCACTGGCGTGAACGGCAACCAGGCAAGCAACGGAGCCATGGACTCCGGCGCAGCCTACGTCTTTGTCCGCTCCGGCGGCGTCTGGAGCCAGCAGGCCTACCTCAAAGCCTCCAATACCGATGCATTCGACCTCTTCGGCTTTTCGGTAGCCGTCAGCGGCGATACGATCGTGGTCTCGGCGTTCCAAGAAGACAGCAGTGCCACCGGCGTTGATGGCAATCAGGCCGACAACAGCGCCGTCAACTCTGGCGCGGCCTACGTCTTCGTCCGCTCGGGTGGCGTGTGGAGCCAGCAGGCCTACCTCAAGGCTTCCAATGCGGAGGTGGGTGACAATTTCGGCTACTCGGTTGGCGTCAGCGGAGATACGGCGGTGGTCGCTACGTACTCCGAGGACAGCAACGCAACGGGCGTCAACGGAAATCAGGTCGATAACAGCGCCTTCAACTCTGGCGCGGCCTACGTTTTCGTCCGCGCCGCCGGTCTCTGGAGCCAGCAGGCCTACCTCAAGGCTTCCAATACCGAAGCAGCCGACAATTTCGGCTACTCGGTCGGCATCAGCGGAGATACGGTGGTGGTCGGAGCGTATACAGAGAACAGCAGCGCCACGGGTGTGAACGGAAACCAGGCCGACAACAGCCTAAGCTCTTCCGGCGCTGCCTACGTTTTCGTCCGATCGGCCGGAGTCTGGACCCAACAGGCCTACCTCAAGGCTTCCAACCCAGGCTTTCTTGACCTCTTCGGCCATTCGGTGGCCATCAGCGGCGACACGGTGGTGGTCGGGTCCCTCTTCGAGGACAGCAACGCCACGGTCGTAAACGGCAACCAGGCGAACAACAGCGCCACCAACGCCGGCGCCGCCTACATCTTCATCCGCTCGGGTGGCATCTGGAGCCAGCAGGCCTATCTCAAGGCCTCCAACAGCGGAGCCAATGACAGTTTCGGTTCCTCGGTGGCCGTCAGCGGCAACGTGGTCGTGGTCGGGGCGCCCGGCGAGTCCAGCAATGCGACGGGGGTCAACGGCAACCAGACGAGCAACAGCGCCCCAGCCTCCGGCGCCGCCTATGTCTTTCGTCGCTCGGGTGCAGTGTGGAGCCAGCAGGCCTACCTCAAGGCCTCCAACACCGGGGGGACACTATCGGGGGGCGATCAGTTCGGCAACGCCGTGGCCACCAGCGGCGATTTGGTTGTGGTCGGGGCGCCTTTGGAGGACAGCAACGCCACCGGCGTGAACGGCGATCAGGCCGACAACGGTGCGTCGAACTCCGGCGCGGCGTATGTCTTCGACCTCGACAACAATCCCGGCGCAGTGATCTACGGCCTCGGCACGCCTGGCTGCGCAGGCACGCAGATCCTGGACGTGACCCATCCGCCGATGATCGGCTCGCCGCAGTTCGGCATCACGTGCAGCAACGCGCCGCCTTCGAGCGCCGGTTTCGGCGTGCTCTCGACGGGTCAAAATCTGTTCGGCTCCGACCCCTTCGGACTGGGCGTGCTGCTGCACATCGATCCGCTCGCTCCTGGCCTGTTGACCATCCCCTTCAGCAGCGACCCGTTGGGCAACGGCATAGCGCCCGCGCCGATCCCGAACCAAGCGAGCTTGGTCGGCAAGACGCTCTACGCGCAGGCCTTGTGGGTCTGGACGAGCTGCTCCCTGCCCCCCTTCGGCTTCAGCACCAGCAGGGGCCTGGCGCTGACCTTCCTGGTTCCCTGAAGCCCGGACTGCGAGCCAGCGGGCCAGCGCTGCCAGCGCCGGCCCGCTCTGGGATGCCGCTGTCCCTCGGTTGATCCCGCGGCCCCGAAGCCGCGCTCGCCGCGGGGGCCTGCCTGGGGCGTGCAGGTTGACCCTCGGCCCGCGCGTTCCGGCAGGGATCGGTTGAGCGACGGCGGGTGTGGGGAGCTGGCCCAGGGGGCGGCGATCGGGGGGCGCCGCTCGACAAGCCGCGCCCCGGGAGGGGCCGCCCGGGCGCTTGCCCCGCCCAAAGGCGCGGGGGGAGCGGGACGATCGGCCCGCGTGCTGGATCTCCTGGGTGCCTCCCCCCGAGCCCCCAGGAATCCATGCCCCGCTACGCAGCACAAACCCCCGCAACCCGCTTCCCGTCCGGCCTGCAGGCCCTGCTTGGCCTGAGCCTTTGGCTGGCCGCACCCGCCGTTGGCACGGCCCAGATCTCCCTGGGCGGCTTCCAGTTCGACGCCCTGGCCGGCCCCGATTTGGTCGTGCCCCTGCCCGGCAGCCAGCCCGAGTTCGGGGGCGCCGCCTCTGCCTGCGCGAGCGTGGCCAGCTTCCCCGGGCAAAGCCTGTCCCAGAGCGTCGCCACGGTGCTGCAGAGCAACAGTGTCGCCAACTGGATGTTCGGCCGGGCCGTGGTGCGCCTCGATTTCTTGGACAACCGCATCGTCAACGGGCCCGGCCCCGACCTGGTGGTGTTCGAGATCGGCGGCGCGGAGAATTTCGCCCTGAGCGTGTTCTTCGACAGCATCTGCGAGTGGTCAGAGCCGCGCACCTACAGCGTCGCGCCGACGGGTTTCCTGACCGGCTGCGGCGCCGCCAATGGGATCAACGCCCGCGCGATCGACCTGAGCGACTTCGGCATCCTGCCCGGGGCCGGGGTGCAGCGCCTGCGGCTCGATAATCTGGGGTCGCCCGGCGGCGCGGTCGGAGCCGATCTGGCCCAGGTCCTGGCGCTCAACTCCGCGCCGCCGGCAGCGGCGATCGCGCCTTGCCTGTTGAGCTTCCAGCAAGGGGTGGTCAACGCCAACGGCACCTACACGGGCGCGGTCGACACCGCCCTGGCCGGCGACGCCCCGAGCACCAACTTCTCCGCCGCCGCCAGCGAGTTCGTCGACAGCGACCCCTATCGCTGCATTCTGGTGCGCTTCGACGGCCTGATCGGAGCCGGTCCGGGGCAGATCCCGCCGGGCGCCAGGATCCGCGAAGCGCGCCTGCACCTCGCCACCGGGGCCAGCCCCGCCGCCAGCACCAACAGCCATCCGGTGCAGCGCTTGCTGCAGCCTTTCAACGCCGCGGCGGCCACCTTCGCCAACTCCTTCGGCGGCAATGGCGTGGATGCGAACGGCATCGAGGCCACCAGCGTGGCCGTGGGCACGATCCAGCCCATGGGCAACAACGCCCGCCAGGAGGTGCTGGTGACCAACGCCGTGCAGGCCTGGGCCGACGGCGCCCCGAACCACGGGCTGGCGCTGTTGCCCGGCGGCAGCGACGGCCTGGGGCTGCTGCTCAGCGAAAGCCCGATCGCGACCCTGCGCCCCGCCTTGACCGTGGTGGTCGAACCGGCCTTGGTCTACGCCGAAGCGGTGGCCGGTTTCACACCCGGCCCTGGCCCGCTGCCCCAGTTCCTGAATCCGCAGAACTCCGTGGGGGCCCCGGACTACAGCGCCACAGCCCCGGGCGCGGGCACCTGCAGCGACACCCAGCAGACCACGGTCACCCTGGGCGTGGGCGGTAGCCTGACCCTCGAGTTCCAATCGAGCTCGATCTCCGGCAGCGGCACGCCGGATCCGGACCTGTGGATCTACGAGCGCGGCCCGGACGTGGAAGCCACCTTCGTGTCGGTCAGCTTCGATGGCGTCAGCTGGCTCTCCGCGGGCCAGGTCGGCGGAGCGGTTTCGTCGATCGACCTGGATGCCTTCGGCTTCGGTCCCCAGGACCTGCTGCGCTTCGTGCGCCTGGTGGACGACCCGGCCCAGGGCGACACCGGGGGCTGCAGCCCCGGTGCCGACATCGACGCGGTGGCGGCGCTGTCCGCCAATCCCTGGGTCTCCCTGGGCGGAGCCCTGGCGGGCAGCAACGGCCTGCCTTGGCTGAAGGCCAGCGGAGCGCTGAAGCCCGGCTCCCAGGTCCTGATCCAGGCCGGCAACGGCCTGCCGGGCGCCCCGGCGATCCTGGTCTACGGCAATGCGGTGCTGAACCTGCCCCTGCTGGGCGGCACGCTGGTGCCCTTCCCGAGCGTGCTCGATTTCGGCTTTGCCTTCGGACCCGGCGGACAGCTCAGCCTGCCGGTGACCTGGCCCGCGGCGATCCCCGCCGGCCTCGATGTGGTGCTGCAGTTCTGGTTCGCCGATCCGGGAGCGGTGCCGGGCTTCGCCGCCACCAACGGCATCCGCGCCAAGACGCAGTGAGCCGGCCGACCCGGGCTCGATCGGACGGCCGGGCCGGCGCACTCGCCGGCCCGGCCGGTTTCCGGTCGGCCCGATCGGCGCGCCGGGGAGCTGCCCCGGGGCCTTAAAGTGCGCCCCATGGGCTCGGCCGTCGAACGCTGCCACGGGCTGCTCGCGGGGGCCCTGCGCCCGGGGGCCTGGTCGATCGACGCCACCGCCGGCCGCGGCCGCGACACGCGCCTGCTGGCGCGCCTGGTCGGGCCCTCCGGGCGCGTGCTGGCTATCGACCTGCAGCCCGAGGCCCTGGACGCGGCGCAGCGGCTGCTGGCGGCGGAGACCGGGCCCCTGGCGCCGGTGGAGTGGAAGCTCGGCGATCACGCGCAACTGGTCGAGCTGGCCGGGCCCCCCTGGCGCGGGGCAGCGGCGGCGCTGGTCATGAACCTGGGTTACCTGCCGGGGGCGGACCGGACCTTGATCACACGGCCCGCCAGCACCCTGGCGGCCCTGTTCGGGGCCCTCGAGCTGCTGGCGCCGGGCGGCCTGCTGGCCCTGGTGGTCTATCCCGGCCATCCCGGCGGCGAGGCGGAAGCCGCTGCGGTCGAGGCCTGGCTGCGGGCTCGGGCCGGCCGCGGGTTGGAGCCGCTGCCTGAAACCGAACCCGCCGGCCCACCGTATCCCGCCGGTGCTCCGCGCCTGCTGGCCGCGCGCCGCCTCGCTCCCTGAGCCTTCCGCCGCCGCGCCCTGGCTCCGGCAGGGGCCAGGGCCAGGAGCGTTCTTGATGTGCCCCCGGCACACTCTTGCCCCCGCCGCGCTCCCAACCCGGAGCACCCGCCCCCCCGTCCCACCCATGCGCCACCCCCTCCCGGCCCTGTGCCCCCCGCTGCTGGCCCTGCTCCTGTGCCTGGGCCTGTCGAGCTGCCTGCTCTCCCAGAACCGCATCAACCAGCCGATCCCGCGCGATGCGGTGGCCAAACTGACCCCCGGCATGAGCGCCGCCGAGGTGGTCGCGCTGCTCGGCGCGCCGGTGCAGGTGGTCGAGCTGGACCAGCGCGCCGCCTACCGCTTCGAGTTCGAGCGCACCAAGCAGACCGGCCTGTTCCTGTTCGTCTTCAACTGGAACAACGAAGAAACCTCGGCCGATCGGATTTGGTGCTTTTTCTCCAAAGACGACCGCCTGACCCACGTCGGCACCACCTACGAAGCCGACGAGGTCGAATATGGCCTGGGTTGAACGGCGCTGCGGCGGGCCCGCCGCGCTGCTGCTGTGCTTTTCGCCGTTCCTTTCGGGCTGTTTGCAGCTCAGCTACCGCTCCATGGATCGCTTCAAGGCCCCGCCGGCCGAGGGCGTGGCCGCCCTGACGGCGGGAATGGAGCTGGGCGCTTGCCTGGAACTCCTGGGCGCGCCCTGGCGCGTGCTCGAGCTCGAAACCGATCCCGGCTTGATCCTCGTGTACGCCTGGGAGCGCGCCACGGGCTGGGGGCTATCGGTGTCCGGTTCCGATGACCGAGCCCCGGGCTCGTTCAATCTGGCCCAGTCGCGCTCCCTGCCGCGCGCCTTGACCCTGTGGTTCGACGGCCAAGACCGCCTGGAGCGCTTCGAACAGGGTTTCCTCTCCCCGGCCCTGGCCTCGCGCCTGGCTGGGCTCGAGGGCCTGCGCCCGGGCTCGCGCTGATTCCGCGGCCGCCCCGGACGGCCCCCAGCGCCCCGGGGCGCACCGCACCGCGGCCTGCGCTCAGCCCGGGACCCCCGCGCAGGACCGCTCCGGGCCCGCCGCAGCGGGGGCTCGGCGGATCGCCGCAGGTCCCCCCAAAGCCTTCCGCGCCCGCCGGACGGCGCCCGGAGGGCCACTTCCGCGCTGCTGAATCCGGGCCTCCCGCGGGCGCGAACCTGGCCCCATGAACCCGCGTTGCACGGCCTGGATCCTCGCTCTGACCAGCTCCTCGCTCCTGTGGGCCCAGGGCCAGCAGGCGCCCGCGCCGAGCGCCGCGGAGCAGGCGCCGGAATCGAGCCCAGCGCCCGGGCAGGCGACCCTCAAGGCCCAGCGCCTGTTCGCGTCGGCTCTGCTCGAGCGCGGCCTCTCGGCGCCCGCCGCCGACGTCGCCGAGCGCTTGAAGGGGCTCAAGCGCAGCGCCCTCGAGGCTGCCCGGGAGCTCGAGGGCCAGCGCGTGGGCGAGCTGCTGCGCGCCGCGGTCGAGCAGGCCCGCTGGCGTGCCACGGTCGATGCCGCCGGCGCTGCGCAGGCGCTGGCCGAGCGCCTGGCGGATCTGGGCAGCGACCTGCGTTTCGAGCCGCGCATGGAAGCGCCCCTGCCCAAGGGTTTCCCGGGCCCGACCGCGGTGCACGAGATCGAGGTCAAGCGCTACCCGCGCTATCGGCTGGCCCAGACCTCGATGCAGGATGGCAGGCAAAACGGCGCTTTTTGGCGCTTGTTCGGCCACATCAAGGAAAACGACATCCCCATGACCGCGCCGGTCGAGACCACCCTGGCCGCCGAGGGCGAGCGCTTGGTCGAGGCGCGCATGGCCTTCCTCTACGAAGCCCCCGAGCAAGGCCCCGCCAGCGCCCAAGACCAGGCCGTTTCCGTCGAGACGATCGAACCGATGACCGTCCTGAGCCTGGGCTGCCGCGGCAACGACAGCCGCGCGCGCATCGAACAGGCCCACTCGCTGCTACAGGCCTGGCTCGCCGCAAACCCCACCTGGCGCCCCGCCGGCCCCCTGCGCACCTTCGGCTACAACAGCCCCATGGTCCGCGGCGACCAGCGCACCTTTGAAGTGCAGCTCCCGATCGAACCCGCCCTGCAAAACCCTTGAGCCTCTCTTTTCCGGGCTCCCGATCTCCTGCGCTCAGCGCCGACCCGTGCCCCGAACACTCTGGCGCATTCCTCAGCCACCTGAAAATCTAACCCAAACCTGGGCTCAGCCCGAAAGCACCTTCAGGCCGCACACTTCCCGGGCAATCCGTCGGTAAACGCGATTTTTTGCGAGCTGGCGCGCTCGCGCAGCGTCGGAATCACTTCTTCGGGGCCGCAAGCCGCCCATGCCGGCTTGTTTTGTTCGGATCATTGGTGAGCATTGCCTTAAAAGTCTAGTTCCTTTCCCATACTCGTCTAAGCCGGTATTGGCTGGGGGTCAGATTGCTTACCGTCTTTGCACGCCTCCCATCACCTCGGGGGTCGTTTCGGGCGCCAGCGGAGAACTCGAGAGCTCCCACGAAACACCGGAGCTTCGAACCACAAGCTGCGTCGTGTCAGGCGGAAGTGCAAGCGGGTAGAACTGATTCGGGCCGCACTCCAAGGGGAGGAGCAACTCCGTTGCGTCTCCAGGAACAACGATCGTGAGGCTGTGGAATAGTTCATCGGAACCGGCGGCGAAGCTCCAGGGCGACGCCAGGTCGATCGAATTCACCAGGGACTCGGGCCAGCGAATGACCACGGAACTCCGGAGGCCAGTCGCATTCCTCGCAGACATGCCAGAATTCCACCAGGTTCCAGGAAGCTTGATGGGATCCTGGCCATCGAATAGGCTCAGAGTTAGCGAACGGCTGCTCGCCACACGCTTTACAACAACATCCATTTCTGGCTGCCCAGCGCACAAGTCCTCAAGCCCGCCGGATGCACCAGACTCCGTGACGACCCGCAGACGAATCCAGCTGCCTTGGGGAGCAAAAACAGAAAATCCAGAGACGGAAGCGCTGGCCTGGAAGGGAGTCATCGAAACCGGAGGCGCCGCGAAGGCGTGCTCCGTCAGGGCACACTGAATTTGGTAGCGTGCGGGCTCAGCGATCAAGATACCCTGCTCATCCACGAGCCTCACACGGATCGAGACCTGTTCAGGTACGACCAAGCTTATGAGCGAACTGGCAGACTCGCTCGATACCTTGAATGGAACATAGATCGCAAGGGGCTCCAGCGTTGCAAGGTATGATCCTTCAGGCAGGCGGATGCTTCGGCCAAGCCAGACGTGCTCGTCCACTAGTTCGAGCTGGGCGCTTTTGTCCAGCTTGATGCCGGGGAAGGCCAAAGAAGCGGAGGCCGGATTTAGATTCTGCAGCCGGATCGCCTGGAAATCGGAAACCGGGCCACTTGCAGTGTCGACATAGATGTCCACGACCCTCTCCTCGGCCGACAGCCGCAATTCTGCGGTCGCCAATTGCCCCGGTCGGAGCGAGATCGACACGGGGCTTGATCGAGCGTTCGAACCGGGCCCGACTCTGGCGACCGCCAGCAGCGTGTAGTCACCCGGTAGCAAGCCATGCAATAGGTGACTGCTCGTGCCATCGATTCCCGCTCCCAGTTGTATCGAGTAAGCGGGAGTGCCAGTCAAGACCCCAGATCCGGACAAAGCTACGAGTTCAACTTCATCTAGTGCAGCGTTGCAGGCGAGACGAATGTCGAGGCTGGCTCCCTCAAAAACGGCAACACTCCCTCCCTGGCGCAGCACCTCCTTTGGAATTGAGCGCCAGGCCAACCCCGCGCCCCCCATGCATGGCCCGCGCATCTGCTGGATGCGCTCCAATGCGAATGTCCCGGGCAAGGTGTCGACAGTGCCGTCAGCCTTGCTGAGCGGCTGAGGCGGCAGCGGCCATCTCGAAGGCGTGGGAGCGCCGTCCAAGAGCGAGTCTGCGCAGACCACCACCTCTTCGACCAGCGCTCCGGATTGTGCGTAAAATGCGGAAACCATAGGACCATATGCCACCCGAATAGTGAGTAACTCAGCGCCCTCCGCGATCGGAACAACTGTGTCCACGACCCATAGTGTGGTGTTGGATACTTCGAGTCCGCGAACGTGGAGCCAGCGCGGGTCCTTTTCCATGGAAGCGTCGAGCATGAATAGTCCGGACTTGGATGTCGCCGTCTGGACCCCAGGGACGCAAGCGACACAGCTGTCCGAAAACCGGTAGGATAAGGTCCCTGCCGCATCCGGGAGCAAGCTTCCGTCCATAAGCTGGAGCTGTACCGCGATCGCAGACGTCCCAGGCGCCATGATCTCGCGAATCGCTGGGACTTGCTCCTCTGCTTGCTGCACTTCTCGGTGCGAGTAGGTTGGTTCGTCTTTGGGTCCTGGTGCCAAGTAGCCTGGCAATCTGTGTGTGCGTGAGGCCAGGATGAGTACGATGCACACGAGCAAGAAGGCTGGCAGGCCAACCCGGAGCAGACCTTTCGGCTTCGCTTTGGTTGTCATGATTGTTAGAAGTGTAGAGATTGAATCAATGCGAAAAAAACTGCCCAGCGGGTGCTTCTGAGCTACCCCTGGGCAGCGATGGAGAGCAGAACGGGGCGAGTCTCAGCCCAGGACCACGTAGCACAGGCCGCAGGTTTGATGCCACCGGAACGGCGCGGCTGCAGTTGCGGTCACTTCGGGATTGCCGCTCTGCGGGTTCGTGCCTACGCTCCAGCTGATGGCTCCGTCGGGAAAGAGCCGGCCGGGAGCGCAGCCCTTCTTGGGAGTAGGGCATGTGGGGCAGTTGGTCGGTAGCGGCATCAGGGTATCCTTGATGAAGTTCTGGGCCAACGCTTCGGCTGCTGGTCCAGAACCGGTCACTTCGACACTCCACGTCCCGGCCTCGATGAGGCCGCCGCCGAAGCCCGCGCCGTCACACTGCTGTGCCGTCAGCTCGGCGGAGAGCACGAGACTTGTCACCAAGATCTTGGTGAAGGTTCTAATCATCAGCATCTTGTTTCCTTGTACCGGAGGTTGAGTGGTTGAAGCGTTGCGGTCGATGAAACGGCCTAGAACTTGCGCTCGAGGGCGTCAGACGTCCTTAATTGCGGCAGAGCCCTTCCACACCCCCATTCTAGTTGGGAACGCGCCTCCTTTCGTTCTAGTTATGTAAGACTTGGGCGACGTGAGGTTGATGCGGGCCCGTTCATGGTCCGAGCGTCGCGGTGCCTCCGGGGCGGTGGGTGTCAAGGTAGTTGCCGCCTCAGGGTGATGGATGAGCTGCTGAGGGCGGCTCGCAGGGTCACGTGGCCAGAATTTCGCCGGCGGCGCGGCGGCCGGAGAGCAGGGCGCCGTGGAGGGTGCTGGGGTGGCTGCGGTTGGTGGCTTCGCCGGCGAAATAGAGGCGCTGGGCGAGGGGCGCGGCCAGTCGGTCGCGGTCCTTGGGGGTGGAGCCCGGGGGATAGCAGGAGTAGGAGCCGCGCGCGAAGGGGTCCGCGCTCCAGCGGGTGATGCGCACGGACAGGGGCGGCGGCAGGTCGGCGCCGAGCACTTCGCGCAGGTGGGCCAGGGCCTCGGATGCGAGCTGCTCGTCGCTCCAGGCGCTGATTTCGCGGGCGGTGTCGCCGGCGTGGAAGCCGATCAGGATCGGCTGTTTGTGGGTGCGCGCCAGGCTGATCCACTCGAGGAAGCGGCGCTGCTCGCCGGGCAGGCGTTCGAGCCAGTCCACGTCGGCGGGCCAGCGGCGTTCGGGGAAGCGCAGCACCAGCTTGTCGAGCAGGCCCATGCCCAGGGCGCGGATGGCGCGCTGCTTGTCCGGCGGCAGCGGCGGATCGAAACGCACCAGGCCCGCGGCGCTCCCGTCGCGGGGAGTCGGATCGGGGCCCGCCGAAGCGGGCCCCGATGCCCCGAACGCCGGTGTGCCCGGGGGCGCTGCGCCGGAACCCTCGGATGCGGCGAATTCGAGGCTGGCCTGCAGCACGCCGAGGGGCAGGGTGACCAGGCAGCGGTCGCCGCGCAGCTCGCCGGCGGGGCCGAGCACCCGCACGCCGCTCGGGCCGTATTCGATGCGCTCCACGGGGAAGCCTAGGCGCACGTCGAGGCCGCGCGCCAGGTGCTCGATCAGCGCCGAGAGTCCGCCCGGGGGCACGCCATCCGGCCCGCCGAAGGCTTCCCCGTCGTCGAACCAGTGGGTCGAGAGGCGCTCGACGCTGTCGCCGTATTCCTGCTCCAGGCCGCTGTGCAGCAGGTATTCGAGCAGGGCCCGATCGCCGGGCTCGCGCGGCCGGGCGGCGAAGACCCCTTCGGCCGCGCTGCGCAGGGAGCGGTCCGGGTCGATGTCCTGGAGCTTGCCGATCGCGCCCTCGAGCTCGCGCCGCAGGGCCTCGAGGCGGGCTTCGGCGGCGCGCGGCAGCGGCGCGCCATCCCTGCCGTAGAGGCGCACGGAGCCGTAGTCCGTGTCGACCAGGGGCGCGCCCGACGCGCGCGCCAGCTCGCTCAGCGGGTTGCCGCGCTGGCCGTGCACCCAGGCGGCGCCCAGGTCGATCGGCGTGCCCGCGGCATCCCGTTCGGTCCAGACCCGGCCGCCAAGGCGCTGGCGCGCTTCGAGCACGACCACCTCCTGGCCCGCAGCGACCAGGTCGCGGGCCGCGGCCAGGCCCGCCATGCCCGCGCCGATCACCAGCACGCGGCGCTTTTGCGGGGTCACTGCAGGCATGGCCAGGGCGCCGAGCGGCGCGCCGAGGGCGGAGACCGCCAGCAGGAGCCAACCCCGCCGGTCGAGCCGGGTGCCCGAGGCCCGCGCCCGCCCGGCTCGGCCCGAGCCATCGGCTGCCGCCCTGCGGGCCGGATTCACCGCAGACCGCTCTCCGGGCCTTGCGGGGCCTGGGGGGCTTGCGATCCGTCTTGGGGCGGCGTGTCGCCGTCGCCGGGGGGCGTGTCGCCGGACTTGCGCTTGGCCTCGCGTTCCGCGCGCCGCGCCGCCCGGCGCGCCTCGCGCTCGGCGCGGTCCCTTTCGGCGCGCTCGTCCCAGGGCGCCACCGCGGGCATCTTGGTGTCGAACAGCCAGGGGCGCAGCAGCGGCTCGAGATCGCGTCCGGCGACCTGGTTGGCATAGGCCAGGAATTCCGGCAGGCGCGCGTTGCCGTTGCGCTTCAGGCTGGCCCAGCCCTTGAGCAGCTTGAAGAAGGTCTCATCGCCGATCTCCGCGCGCAGGCGGTCGAGGATCAGCGGCCCGCGCACGTAGACCCCGAGCCCGAACATCTCGTCCACGCTCAGGTCCGCCGGCGGCTGCTGGTCGTCCATGCCGCGCAGCATGGCGTAGGCGCGATAGGCCTGCTTTTCATAGGCCTCCTTGCCCTGGGAGCGCTCGTCGTAGAGCCAGGCCAGGTATTCGGCGAAACCCTCGTTGAGCCAGATATCGCTCCAGTCCTGGACCGAGACCGAGTTTCCGAACCACTGGTGGGCCAGCTCGTGGGCGATGATCGACTCGCTGCCCGTGCCGCGGCCGTAGACCGGGATCGTCTGGCATTCGAGCGCTCCGGGGATGCCCGCGCTGCTGAGGATCCCGCCGGCGATCTCGAACGGGTAGGGACCGGCGAAATCGATCAGCGCCGCCAGGATCTCGGGGGTTTTGGCGAAGGCCTCACGGCTCTCCTCCCGGCTGCTCGGGGCGAAGTAATTGACGATCGGCAGGCCCCCGGGGCCTTCGAGCCGCTGCTCGACGAACTCGCCGATGGCGATCGTGAGCAGGTAGGTGGCCATCGGGTCGCGCGGCTTCCAGGTGAAGCGCCGGCTCTCGCCCAGGTCCTCGACGTTGGCCAGGGTGCCGTTGGAGACGCCCAGCAACGGCTCGGGCACGGTCAGGTGGATCGTCCACAGGGCCTTGTCCCGCGGGTGGTCGTTGCAGGGCAGGAAGCCCTTGGCCCCGTTGGGCTGGCTGGCCACGTAGACCTCGTTCTTGCTCTCGACCGGGATCCAGCCGATCTTCATGCCGCCCGGGGCGCTGCTGTCGGCGATGCCCCGGGGCATCCCGGCGTACTCGATCTCGGCCACGAAGGCTTCACCGGCGTCGAGGGGCAGCTGCGGTTGGATGGTCAGCTCATCGCCCTCGCGCCGGAATTCGGCCGCCGAACCGTCGACGCGCACGCCGGCGACCTCGAGCCCATGCAGGTCGAGGTTGAAGGCCGAGAGCGGCTCGCTGGCGCGGGCGGTCAGCGCGACCTTGGCTTGGATCGGCTCCTGGACCGAGCGCCATTCGATCCACAGTTCGTAGGTCTCGACGTCGTAGCCGCCGTTGCCCGAATCCGGCAGGAAGCTGTCGCCGATGCCGGCGGCCCCGGGCCGCGGCCCGGCCGGCTCCTGGGCGGCCGGGGCCGGTGCGGCCCCCGTGGGAACCTGGCACAGGGATGGGGCCGTCCACCCGGCGGGGCAGCACAGCGACCAGGAGAGGCACAGGAGCGGGAGAACGGAGCGGAAGGGGTCGTTTCGGAGCATGATGGGAAGCGGCGCGGGCGCGCCACGGTACCGGCCCGGGGCCGGCGCCGGCGCGCCGCCCGTCGACTACGCCGGCCGCGCCGATTCTTGCCCGAATCCCCGCCGCCCGCCCGTAGCCCCCGCCGCCCGCCCGTAGCTCTGGCCCTGCGCCGGGCTTCGAGGCCCCCGCCGCCGCCCGCCGCCCGTGAAGACCCTGCTCCCCGTCGCCCTGGTCCTGGCCGTCGTGGCCGCCCTGGTCCTGCTCCTGACCGAAAGCTCCCGTCCGGGCGGCGACCCGGCCCAGAGCGCCCTGCCGGGGGCCCTCGGCGGACCCGAAACGGCGCCCCGCGCGGCCGTCGACCTGAACCTGGCCCCCGAGCTGGCCAGCAGCGGGCGGGTCTTCGACAGCTTCTACGGCGAGCGCGCCGCCGCCGCCCGCAGCCAGGCGGAGGCGCTCGGCTTCGTGCCCGAGGAGGCCGGCCTGGTGCCCTTCGATCCGGACTGGAACCAGTGGGTCGCGGAGCAGATCCCGGCGCTCGATCCCTTCGGCGTGCCCGGCGACCTGTGCCTGTGGCCGGGCTTCGAGGGCAAGCGCCTGGCGGAGGAATTCACCCAATCGGGCACGCCAGACTTCGCCGCCCGGGCCCGCGCCCGCACCGGCTTTTGGCTGCTCGAGGAGTTCGAGCTCGACGATCCGCGTTTGACCGAGATCGACCAGCAATCTTTCGAGTGGACCTACAAGGTCTTCGAGGACGCTGTGGTGTTGAACGACCTGGCCCGCGCTGCCTTGCGCACGCTGGTCACCGAGGGCGGCGGCCTGTGGGTGCCCGGCCCCGCCGAAATCGCTTGGCAGTTGCGCTGGCCCGGTTCCGGGGATCCCGCCTCGCCCTGGGTGCTGACCCTGGAGCACAAGGGCTGGACTTACCTGGCCCGTTTCGAGGGCTACTCCGCCGACGAGATCCAGCAGTACAAGCGCTTGGTCGAGCGCAACCTCGCGCGCCGCGACGATTTCGTGCGCAAACTGGCGCGCGGCGAGGATCCCTACGTCGGCCGCAGCCGATGAGCGCGCCCGGGCCCTCCGCGGACGGGCCGCTGCCCGCCGCGCCAGCAGGCAGCGCGCCTCCCGAGCGGGACCCGCTGCACTTCGCCAGCGCACGCTGTTCCCTGGGCCTGGCCCTGGTCGCTGCCCGGGCCGCTGGGTTGGCCGCGGTGCTGCTGGGCGACGAGCGAGCTGGCCTCGAAGCCGAACTCGCCCGCCGCTTCCCGCGCCACCCCCTGCTGCCCGGCGGCCCCGCCTTCGAACCCCTGCTTGCTGCGGTGCTGGCCGCCCTCGAAAACCCCGGCGAACCCCAGGACCTGCCGCTGGCCCCCCTGGGCACGCCCTTCCAGCTCTCCGTCTGGCAGGCCCTGCGCTCGATCCCCCCCGGCCAGACCCTCAGCTACGGCGAACTCGCGCGCCTGCTGGACGCTCCCAAAGCCGTGCGCGCCGTGGCCGCCGCCTGCGGCGCCAACCCCCTGGCCGTGCTCGTCCCCTGCCACCGCGTGATCGCCAAAGACGGCTCCCTGACCGGCTACCGCTGGGGCCTCGACCGCAAACGCGCCTTGCTCGCCCGCGAGGAGAGCATCCAAGCGGCGCCTGAATCCACGCTCGGCGGCGGCGGCGGCGATGGCCGGCAGGCGGTCAGCTGGTGGGCGGATGATGTCTAGCCGAGGCTCCCTGGTTGCAGCCTGTTTGGCCGGGGTCCTGATCCTGGCGGGCGCTGCGTTCGCTTGGGATCGAGGCGGTCTCCGGCTTCCGATCGACGACAGCGGGTTCTTTTTCAGATACGCCTCGATGTGGGCCGAGCACGGCGTGTTTTCATACGCGGACGGCATGCAGGAGAGTTTTGGGGTCAGTGCGCCCCTGTGGGCCCTGCTGCTGGGCTGCGTGGCTCACTGGTTCGGGAATCTCGTGACGGTGAGCGAGGTCGTATCGATCGGCCTCTACTCCGGGGCCGCGCTGCTGGCCTCGGCGAGCTACCGGGTCCTCGGATTGTGGCACTCCGCAGCGCTGCTCCTGGGGGTTGCGCTGGTTGGCCCAAAGCTTTGGCTTTGGACATCGAGCGGCATGGAGGTCTGTCTCGGCTACTTCCTGTTTGCAATCGGCTTTTATCTGCTGACCGCGACAAGCATTCGGCCCGTCTGGGTCGGTGCGATCGCTGCCCTGCTGATCGCGCACAAATAGGATTACGCGGGAGCCGCGCTGGCGCTGCTGATCCTGCCCCTGCTCCAACCCTCGACGGCGCGGTCCGTTCGCGCCCCATGGTCGGCCTGGCGAGGGCCAGGGATCGCGCTGCTCTTGGCGTTCCTGGCGGTTCCGGCTGCTTGTGCGTTAATTTTCCGACAGGAGTTCGGCGGGTGGATCCCGAACAGCGTCGGCCGAAAGGTCTCCAGGGCCTACGGGGCCGTCGACTCCCTGTGGTTCTTGAAGGCGAGCCTCCTGAGCGGGAGCAGCGCTCTCTTCGGCTTGCTGGCCCTCGTCGCAATCCTGCGCCGGGCCTTGCCCCGAGCACCCGCCGCCTATTGCTTGGCGCACCTCCTGTCTCAGGCCGCCGCGTATACGATCCTGCCTCCCGCGGAGCCCTACAGCTGGTACATCGCCCAGAGCCAATTTTCGCTGGTCCTGCTGGGCATTCCGGGGCTGCTCGAGCTCGGCTCGCTGCTGCGCAACCGGCTCTCGAAGCCAGCCATCCTCATGCTTGCAGCGCTGGTGTTGCTCCCGGCATTGCCTGTGCTCGACCGAGGCTGGCTTGCGCGGATGAAACACTGGTCGGATGTGGTTGAGGGCGCGCGCATCGCCGCTGGGCGCTGGGCCGACGCCAACCTGCCGTCGGACGCGACCATCCGCACCTCCTTCGGCTTGCCGGCCTACTTTGGCCGGCGCAGGACCTGGGATACATCCGGCCTGACCACCAGCCCGGCAACGGTTCCCGCTTGGCTGCCTCCGGACGGCGGCGAGGTGTACGAAATCGACTGCCGTTTCACCGCACTGTCGGCGGAGCCCGACCCGGGCGCGACCAGCCAGGACCGCCTGGCGACCTTCCGCGCCTCCGAGTCCCCCCGCTACATGCCCACCTACCTCGCCGGCCGAGATTTCGTCGTGACCATCGAGCGGCGGCGCTTGAGACCGAAGTAGCCGCAGCCGAGCCGGGATCGGTCAGAGCAGTGCGAGGCGCGCCCGAGGCCTTTCGGTGCGGATCCCGGCGGCGGCGAGCAGGCGCGAGAAGAAGTGGCGCTGGGCGGTGGGGGTGGTGCAGGCGGGCGGAGCGTGGTTTGGGAAGCGGGGGGCGCTGAGCAGGCGCAGGTAGGCGTCGTCGTCTTGGTCCAGGGCGATGATGCGCTCGATGGCGGCGTCCACGTCGGCGGGGCCGGCGACCTGGATCAGGGCGGCAGGGTTGAAGTCCAGGGTCACCGCGGGGTCGCCCCAGTAGATCGGCACGGTCTGGCCCAGGAAGGCTTCGGGCAGCTTTTCGGTGGTGTAGCCGAGGGCGGACTCGTTCTCGAAAGTCACCGCAAACTTGGATTCTCTGTAGAGCTCGAACTTCTGCATGCGATCCGCCAGGAAGCCCACGTTGTTGAGCGAAGGGCCGGCGCAGTCGACGCGCTTGTAGCGCGAGAGGCGCTGCACGAAATCCTCGCGGAAGGGCACGCGGTTGCCCTGGATGTACATGGCGAAGCGCGTCTTCCGGGCCAGCAGCGCCTCGGGATCCTGCGGCAGGTCGAGCAGCGCGTCCGCGGGAAAGCCGAAGAAGGCCATGCGGCCCACGTAGTTGGGCAGGCGCAGGTGGCGCTCGTCGAGCAGGGTGCGGCTGAAGGTGATCGCGAAATCGCACTGCCGGAAATCCGCAGGGATGTTCTCGGCGCTGTAGTAGACCCGCGGTCCCGGGCAGCCCCAGACCGAGCGCGGATCGCGGCTGCGGCGGTCCTTCTTGCGCTCCGGGAAACAGGAGAAGAAGGTCAGGTCGGCGTTCGCGGGGTCTTCGCTCCACTCGATGCGGGCCAGCTCGTGCAGCAGCGGGTGGCGCTGGCCCAGGTGGGGGGGCTCGAAACCGGGCCAGAAGTCGACGCAGGCGATGCGCAGCGGCGGGCGTTGGTCCATGGCGGATTCCGGTCCGGGATGCTTCAGGAGAAAAAGCGCTCGTTTAGGTACAAGGCATCGCCGGAGCTGATCTGGCCCGAGGGGTGGCACCAGGTCGAATACAGGTGGAACAGACGGAAGCCCTGGCCGCGCAGGAACAGGTCGATGTCGCTGAACAGGGGCTGGCCCGCATACAGCGGCAGGTACTCGACTTCGGTCAGGATCAGCTTCACGTCCGCCAGGAGTTCGCCGGCCCCGCGCAGGGCTTCGAGCTCGTAGCCCTGCAGGTCGAGCTTCAGGACATCGATCGGCTGGCTGACCGCATGCCGCAGGGGCACGGCCGCCACGCGCTCTCTGGCCACAGCGTCGAGGCGCCGCCCGTGGATTTGGCGGTTTTGTTCGCTGACCGGCAGCAGCGAGCTGGCCTGATCGTTGGCCAGCCGCTCAAAGTCCAGCAGGCCCGGCTCGGCGGCCAGGGCGGCGTGGTGCACCGTCAGACGCGGATCTCCGGGGAAGCGGGCGCGCAGATCCCGCGCGGCATCCGCCTGGGGTTCGAAGGCCACCACGGAGGCCTGCGGGAACAGCTCGAGGAAGCGGGCCACGGTGTGGCCGCGGTGCGCGCCGCCGTCGACGATCAGGGGCGCGGGCGCGTCGACCAGGTGCACGAGATCGCGGAAGGGGTAGCGCTGGACCGCCGGGCCGCTGGGTCCCGGCGCCACGGCCTGGCGCTTGCCGGGCTGGCCGCGCTGCGCTTCCAGCAGGCACTTCAGGTTGGCGCCGGCATCGGCGTGGTGCGGGTCGAGCTCCAGGGCGCGGGTCAGCTCCGCCAGGGCGCTGTGGGTCTCGCCCAGCCGCGCGTAGAGCGCCGCCAGGGCGTTGTGCAGCTCGGGGTTCCCGGACTGCTGCTGGGTGAGGCCACGCAGGTGTGCGAGCTCGCCCTCGAGATCGAGTTCGTCGAGGGGCAAGGCCTCGGCGGCGCACTCCTGTCGGCACAGGTCCGGGAACTCGAGGTCCAGGCGCGGCACCTGCGCCAAGCTGGGCCCGAAGGCGATCAGGCCCCAGCCGCGCAGGCCGTGCCAAGGGGAGGTGTGCTCCGAGTATCGGGGATAGAACAGACGGTAGGCCGCGCGCGGGGCGATCGCGGCGCGCACGGCCTCGAAGCGGCACTCCTGGTCGCCGTAGCGATCCCATTCGAAGGCGGGCGCCCCCGGCACGCGGAAGTCATCGATCAACAGGAAACCCCGCGGGCAGGCGCGGGTCAGGAAGGCGACCTCGTCGCGCAGGGGCCATTCGAAGCCGTAGCCGTGGGCGTCGAGCCAGCACAGCGGCGTGCGCCGGCCCAGGTCCCCGCGCAGCGCGGGCAGGGCCGCCAGGAAGTCCTGGGAGGTGAGCGGCAGGACGCTGACGCCGCTGCGCACGTCGGCGTGGGCGCGGGCCACGGCGTGGGCCTCCGGATCCGGCTCGCAGGCCAGGCAATCGAGGCGCCGGAAGCGGCGCGCCACATACCCCAGGGTCGAGCCCACGTTGGCGCCGGTCTCGAGGTACAGGTCGGCGCGCTGGGCCAGCCCGTCCACCAGGGCCAGCAGGTGCCGGTCGCCGTGGAAGCCGAGCGGCAGGGGGGTCAGCGAGCGTGCGGTCATCGGCGGGCGGAAGGGGTCCTGCGCAGGCGCGTCGGCGGGCGGGTGCGCCCGGGTTGAGGGCCGGTCCGGGGGCGCTGCGGGGCCGTCCCGGCCCTCGGACAGGAGCGCCAGCGCCGCCAGCGCCCGCGCTGCCCGCCGCAGACGCCCCGGCCCGGCCGCGCCCAGCCCTCGCAGCCGACTTGGGCCCGGGGCGGGGGCCCGCGGCCCGGCCCGCCGGCGCCCGCCGGCCCGCCCGGAGGCTTAGACTCACCGCCCGCCATGGCCGAATTCAGGGAGCCGCCGCCGGGGAGCGCCGCCGCGTGGTGTTTGGCGCTGCTGCGGGCCGAGCGGCTCGAGGGCAAGCTCGAGCCGCCGCCGCCGCCCGATCTCGATCGGCCCGGCGCCCTGGAAGCCGAGGCGCCGCCGCGGCGCCTCGCGGGGCCCGCGCGGCCGCCGGATTGGGTGCTGCTCGACAAAGCGGAAAAGCGCCCCAGCGCCGGCGCCCTGCGGCGCCCCGAGCCCCGCGCGCGCCTCTTGCACACCTGCCTGCACCACGAGCTGCAGGCCGCGGAATTGTTCGCTTGGGCGTTCCTGTGTTTTCCCGAAACGCCGCGGGAGTTCCGCGCCGGGCTGCTGCGGCTGGCGCGGGAAGAGCTCGAGCACGCGGGCCTCTATCGGCTGCGCCTGCGCGCCCTGGGCTTCGAGTTCGGCGCCTTCGGCATGCGCGACTGGTTCTGGCAGCGCGCCCGGGGCTGCCGCACACCGCTCGAATTCGTGGCGCTGATGGGGCTTGGGCTCGAGGGCGGCAACCTCGAGCATGGCGCGCGCCTCTGCCAGCAGTTCCGCGCCGCCGGCGACGAGGACAGCGCGCGGGTCTTTGAACGGATCCAGCGCGAGGAGATCGGCCACGTGGCCTTCGGCCGCCTGTGGTTCGAGCGCTTCGTCGGCGCGCCGCTCGAGTTCGAGGCCTGGCGCCGCGCGCTGCCGCCGCCGCTCAGCCCGGCGCTGCTGAAGGGCCGCCCGCTCAACCGCGCGGCGCGGCGCCAGGCCGGGCTCTCGGCGCCGTTCTTGGACGCGCTCGAGGCGGTGCCGCCCGTGGACGGCCGCGCCGGAGTGCGGACAGAGGAGAGCGGCTGATGGGCGCTCGGGAGCCGCGCGCCTGGGTCTTGAACCTGGATGCCGAGCACGAGCTCGAGCGCCCGCGGTCCTACGCGCCCAGCCGGCACGTCGCCGCCCTCGTGGCCCGCGAGCAGCGGCGCGTGATGCCGGGGCTGCTGATGCCCGGCGATGTGGTGCTCGACCCGGCGGCGCCGGATTTCGCCCAGCGTCTGCTCCAGGCGCGGGGCCTCGAAGGCGCCTGCTGGTCGCCCACGCCGCGCGCCCTGGCGCTGCTGGCGCGCGCTGGGGCGCAGGCGCCGGCGGCGCCCCCGCTGGGCGTCCTGCGCGCCGTCAACGCGCGGCCCTTCGCGGCCGCGCTGCGCGCCGGACTGCTCGGCCAGCGAACGCTGGCGAGCAGCGGTCTCGCGGCCGCCCCCGCGGAGGCGCTCGGCGGCTCGGATCTCGAGGCGCTGGCGAACGCGGCCTCGGGCATTGCCGCTGGGAGCGCCGACGCCAGCAGCCTGGACCCGGCCGGCCCGAGCTTCGAAAAGCGCATCGTGTGCAGCCTGGAGACGGCGCTCGAGGAACTCGCCCGCCCCGCGCCCCTGGGTTGGCTGGTGCGGCGCACCTTCGGGGCCGCCGGCCGCGGTCGGCGGCGTTTGCGCGCCGGCCCGCCGGATGCGGGCGAGCTCGCCTGGCTTTTGGCCAGCCTGCGGCTCGGCCCGCTGACGATCGAGCCCTGGGTCGAAATCCGGCGCGAGTTCACGCGCTCCGCCTGGCTCGATCCCGATGGCGCGCTGACCCTCGCGGGCCCCTGCCACCAGAGCGTCGATCGCCACGGCGCTTGGCAGGCCACCAGCGCTAGCGACCGCCACACGCCCCTCGATGCGGCCAGCGACGCCTGCCTCGCGGCGACCCTCGAGGCCGTCGGGCGCGCGCTGCACGGCGCCGGCTATTTCGGCCCTTTTGGCATCGACGCCTACGAGCACAAGCGGCTGGACGGATCCGGAACGGCGCTGAATCCGCTCAGCGAGATCAACGCCCGCTTCACCATGGATTTCACCGCCGCGCGCCCGCTGCCGGTCGGGGCGCTCGGCGGGCTGTCCCGCCGCTAGGTCCTAACCCCGTTCAGAGCACGCGGCGGCTGGGGACCAGCACTTGGGAGCTGAGCAGTCCAGCGCCGAGGGCCGCGGCGACGAGCAGCATGCGGAAGGCGCCTTCGACGCCGGACAGGGCGTCGTGGGACAGGAAGGCGTCCACGCTGCGGAAGCCGAGGGAGCCCGGCACCAGCAGCATCAGGCCCGGCACGAGCACGGTCGAGACCGGGCGGCCGGTGGCGCGGGCCACCAGGCTGGCGAAGCTGCCCAGCAAGAGCGCGCCGGCGAAGGCGCCCAATTCGGGGCCGAACAGGTGCACGCCGTAGCGCGCGCCGAGGAAGGCCAGGATGCCGCCGGCGGTGATCCAGGGCGCGTCCTTGGGCCGCGCGCGGAACAACACCGTGAAGCACAGGGGCGCGGTGGCCAGGGCCAGGAACGACCACAGCGGGCCCAGGGCCGGGCTCGGTTCGAAGGCCGCCGGCGCGGGCAGGCGCTCGGCCAGGGCGCGGCCGAGGCCCGCGCCGAGCCCCATGCCGAACAGGGTGCCGAGCACGCCCGCCAGGCGCGCCGTGCCCGAGACCAGGTGCTGCTGGGCCAGCTCGGTCATGGCCACGGTCACCGAGTAACCGGGGACCAGCACGATCAGCGCCGCCAAGCTGACCCGCGAGGCGTCGATCGGCAGGCCCAGACGCGCGGCCCCGTGGGCCAGCAGGGCGGCCATGGCGCAGGCCATCGGCACGGCGATGCGCGCGCGGCCCGCGTCGCCGCCGAACCAGCCCAGCAGGCGGCCGATCCCCATGCCGAGCAGCAGCGCGGCCAGGGCGTCGGCGGCGCTGCCGCCGAAGAAACAAGCCGCGCCGCCCGAGGCGACGGCGAAGGCCAGGGTGTCGAGCAGCCGCGGCAGGGGGGCCGGCAGGCGCGCGATGGCTTCGAGCTCCTCCAGGGCCCGCGTGGGCGCCACGCGGCGCGCCTCCAGGCGTTCGAGCAGGTCGTCGAGGGCATCCAGCCGGGCCAGGTGGATGTCGCCCTGGGAGGCGCGGCGCATCTGCACCGGCCCGCCGGCCACGGACAGGAGCAGCGAAGTCGGCGTGGCCAGCACCTGGGCCTCGAGCCCGATCGCGCGGGCCCCCTGCATGACCGCCTCTTCGACCCGCGGCGTGGGCACGCCGCTGTCGTGCAGGACCTCCGCCAGGCGCACCAGCAGGGTCGGCGCGGCCGGATCGCTGGCCGGGGGCGGCAGGCGCTGGGCCAGGCCGCGGCCGTTCGGCAGGGTCCGGCCCGGGCCGGGGGCGGCCAGGCGCCAGCCGGCAGCGCTGTCGCTCAGGGGACGGGGGCCCTCGCTCATGCCGCCCAGTTTCGAGCACGGCACCCCGGCCAGACAAACGAATAGATTACGGACGAGCGTCGGACGTTCTGGGTCACCGACAAACTTTCATCGTTCTGGAGTCCCTTCGAGCGAACTTCATTCGGAGTCCCCCGGGCCCGTTGCGCTGGCCGGAGTCCTGCACGCGGGCTCCGCGCGGGTCCGGCGGCTGCGCGGACCGGGGCAACCCCCCGGGGAGCCGAGGGTCCCCGGGCGCGGCGCCCGGAACCCCGCGGATCCGACCGCGGGGCGAGGGGCGCCAGCGCGCCGCGGGCCTTCCAGGCACCTCGCAGCCGTGTTTTCCGCGCCCAGGCGGCGGCCGGCGCGATCGTGGGCCCCGCGCCCGGTCCGGGCCGCTGCGCGGGAGGTCCGCGGGACACAATCCCCGAAAGGCCTCGCTTTCGGGCGCTCCAGGCCATACAACCCTGCGGATCGCCGCCCATCGCGGCGTTGGCGCGCAACGACGCTTCCCGCGCTCCTGCGGAGTCCGCCACGGACTCGCCCGCGGACGGGGACACGCAGCGCCTACTCTGAAGACCGCCATCCGTTGCTGGGGTTTTTGTTGCGCCGCCGCGCCCAAGCGCCGCGTCGCCCGGGGAGACCCACCATTCCGACCGCGCAGCCCACGCCGCCCAAGGGCGGCTTCGCCACTTACCGCCTCGATCCGCGCCTGCTCAAGGGCCTCGAGGCCGCCGGCTTCACCGAGCCGCGTCCGATCCAACACCAAACCATCCCCGCGGCGCTGCTCGGCCGCGACGTGCTCGGCCTGGCGCAGACCGGCACCGGCAAGACCGCCGCATTCCTGCTGCCGCTGCTCTCGCGCCTGCTCGAGCGCCCGCCGCAGGCCGAGAGCCGCGCCCGCGGCTTCCGGCCGCCGCGCCCGATCCGGGCCCTGATCGTCGCGCCGACGCGCGAATTGGCCAACCAGATCGAGGCCGAGCTGCAGCTGCTGGGCCGCTTCACGGGCCTGCGCAGCACCTCGATCTACGGCGGCGTGACCCAGGCCCGCCAGGTGCGCGCCCTGCGCGCCGGCGTCGACATCGTGATCGCTTGCCCCGGGCGCCTGCTCGACCTGCTGAGCCAGGGCGAGGTGCAGCTCTCCTCGGTCGAGAGCCTGGTGCTCGACGAGGCCGACCAGATGTTCGACATGGGCTTCCTGCCCTCGATCCGGCGCATCCTGGCGGCGCTGCCGCCGCGCCGGCAGAGCCTGCTGTTCTCGGCCACCATGCCCAAGGAGGTGCGCAAGCTGGCCGACGATCTGCTGCACCAGCCCACGGTGGTGGAGCTGGCCCACAGCGCGCCCGCCGCGACCGTCGAGCACGCGCTCTATCCGGTGACCGAGGACCAGAAGCAGGCTTTGCTGCTGCATCTCTTGCGCCAGCCCGAGCTGACCGGCGCGATCGTGTTCACGCGCACCAAGCACCGCGCCAAGCGCCTGGCCGAGCGCCTGGCCAAGCTCGGCCAGCGCGCGGCCAGCCTGCAAGGCAACCTGAGCCAGGCCCAGCGCGACCGCGCCATGCAGGGCTTCCGCGACGGCTCGATCCGCGTGCTGGTGGCCACGGACATCGCCGCCCGCGGCCTCGACGTCGACAGCGTCAGCCACGTGATCAACTTCGACGTGCCGGTCAGCGCCGAGGCCTACACCCACCGCATCGGGCGCACCGGGCGCTCGGGCCGCGCGGGCCAGGCCTTGACCTTCGTGACGCGCGCCGACCGCGACGGCATCAAGGACATCGAACGGGGGCTGCGCCAGACGTTGCGCGTGGCCAGCCTGGACGGCGCCGCGGAGCAGGCCCTGGCCGCCGGATTGCCGGCGGTCGGCGAGCCCGGGCTCGAGCGGCCGCGGCGCGCGGCGGCCGGGGCCGGCGGTCGGCGCGGCGAGGTACGCCGGGAG